>Ga0209483_1003410_pt1 | contig 10445 bp, 6 predicted proteins | sample NGEPerA_FD_184508 | JGI IMG/M metagenome (GOLD analysis project Ga0209483, IMG submission 184508) | Arctic peat soil microbial communities from the Barrow Environmental Observatory site, Barrow, Alaska, USA - NGEE PermafrostL2-A... | ecosystem: Environmental > Terrestrial > Soil > Wetlands > Peat...
AGGCTGACTCGCACTCGCGACACTCTCGCAGAAATGCTTGCGCCCCGGCCGCTCCTGTCGATCGCTACCCAACGCGATCGCAACATGACCGCAACGGCTAAACCCCAGCCGGACAAACATATTAAACCGTACGCTCTTTCAACCGCATGCTGTGAGAGATGGGTTTTGAGGACAAGATCGGTATTGAGACTCGCTACCCGCTGTTGCAGTCCTTTATTGCGCCATCCAATGGAAGTACGCTGCAATCACGGGGTCAGTAAGATTTCGCCTCCTCTACACCGCTGCCTGCAACCTCGCGTACACTTTCGGTAGTGGTGAGCATGCAGGTCTCCTCGACCTGTTGCGATCACCATCTCTTTGCAGGGGGCCTATAGCTCAATTGGTTAGAGCATCGGACTCATAATCCGCTGGTTCCAGGTTCAAGTCCTGGTGGGCCCACCAACCATCATTTCCTCCTAATACTAGATATAAATCACCGTCGAATAAATACGATAGATACCGAACACCTTTCAGGCCGAGAGGTGTTTTCGCGCTCTTGAACAAGAGACGTACACAGGGTGGCGCATGTAGTGGGGGATGACCAGCTCGGCATTTTATTAAGAGAAACGACCTGCAATTCGGTCAGCATAATCTCAAAGAAGTAGATGCGGGTTCAAGTTTTCACCGTATAGATTACGGGGTTGAGTGGGGAGGCGGCCACCTCGCCTATCGCTACACCGGGTAGCCAGGTGTCCCTATCCTTGAGCTGGTTTTTGTTGCGGGGTGTCACGAGTAATATGTTTTCGTCCATATAAATTATGGTCATCACTTCGCGCGTACGGTCTGTGGCATTCGCGCCGGCACGGTGAAACGTCCACCCGGAGTGAAAACTGATATCGCCAAGCTCAAAAGCACTTTCTTCAAGACGATAAGCGCCGAGCGCCTGCTTTAGTGTCATTTCGCTTTCATCGCTGATCTGCAGATCTCGACCGAGCTGGAAGCGATGACTTTTTTCGCAGAAAGCCAGAGGACCCAGCTCGAGCGGAGTTCTCTGTAGAGGAACCCATGCGGTTATCGTCTTTTCGCTGGACAGTGGCCAATAATACTGATCGGCATGCCAGGGAGTAATACCGCCTCCTGCCTCCTTATAGAGGGCTTGATCGTGGTAAATCCGGACCCCGGTCACGCCCATAAGTTCCGCGGCAACGCGTCCGAGACGCTTACCGAAGACAAACTCTTTGACCCCTTCGGACTTCGTCCATAAGTTCATGACTTGCAGGAAAGCCTTACCGTAAGTAGTTCTTTGCTCAAAGGGCAGCGCGTCGGCCGAAAGCTCAGCAACTCGCGCGGAGATGATCTTGCGATAGTGCTCGAGCAGGTTAGGCGAGAATACTTGTCTGAGCTTGATATAACCGTTTTCATCGTAGAAAGCGATTTGCTCCCTCGTAAGTGCGAAGGGTGCATCGAGTTCGGATTGCAGCGCGTCATTCATGAGATAGCTCCCCTCACAATCAGCTTTTTTCTGCCGCACTGGCTTTCTCTTCGTGGTGGGGCGAAGGTGGCGTCGGTCGACCAGTCCACACTGGAGCGAGCCATGTCATGGGAAGGTCCGGTGTAGGTTTCGGTGAATCGCCACCGCCAACGCTCCAGACGCGCACAAAGAAGTAGCTCGCCGCCGGATCCGTAATCACAGGCTTCCAGGTCACGCTGTAATCGGGATGCTCCGGCGTGTAGGTCTGGACGACCTCACCGTGGTCTTTCACAATGTCGATCTTCGTGATTTTGTCGTTGGGGTTGGTGGTATCGGGATCGCTGACATGGATGTCGAAGTGAAAAGTGGAAGGCTTATTCAACGTGGAGCCCATGATGGCGCCATTTACGGTGTAGCGGCACTGAATATTGTTGTCCATGGACGCATACGTCCGGCGGTTCTTCATTGCGTCAAGTATGGCGATCTTCGTTTTTGACGTAGCGAGTACGAAGGTGCGGGATTTCAGTTTGGGAATGCCGCTCGTTCCATGATTGTCGAGACCTGACACAGGCGACACCTTCCAACCTTTATCCAGTGCTTCGACGAAACCGTCGTAGTGGATATGAATGTTCGAGTTGATGACTTCGAACATCGTAATGATGTTGGTAATCTGCGGATCGCGATAGTCGAAGTCGTTGTACTGGTACTTGCCGGGATGATTGAAACTCGCGACAATTGGCCCGCTGCCATTGGGTTTTGCGTGCTCGAGCCACTTGTACGTATAGGGCAGGCTGACGCCGGGGAATAGTGCATCGAGGATGCTGTCGGCATTGATGATGTTGATGTGCCCGGTCCCGCCCGGGCCATTGTTTTCGGAGTATTCAAAGCCGGCAATAGCTACGAAGTCCTTATCCGTAGCGGCGGCGGCCTGGTCTTTGGTGGCCTTCCAGTACGGATTGTCCGGGCCCCACGGCCAGAAAGCGCCTTCCTGGGAGTGGTCCGTGGTGACGTAGAAATCGAAGCCGTTCTGCTTCGCCAGTTCGAAGTGCCGCGCCGGTGTGCCTTGCACTGTGTGCCAGTCGGGACGAAGAATTTCGTTGGGGCCTGGATATTGAAGACCATTCACGACATAGATGCTTGGGCACTTGTCGGAGCTGACGTATCCTTTGCTCCAGCCGGAGCTTGTCGGGTCGCCGATCGCCGGGGTGTAGACGAGTATGCCTGCGCACTTGCCCTTGGCCCACTGCTCGCCGTGGGACCAGGTGTACTGCGTGTGCGCGTGGGTGCTGCCGGCGTAGATGTGATATTCGGGCTGCTTGGTGGTTTGCGCGAAGGCCAGGCTGGGGAGCAAGAGGAGGACGAGTATAGAGCGCATGGATGATCTCCTAATCTGGACGTACGACGTGAGGTGAAAGCGGGTTGGACTGGGAATCGGAGCCCCAGCGAGGGTCTCCGACAAGCTGGTGGGCTACCTTTCGGAAGGTGGTGGAAGCGGCGACGATCTCCTTGCCGTTGCGGAAGGCGGCGGCGCGGATTGTGGTGTCTTCCGTAAGTTCTACGGGTGAATTGTAGAGAGGAGAATGAAGGGTCGGGGGTCTTCCGTCGGTTGTGTAGTGAACTTCGAAGACTGCATTTGTAGGCGATCCACGCAGCATCACAGACTGTACAGTGATAGCGGCATGCAACGTCGCATGCGAGCCGAAGAGTAGACCGAAAGACTCGTCGCCGAGAATGGAGAGAGCAGTGACCTCGATGGGGCCGGCGGCGGAGGTGCTCTCGTAGAAACCCCGGGCCATGCCATAGAACAGGCGGCGATCGGAAGATTGGTTTGGCGTAACGTCGGTGGAGTCGCCATTATCGTAGCCGAGAATATGCACCGGCCCGTCGACGTGGAAACTTACTGTGTTCATTACCCATGGAACAAAATTCTTGTTGGCGTCGAGAGACGTGACCGTAACGATGGCTGTGTCGGTGCGATTGGGCTTGAGTCGGTTGTTGTCGGTTGAAATTTCGATTGAAGTGGGCTCGCCGGCTGTGACAAGTTGAGTGGAAGCTGCTTCTACATGGTTGTTGTATGCGATGGCTTTGAGCGTGCCGGGTTTGTAGGGAACGTTCCAGAGGAAGTCGCCGAGCGGGCCGGGCTTCTGGAGGCCAAGGGATTTCCCATCGAGGAACAGCTCTACCTCCGGCTGGTTGGAGTAGGCGACCACAGGGATGATCACGCCTTCCATGCCCCGGTTTGTCCAGGTGGGAAGCAGGTGGACCATTGGCTTTGTCGTCCAAAGGCTCTGGTAGAGGAAGTAATCGTCTTTGGGAAGGCCGGCCAAGTCGATCACGCCATAATTCATGGCCCGGTCGGGCCAGCGTCCACGGTCGTTCGGCGCTTCGCCCAGGTAATCGAACCCGCACCAGCGAAACTCACCGCTGATCCACGGCGAAGCCATGACCTGCTGCCAGGATTGGCGTGCCGTGATCTTCGAGATCGCGTTGTCGTACGAAGAGTTGAACCACGGATCACCGTCGAAGAATATCTCGCTATTGGAGTATGCGGGAAACTCCGTAATGTGTTTCCAATCCCGCCACCACGTGCGGACGCGGTAGAAGCCGCGCGTTTGCAGGGTATGCGGTTCTTCGGTCAGGACGATAGGCTGGCCGGGATGCTGAGCGTGGAACTTGTCGAGCACCCCGGCAATCTCTCCGGGGCCGTTGAAGCCGGCGACGTCCACTGCGCCCGTAACCATCCCTCCTGTGGTCGGGCGCTGGTCGAATTGATGGATAAGCGTGGTGATGCCATGCGTGTCGGCAAGGCCGGTTTCATTGCCCACGCTCCAAAGGATGATGGAAGGATGATTGCGGTCGCGGACCACCCAGTCCTGGACGTCGCGTTTCCACCACTCGTTGAAGAAGCGGGCGCCGTAGTCGTTGGTTGCCTTGCGATGCCAACCGTCAAAAATTTCATCGACGACCATGATCCCCAGTCGGTCGCAAAGATCGTAGAAGTACGGCGTGGCCGGGTTATGGGCTGTGCGGATGGCGTTGACGCCCATATCCTTCAGCATCTTCAGTTGGCGTTGCAGGATCGTGTCGGGGATGGCAGCTCCCATGGGCCCGCCGTAGATATGGTCGGCCACCCCCTTCAGCTTCAGCGGTTGGCCATTGAGAAGAAAGCCCTTGTCGGCGTCAAAAATTGCCGTGCGGATGCCGAAAGGCGTTGTCGTTTCATCGAGAATGCGACCGGCGGAGACGAGGCGGATGCGTGCCGCGTAGAGCGTAGGCGTGTCGGGCGACCATAAGGCTGGATGGTCGACCACGAGCTGTACATCGTGGCCGGCGGATGTTGCCGTAGCAACAATGTTGCCGGCAGCATCGAGGATGTCGCATTGCATCGCGAGTCCGGGGGTAGGCTTTTCGATGGCGACGTCGACGGTAACCGTGGCCTGCTCCACGGAGATCTGTGGTGTGCGCACGGTTGTTCCCCACTGTGCGATGTGAGTCGAGTTCGTTTCAACAAGAACGACGTGACCGTAAATGCCGGAGCCCGTGTACCAGCGCGCGGCCGGTTGCGCGGAGTTGTTTACACGGACCGCGATGATGTTTTTTCCGGCGCGCATGCGACCGCTAAGGGAGTAGGCAAAACTGGAGTATCCGTATGGCCGCTCGCCCACCTTTATGCCGTTGAGATACACGGTGGAGTCCATGAATGCGCCGTCAAAGACGATCCAGACAGATTGCGACAGCATGGCAGTTGTTGCGCTAAAGGATTTTTGATACCAACCGACGCCGTCGGGAAGGTATGCCTGCAGGCCGGAGTTGGATTCTTTGTAGTCGCCCTCGATAGACCAGTCGTGCGGGAGGTCGAGTTTGCGCCATGACGTGTCGTCGAAAGCGGGCGTGGAGGCTTGCGGTGTGTCGCCGAGGTGGAACCGCCAGTCGAAGTCGAAGTTCTGCGTGGTGCGCGCATGGACTGCGCTGGCGCAGAGAAGGTACGCAGCGGCAAGGCGAAGTGTTCGCTTCATGAGTGCTTCCCCGTGAGATCGGAGCCACAGAGGTCCGGCGCCGTCCGTGACGGACAGCACCACGGATGAGTGAGAATCGTGTCTAGAACTCGACCCGAAGTGCGAATTGAATGACGCGCGGTTGGCTGGTGCCGGTGATCTTTCCATAGTTGCCGTTGCCAACGGTGCCGTTGGGATTGCTGAAATTCACGTTGTTGAAGGCATTGAAGAGTTCGCCACGGAACACCACAGCGGCTTCATGGGTGATCGCAAACCGTTTGGACGCGTTCAGGTCGGTGTCGATGTAGCCGGGGCCCACCACAGGATCGCGCGGAGCGTCGCCGTAGCCGGAGCCAATGCCGCCGGGGGCGACGAAAGCCGCGGTGTTGAAGTACTGCGCAATCTTTTGCGCATGTGTACGACCACCGGAAAGCTTCGGATTGTCGACCTCGTTAGGACGATCGGTGGCGGTACCGTCGGCGTTCGTATCCACGTTGGAAAGAATGTTGAAAGGGCCTCCCGTGGAGAGCGTTGTGATTCCGGCCAGACGCCAGCCGTCGATGAGTTCCCTTCCAACGATGCCCCAGACATGCAAGGTTGGGAGTTGATATGTGTAAGAGGCAACGAAGCGCTGTGGTGTTTCCAGAGTCGATAGGCCGCGGTCACAGGCAACGCAATATTCGTTGGCAAGGCTGTATGCGGTAAAGCTGCCGGGATCGGCCGAAGCGATATCGAATTCCTTCTCCCAAACGTAGCTGCCAAGGAAGGAGAACCCGTGCGCGAAACGATGGGTTATGACGGCTTGCAAGGAGTTGAACGACGAGTTGCTGGAGGGATCGAGCAATCCGATGCTGGAGTATGACGCGAGCGGACGGCGCGCTTGAATCGTCGCGGTGGTAACTCCCGGTGTGAAGACAGGAGAATTCTGATCGCGGGCGATGTAGAAGTGCCGGCCGTTGTTTCCGACGTAGGAAATACGCGCACTCCAATTGTTGCCGAACTGCTGCTCCGCGGTCAGGTTGTACTCCTGCACGTATGGAATCGCAGAAGTGTTAGGCGGCAGACCACCATAGGACGCGCCCGCGGGGAAAGTCGGGCTTGTGAGGTTCACGGTGTAAGGGAAAGGATCCGCGGTGTTGGAACCATAAATTTGCGTAACGCTGGCTGTGGCAGAAGGTGGCGACAACGCAATTGCCAGTGCGAAAGGCGCCTGCTCCAGGTTGCCGATGAAGCTTTCCTGACTCGCAGAGTAGAAGATGCCGTACGAGCCGCGAAGAGAAGTCCTGCCGGTCCCCAGGACGTCCCATGCGAAGCCCACACGCGGGGCGAACTTGGTGTAGGAAGTGTGAAGAATACCGTCCGGAACACCGGGATCGCCGGCCGAGAGCACGCCGAGCGGTGCGGTCGGAAAGCGCGTGGATTGTACGCCGGCCTGGAAGGTGCCGAAGTTGTTCTGCCCAACGTAGGGGTAGTAGACCTCCCAGCGAACTCCGAGGTTCGCTGTGAGACGCCGCGATACGCGCCAGTCATCGGCGGCGAAGAGCGAGGGATCGGGCGAATGCACACGGTGCAGGCTGCCGTTGTTCTGATTGAAGGAAGTGGGATGGCCGGTAATCCAATTCGAGAGGGCTTCCCCTGTCGGCCCGGAGTTATTGAAGGTCATCTTGGCGTCGTTGAGGAATGACGCAGTCTCGGTGTATTTGATGAGGTTGAAGCCACCCCCTAACTCAAGGTGTCTTGAATGCCGTAGTTGAGCTGCGACTGGTTGGCTGGACCGCTGCCGCCGGTGCCGATGGTCCCCATAAAGCCGGTGATCGTCATCTGCGGTTGCGTCGTTACGCCACCGCCGCCATCTCGAATCTGGCTGCCCAGATCGGCCCAATGAAATCCGGCGATCGCATTCGCGTTGAGCGCCTTATTCAGCGAGTAGTAGACACGCACATTGTTGACCAACTTCGGAGAGACCACCCATGTATCGCCAAGAATGTAGTTCGACTGGCCGTCGTGTGTGACGTTGCCGCTGTAGTTGAAGAGCGTATTTCCACCGGCGGCCCAGTTGTAACCGTCGCCCTGCTGGTCGAAGTAGGTGAACTGCAGCTTATGCGTCCCGAACTGATAATCGAGACGCGCCACACCCTGATTGGTTTTTACCGGATTCGGGGCCGATTCCTGCGCCAGTAGATGATCTCCGTTTGCCGTGCCAGGATTGTTGGGGTCGGGTGCGGGGAGCAGCGCAATGATGTTCGCGAGGACCGGATTCACGGGACATATATAGCCTGGGCAGATCGTCGTCTTCGGCTTCTTCGGGCTTTGTGTGAAATTACCCACCCGCTCCAGCGCCGTGGGGACAAAGATTCCCGCAGTAGTCACGATCGCGGACTGCCCGACGCGAAGCCCCTGATACGAAAGATAAAAGAATGCCTTGTCGCGAATGATGCGCCCGCCCACACTCGCGCCGAAGTTGTTCTGGACGAGGCGAGGAATGCTGGTCTGAAAGTACGGCTTCGCATTCAGAACGTTGTTGCGCAAATAATCATAGACAACACCGTGATACGTATTGATTCCAGAGCGTGTAATGACGTTGGAAACGCCGCCGGGATAACGACCGAACTCTGCGTCGAAGTTTGTTGTGAGCAAGCGAAACTCGCCCAAGGCGTCGGGGTTCGGGAGCGGAGCGCCACCGCCGCGGAAGACTTCATTGTTGAGCGCGCCATCGAGGTAGAAGGAGTTGAAGTTCGACCGGATGCCGTTGGTGGTGAAGTTGACGCCGGTTGTGTCCCCGGTAGCGGCAGGTGGCGAGTAGTTCGTAATACCGGGAACGATCTGGACAAGGTCGTAGGCGCTGCGGCTTTGCGTTGGAAGCTCTACCATGCGCCGCTGGTCGATGGTCTCGCCGATTTGCGATTCGCGCGTATCGACAAGCGTGACGCCCGCTTCAACATTCACTGTGTTGTCCGCGCCGGCGCCGCTTACGGGAAGACTGACACTGGCGTTTACGTTCTGGTTCGCGGAGAGAACGATCCCATTTTGAACGACAACTTTGAAACCCGTGGCCTGTGCGGAAACCTTGTAATTGCCTGGGTCGACGACGGGAAAAATGAACGCGCCTTCCGCATTGCTTTCGGTCTTCAGGACGATGTTGGTATCCACATTGGTGAGCGTGACCGCGGCGTGCGGGAGGACAGCGCCGGTAGGGTCGGCAACTGTCCCGTAAACGGAACCGGTTGTGGTTTGCGCCGCAAGCGGCAGCGCTGCCATTGAACCCAAACCGACCAAAAATATGAACATCGCGAACCGAAATCGTGTGATTGACGCCTTCATGCTACCTCCAGAAACTGATGCTTGAAACCAAACGCAATATGCTTATCCGGCAAACGTATTCGCACGAGATTAAGCCTGAATCAACGTTGAGAGCTATACGATTCCAATTATTGGAACCGCTTACAAACTTATCACTGACTGTCACCGGCGACCGTGCATTTGTGAACAGCAAAATCGCCTTCCGCCGAATGCAAATCCCATTCACAGCTTCGGGGCCATTGAATTTATATGCCCTATCGAAACCTCTGTCCTGTGGGAAGTTGACGGATTTGTGTACTGTGTTGTCGAAATTCGCCCTAACTTGGCGGTGGGGAGTCAATTGGTATACGTTGATTGGATGAACCCGCACTTCGAAAAGGTCTTGTCGAACGAGGGTTCCTTTCGCGCTTTCGAGCGCGTGGATGCAGTCTTCCCCTTTTACTGGCACTACCATCCGGAGTTTGAGTTGACGCTGATCGTCGACGGCCACGGACAGCGTCTGGTAGGAGGGAACATTGCCGAGTATGCTCCCGGTGACCTCGTGCTACTGGGGCCCAATATTCCCCATAGCTGGCGATCCAGTCCGTATGCGCCTGCGGCGGAAACCCCACATCGAGCCATTGTCGTGCAGTTCAGGGAGAACTTTCTTGGGGAGCGCTTCTTCGAACTTCCCGAGATGCAGTCCGTGGCGCAGTTGTTGAAGCGCGCGGAGTCCGGACTTTCTTTCGGAGGCCCGAAAGCTGAAGAAAAGCTGCGCAGGATACTGGAGTCGCCGATGGCGGAACGTTTACTGTTGCTGCTGTCCGTCTTGCTCGACCTCGCGGATGAACCGGTTGTGGAACCTTTGTTGAGCGAACGCATTCGACCGATGTGCCGCGTTGCTGACCGCCAGCGTCTCGAGGTGATCTGCTCTTATCTCAACGAGCACTTCGACAAGAGAATAAATTTCGTTTGTTTGTCGGAAGCCGTGGCGATGGACCAGGCCTCGCTGTGCCGCTTCTTCAAACGGGCGACAGGGCGGACTATGACCGAGTATGTGAACGAAATTCGTGTAGGGGCAGCCGCGCACTTGCTCACGAGCACGGATGAGAAGCTTCTCGATATCGGCTGTCGCGTCGGATTTGAAAACTACTCACACTTCAATCGGCAGTTTCGACGCCTGAAGGGATATACACCGGGCTCGCTGCGTCGAGCGTTTCTTTCCAGCGCGCCTCTGTCGGCCGCTGGTCGTCCGCGCAATTCGCACACCCGGATCAATAGATGATCGTGGACGGGGGTTGCCTCGGCGGCGGCCTATCGCGTCTCGCTCAATACCGCCACGCCGCTGATCGGCAGCACGACCTCTCGCACGCTGCGCTTGTCGTGCATCTCGTCGACCATCGGTGAAGGCAGCGTCACCGTCTCAACCTTGTCCGCGAAGTTGACCAGGATATGCAGGATATTGCCATCGCCCTGCCGCACGCTCGCCTCGACGCCTTCGGGAACAACGAGCTTCGCCTTCGTCACCTTGGCCTCGGACAGCAGCCACGCGGTCAGCGTCTTCATCGCGGCATCGTCGAACACCGTTCCGATGTACGTAATCGACCCGCTGCCGATGCGCCGGGTGATGACCGCGGGCTGTCCGTCGAGCCACCCGTTGGACTTGCCGTAGCGCAGCACGACCTTGGTATCGGGCGACGAAGTGCTCAGCAACTCCGCCC
>Ga0209483_1003411_pt1 | contig 10445 bp, 9 predicted proteins | sample NGEPerA_FD_184508 | JGI IMG/M metagenome (GOLD analysis project Ga0209483, IMG submission 184508) | Arctic peat soil microbial communities from the Barrow Environmental Observatory site, Barrow, Alaska, USA - NGEE PermafrostL2-A... | ecosystem: Environmental > Terrestrial > Soil > Wetlands > Peat...
TGCCGATGCAAGCCTCGATTTGGCCCGATTCGATGCGATGTTTATCGCTATACTTTTGGTCGCTGGTCCGAGTTGATTCTCTCCAATCTGCATAAACGCATGCTATGAGCAGCCCGATTGAAAAATACGCCTTGATCGGCGACGGCGAGACGGCGGCGCTGGTCAACCAAACAGGCTCCGTGGACTGGCTGTGCTGGCCACGGTTTGACAGCGATGCCTGCTTTGCCGCCTGCTGGGAACGACCGAGAACGGATGTTGGCAAATTTCCCCAAAAGCGGAGGTGCGCTCGACCAACCGGAGATATCAGCACGACACCTTGTGTTGGAGACCGACCTGGAAACCGATGAGGGCGCCGTCCGCCTCATTGACTTCATGCCTGAGCGGCAGGCGTTCTCCTCGTTAGTGCGAATCGTGGTGGGGCTGCGTGGCCGGGTAGCGATGCGCTCGGAGCTGCGGCTGCGCTTCGACTACGGTTCGCTGCCGCCTTGGTGTGAGGAGACGGACGAGGGAATCGTGGCCAGGATCGGTCCCGATATGATCGTTCTGCGCTCCGCAGTACCGATGAGCGTGCATCCGCAGTGCCAAGAAGCGGAATTCATTGTGACCGAACGCCAGCGCGTCGCCTTCGTGCTCAGTCACAGTTCCTCGACGGCTCCGGTACCGCGGCCGATCGACGCAGAGATGGCTCTGAGCGCCACCCAGTCGTACTGGCGCGACTGGATCGCCCGGTTCGACAACAGCAAGACCGAGTGGCCGTCGGTCGTGCGCCGTTCGCTGATCACGCTACGAGCGATGATCTACCAGCCAAGCGGCGGCTTGGTGGCGGCGCCGACCACCTCGCTTCCGGAAGCGCCTGGCGGGGACATGAACTGGGACTATCGATACTGCTGGCTGCGCGACGCGACATTCACAGTAAGCGCGTTCCTCAATGCAGGTTTCCACCAAGAGGCGATGGCCTGGCACGACTGGCTCCTGCGCGCGATCGCTGGATCGCCGGAACGGATGCGGATCATGTATCGCGTGGATGGGTCGCGACATCTGTCCGAATGGACCGTGGACACCCTGTCGGTCTACCGTTACGCGAGTCCGGTGCGGATCGGTAATGCAGCTTCGACCCAGCGCCAGATCGACGTATTCGGTGAAGTACTTGACTGCCTAAGCCTGTGCCGTCAGGGAGGCCTTCCGGTCTCCAAGCAGGAGAAGGACGTACAGGTCAAGCTTGTCGAACATTTGGAGAAGATCTGCAAATCCGAAGGATCGGGCATTTGGGAGTCCCGTGCGCAGTTGCGGCCCTACACCTATTCCAAGGTGATGGCCTGGGTTGGGTTCGACCGCGTGGTGCGGTTCCTACAATCCGCCGACGGTCGCCACGATGCAGACCCGGCGATTGTGGATCGCCTCATTGCCTTACGGCAGAGCACCCACGAGGAGGTTTGTCGCGAAGGCTGGAACGAGGGTCTGCGCACCTTCACCCAGTACTATGGCGGCCAGGAAATTGATGCGAGCCTGCTACTTCTGCCCTTGGTCGGCTTTCTGCCGGCCAACGGTCCGCGCATGGCGGACACCATCGAGACCATCCGGCGCGAATTGACTGAGGACGGGTTGATCCGACGGATGAAGGCCAAGCCAGGCAAAACCGAGGAGGGCGCGTTCCTCGCCTGCTCTTGCTGGATGGCCGACTGCCTGTGGCTGCAGGGCCTCCACGAGGAAGCCCGCACACAGTTCGAGCGTGTGCTTGCAGTCTGCAACGACGTGGGCCTTCTGTCGGAGGAATACAACGTGCCCGCGAAACACCTCGCTGGTAACTTCCCCCAGGCCCTGACGCATCTGGCGGTCATCAATACAGCTCTCGGTTTGTCAGGTCCGGTCCTTCATCGCGGGGGTGGCTAATCACGCCCAATCTATACAAAACGCTCTTGAGCTGAGTCTTTGTCATTCGTTGGTCATGCCGCCTGAGGTGTGACTCGGATTTGCTGTCACGATCGTTGGTTCGACGGAAATCGCGGATGGGCTTGGAGCGGTCTCGGCGGCTGCAATTGGTCGGCGCCGAGATCCTGGTATTCGATGCCGGTTTTGAGAACGGGTACGCGGCGCGCGACATCGAAGCGGAGACCGCTATATAGCTTTCTTGGCGCCCCGATGCGCCGTCAAACGCGCGAACTCTGTCTAATGACAGGAGCCTTTTTAGATACCGCGTCCAAGGCGGCCTGGCCCCAGGATAGTGGAGGACATTAACGGTTATCTTCCGGTACGGCGAAGCCGCAGCCACCCCGGAGTTCCGCCAGGCTGTGGAAGGCACGCCGACAATTGCGATCAGCAGTACCTACGAGACACACGGTTCGATGTCGGTAATAGCGAACGCTTCAGCACGCGCCGGGCCCGACTGAGTTGGTCTGTCGGGCAGCGTGCCGGTGAATTCGCTGGCGGCGCGTCCCAGCGGAACCATGCGAGAGCTTTGACGCATACGATTCGGACTACAACGAACTGGGACTCGTACTGACCGGCTCGTGACTGATTACTGTATATAACGACAGCCGAGGCTTTCGGATAAGGCCGACACCGGCAGCGATAATTAGCGAGCGAGAAGGAGAGAAGAATGGCCACCAGAGATGCGGCACCAGTCGCGAATACGGGCACGCCCTTACGTGACCCGTCTGAATGGAAGACTGGCGATGAACCCCTAACCGGCGCGCAACGTTTCTATATCGAGACACTCGCGACCGAAGCCGGCGGAAAAGTCGATGATATTCATGATTTGACCAAAGCCGATGCGTCGGTGCGGATTGAAGTGTTGCATGAAAAGACCGGCCGCGGTCTTGAGAAGTAGATTCCCACAGCTCCGCCATGAGTGATTCAAGCGCCGACTTCCCGCGAGGCGCGACTGTCGCGAATGCAGGGGTCTCGTTCTGCGTATGGGCGCCAGCGGCTGCCGTCGTATCAGTCGTCTTTGATAAGCCTGGCGATGCTTCGCTTGAGCTACGTAAGAATCCGCAAGGATACTTCGAGGGGCAATCTCTTCGCGCTCAGCATGGCACCACCTATCGTTACGCTGTCGACTCAAACGGTGCTTATCCTGATCCCTACTCGCGCTACCAGCCCTCAGGACCGCACGGTCCTTCAATGGTGATCGACCCCCAGCGCTACCGCTGGCGCGATGCCGCCTGGCAAGGCCTCGATCCGGCGCGGCAAGTCATTTATGAGCTGCATGTCGGTACATTCACCCCGGGCGGAACGTATCGCTCAGCCGCGCTTCAGCTGGAGAAGCTCAAAGACCTTGGGATTACAGCCATCGAACTGCTCCCTGTGAACGAATTCGTGGGTGAATTTGGCTGGGGCTACGATGGCGTCAACCTATTTGCCCCCTACCATCCGTACGGCCAACCCGACGACCTGCGGGAATTTGTCGATCAGGCCCACGCCTTGGAACTGGGCGTCATCCTTGATGTGGTCTATAACCACTTCGGACACGATGGGAATTATCTGCCGCAATTTGCGCAAGAATATTTGGATCACGAGACCCCGAATCCTTGGGGCGGCGCCCCCAATTATGCCTGCGAGGCGATGCGCCAGTTAGTCATCGACAATGCCGCCTATTGGGTGCGCGAGTTTCACATGGACGGGTTGCGCTTGGACGCAACGCAAAACATACACGATCATCGACACCCGCACTTGATCGCTGAACTGACCCGCGCCGCCCGCGAAGCCGGCAGACCGCGCAGGGTCGTCATCTCGGCCGAGGATCTGCTGCAGCGCGCCCCACTGCTGGCCTCCGCAGAAACGGACGGTGCCGCGCTGGATCAGCTATGGAATGATGATTTTCATCACGCCGTACGCGTGGCACTCACTGGAAATCACGAGGGCTATCTGCGCGACTATCGAGGGCGCGCCCAGGAATTGCTTTCCGCCCTGCGACACGGATACCTGTTTCAGGGTCAGTACAGTGGAACCGCCAAAGCCTCCCGCGGCACTCCCGTAACGGGCGAGCCGCTGTCGGCGTTCGTTGTTTTTACCCAAAACCACGATCAAGTGGCCAATACCCTTTACGGCCAGCGTCTCCATCGCCTTACCAGTCCAGGAAAACTGCGGGCCATCACGGCCGCCCTATTGCTCGGGCCGTGTACGCCCCTGATCTTCATGGGTGAGGAATTCGATGCTTCGTCTCCCTTTGCATATTTTGCCGACTACCCTGGCGCGCACGCCGTCCAGCTTTGGAGCGCGCGGCGACGCGAGCTTACGCCATTCGCGCATTTCGCCGACCCCGCCGCACAGGCCAGAGTGTTTGATCCATGCTCGCGCGACACGGTGACTCGCTCAACGCTAGACTTCTCTGAGCGCGAGAAGAATGAGCCCACTTTAAGGATGTACCGGGACCTGATTCACATGCGACGCCAAGATCCTACCCTCAATAGACGGCCATTGGATCGCATAGATGGGGCGACGCTAACCGAGAACTCATTTATCCTGCGTTGGGTAACGCGCGATGGAAGCGATCGCCTGCTCGTCGTCAATCTTGGTGTCCAAATCGACAGACGCGCAATTCCGGAGCCGCTGCTCGCCGCCCCGGCGGGCCGAAAGTGGCGGCTCATGTGCTCGAGCAATGATCCGCAGTACGGCGGACTGGGGACGATTGCTCCGCTACATGATGATGGCTGGCAGCTGGATGCTGAATGTTCCGCGTTTTTTGGCGCCGATTAGTTATTGGCTAACGATGCTGAGGTCACAGAGGCGTTTCGCTTCAATACGTCTGCTGATATCTGGGTTTGGAGGGAATAGGAATGAACGAACAGGATCATATCGATAAGGCATTCAAGGAGCGCCAGCGCAGCCGCCTTCTTGAGCTCCGAAAGCAACTCCTCTCCGTTCAAAGGGATGAAGCACCGGAGCGGGATGAGACGAACGTTGAGGCAAGCGGACACGCGCTGACCTTCGAAGATGATGCGCAGCGGTTGGATGCCCTGGAAGTTGAGGAACAGCTATCCGCTGTAAACCAACAACGCGTACAGACTATTGATCGTGCGCTTCGGAAGATTGAAGATGGTACGTACGGATTCTCGGATCAGAGCCGCGAACCCATCCCTACCAAGCGACTTGAGGCAATCCCCGAAGCTATTTTAACCCTGCAAGAGCAGGCCTCGATGGACAAACCCCGGTAGATGGAGATTCCCGGCCGCAAGTGGTGGGTTCTGGCGCTGCGCGTCACGGACATAATCAAAAGGCGAATCTCCAATGGACAATGAAGCTTTCGGCGCCCCAGGGATTGCACCCACATGGTGCTCCAGTGACAAAGATTTTGTGACAACCGCGCTTGGAGCCTCTCGCCTGTGGGCGACCATTGGCCATGGGATTATCAATGAGGTGTACTGGCCCTCAACTGGCGAGCCGCAAGTACGTGACTTCGGGTTCTATCTGGTTGGGCCCTCTGGCTGGATTGACCTTAAGCGCGTTCGTTCCTATCAGCTCACCACCCCAGGCCCCTACCTACCCGCTGTCACGATCACACACCGAGGGCAGGGCTATGAGCTCAGCTTGGAGGTCCTGCCCGATCCGCGGCGTGATGTGCTGTTGGTACGCTATAAGCTTAAGGGCGCCTATCGCCTTGTTGTGATCCTTGCGCCACATCTAGGCAGTACCGGGCATAAGAATACTGCTGTCATAGCAGACGGGCTCGGATATGCCACGGGGGCGGGGTCCGCCTTGTGTCTGGGCGCGGATCCACCGCTGACGCATTTGAGCTGCGGCTATGTGGGTCACTCTGATGGGTGGCAAGACCTGCAACAACACGGCGAACCGACCTATAGCTTCCAAAAGGCATCCAGCGGGACCGTGGCCATCACGGGTGAGGGGTTGAATTCTGAAGGTACATTGGCGCTCGGCTTTGCGGACTCACAGCGCGCTTCTCGCACGCTCATTGTCAGTTCGCTGGCCGATGGATTTGACGCGCTGCGCGCAGAGTTTCTTCAAATGTGGGATACATGGGGTGCGCAGCTACGTCTACCCCGGCCCACCGAGACTTTGGGCAATGCCGCGCTCCTCTCGGCCACGATCTTGAAAATTCACGAGGACCGCAGGTTTCCCGGCGCCGTCGTTGCGAGTTTGAGCGTTCCGTGGGGCAACAGCACCGATACACTTGGTGGCTATCACTTGGTTTGGCCTCGTGATGCGACTTTGACCGCGTTTGCGTTGCTAGGTGCGAATCAACGCGCCGATGCGCGCCACATTTTGAGTCACCTGATTGCCACGCAGCTGCCGGATGGACACTGGCCACAGAACTATTATCCCAATGGTGAGTCTTTTTGGACGGGGATCCAGCTGGATGAAACTGCCTTCCCAATTCTGCTTGCCGCAAAACTTCGGGAATTGGGCGACGGAGAATTGTGCGGGGCCGCCACCATGGTCCACGCCGCCGTTGAATTCATCGTGCGCACGGGACCGTCAAGCGAACAAGATCGCTGGGAAGAAAGTCCCGGCGTCAACCCATTTACGCTCGCTGTTGCGATCAGTGCCCTAATCGCCGCGGGTCCCTGGCTGTCGCCACAGGAGCGTGTCTACGCGGAAGGCTTGGCCGATGAATGGAGCGAGCGGTTGGAGTCCTGGTGTTATGTGCAGGGTAGCGAACTCGCCAAGCAGCAGGGCGTTGCCGGTTATTATGTGCGCATCGCTCACGCTCACCCCTCGCACGACTGGACGGGGCGCGTGCAACTGCGCAACCGCGATGGCGAGTCAATTCTGGCTTCGGCACTCGTGAGTCTGGATTTCTCCTATCTTGTCCGTCTGGGGTTGCGCAGCCCGGAGGATCAGAGGATTAAGGACACCATCAAAGTGATCGATCACGTTTTGCGTGTGGAAACGCCCTCCGGAGCTGTCTACCACCGCTATAACGAGGATGGGTACGGTGAGCACGCGGACGGGCGGCCCTTCGATGGCAGCGGCATTGGTCGCGGGTGGCCTCTGTTGGTGGGCGAACGAGCGCACTTAGCATTGCAAGCGGGGGAGAATACAACTGGCTACCTACAAACCATGTGGAATTGCGCCAGCGGCGGTGGCCTACTGCCCGAGCAAGTCTGGGATACCGATGCCATTGAAGCGCGCGGCCTGAAGCCTGGTCGCCCTTCCGGTAGCGCCATGCCGCTGTTGTGGACGCACGCGGAATTCTTGAAGCTCGTGATCGCACAAGAAAGTGGGCGCCCGGTGGAAATGCTACGAGCCGTTGAGAGGCACTTTGGAACAACTGTTCCAGGCACAGGTTTAGCGTGGCATTGGCGCGACGAAGTGCCCGTGTGGCACCTGCAGGCTGACAGGTCACTGTGCGTGGAGGATCGAAAACCGTTCGCTTTGCATTTCGGCTTCGATGGCTGGCAGAATGCACAGGAAAGGCAAGCGAGTCAGCAGCCTTTCGGAATGTGGTCCGTACTGCTGACAAATCAGGAAATTGCGCGGCACAAGCAACTGGAGTTCACTCGCCGCTACGACGGCGGCTGGGAAGGTCGCGATCATCAAGTATCGCTAGGCGATCCGATGGTGACACAAGCTCTCGACCAGTCCTAGTCCGTAGTGAGCGTAGATCAATCGGCCGGCGGCCTGCGTTACCACGGCGCCGGCACCAGCGCGCGGGTTGTGAAGTCGGTCAGCGCGAATCCGATCAGTATTGCCAACCAGATGAAGCCTAGGAGCGAGACCATGAAGGTCAAGCGCCGACCCTCGGTCGAGTGCATGAAGATGCTCATTACCAAAGCCGTCTTGGCGACGGAAATACCGAGGTTGAGGGGAGTGTTGAACGCCCCGAGTTTCAGCAGCGCGGTTCCGGCCGTGAGCGCCAGCAGCGCCAACAGGGCGGCCAACACCCACAGATACCGGCTCACGGGTGCAACCTTATCCGTCGCGTGAGCATTCATGGCGGCGCTCACCCGGAGCGGCCCACAAGATAGAGCAGCGGGTAGACAAAAATCCATACGATATCTACCAGGTGCCAGTATAGCGCTGTTAGTTCCGGGTAGGTGTAGCGCTGCGAACCGAAGGTCGCATTCTTTACGCGTACCGCTAGGACCACTATCACGATCACCCCAATCGTGACATGCAAGGAGTGAAAGCCTGTGATGCAGTAGTACAGGCAGAAGAACAATTCCACCGCATGCGCGCGGGGAGCCGGCTGCTTGAAGTCGATTCCCGGAATGAGATGCTCGGTGTATTCCTTGTAGTACTCAAAACCATGCATCACCAGGAAGGTAACGCCCAGCATGGCGGTGGCCGACAGCAGCCAGACCGCCACACGGTGTTGATCGAGTTTGACGGCCCGGACGGCGAGGGCAATGAGACAACTGCTCGACAGCAGGACCCCCGTCTCAATTGTCCCAAATAGCATGTCCGTATGGCGGCTCGCGACGGCAAACCCTTGCGGATACAGAACCCGCAAGATGGTGTAGCTGGCGAACAGGACGCCGAAAAACAGGATCTCGGTAGCCAGGAACACCCACATGCCCAGTGTTGCGGCTTCCCGTTGCTGGCGGGCATCATCGTATTGCTCGCTGACCATCGGAGCCGATGCAGCCAACGCGACATTTTGCGAAAGGACGTTCACGGTGCGGGCTCATCGTAGGCGTAGGCCTCGCGCACAATCGGCTCAGATAGAAAATTCTCTTTGGGTGGCGGGGATGTCGTTTGCCATTCCAGCCCGCGAGCATTCCAGGGGTTATTTCCAGCGGCCGCGCCGGCCCGCAGCGACCACAGCAGGTAGGCAACCGGTAATAGGTAGGCCAGCGCGAGTATTGAGGCACCCGCGGAGGACAACACGTTGAGCACCTGGAAGTCCGGCAGATAGGAGTGGTAGCGTCGCGGCATCCCCTCATAGCCCAGAATGTACTGCGGAAAGAAGGTCAAATTGAAGCCGAAAAACATCAATATCGCCGCCGCGCGTGCCCACCCTTCCGAATATAGCTTTCCGGTGATTTTCGGCCACCAGTAGTGAATTCCACCCAGATAGGCCATGACGGAGCCACCTACCATGACGTAATGGAAATGGGCGACAACAAAGTAGGTGTCCGTCAAAGGGATGTCCAGCGCCGGCGCAGCCAGCATTAAGCCAGTGAGGCCCCCCAACATGAAGAGCCCAATGAAGCCCAGCGCGTATAACATGGGTGCTTCGAAAGTGATGGCGCCCTTGCGCAGTGTCGCGGTCCAGTTGAACACCTTAATGGCCGAGGGCACGGCGACAATGAAGCTCATTATCGAAAACACCAGGCTTGCGTACATGGACTGTCCGGCCACGAACATATGATGGCCCCATACCATAAAGCCAATCACGGTGATGGCGAGGATGGAATAGGTCATGAAGCGGTAGCCGAAGATCCGACGGCGCACGAAACAGGGGATGATTTCACTGACCACACCCATCGCCGGAAGAATCATGATGTAGACGGCCGGATGGGAGTAGAACCAGAATAAGTGCTGAAAAAGCAACGGATCACCGCCGAGCGCCGGATCGAAGATGCCTAGATGTGCGAGGCGTTCCAGCGCGATCAGCGCCAGCGTCATCGCCAAAACCGGAGTTGCGAGCACCATGACGAGGCTGACCGCGTACATAGTCCACACGAACAGCGGTAAGCGATACCAGGTCATGCGTGGCATGCGCAAAGTATGTATTGTGACGATGAAATTCAGTCCTGTGAGGATCGAGGCGAACCCCGTCACGAAAACTCCGATGACCACCAGAAATACATTGGAATTGGAGAACATGGTGGAGAAGGGCGTGTAGAACGTCCATCCGGTATCCACGCCACCTGCGAGCAACGATGCGACAGCGAACAGCCCGCCGCATATATACAAATACCAGCTCGCAAGGTTTAAGCGCGGAAATGCCACATCGCGCGCGCCAATCATCAGCGGCAACAGAAAGTTACCCAGCGTGGCCGGAATTGATGGGATTAGAAAGAACCACACCATCACGACGCCGTGAAAGGTGAAGGCTTTGTTGTAGGTTTCAGCCGTGAGCAGGGAACCCGTTGGCTCTATTAGGTTAACGCGAATCAAGGTGGCGGCCGCGCCCCCTAAAAAGAAAAAGCCGGTGATTCCGAGTGCGTAGAGTATCGCGATACGTTTGTGGTCGCGGGTGGTCAGCCACGCCCGCAGTCCGTAGTCGCCGTTCCAGAAGCTTCTGGACGGCGAAGGGATCGCAAGCGCAGCGTCACTCGTGCTCATGGGTGCTCTCCGAGCCGATCGCCGGGGGCTCGCTAGTTGCGATCGAGGTCGATTTGAGGTAGGCAAGCAGCGCGAGCAGATCTTCCTCGCTAAGCTGGCCTGAGAATGAGGGCATAAGGGGTTCGTAGCCCGCCACGCGCTCCTTATCGGGAAGCAAGATCGAGTCGCGGATATAGCGGTCGTCGGCGATGACCTGGCTGCCACCGGCAAGTTGCACGGAACGCCCGTACAGCCCGTCCAAGTCGGGCGCATGG
>Ga0209483_1003413_pt1 | contig 10444 bp, 9 predicted proteins | sample NGEPerA_FD_184508 | JGI IMG/M metagenome (GOLD analysis project Ga0209483, IMG submission 184508) | Arctic peat soil microbial communities from the Barrow Environmental Observatory site, Barrow, Alaska, USA - NGEE PermafrostL2-A... | ecosystem: Environmental > Terrestrial > Soil > Wetlands > Peat...
GGGGTCGTCCTGGGGGCCACGGCGGGTGACGGGACGGCTCCGGGGTCGGAACCGTCGATGGTGACGGGCCCGAGATGGGTGCCGAAGCGGGGGCGGAAGACCCAGGTGCGGAGAATGGCGAACCGGAACGTGGCCGCGGCCACGTTGGCCACCGTGACGGCGACCAGTTCGGGGGCCAGTGCGTCGAGGCCCAACGCCCGGGTCAGTGCGAGGGCGACCGTCGTGAAGCCGAGGCTGATCCCGAACAGTGCATTGGCGACCAGGAGCCGGTGGCGTCGGTCGAGACCGTGGCGCACGGTCCCGGCCATGCCGCGGTGGGCAGCGGTGTTGCCGAGGCTGCACCCGGCGATGGCCACGGCGTTGGCCGCGTAGGCGCCGATCCACCCCTCGAGGAGGGCGAACAGGGCGACGTAGGCGAGGGTGCTCACGAGGCCGACCCCCGCGAAGCGGAGCAGCTCGTCGGCGGACACCGCTGCGTCCGACGGAGCGACATCGTGGGTGCGCACCCCGGCAGCCCTGCTGCCCATCCGGGACGGCGCGGCGGGCGCCGGGACCGGAGCCAGGGAGCGAGAGAGGTCCCGACGGGCCCGGGCGACCCGCCGCCGCGACGCGGGGGTCAGCATGCGGGCCACGCCGCACAGGTCGAGCCAGGCCGTGCGGACCACGGCCACGCGGGTGTCGAGGTCGTCGACCCAGTCGACCGGCACCTCATGGATCCGCAGGCCCAGGCGCTGCGCGGTGATCAGGATCTCGGTGTCGAAGAACCAGGCCTGGTCGTCCACCAGCGGGAGGACGACATCGGCCGCCTCCCGTCGTAGGGCTTTGAACCCGCACTGTGCGTCGCTGCACGAGTTGGCCAAGGTGGTCTTCAGCAACAGGTTGTAGCCCCGGGAGATCATCTCCCGACGGGCCCCACGCACCACGTGGGCGCCAGGGGCCAGGCGGGTGCCGATGGCCAGGTCGCTGTGGCCGGTCAACAGCGGGGCAACCAGGGGGAGCAGTGCTTCGAGCCCCGTGGCCAGGTCGACGTCCATGTAGGCGACCACGGGCGAACGGCTGGCCGTCCACGCGGCCCGCAGCGCCCGACCCCTGCCCTTCTGGTCGAGGTGGAGGGCCTCGACACCCGCCAGGCTGGCGGCCAGCCCGGTGGCGATCGTCCAGGTGTCGTCCGTGCTGGCGTTGTCGACCACGGTGACCACAGTGGTCAGGGGGAACTCGGTGTCGAGGAACGTGCGCAGTGCGGTGATGCTCGCTGCCAACTGCTGCGCCTCGTTGTAGACGGGGATCACGATCTCCAGCTGTGGCACCGCCGGGAGGGCATCCTGGTCCGTCAGGGGGAATGGGGAGGAACTCATGGCTACAAGGTGCCTGCTGACCATCCCGGCACCGTGGGAGTCACCTGTGCCCGACCTGTGAAATCCGGGTTGTCCCGATGCGTGCCCCGGGCCGTCCCCCCAGGGCTTCGAGTCCGCGGGGGCCGCCGAGCCCGGTTCAGGGAGTGGCGGGTGGGGGGACCGGAGATGCGTCCACTGGAGCCGGCAGGCCGCGCTGGTCGCCTGGTGACGCGGCCAGGCCGACGGGAGGCACAGCCGGGAGTCGGACGGTGAAGGTGGTGCCCTGTCCGATGCTGCTGGCGGCGGCGACGGTGCCGCCGTGGGCGGCGACGATGGCCGACACGATCGACAGGCCCAGCCCGGCGCCACCGTGGAGCCGGGACCGGCTGGGATCGGACCGGTAGAAGCGCTCGAACACGTGGGCCACCTGCTCGGGGGTCATGCCCGGACCGTCGTCGGCCACCACCACCACGGCACCGGTGCCGTCGGGCGCGACGGACACCCGGGTGGTGGTGCCCGCGGGGGTGTGGGACCGGACGTTGCCGAGGAGGTTGTCGATGACCTGGCGGAGACTGGTGGCATCTCCGGCCACCTCGATCGGTCGGGGTGCAGTGAACGTCACCGGCCAGGCCGGACCCACGGTGGTGGACGTCTGGACGGCCTCGGCACAGAGGGAGACCAGGTCGACCTGGCGCATCTCCATCGGCCGCCCCTCGTCGAGGCGGGCCAGCAGGAGCAGGTCCGCCACCAGGTGTTCCATCCTGCCGGTCTCGGACTTGATGCCGACCATGAGTCGCTCGAGGTCCTCCTTCTGCTCGGAGGCGCCCCTCCCGAACAGCTCGGCATAGGCACTGATGGCGGCGATGGGCGTGCGCAGCTCGTGGGAGGCGTCGCCCACGAACCGCCGGAGCCGGGCGTCCGACTCGCGCAGCCGCTCCTCGCTGGCCACCCGGGCCCCGAACGCCGACTCGATGCGACTGAGCATGACGTTGAGGGTGCGGGCGAGGCGTCCGACCTCGGTCTTGTCGTTCTCGCCGGGTACGCGTTCGGTGAGGTTGCCCTCGGCGATCGACTCGGCCGCCGTCTCCATGTCCCGGAGTGGGCGGAGCCCGATGCGCACCAGCCAGAACCCACCCAGGAGTGCCACGAGCACCGCACCGCCGGTCACGGCGAGCTCGACGAAGAGGAGGTGGTGGAGGGTGCTGTTGGTTTCGCCCAGGGGCTGGGCGACGATCAGGTAGTCACCGTTGGTGAGGGTCGACGCCCGGACCCGGAATGTCGGGCCGTCGGGCTGGGCCGACGGTGCGGTGAAGTAGGCGACTTTCGACCCGTCCGGATCGGTTTGGGTAGCCGTGAACGTGGTCGGGATCGCCGGGGTGAAAGGCGTGCCGTCCACGTAGGCCGGGCAGTTCAGTTGGCCGGTCAGCGTGCCGGTCGACGACCGCACCTGGACCGCCTCGGTCTGGAAGGCGTTGAAGGCCCCGTTGTCTGGGGCGGGGGGTGCAGACGACGTCGGGCCACTTCCGGAGTTGCCGAACGGGCCACCGGGGGCACCGAGGCAAGTGAGGGTCCTGCCCTGATCGACCGTGTGCTCCCACGGGGCGTGGGCAGTGGCGAGCTGCTGGTCGACGCGCTGGTAGAGGAAGGACTGGAGGGCCGAGTACGTAATGACATCGGCGATGGCGAGCGCGGCCACGGCGATGATCCCGATGGCGATGAGCAGCCGGGTGCGGAGCGACATTGCTAGGCCGGGACCGGCTCGCGCAGGGCGTACCCCACCAGGCGCACGGTGTGGATGACCGGCGGCCCGGCGACCTCGAGTTTCTTGCGGAGGTAGCTCACGTATGTCTCCACCACGTTGCCGTCCCCGCCGAAGTCGTAGTGCCAGACGTGGTCGAGGATCTGCGACTTCGACAGGACGTGGCGAGGGTTGAGCATGAAGAAGCGGAGCAGGTTGAACTCGGTGGCGGTCAGGGGGATCTCCTGGCCGTTCCGGATGACCTGGTGGGCGTTCTCGTTCATCTCGATGTCGGCGAACCGGAGGATCCCGGTGTCCTGCTCCTCGACCCCGAGGCGGCGCAGGATGGCATGGACCCGCGCCACCACCTCGGCCAGTGCGAACGGCTTGGTGACGTAGTCGTCGCCGCCGATGGTCAGACCCGCCACCTTGTCCTCGACCGCATCGCGGGCGGTCAGGAAGAGGACGGGCACCCGGATGCCGTCCTCGCGGAGGCGGCGGGTGACCTCGAGGCCGTCGAGGTCGGGCAACATCACGTCGAGCACGATGAGGTCGGGCGGGTCCTCCTGGGCCGATGACAGGGCCTGGCGGCCGTTGATGGCCTGGGTGACCTCGAATCCCTCGTAGCGAAGGGAGGTGGCGACGGCGTCGATGATTGACGGCTCGTCGTCCACGACCAGGATGCGCTGGCTTCGGGTGGGCTCCACGGGATCTCCTCCGGGCGGTCATCCGCCCTGTACTGCGTTCCTTCCGGGCCTGTCGCCCGGCTGTGCGTCTGGATAAGAGCATCGCATCACGGTCTGGAGTCTTGGTGTGACCCGCCTGTGAGCCCGCTGTGAGGTCCGATGGAGGTCCCGCCGGATGACCGGACGGGTGGTCCGCGATTCACAGCTGGGGCACAGGCTGCTCGCAGGACACGCTGGGACCGGTCTTGTGGGATGGCTCCATCGACACAGTCCGGCCACCGCGGTCGGGTCCCCAACGAAAGGTGCAGCCATGGCCCGCCCGTCCAACCCCCGCTCTCGCAACCACGCCGTCCGCTCGAGGAACGACGCCCTCGTGCGTATCCGGCGGACAACGGTCGCCATGGGCCTGACGGCCACGGTGGCGGCGGTCGGTATCGGGGTGGCCGTCGCCGGTGCCGCGACCCACCACGCCACGTCGACCACGTCCACGACGACCGGATCGACCGGGACTACGTCGACCACGGCGACCACTCCCGGAACGACCGGGACTACGGCGTCGACAGCGACCGCGGCGACCACCACCCCTTCGACCACGACCACTACCACCAAGCCGGCCGCCACGACCACCTCGGGTCAGTCATGAGCGTCCGCATCGACGAGCGCCCGGTGCCGACCGTGCGGTCGATGCCGGCCATCGGGACCACGGCCACGATCGTCGTGGGCGACCCCGAGGTTGCCGACGCCGCCCTCGCCCTCCTGGCCGACGACCTCGCCGCACTCGACCGGGCATGCAGCCGATTCCGCCCCGACTCCGAACTCCGGCTCCTCGAACGGTGCGGTGGCCGACCGACCCGGGTGAGTCCCGTGCTGTTCGAGGCGGTGGAGACCGCGTGTGCCATCGCCGCCCGAACGGCCGGCATCGTCGATCCGACCATCGGTTCCGCCCTCGTCGAGCTCGGCTATGACCGTGACTTCCCGTCACTCGGCAACGGGAGCCACCTCCCCGACGTGCCACCCACGCCCGCACCGGGCTGGTGGCGGATCGGGCTCGACCGCGCCAACCGCACCATGTCGGTGCCCGACGGTGTGCACATCGATCTCGGGTCGATCGGCAAGGCCTTCGCCGCCGACCGCGCCGCGGCCCGGATCGCCGCCGCCCTCGACTGCGGCGTCCTGGTGAACCTCGGCGGCGACGTGGCCGTCGCCGGTCCCGCACCGGTGGAGGGATGGGGTGTCGGCATCGCCGACCGCTGCACCACGGCACCGACCGATGCCGATGAGCTCGTCGTCCTCCGGTCCGGCGGCCTGGCCACCTCGGGCACGACTGCCCGGACCTGGGAACGGAACGGTCATCCGGTCCACCACATCATGGACCCCTGGACCGGTGCGGGTGCCCCGTCCACGTGGGCGTTGGTCACTGCTGTCGGCATGACGTGCGTGGAGGCCAACAGCTGGTCGACCGCGGCGGTGGTGTGGGGTGAGGACGCCCCCGGCAATCTGATCGAGCACGGGGTGACGGCCCGACTCGTCCATTCGGACGGGCACGTGGTCACCGTCGGTCCGTGGTCGGGCGTTCCGACTGAGGCGCGGTCGACCGCACCGGTCGCGACGGATCGGGAGGTGGGGTGATGTTGGCCGCCACCTCCTCCACTATGACGGAGGCCGTCTGGTACATGATCCGGGCCACCGGCGTCGTCTCACTGGTCCTGCTCACGGTGACTACGGTGCTCGGCCTGCTGTCGGCGGCGCGGGCCCGCACGGCGCGCTGGCCGGCCTTCGCCCAGGTCGAACTCCACAAGCGTGCCACCATGCTGGCCCTCGTCTTCCTCGGCATCCACATCGTGGCGTCGGTGGTGGACACCTACGTCCACGTGGGCCTGGTGTCGGTGATCGTGCCGTTCACCTCGTCGTTCAAGCCGTTCTGGACCGGGCTCGGTGCGGTGGCCGTGGACCTGCTGGCCGCCGTGGCCATCTCGAGTGCCCTCCGCCAGCGCATCGCCCCTCGGGTGTGGCGGGGCCTCCACTGGATGGCCTACGCATGTTGGCCGGTCGCCATGGCCCATGCGCTGGGAGCGGGCACCGACGCCGGGCAGCTGTGGATGGACGCCATCGCCGCGGCCTGCACCGTCGCCGTCGTATCGGCCGTGACCTGGCGTATCGGTGATCACCGGACCACCCGCGAGGACGCGGTCCTGATCGGTGCCAGCACCCGGGCCGTCCCCGGGCGCCACCGTCCCGTCCCCCGGCGCATTCCGGACACCCCGGACCGTGAGATCCACGGCCCCGGCGTGGCCGATCCCGCCGGTCGCACGCCCGCCTCCGCAACGGCCCCGACGGCCACCCGACTCCTGGAAAGGGATCCCCGATGACCACCTCGACGCTGCAAGCTGTGCAGCGCCTGCTGCACACCGGGCCCGGTGGGCCCACCGACCCCGGCCTGGCCGACCACCTGGCCCTCCACGGTCCCGTGGCGATTCCGACGGGTGCCGACCCGGCATGGTCCGAGGTTCTCCGGGCCGAGGTGGCTGCCTCGGGTCTGGCGGGCCGGGGCGGAGGCGGGTTCCCGGCCGCAGCCAAGTGGGACTCCGTCCTCCGATCCAACCGCCGCCCGGTGGTGGTCGTCAACGCCATGGAAGGTGAGCCGGCCAGCGCCAAGGACCGTGCCCTGCTGGCGTGGTCGCCCCACCTGGTGCTGGACGGTGCCGAACTGGTTGCCGCCCTGTCCGGTGCTCGCTCGGTCGTGGTCTGTGTAGCCGACGACCGTGACGACTCGGCCCGGGCAGTGCAGCGGGCCGTCACCGAGCGCCGGCGAGCGGGCTCCTGCCGTTCGCTAACAGTCAGCCGCCCACCCGCCCGGTACGTGACCGGCGAAGAGTCGGCACTCGTCTCCTGGCTCGAGCGCGACGATGCCCGGCCGGCTCTGCGGATCGACAAGTCGGTCCCGCTCCGGGTTGGTCGGCGTCCCGTCCTGTTGCACAATGCCGAGACGCTGGCTCAGGTCGCCCTGATCGCCCGTCACGGTGCAGCCTGGTTCCGCCAGCTCGGCACCGACGACGCCCCCGGCACCACGCTGGTGACGGTGTCTGGTGCGGTGCGCATACCGGGGGTGGTCGAGGTCGAGCTCGGCACCCCGGTCGACGACGTGGTGCAGCGCTGCGGGCCAACCGGCACGCTGTCCGGCTACCTCCTCGGTGGTTACGGAGGCGCGTGGCTGGCACCCGAGCTCGGGTCGACGCCGCTCGCCTCGGCCCCGCTGGCCCGGGCCGGTGCCACCCTCGGTGTCGGCATCGTGGTGGCGCTTCCCACCACCTCGTGCGGCATCGCCGAGACGGCCCGGATCGCCCGGTGGATGGCCGGCGAGAGCGCCGGTCAGTGTGGTCCGTGTGTGTTCGGCCTCCCGGCCATCGCCAACGACCTCGAGTTGCTGGCCGTGGGGCGGTCCGACGCCGACGTGCTGGCTCGGATCGACGAGCGGTCCCGGTCGGTGGTGGGACGAGGCGCCTGTCGTCACCCCGACGGGGTGGCCCGGATGGTGCGCAGTGCCCTGCAGGTGTTCGCCGCAGACGCAGCCGCCCACGCCGCCGGGCGACCGTGCGACGGACGCCGGCAACCGAGCGTGCTGACCTTCCCGGCGGAACCGGCCTTGACGGGTGGTGCGTCGTGAGGACCCGGACCCCGGTGCGGCTCGAGGCGGGGCTGCGTGTCCGGGTCGACCCGGTGGCGTGTGACGCCTTCGGCTACTGCGCCGAGCTCCTGCCCGAACGGGTCACCCTCGACGAATGGGGCTACCCGGTGGTCGACGGCACCCCGGTGGGACCGGAGCTGGTCGAGTTCGCCACCCGGGCCGCCGCCGAGTGCCCCAGACGGGCCGTCCTCCTGGAACGGGTTGCGGGCCGGCACTGACGAGCGCGCCTCCCTGTCCCCGGCTCAGGTGCAGACCGAGCCCGGGGCGGGGAGGGTCCCGTCGAGCAGGTAGTGGGTGACGTCGGCTTGGACGCAGGCATCGGACGATCCGCTGAGCAGCCAGGTGTGGCCCCAGCCGACCCACGTCAGTTGGCTGGCCAGTGGGAACAGTGCCGCCAGGTGTCGAGCGCCGATCAACGGCGTGTTCGGGTCGCCGGTGTTGCCGATCACCAGGACGGGCGGCGCCCCGCTGGGATGGGTGTCGGAGACCGGCTGGCGGCCGTCCGGCCAGGTGACGCACCCGCCGAGGTTGTAGGTGACGGCGTACCCGCCGATGAGCGGCCACCGGTGGTCCAGCGACTGAGCGAGTGCACCGGCCTGGACCGGGGTCGGGTGGTCGACGGTGTCATTGCACGCGATGGCCCACTGGGCGTCGACCAGCGGCGATCCGTCGATGTCGACCACGAATCCGAGGGCCAGCTCCCGCAGGCCGGACCCGGCGCCGTGGGTCGCGGCCAGCAGCGCCGACTCGAACGACGAGGTGGCGGCGGGGACGCTGATGGTGAAGAGCGCGGCGGTGTCGAGGTCTCCGACGGTGACGGGCACGGTGTCGCCCCTGCCCGGCGCCGGGAGGGGATGGGCGGTGAGCGATGCCGACACCCGTCGGAAGAGGGCGGTGGGGTCGGTCCCCAGTGGGCATCCGGGCGACGCCGCGCATCCGTCGAGCAGATGGACGAGCGAGCGTTCGGCCGCCGGGGCCTGTTCGACGGCCTGGTCGGCGAGCGAGGCGTTCATGTCGACTGCTCCGTCCAGCACCATGGCCCGAACCCGGTGGGGGAAGAGCTCGGCGTAGACGGCGCCGAGCACCGTCCCGTACGAGAGCCCGTAGAAGCTGACGGAAGGGACGCCGAGGGCCTGGCGGATCCGGTCCATGTCCCGCGCCGTGTTCACCGTGTCGACGGCCGCGGTCAGCACCGGGTGCTGGGCGGCGCACGCCCGGGCCATTCCGGCGAACACCGGTGTGCCCGGCAGGGGCTGGCCGACCCGGGCCGGGACCGGCTCGGCCGCGGTCACGGTGGCCGGCACAGTGCCGCATTGGAGGGGGGCACTGGCCCCAGTGCCGCGGGGGTCGAAGCTCACCACGTCACTGACCGACCGCACGGCGGGGGGCAAGAGGGGAAGCAGGACCGGCAGGATCTGGTTGCCGCTCTCGCCCGGTCCACCGGGGTTGACGAGCAGGGTGCCGCCCGTCGCCAACCCGCTCGGTGCCGGTGCCCTGGTCACCGCGATCGACAGGGTGCCGGCCGATGGATGGCGGTAGTCGAGGGGCACCGGGACCGTCCCGCACTGCAGAGTCGCCTGCGTCGGGCACACCGTCCACTGGACGGGCGGTGGGGGTGCCACCGCCGGTAGTCCCGCCTCGGTTGACGGGTTCGAGGCGGAGGAGGTCGTCGACGCGGTGGATGTCGAAGACGAGCACGCGGTGATCACGGTGCCCCCTGCGACGGCAACGGCGACGGCAACAGCGACGGCGTTGGGGAGTCGCCGGGAGGCCGAGCGGGCTCGGCGGAGGAGGGGCATTATCGCAGACGGTACCAGTGGGCCCGGAACCGGCCCGGCCCGGTTGGCGGGTCGACCGCGGGCCGCAAGGAACAGGTCGGACACCCGGTGGTCACGACGCAGCACCATCCGGACACCTGGCGGATCCAGAGGAATTGCGGGCGTCGGGGTGTGGCCTGTGGGTGCCCGTCCCCCGGGGCGATCGAGCCGCCCAGGGCCGCCCGGGGCGGCCCTGCCAGCACCGGACGGCCATACCGCCTAGGGTTGTGGGTACATAGGCCCTATCACGCGGGTCCATGTAGGTAGGGCTTCGAAGTGGATCCCCGCGTTTTCGTGCGTGAATTTCAAGGAGACTCAGTTATGGGTGTAGGTGCAGTTAAGTGGTTCAACGCCGAAAAAGGCTTCGGATTCATTACGCCTGACGGCGGCGGGGATGACCTCTTCGTCCACCAGTCCGAGATCCAGATGGAGGGCTTCCGTGACCTCGCGGAGGGCCAGCGTGTGGAGTTCGAGACCAAGCAGGGCCAGAAGGGCCTGCAGGCGAGCCAGGTCCGCAAGATCTGAGTTCCGATCTGTCGGGCACCGTCCCGTCCTGCGTCACCGGTTCGCCGGCGGCCCTGTCGGGGCGATTCCCACAGTTGTCATGAGCACCGGAGGCCATCTGGCCTCCGGTGTGGCAATTCAGGAGGTAGGTCCGGTCCCGTCGACCAGCTCGTAGAGCTCGACGGTATTGCCGGCCGGATCCACGATGAAGGTCTGGCGACCGGGCCCGACCGGGCTCGGGTCGCCGGCCGGCACGCCCCGGTCTCGTAGCTCGGCGACCGCGGCCTCGAGGTCGGCCACCCGCAGGGCGAAGTGCTGGCCCAGCGCCGGCGGGATCACGGCCTCGATCAGATGCAGCTGGCTGATACCGAGGTCGATCCAGGCGCCGGCGAACCCGAAGTCCGGCCGGTCGTCGCGGATCGTTCCCCCGAGCACTTGGGTGTAGAAGGTGGTGGCGGCGGGGACGTCGGTGACGTTGATCGAGACGTGGTGGACGGCGAGCGGCTGCATGCCCCGAGTCTGCCCGGTCCACGAGATGGTGTCACCCAGCTCCGCCGGCCGGTCGCCGTAGCGTCCGGACATGTCACGTTTCCACGCCGCCGCCCCTACTGGTCTGGCCTGCCTCTTCACGGTGGCCGCCGTGCTCCACTTCGTGTTGCCAGGCTCCTTCGAGCCGATTG
>Ga0209483_1003414_pt1 | contig 10443 bp, 9 predicted proteins | sample NGEPerA_FD_184508 | JGI IMG/M metagenome (GOLD analysis project Ga0209483, IMG submission 184508) | Arctic peat soil microbial communities from the Barrow Environmental Observatory site, Barrow, Alaska, USA - NGEE PermafrostL2-A... | ecosystem: Environmental > Terrestrial > Soil > Wetlands > Peat...
ATCGGACCCCCACAGCCGTCGGCCCGGTCCAGTTGGGCCAGTCCTGGGACAAGCTCACACTCTCCGGTCGCCTGCCCATGATTTCGGATGCATGTGCGATCGCTTGATCCAGCTTGATTGCTCGCACGACAACCTCTCGGGGCTGGAAATCCTCGGCTACGTCGTAGCGGTGGCGTCCACGCTCGTGTTCGGTCCCGAAGTCCTTGCCGACGTACTTTGACAGGTACCGAGCCGCCAACCTCGCCTCGTGCAGCGTGGTGGACCCGACCGGCAGGTCACCCAGGAGCTTGATGTGTACGAACCCCCGTCCCCACGCCTCGTTGATGATGGACCGACGCACGTACCGTCCCAAGGCGAAGTGAACGTGTAGGCCGTGATCGGTCTTGTGCCATTCGGGCACCCACACGTAGGGCAATGGCTTCCCGCCCAGCAATTTCCGCAGGTTACGGAAGAACCGGCTCATGTGCTTGCGCAGCTCCGCCGAGTCGTGGCACCCCTCACCCTCATAGGTGAGGGTGCCCAGTCGGTTCAGCCGATTGGCAGCCGCATACCGTCGCACCTTGGTCCTGGCTCGACTGGCTGCGGCCTCCCTGGACCGCTCAGGATCGACCGCCTGGCCAGAATCACCACCACCGGGACGCCTATCGAACGACGTTTGAAATATGCCGGATGCCTCATGGGCCTCGGGATACACCGTCAGTCGCCATCCAGGTAGCTCCCCCTTGAGTTTCACCGCTCCGCCCTCATCCGCCTGAAGCTACCGGGAGGGTGTGACGGTCGAGCCAGACAAGGCAGCCAGGTCGGATGGCAGAAAGTCGGTTGGTGCCCGCTCAACGGCTACGCCGAGACCAAGGCGGGCATGTAGGAGCCGGCCAGGGCCGGCTCCACTCCCATTGTGGGTGCGGAACGGCCCGGTCCCGTCAAGGCTTCCCCTGCGGGCGACCTTCGGTCGGCCTTGACTGGACGTCTCGGGTCTGGCGAGCGGTTGAAAGAGGCCGATTATCAGGTGCCCCCAACCAGGCACCTCGGGGTCACCCCTGAATCCCCATCGCCCCGATCCATGGCCCGAGCAAGATGCGATCCTAGACACTGGGGGATTGAGGTCATTGTTGACGATACTCATTGGGTGCACGTCGGCCAGCGGATGAACGGCGTAAGGCCGTCTCACGGCGTTGGATGTGTCAAACTCACAGGGCGCACGACAGGTGTGTTGATTCCAAGTGGTTGTAGTGGAGCAGCGGGGGTCTCATCGAGTGCCGGTGCCTCCTGAGAGGCCGGTTCCGGGGTTGAGCGCTAACGAGTTGGCTTTGCTACCGAAGCCGTGGCGGACAATGGCGCTGTACGCCATTCTGCTCCTCTACGTCGCTGTCGCTTCCCTCCGTCAGCGTGGCTTCATCTTCGATGATCCGTTCATATTCTTCCGCTACGCGGAACATTTGGCCAGTGGAAACGGATGGCATTACAACATCGGCCAGTCAGGTGCTGATGCGGCGACCTCGCCGCTCTACGTCGTGCTACTGGCTGTCGCTGCAAAGGTGGGCTTCGGGATCGTCGGCACTGCCCAGGTCATCTTCATCGGCAGTCTTTCCGGATGCGCCTGCCTAACACATGCGTTCTTGGCAAGGCTCGGTCACTGGTGGGCCGGTGCTGGCGCTGCGGTCCTAATCGTGTCCTCACCGGCGATCTTCATCACGCGGGGCATGGAGACCACCCTGTTCCTCGCAGTGGTCGCCCTGTGCCTCTACCTGTGGACCATCCGCGCCACCTGGAGTCTCGGGGTGGCATTGGCCATGTTGGTGCTCATCCGTCCCGACGGCATAGTGCTGGCTGTAGGCATCGTCGGTGCCCGGTGGGTGGTTGACCGTCGACCCCCGATCCGTACCCTCGCCACCGGGACTCTGATCGGGGTGCTCTGGTCGGCATATGCGCTGGCGACCGTGGGGACGCTCCTCCCGGACACGTTGACGGCGAAAGTCGCACAGGGGCGATCCGGATTCTGGGGGACCGGGCAGATCTTCGTCCACGGCCTGTTCCACACGCCGCAGCTCTACAAATTCTTCCTCCAGGCATCCATCGTCGGCGTCATCGCGATCGCCGGGGCGGTGTGCGCATATCGCCGCCCTGAACTTCGTTTGCCACTCGGCGTCTTGACGGCTTCGACAGTCGTAGTGGCGGTTGCCTACGCCATCCTCAACGTGCCCCCGTATCCCTGGTACTACGCCCCTTTGTTCTACGTGGCAGCCGTCTTCGCAGGGGTGGCGTTGGAGGCCCTCGGTGGCCACTTGAGGTCCGCCTCTCCCTGGCTGGTGGCTTTGCCGGTGGGCATGACTCTTCTGCTGGCCCTATTCGGGACGGCCAGTACGCCCCTCGGCCCACCTCGACCGGGGTATATCCAGGCGGCGATGTGGATCGACCGCCACACCGATTCACACGCCTCGGTGGCGTCCCGCGAAATCGGGCTGCTCGGCTGGGAGACGAACCATCCCATAGACGACTATCTCGGACTCCTTACGAAAAATGCGATTGCTCCCATGGAGCATGGGAACATGGTCTGGTGGGTCAACGGGCTGCGACCGGACTACTGGATGACCTCGGTCCGGCCCAACCGCATCGACGCCCAAGTCCGGGAGGCACCCTGGTTCCAGCATGTCTTCCGTGAGGTGTACCGGAATGCCTACGTCATAATCTACAAACGCGTCGCCGAAGTGCCAAAGTAGTGCCGACTGCTGGGCATAGCGTTCGTGGTATCCCTGATCGCCGGGATGGGGTCACTGGACCCTGAACGAGTTTCGTTGTTAATTCAAGTTAAAGGCGGGCCTGCGGCCCGCCTTCGTCGAGCACCACGCTCCACGTCACCCAAGTCCGATATGGCCGTCGCCTACCATCGATCCGATGGTCTTCTACGAGGGACCCCTCACCGCTGTTCCACTCGACGAGCCTGCCTGTGACTACGGCCGCACTGGTTGGCTCGGTTGTGCATTCTCCCAAGCTCGGCGACTCGCCGTAACCAACATCATCGCAATTGCCCTGATCGCCTCAACCACGGCCCTCATGGGTGCACTCTTCTTCGCCACGTCTCCCACCGAAGGAGTTGTGGCCAAGACGATCTTTGTAGTCCTCGGAGTATGGGTTGGCCTTGCGGTTGGCCTCGCCATCATCTCCGTGTGGGAGCTTCTTCCCTGGTCACGAAGGCATCACTGGGTTCCCAACTTCACCGCTGGCTTCAATGGCTATCCCTTCGTTGCCCTGAAGAGCCTGCACTGGCACACGGTCATGAACCTCCGGATGGAGATCAAGACCCCCTCGGGAACCGTGATCTCATCCGACCCGGCTGGGGCTGCCCGTTGGCCTGTCTTCGTCACTCGTCCCGGTGACCAGCTCCTGCCGCTCTCACTCGACCCGATGGTCGGCGGCAATTTTGAGCCGGGCGTGTATCGATTCAGGTGGCTCATGAACGCTCCGAACCGAGAGCGGCCAGTCGTCGTTGCCAATGCCAAGCACCGCTTTGTGCAGTAGGACGCACCGTGCTCTTGCCGTCCGTCCAAGGGGTTTGATTAACGACTTGCGGGCAACCTGGCCCTGCTCTGCCATCACCACCACTACCTGAAGACCTCCGAGGGATGGACGCTCAAGCGGCCGCGGACGACGGACACATCGACACCCGAGTGGATCTTCACGCCGATGCCGCCCTTCGGCCAGGAGCCGGATCCACCAGCCGGCTGACGCAAGGCGCCTGAAAGTGCGTGCCGATCAGGCCGGTCGATCCGATCGCATCGCCCAGGAGCCGTGGCCTTTCGCCCCCGGGCGGTCATCGTTCGACACGGCAGCGTGTACAGTGGAGCAACGCATCGAAGGCCATTTGCGCGGTGCCCACCGATTCGCCTGCCGTCAGCCGACACTGGCTCCGACATCCGATTCTGTCTCTGCTTGCGTCTTCGGACCGGCAACCCCGAGCCAGGAACCCCAGTCAACGAACTGCGGCCCTGCATCCGTTGTTGCGGTCGAGCGTCGGCAAGGACGCCTATAGCAATCAGCCCGTTCGGGCGCCCCGTGAGCCGTAGTCGTCGAGGTGACACCACCTCGACAGCAGGCTCGGAGCGGTGTGCCGGACCGGGTCACTCCCGTCCGACGGACGGGACGAACTCAATAATGAGGTACCAACACATGAATCACGAACACGAAATCACGCGCGCCATCGAGCGGAGCTGTGCCCGGAGGATGCAGACCGAGCGCCAGCTCCGGACGCTCCGCGGAGTGGCGCTCGACGCACCGCTCGCCGAGCTCGACAGCCTGCTCGTCTACGAACTCGGCCTGGAGGCACGCCTGGCGGAGATCCTCCAGCGCACCGCCGTTCGGGCCTAGTCCCACAAGCGGTTCGGACACCTCTGGACCCCTGCGCAGTGGTCCATGGCAACGGCGCCGGATGGACCCGAGGTCGGCGCCGAGCGCCACTACGTTGAACCCGACATCGACGAGGAGGATCACCAGTGCGGCAGGTGATCGGCGCAGTGCTTCCGTTCGCCATCGTCGTGATGGTGTCCCCGATCAATATCGTCGCCGCCATCCTGTTGCTCTTCTCGAAGCGGCCACTGCTCAACGCGTCGTGTTACCTCGGGGGGTTCGTCGTTGGACTGGCGGCCGTCGTCGGCGGGCTCACCGCAGTGGCGGGTGCCGTGCACCTCGACCCGGGGAGTGACCAGTCACGGGGAGCGGCAGCCTTCCTCCTGGCCCTCGGCGCCGGGCTCATCGTCGTGGCCATCGCCAAGTTCCGGGGACGTCCGAGTCCCGATGACCCATCCTCGCTCCCCGGGTGGATGGACGGGATCGCAGGATTCGGCGCCGGCCGATCACTCGCGGTCGGCGCCGGCATCGGGGCCGGCAACCCCAAGAACATCACCGTGGCGGTGGGTACCGCGGTGGCCGTCTCCTCCGCCGCGCTGCCGGCCGGACAACAGGTCGTCGTCCTCGCCATCTACGTCATGCTGGCTTCGCTGGGCGTGGCGGCACCGATCATCGCCGTTCTGTTCCTGGGCGACCGGTCCGACACCGTGCTGGACGGGTGGAAGGCGTGGCTGACCCGGAATAACACCGCCATGATGGCCGTGATCTACCTCTTCTTCGGCGTGTACCTCATCGGCAAGAATCTCGGAGCTGTCTGACCCCACCGACCGGGAGCCCGAGGGACTATCGGTGACCCGGGTCCATCGGTCCAGACCTTCCCGGCCCTCGACGTCGTCCGTCACGGGTCGACGAGGCGAGCAGCGCATCCACGTCCGACCAGCCCAAGCCGACCGACTCACCGAGGATGCGTCTAGAGCCCGGCTCGACCAGGACCAGGAACGGGTAGCCCGTGACCCGGTAGTCCGACCAGGCGGCATCGCTCATCACCACCGGGACACGAGGGAGGCCGACCGCCAAGGCGGCCACATCGGAAGACGCCACCGCGTCCGGGCCCTTCGTCACCACCACCGCGTCGACGTCGGGTGGCGGATCGGCCAGGCCCTTCCAGAACTGGTTGCACCCGTCGCAATCGGTGGTGAGGAAGACCAGCAGGACAAGACGCGTGGCGCCAGCCAGGCCGACCGACACCGCGGTGCCGTCGGGGCACACACCGACCAGGTCGGTCGCCGGCCATGCCGGGGTCGTCCCGTCGAGTCCGGACGGAATGGGGCGGAGCCCGGCCACGAACTCCGGGTCGGACAGGGGATCGGTCACGACGCCCCCCGGGGACGGCGCACCAGTCGGCCTGGCCTCAGACCGACTCGGCGTCGCTGGACTCGAGGACTTCGACTCCCTTGCCGTTTCCGCACCAACGGCAAGTGACGTCCTCGACGGTCTCGTCGAGTACCTCCACATCCTCGATGGTGAGGTCCCCGCCGACCGAGAAGTGGTGGAACGCACTGGTGCGGCGAAGGGTCACGACGTTGAACCGGGTCAGGTTGCCACAGGCCGCACAGCGGTAGCGGACGACGTCGCCGGCGGCGGCGGCTGTGGTCGCGGCGGTCGAGGTGGGCGCGGAATCGGAAGTCACGCCCCCAACGATAGCCGCGCCGGTGGCCCGGCCCGTCTCCCCGACAGACTCCGCCCACCGAACACCTGTTCGCTACAGTGTGCCCATGGCACTCGCCGTCCAGCGGTCGTTCGACGACCTCGGCACCCCGCTCAACCAGGTCACCTTCGTCGTCCTCGATGTCGAGACCACCGGCGGCTCGCCGGCCTCGGCATCGCTGACCGAGGTGGCGGCCGCCCGCTACCGGGGCGGCGAACTGCTTGCCACGTACCAGACGTTTGTGCGACCGGACGAGCGGATCCCGCCGTACATCACCGCTCTCACCGGCATCAGCGACACCATGGTGGCTGACGCGCCCCGGATCGGCGAAATGCTCCCGTCCTTCCTCGAGTTCCTGGGCGGCGGGGTGGTGGTCGGCCACAACGTCCGCTTTGACCTCTCCTTCCTCAACCACGCCCTCCGGTCGACCGGTCGGGACCGCCTGGCCAACGCCACGGTCGACACCCTGGCCCTCGCCCGCCGCCTGGTGCGCGACATGGTCCCCGACTGCAAACTCGGCACGCTGGCGGCCACCCTGCGACTCCCCCATCAGCCGTCGCACCGGGCCCTGACCGACGTCCTGGCCACCGGGGACCTGCTGCACGCCCTGCTGGAGCGGGCCGGCACCTACGGGATCGTGGGGCTCGAGGAACTGTTGGACCTGCCCAAGATGGTGGGCCACCCGCAGGCCGCCAAGCTCAAGCTCACCAACCGGCTGCCCCACAAGCCCGGCGTCTACTGGTTCTGCGACGCAGCCGGTCATGTGCTCTACGTGGGCAAGGCCACCGATCTACACAGCCGCGTCCGCTCCTACTTCTCGGGTGACACCCGCAACAAAGTCGGACGACTGCTGCGCCAGTTGGACAGCATCCACCACCGGGTGTGCCCCGGACCGCTGACCGCAGCGGTGCTCGAGGGCCGGCTCATCCGGACCTGGGCGCCGCCCTTCAATGCCCAGGGGAAGGTCAAGCGGCGCGACCCGGGGACGGCGGTGCGGGACGCGCTTCCCGCGCTGGGCGCGGCGGCGACAACCCGCAAGCGCAACGGCCGACGCCGACGCAAGTGGACGGCCGAGGACCTCGCCGCCGACCCGGTCGAGCTGCTCGGACCGTTCGCCGAACGGGTGGCATCGCTGTCCCGGCTCCAGCGCTACGAAGACGCAGCGTGGGTGCGGGACGATGCCGAACGGGTCCGGCACCTGATCATCCGCCATCGGCTCGTCGAGTCACTCCGACTGGCCGAGCAGGTGGTCCTCCAGATCGACGGCGAGGGAACGGTGGAGCTCGACGGGGGTCTGCTGGTGGAGATCGGGTCCCTGTTTGACGACGGCGCCGGGTTGGACCCGGCGTTCACCATCAGCGCCGACGGGCATGACAACGAGCGGATCATCGTGGCCCAGTGGTTGCGGGCCAATGCCGACCGGGTCCAGGTGCTCGAAGCCGCCGGCCCGGAGGGGATGGCGCTGCCGGCCGACCGGATCCCGACACTCGGTGAACTCTGCACGATGGTCACGACGGACCCTGCGGGATCGGCCAGGTCGGCGGGATCGGCGGGTTTGCCCGGATCGGCGACCGCTGACGAGACGGCCACTTCAGCCGTTGCGGCCGGGACGGCCGAGTCGTCGGCGCCGGCGGCGTGAACGGCGTCGCTCGTCGGCTTCCGGCCTAGGACGGCTGCTCAGCCGCCGACGCCTCGTTGGTGATCCGGATGAAGGCGTCGAGCACGATGGCGGCACGGCCGGAGTCGATGAGTGACCCGGCGAGCACCACGCCGGAGGCCAGATCGGGCACCTGCCCGATCACCACGAGGGCGGCGGCCGCGTTGAGCAGGGCGATGTCCCGATGGGGAGACGGGTGCCCCGACACCACGCGGCGAATGGCCTCGGCGTTCACCGCGGCGTCCCCACCACGGAGGTCGTCGAGAGTGGCCCGGGCCAATCCGAGGTCGGCGGGGTCGATGCGATAGACGTTCACGGACACCGTTCCGTCGCCGGCGAGGTCATCGGTCCCGCCACGGGCCGACCGGTCGGTGTCCGGTGTCCGGATCAGCTCGTGGATGGTGGACGGTCCGGTGGTCGACAGCTCGTCGAGACCGTCGTCGCCATGGACGACCATGGCCCGACGGGTCCCGTTGGCAGCCAGCACACCGAGCATCTTGTCGGCCATGGCCGGGTCGCTGACCCCGACCACCTGGAACTTGGCCCGGGCCGGGTTGGCCAGGGGGCCGAGGAAGTTGAACACCGTGGGGATGCCGAGCTCCTTGCGCACCGGACCGGCGAACCGCATGGCCGGATGGAACCGGGGAGCGAAGCAGAACCCGAGTCCGACCTCGTCGATCGATCGGGCCACCCCGGCCGGTCCGAGGTCGGCCACCGCGCCCAGCGCCTCGAGCACGTCTGCGGCACCCACCGCCGAGGACGAGGCCCGACCGCCGTGCTTGCAGACCTTGGCCCCCGCCGCCGCCACGACCAGCGAGGCGATGGTGGAGACGTTGATGGACCGCAGGCGATCGCCGCCGGTGCCGCACGTGTCGACCAGGTCGATCCCGGCCGGCAGGTCGAGCGGGAGGGCGTGGGCGACCATGGCGCGGACGAAGCCCGTCATCTCGGCGACGGACTCGCCCTTCGCCCGTAGTGCCACGGCCAGTCCGGCGATCTGAGCTGGCGTGGCCTCGCCCGCCAGCACCTGGCCCAGGACCTGCTCGGCCTCCTCGGCGGTGAGCGACTCCCCGCCGAGGAGCCGACCCAGCACGCCGGGCCAACGCCCGAGCGCGTCGAAGGCGTCCGGCGCGTCCGAGGAGCCCGGAGCCGGCGGGGACCCCCCGCCTTCAGCGGTGGCCACGACTCAGTCCCACCACAGGTCGTGGTTCAGCACGCCCCGGCCGATCAAACCCAGCTGCACCTGGCTCGTCCCCTCGACGATGGTCAACTGCTTGGCGTCCCGGTACCAGAGCTCGGTCGGGTGGTCCTCCATGTAGCCGGCCGCCCCGAGGAGTTGCACGGCCAGGCCCGAGGCCCGCACGGCGAGCTCGGTGGCGTGGTACTTGGCCATCGACAGGTAGGGCACGTACTCCTTGGTGAACTTGCCCTGGTCGGCCAGCCACGCCGAGCGGTAGGTGAGGAGCCGGGCCGCCTCGATGTCGACGGCCACCTTGGCGATCTCCCACTGGATGCCCTGGAAGTCGGCGATGGTGTGGCCGAAGGCCTGACGCTGCTGCACGTACTCGGTGGCGTACATGAGGGCGCCCTCGGCCAGGCCGATGCCCCGCGCGGCCACGATCGGGCGCATGGCGTTGAGACCCAGCATGGCCAGTCGGAACCCGCCGACCTCGCCGATCACGTTGGCCGCCGGCACGTGAACCTGGTCGAGCAGGAGCTCGCCCGTGTCGATGCCGCGCACCCCCATCTTGCGGTCCGTGTTCCCGACCGACACCCCCTCCCATGTCCGCTCCACGATGAAGCCGGTGATGGAGTCGTGGTCCCGGGACTCGGGGTTGCCCGTCTTGGCGAACACCGTGTACCAGTCGGCCTGGACGACACCGGACATCCAGCACTTGGTTCCCGTGAGGATCCAGTCGCCCTCGTGCCCGGGACGGGTGTCGGGCACCGCCCGGGTGAGCATCCCGGCCACGTCGCTTCCCGCCTGGGACTCCGACAGGCCGAACCCGCACCGCAGCTCGCCGGTGGCGATGCCAGGCAGGTAGCGCTGCCGCTGGTCGTCGTTGCCGGCGATGAGGATGGGGCCGGTGGGGAGCCGGGTCAACAGCAGCATCAGGGCGGCGGTGTTGGAGTACTTGGCCACCTCTTCGATGGCGATGGTGAGGCCCAGGATGCCGGCACCGGAACCGCCGAGTTCGGTGGGCAGGCACAGGCCGAGCAGGTCGGCGTCCCGGAAGGCGTCGAAGAGATCCTGGGGGTACTCGCCCGTCGTGTCGATCTCCCGGGCCCGGGGTTTGATCTTGTCCTGGGCCAGGCGACGGACAGAGTTCTGCAAGGCGGCGAGTTCGGGCGAGAGGTCGAAGTCCACGAGGGTCGAGGCTACCCGAGGGCGCAGAACAGCCCCGCCTCCAAGTCGTGCGTGCCGGTGGTCGTGGTCGGAGCCGTGGTGGACGACGATCCACACCCGGCCAGCAGCAGCACGGCCAGTGCGGCGGCGAACGGTGCGCCCCGCTGCAGGCGGCTCGCGGCCGTCCCGAACAAGGTGCCCATTGTGCGCCGATGCTCCCACAGCTCGGCGCTCAACCGGGGCCGGGGCGCGGGCGGAACGCCACAGAGGTGTTGGTGGGAAAGCAAGGAGGTGTCGGTGGGAAGGCACCCGGACCCAGGCGGGACGACACCGGGCGCAGCTGGCACCCATGGGTAGGATCGTCGCCCATGACCCCACCCGGCCTGCCCC
>Ga0209483_1003419_pt1 | contig 10437 bp, 8 predicted proteins | sample NGEPerA_FD_184508 | JGI IMG/M metagenome (GOLD analysis project Ga0209483, IMG submission 184508) | Arctic peat soil microbial communities from the Barrow Environmental Observatory site, Barrow, Alaska, USA - NGEE PermafrostL2-A... | ecosystem: Environmental > Terrestrial > Soil > Wetlands > Peat...
TGATTCCAAAAACCATCACCGCTGCAAAAACCATGTCACGCCAGACCGCGTCGGGCCAAAAAGGAACACTGTCCTTCCGCAAAGAAGTCTCGTATTCCTTCCGGTAGGTTTTAGGATTCACCCTTTTCCCCGGCTTCGGGGGTTCCGAAATGCCGTGACGCAGGACCAACAGTAAATGAAGTCCCACGAAAGCGAATACCAAAGCCGGAATTAGAAAAACATGGACAACAAAAAGCCGGCTGAGGGTGGAACCGCCAACTTCGGGACCACCCAGAATCAGCGTCGATAGCCAGCCTCCGATGAACGGAGCGCGGCCCGCCTGCTTCGCGGCGACCACCGCCGTCCAGACGGCGTTCTGGTCCCAGCGCAGAATCTGCCCCGTGAATCCCATGAGCAGGGTGAACCCTAGTAGAAGGATTCCGGTCAGCCAGTTCATTTCCCGTGGAAATTTATAGGAACCCTGCAGAAATACCTGGGCCATATGGATCCCCACCATCAACACCATCGCGGAAGCGCCGTAATAATGAAGGGCTCGGGCAAAACCACCAAACGCTGTATCGTGGGTGATGGATTGAAGAGTGACGTAGGCCTCGTCCGCCGAAGGAATATAGTAAAGGGCCAGGGCGATGCCGCTGGCCACCTGGATGAGAAAAGCGCACAAGGTCGCGCTGCCGAACACGTACCACCACCGGGCTCCGGTCGGCACCGGATGTTTGGCCATTTTTCCAACCGCGCTGAAAAGGCCTGTGCGGTCTTCCAGCCATTGGTAGATTTTTGTGAAAATTGATTTGAACAAAATTTCCCCTAGAGAGTCACTAAAATTTCAACCTGGTCTTTAACGACCCTTACTGGATAACGCGGCAAAGGAAGAGGCGGAGGCCCGGCGGCCACCTCTCCATTTTTATAGTAAACACCGCCATGACAGGGACACATGAACAACTGCGCTTCGGGCCGCCATCGCACCGGACAACCCAGATGGGTACAACTGATGGAAAAGGCCGTGAAACTGTCAACGCTTTCCCGCCTCAGCCAGGCGGCAGTTTTAGCCGTGACCCCAGCCCAAGGTAGGGGCGAAGCCTGAAGGAATGTCACGGCGACGGTTTCGCTGATCTTAAAGGAATTCACCGGGCCCACGGACCGCCAGACCGGTGGCAGGGATTTAAAGAGAGGCTTGAAAATAAAACCGACCATGGGCAGGCCGACCGCCGCCGTCATCAGACCCCCGAGAATGAAAATCAGTCTTTCAAAAAAAATTCGCCGGGAAAATTTTTTCGCTTCTCCGATCATCTTGGGATGATTTTTTTCATTCATGGCGCATTTCTCCCAGCCAACCCACGACGGACAAAAATAAAAGGACGAATCCCACCGTCGTGATAATGAAAGAAGTCACCAAACCCCAAAGCAGAAGAACCGTGCCCAGGGCCAGTGCGGCGGGCCAAAAGGTTGGCCGCGGAATTTTTTCGTCCGGAACGCGGGTCCAGCCGGGACGCAAAGGGGCTGATCCGGCAATGCTTTTTTTACTCATTTCTTCCTCCCTTTTTTCAGGGGGAAAGGAAAGACTTCCTCCGGTTGGCGGTAGAAACGGCTCAAAAGAATCAGAATGGCGCCGAGGTAAACAAAACAAGGGGGAACCCACATCAAAAGACCGCCGATTTGCTGGTCCATGGCCGGCGTCAGTCCCCAATCGTCACGAATCATCGCAAAAACTCCCCGGGAGGCTGTGGGATTCATAAAAACAGGACAAACACTAACAGGCGCGAAGGTAATCCATATTCCCAGCAGCGAACAGCCGATACATGCGCTGAAAAGATAAAGAATACCGATCAGTGGAGAAAGCCGTTCCTCAACTCTTGGACCGACGATGGGCCGCCAGAAAAGCAAACCCAGGAATAAAAGTGAAAAAGTCTGGACGGTATGGATCAATTCGTTGGACGCGGCGGCGTCACAAAAAGCCGGAACGTGCCAAAACCACATGGCTCCCACCCCCGAAAGCCAGGCGGCGAGGGGGTGTTTCACCAAAGGAACATACGACAGGATATCTCGATGATTTCGGGTGTTCGGCAATCCTAATAGGATTAGAGGAGGCACCATCAACACCAACATCAGGTGTTGAAGCATGTGGGCGCTAAACAGAATACCCTTGGACAAAAAATTGATGGGAGAATCCAAAGCTAAAAAGAAAAGAACCACGCCTGTTATGAAAAATACCGATTTTCCTGAAAACTTCAACCCGCAGAGAATGGCATAAAAAAACAAGGCCGCGATACAACCGGCGATTAATAAAGAATTCCAGTCCCAGGTGGATAAAAGTAATTGTTGGATGGTCATGTTCGCACCCCCACCAAATAAATGGTCGTGAAGACCGCGATCCAGACAGCGTCCACAAAATGCCAGTAGAGGCCGATGGTCTTGACTGTTCCGATTTTCCCCGTTTTAAAATCACCCGCCAAAGCCATGGCCAGAACGATCAAAAGGGCGACGAGCCCGATCATCACATGCAGTCCATGCAGGCCTGTCACCATAAAAAAAGAAGCGCTGAAGAGACTGGTACCGGCCCGCAGCCCCTTTTGGAAAAGTTCCCAATACTCCATTGCCTGGCCTGTCATAAAGGCGCCGCCGAATGCCAGAGTGGCGACCAGCCAGACGAGGAAGCCCTTGTGGTTTTTAGATTCCAGTTTTTTCTCCGCCAGCCAATAGGTGAAACTGCTGGCCATAAGGCAAAAGGTAAAAATTCCGGTTTTCAGTGGATTCAACCATTCGGACCCGGGGTTCGGATGCTGCGAGAAGTTATAAAAAATATAAGCGATCAAAAGCATGATGAAAAAAAAGGCCTCAGAAGCGATAAAGCACATCATGCCGATTTTATTTTTATCCTTTTTCCCTTCCGCGGACTCTTTCTTGAAAGTCTCGGACTCATCCGGATTTTCGGGATGGGTCAGATCCCAGAGGGGCCGCCGGCCGTGGATGGGTGGCAGCTGGTCAAAATTATGTTCCGCCGGGGGCGAGGACGCGGCCCATTCCAAGGTCCAGGCGTTCCAGGGGTTGTCCCCCGCAGTCGCGCCTCGCCGCAGGCTGACAAATATATTCCATATCAAAACCAGAACCGAGAACCCTAGAATGAAAGCTCCGATCGTGGAGATCAGGTTGAGTAATCCCCAACCGGGAAAATCCGGGTAGGTATAAACCCGGCGGGTCATGCCCATGAGCCCCAGGAAATGCTGGACGAAGAAAGCCATGTTGAAGCCGATGACGGTCAGCCAAAAGTGAACTTTTCCGATGGATTCGGATAAAAGCCGCCCCGTCATCTTGGAGAACCAGTAATAAATGCCCGCGAATACGCCGAAAAGCGACCCGCCGAAAAGAACGTAATGGAAATGGGCGACCAGATAATAGGTATCCGTCACCTGCCAATCCACCGGCACCACCGCGAAAGTAACCCCGCTCAATCCCCCCAGGGTGAACTGCAAAAGGAAAGCCACAGCGAAAAGCATGGAGGTCGTCAGGCGGATGGATCCGCCCCAAAGGGTTGCACTCCAGTTGAAAACCTTCACCCCCGTGGGAACCGCGATCATCATGCTGGTGGCCGCGAAGAAAATATCCATGGGCTGACCCAGTCCCACCGCGAACATATGATGAGCCCAGACTCCAAAGCTAAGGAGAGCGATCGCCACCGTGGAGCCAGCCACAAATTCGTAGCCGAAGATAGGTTTGCGGGAAAACACCGGAATCACTTCCGAAATGATTCCGAAAGCCGGTAGGACCATGATGTAGACCTCCGGATGGCCGAAGGTCCAAAAGAAATGCTGCCAAAGGATCGCCGAACCGCCATGGGAAGGAAGAAAAAAATGCGCGTTCAACTGGCGATCGATAAACAGCATGATGATGGCGGCGTTCAGGGCGGGCATGGCCATGATGAGCAGGAAGGAATTCACGAACACCATCCAGGTAAACAAAGGCAGACGGCGGATGGACATTCCGGGCGCGCGCAAAGCCAGTACCGTGGCGATTAGGTTGATGGATGTGGAGATGGAGCCGATGCCTAACGCAAACAAAGCCAGTATCCAGTAGTCCACTCCCGGGCTGGAAGCAAAGGGTGTCTCGCTTAAAGGCGCGTAGCTGAACCAGCCCACCGAAGGCGCTCCCCCCGCCAGAAGACTGAAATGCAAAAGCAGACCGCCAAATGGAAAAAACCAGTAACCCATGGCGTTCAGCCGGGGAAATGCCATATCCCTGGCACCGATCATTAAGGGCACAAAATAATTGGCGAAGCCGATCAGGGTCGGCATCACCACCAAAAAGATCATAGTAGTTCCGTGCATGGTGAAAAGCTGGTCATAAGCGTCCGGGGATAAAAGATGGTTGTTGGGTTTGGCCAATTGCAGGCGCATCACCAGCGCCTCAAGGCCTCCCACGCCGAAAAAGAAAAAAGCGGTTAGCAGATAAAGAATGCCGATCCGCTTGTGATCCACCGTGGCGATCCAGCTAAAAAGGCCCTGAGCCGCTTTTTGCGCGCGAAAGATTTCGACTGAGGGTGGATTGGCGAAGGTTTCGTTCATTGGAGCGACTCCAGATAGGCCGTCAAGTCGCCTACCTGGGCATCGGTCAGTTTCAGGTTGGGCATCAGGACGGCCGGTTTGATGTCTTGTGGATTTTTAAGCCACCTCGACAGGTTTTCCGGCGTATTCGGCAGGAGGACCGCGCCGAATGTCCCACGGCTTGCGAAGTGGGTAAGATTGGGGTCGTCTTGATTCTTCACTTCCCTGCCGTTGACGGTGTGGCAACTGACACAGGTTAACTGTTGAAATATCCGAGCGCCTTCTTTGGCTGCTTTTGTCACCAACGGGGCTGCCGGTCTTTCCTGCTGTTTCTGCCAGGCCTCGAATTCGGCCTCGGGCTGGGCGATCACTAAAAAATGCATTTGGGCGTGCTGGGCTCCGCAAAATTCGGAACAGGTTCCCAGGTAGCTTCCTGGTTTATCCGCTTCCAGCCAAAGGTGGTTTGGATGGCCGGGCACAACATCCATTTTGGGGCCCAGCCGGGGCACCCAAAAATCGTGGATGACGTCCGCCGATTCCAGATCCAGCAGCCAGGTGACCCCCACCGGAATGTGGATCTCATTGGCCGTGATTACCCCGGTTTGGGGATAACGCGCTTCCCACCACCATTGGTGGCTGATGACCAGAAGGTCGGGCTTTCTATCTGGGGCCGGATCGGACTGTTTCATTCCTCTCGCGGTGAGGGTCAGAAGCCAAATCAAAACAAGAAATGGAATAACCGTCCATGTTGTTTCCAGTTTCCAATTGCCATAACGGGGCTTGGGGTCCGGGCTTCCCGGCTGGTGGCGGAAACGAACCAGGCTGACAATGACCATCGCAGTCACGATCAATAGAATAATCGCACAAACAATTAAGACGATAATAAACAAGTCTGAAATAGCGCTTGCCTGGCGTGACTCAGAGTGAAAGACCGAATTTAAGAAATGATTCATGGAGTCACACGCCATAGCCGGATCACGCCGAAAAGGTTCTGTTCCATTTTCTTAATCCGATAATTTTTTCCGATCTGGCATCTTACGCCTCATTCGCTTTTGAAATCCAATCCCGCGATGTTTTATTTTCAATTTTTAAAATCCGGCACAACGATTCACGATATCAAATAGAAGGCGCGACTATCATTTTGATAGTAAGCCTGAAGTTTTGAGGCGGTTGGATCGAGGCGGAAAAAGCCGTTCGAGAAAACTTGTATTGAAACCATCTTGGAAATGAATCCCATAAACTTTCACGAAGGTTTTCTAACCGAGACGGAATAATTCTTCCCTTCCCAGCGATTGTCTTTTTTCCATAAAAAAGTGAACTCAACCGCCGAACCGTCCGGACACTCTTTTGTGGAAAGATCGGCAAACCAAAGCTTCAACGCGTCGATAGAAACACTTCCTGTTTTATGGGTATTTGCCCAGTGATCCGCGGACCAGATGATGTCCGCGTCTTCAGAAACGATGAGCCGCAGGTTCTGTCCCTCCCGCATCAAACGGATTTGATGGCGGAAACTCCACATTTCGTGTTCGCTTTTAACCGGCTTCACGACATAGCGCTGAAAAACCGGTTCGACCCGGTCAAAACACATGCCGTCGTGAGCGCTGCGCACGAGGGAAATATATTCGGCGTGGGACCAGCACAGCGGCATGGCCGCGCCGGTCGGTTTGCCGCGGAACATTCCCTTTTTCGGCAGGTCGTCCGCGTCCCACAACTGTTCGCTGATCATCCCGCCCTCATTGGCGAATTTTTCAATGGCGGTGATGTAAGGTTTGGGGTCCTTTCCCGCCGCCAGTTCATAATGGCCCCGCTCGCCGGTTAAGATGGGCCAACAGCGGCCCACACCCGTACCGTCAAAAGCCCCGCCATTATCTTTTTGGCCGTAACCATCGTGGTTGTACCGGCGCCAGGCCGGGCCATTCGGTATATCCTGTTTAAGAACGCGGTCGATCACTGTCACCGAATCGCGCACAATCGGATCCGCCGCCGAGCGGATACCCAATCGGACTAACTGAAGAAAATCGCCGCCCACAATATTTTTAGCCGGATGGGTTCCGCCGCTGTTAGCCACAACCAGCAGAGTCTGATTGGGATCGGCGTGGGGATCAGGCGATTGCGCGTCCGTGGGGTTGACGCGGATATAGTGTCTTGAAACGCCTTCTACCAATTCACCGCGGGTGGTAACGGTCCATTCTTCCAGATGCGCCGCCAGCCAGTCCGCGTATTCGAGGATAAAGAATCCGGTTTGTTTTTCCCCGTTCCTTTCCGCAAACTCCGCGGCGCAAACCAGGCCCGCGATCACGGCGGCTAATGTGGAGGGTGAATAACCGGAATTTTCTTCCCATCGTTCCTGTGCCGCCACCGGGCCCTGCCGTATCAGGTAGGATGCGGCGCGCAGGATCATGACATTGGGATTGAACCGCTCCAAAGGAACGCCCTCGCGGTGCAGCCGCCAGGCCAGCAGGATCGGAACGGCGACTTCATCAAGCTGCAGCCCTGTCCAATAAGGCGTGCCGTTGATCCAGCTATTTTGGGGAAAACAACCATCCTCCTGTTGAACCGCCGCCAGCCAAATGAGCGCCCGTAAAGGGGTTCCGGTCTGCCCGGAGGCCAAGAGGGCCGTGGCGCTTTGCACCAGATCGCGGGTCCAAACCAAATGATAGCCGCCTATATCCTGATCGTCTTTAGTCTCGCCCCAGGGGATACTCATAGACGCTACCAGCGCGCCCTCGAAACTTTTGTCCTCATGTACTAAAAGCACACAGCGGCTGACACGGTATTGGTGGCCGCCATCCGTGGTGATACCGGAAAAATCAAACTTCGGATTAACAACCGTGCGCTGCCATTGGCGGACATAATCTTCACGCTGGGATTCGAAAGATTCCGCCAGGGATTGAAGCAAATGAACCCCCGTGCTTTGAAACCCCCGGCCAAAAGCGAGGCCGACCACAAAATCATCCCGGCCCTGAAGATCGATTTCGCCTGTCATGGCGATATTGCCGCTTTCTGCGCGGTTAAATTCCCAATCCATCCGGAAGTTGTCCATTAAATCTCTCCAGCCGTCGCTGGCGCCCACATAGCCGACTGACGTTCGCGAAAAACCCGGACTGCCGCCCATCACCAAATGGGTCTCGTCCCTTTCGGCGCATAGCAGTTTGAGCCCGCTTATTTCCAAAACCCGGCCTGAATTATCCCGGCCCTGACGTCCTAAATGAGGGGTCAACAAAGCGTAAATTTTTACTTTTCCCTTTAAAGACTCATCCATTATTTCCAGCTTCGCGTGGATCAACACCACCGAACGGTGGGGATCGGTGATTACTTCTTTGATCAGACGGTAGCGGCCCTGCGGGTCCGAATTAATGAGACGGTAAAGAAGGCAGTCTTTTTGCGGATACTCCAGCCGGTGCGTCAAATCTCTTTTTTCCTCGTGGCAAAAAGTCTTTCCGTCCGTGATGAGAAATTGAAAATCCCGGGTGTTGGGTTGGTCCACCGTGGGATAATAAATTTCATTGATGACGCCGTGGCTCAGCGTAAACCAGGTTTTGCAATTGGTATGATAAGAGGTGCCTATTCCCTCTTTGGCGCTGGAAATCCATCGCGGTTCAATCCCCGGGGCCCCAAACGCGGCGCTATTTTCATTTCGATCCAATGGCGATTCCTTAATAGTATTTAATTAATGAATGAAATGGTGATGGTTGAAATCGACATAGGGTTTTTCCCAAAGTCGAAAACCGCCCTTAAAGGCGTTGGAGTTCTTCCCCGGACGCGTGCCCGGCGGGAGTTTTTTGATGAGTCTGGCATTGCCGCCGCCGATGACCGCGTCATCGGCCTGAACGGCGGCTTTGAGGATTTCGACGACTTTTTCCACGTGGTGACGCCATTTCTTTTTACCCAGTCTCTTTAATCCCGCCAGACCCACATAATCCTCAAAGGTTTTGCCCTTTTTGTAAGGCAAGTGGGCCAGTTCCATCGGTTCGATGACTTGATCTACGATCATGGCCGAACCCAATCCTGTACCCAAACCCAGAAAGAGCATGCGGCCGCCTTCGTAATCGCCCAGTGCCTGCATGGCGGCATCATTGATGACTTTCACCGGCTTGCCGAAGGTCTTTTTAAAATCAAATCCTACCCAGCCGGGAGCCAGATGAAAAGGCTCCCTCAGGGAACGTCCGTGAACCACCGGACCCGGATAACCAATGGAAACCACGTCGTATTTCCATCCAACCGTGGCTGCTTTGACACCCGATATCATTTTGCCGGGCGTCATCTTCGGACCCGATGAAAACTCAATCTTCTCGAGATGGCCTGTCGCCACGAATTTCACATGTGTACCCCCAACGTCAATAACGAGTGTTTTCATGGAACAGACCTCCAGGCATGGCCTTCCTTCGCGAGCAGTTCATCCGCCGCTTTTGGGCCCCATGTTCCGGCTGCGTAATTGGGAAAATCGCGGGGAGTAGATTTAGCCCAATCCGTAAGAACCGGCATCAAAACCTGCCATGCCGCTTCCACCTGATCGTCGCGCATAAACAAGGTGGGGTCTTGATTTATCACATCCCATAGCAGGGTTTCGTAGGCGTCCGGCGAAGGCACGGAGAAGCTGTCCTGATAAACGAACTTCATCTCAACCGGTCTCAACACCATCTTGGGCCCCGGATACTTTGCCTGAAACTCCACCCCAATGCCCTCCTTGGGCTGAATGGACAAAATCAACCGGGATGGATGCCAATTCTGGGCGGAGGGCTGAAACGACTGATGAGGCGCGCTGAGGAAATGAATGATCACTTCTGAAACCTGTCGGGGCAAGCACTTGCCCGTACGAAGATAAAAGGGTACATCCTGCCAGCGCCAGTTATCTACGAACAACTTGAGCGCCGCAAAAGTTTCGGTATTTGAGTGCGGCGAAACTTTTTCTTCTTTGCGGTAACCCCGGACTTTTTTGCCCAGTAAGATGCCGGGGCCGTACTGCCCCCTGACCGCGAACTTCGGGACTTCGGTTGGCGGAATGGGACGCAAAGCGTGGAGTACATCGACCTTTTTATTGCGTATCTCATCGGCATCAAAAGAAACCATCGGTTCCATGGCAACCAGGCATACTAATTGCATAAGATGGTTCTGAACCATATCGCGCAGAGCACCTGCGCCGTCGTAATAGCCGCCTCTCAGTCCCACACCCACTTCCTCAGCGACCGTGATGGTGACGTAATCTACATAATTACGGTTCCAGATCGGCTCGAAAAGCGGGTTAGCGAAACGGAAAGCCAGAATATTTTGGACCGTTTCCTTTCCTAAATAATGGTCAATACGGAAAATTTGGGATTCATCGAAACTTTTGGTGAGCAGTCGGTTTAATTCCCGGGCTGAGTCCAGATCGTGGCCGATAGGCTTTTCCACCACTAGTCGGGCGCGCTTCCGATCCAGGTTTAATCCGGCGTCGGCGAGCATCTTGGGGATCACCCCGAATAGCACCGGCGGGACGGCCATATGAAAGATACGGCTGGCCTTCGTCTTCCATTTTTTATCCAGTTTCTCACAGCTTTGGCCTAAAGTCTTATAGGTGGCGGGGTCTTTAAAATCACCGGCTTGGTAGGTGAGATGCGATGCGAATTTTTTCCAGTCCGTGTTTTTCGCCTTACCCTCGGGCGAGAACTGATTCACGCCGTCGAGAAAATGCTTGTGAAGTTTTTCATTCTGAAAAGGAACCCTGTCGACAACAATAATCGCGAAATTTTCGGGCATCCGGCCGTCCCGGTGTAGATCAAAAAGGGACGGTATTAATTTACGCTGAGCAAGGTCGCCAGCTCCGCCAAAGATAACGAATACCGCCGGTTCGGGTTTATCGTTTTTTTTCACGCCCTACTCCTTTTCCCATGCCGTATGAAAAACCCCTTTGTTATCGATTCGT
>Ga0209483_1003420_pt1 | contig 10436 bp, 11 predicted proteins | sample NGEPerA_FD_184508 | JGI IMG/M metagenome (GOLD analysis project Ga0209483, IMG submission 184508) | Arctic peat soil microbial communities from the Barrow Environmental Observatory site, Barrow, Alaska, USA - NGEE PermafrostL2-A... | ecosystem: Environmental > Terrestrial > Soil > Wetlands >...
GCACGAGCGCGACCTACCGCCTGCAATTTCACGGGCATTTTCGCCTGCCCGACGCGCTCGCGCTCGTGCCGTATCTGCACGAGCTTGGCATTTCGCATATTTATTCCTCGCCGCTGTTCAAGGCCGCGCCGCACAGCACGCACGGCTACGACGTTTGCGATTTCACGCAAATCAATCCCGAAATCGGGACCGAAGCCGATCTGGAAAAACTGGCGGACGCGCTTCACGAAAAAAAAATGGGCGTTGTTTTCGACATCGTTCCCAACCACATGGGAATCGCGTCGCCTGAAAATTTATGGTGGCAGGATGTTTTGAAAAATGGCCGCGCGAGCCGGTTCGCGGATTATTTCGACATCAACTGGGAATGCAGCGACGAAACATTGCGCGGGAAAATTCTTGTCCCGGTTCTGGCCGACGATTACGAAAAAATTTTGGCGCGCGGCGAATTGCAACTCGGAGCGCGGGCGGCTCGCCCGCGAGTTGAAGAAACTGCGCCAGGCGGACGAGCCGTCCGCGCTCCGGCTGTAGAAATCTGTCTGCGTTATTTTGAAAACAAATTCCCGCTCGCGCCAACTTCAATTCCTGAAAACTCTTCCATTGAGGAAATAAATTCAAATCCTGCCGCGCTCAACGAATTGATTCAAAAACAAAATTATTGCCTCGCTCATTGGCGCGACGGCGATTCCAAATTAAATTACCGCCGCTTTTTCGCCGTCAGCACGCTCGCCGCCGTCCGCGTCGAAGACGAAAAAGTTTTCAACGCCGTTCACGCGTTGCTCAAAAAATGGCTCGATAAAAACTGGCTCGACGGTTTGCGCGTGGATCATCCCGACGGCTTGCGCGACCCGGAAAATTATTTGCGCCGCCTCCGCGCGCTCGCGCGGGACAAATGGATCGTCGTCGAAAAAATTTTGCAGCCGCAGGAACAAATGCCCGAAACGTGGCCGGTGCAAGGAACGACCGGTTACGATTTCCTGAATCAGGTCAACGGCCTGTTCATTGATTCCGCCGGCGAAAAACCTTTGACCGATTTTTATGCTGAATTCACGCGCGAACCGACCGATTCGAGCAAAATGGTTCAGGAAAAAAAACGGCTCGTGCTGCAAACGCTTTTCATTACGGAAGTAAATCGTTTGACGGATTTGCTCGTTCAAATTGCAATTCGGTGGGGCGAGCGTCCTCGCGAGCCGCGTGAAGGAAATCCGGCTCGCGAGGACGCTCGCCCCACCCACATCAGAAATTTTTCACGCGAACAATGGCGCGAAGCCTTGATTGAAATGGCCGCCAGTTTTTCGGTTTATCGCACCTACGTTCGCGCCAATGAAAATTTCATCAGCAAAAATGATTCTCGATTTGTGAAACAGGCAACCGCGCAGGCAAAAAAAATTCGTCCCGATCTTTCGCCGCAACTTTTTGATTTGTTGAGCGACTTGCTGCTTTTGAAATTTTCCGGCGGATTGAAAAACGAATTTGTCGCGCGCTTCCAGCAATTGACCAGCCCGGCGATGGCCAAAGGCGTCGAGGACACCGTGTTTTTTTGCCTGAACCGTTTTGCATCTATCAACGAAGTCGGCGGCGATCCGGGAAAATTCGGCGTGAGCGTCGCAGAATTTCATAAATTTTGCGGCGAACTCCAAACGCATTGGCCGAACACGATGCTTTGCAGTTCCACGCACGACACGAAACGCAGCGAGGACGTGCGCGCGCGGATGAATCTGCTTTCGGAAATTCCCGGCGAATGGCGCGAAACCGTTTTGCGCTGGTCAAAAATGAACGAACGGCATCGGCAAAAGGAATTTCCCGACCGCAACATGGAATATCTTTTTTATCAAACGCTCGCCGGTGCGTGGCCGATTTCGCCTGAACGAATTCTGGCCTACATGGAAAAAGCGTCATGCGAAGCCAAACAACACACGGATTGGAATGATCGAAACAAAGAATACGACGACGCGCTGAAAAATTTTGTGACGGCGGCGCTGGCCGATAAAAATTTCATGGATGACTTGGAAAAATTTGTCGCGTCATTGAATGAAGCCGCGCAAATCAATTCGCTCGCGCAAACGTTGCTCAAACTCACCGCGCCGGGCGTGCCGGACATTTATCAAGGCAACGAGCTTTGGGATTTCAGCCTCGTTGACCCAGACAACCGGCGATTGGTGGATTTTGAAATCCGAAAAAAATTGCTCGCCGAAGTAAAAAATCTTTCCGTCGAAGAAGTTTGGAAGTGCCGCGACGAAGGTTTGCCGAAGCTTTGGCTGATTCAAAAAGTTCTGCAATTGCGCGCGCAAAAACCGGAAATTTCCCACGGCGATTACGAGCCGATTTTTGCTCGCGGACAAAGGGAAAATCACGTTGTCGCATTCGTTCGCGATGGCAAAGCAATCACGATCGTTCCAAGATTCGCGCGGGAAATAAAAAACGATTGGGCAAAAGCGGTTTTGGAATTGCCGGAAGGAAACTGGCAAAATGAATTTACTGGCGAAAATTTCAGCGGAGCAATCGGCGTTGAAAAACTTTTTTTAAAATTTCCCATCGCGCTGCTCGTTCGAGAATAATTTTATGAAAACATTTCGCGTCTGGGCGCCGCTGCCGAAAAAAGTCGAACTGCAACTCAACGGAAAAAATTTTCCGATGACGCGCGGCGAAAACGGTTGGTGGAGCGCGGAAATTTCTTCGGCAAAAGCCGGCGATAATTACGGTTTCATTTTGGATGGCGAAGGGCCGTTTCCCGACCCGCGCTCGCCGTCGCAGCCGAACGGCGTTCACAAGTTATCGTGGATTGTTGACCAAAATTCTTTTCAGTGGACGGACAAACAATTTCAAGCACCGCCGCTTTCGTCGGCAATCATTTACGAATTGCACCTCGGCACGTTCACGCCGCAGGGAATTTGTCTTTCGGCGATTGAAAAATTGGATCATCTCATCTCGCTCGGCGTCACACATGTTGAGTTGATGCCGGCCGTGGAATTTTCCGGCGATCACGGCTGGGGTTACGACGGCGTGGATCTGTTCGCGCCGCATCATGCGCTCGGCGAGCCTGACGATTTGAAAAAATTGGTGGACGCCTGCCATGCGCGCGGCCTCGCGGTGATTTTGGACGTGGTCTATAACCATCTCGGCCCGTCGGGAAATTATCTGGCGAAGTTTGCGCCGTATTTCACAAAAAAATTCGCGTCGCCGTGGGGCGAAGGCATCAATTTCGACGGCGCGGACAGCGACGAAGTCCGCCGCTTTTTTTGCGACAACGCGCTGATGTGGCTGCGCGATTTTCATTTTGACGGACTGCGGTTGGATGCTGTCCACGCGATTTATGATTTCTCCGCGCAGCCTTTTTTGGAACAACTCAAACTCGAAGTCGAACAGCTTTCCGTCCAGCTTGGCCGCCCTTTTGTTTTAATTCCCGAAAGTGATTTGAACGATCCGCGCCTGCTCTGGCCGCGCGAACGCGGCGGTTTTGCGCTGGACGCCCAGTGGAGCGATGATTTTCATCACGCCTTGCACACGGTTTTGACCGGCGAGAAAAATGGTTACTATGCCGATTTTGGAAAATTGGAAGACCTGGCCAAAGCGTTGCGTCAGGCTTTTGTTTATGACGGAAAATTTTCGGCGCACCGCCGTCGCCGCCACGGCCGGCCGGCCGAAAGTTTGAGCGGCCAGCATTTTCTGGGTTATCTCCAGAATCATGACCAGATTGGAAACCGCGCCCAAGGCGAGCGCAGCCGTCAGCTAATGAGTTTCGGAAAGTTGAAAATCGGCGCGGCGCTGGTTTTGACCTCGCCTTTTTTGCCGCTGCTCTTTCAGGGCGAGGAATGGGGCGCGGCCACGCCGTTTTTTTATTTCACGGATTATCAGGAGCCGGAACTGGCGAACGCCGTGCGCGAAGGCCGTTGCCGCGAGTTTGCCGCGTTCGGCTGGCAGCCGGAAGAAACGCCTGACCCGCAGGCGCGCGAAACGTTTGAAAAATCAAAATTAAACTGGCTGGAAATATCGCGCGTGCCGCACGCCGATATTCTGGACTGGCACAAGAAATTGATCCGATTGCGCCGCGACGAACTGGATTTGAGCGATGGACGGATGGATCGCGTTCGCACCCGTTTTGACGAAGTAAAGCGCTGGCTGGTCGTCGAACGCGGAGCGGTCAACGTTGCCTGCAATTTTTCGGGCAAATCAGAAACAGTTTCATTGCCCGCGGGAAATTACCATGCTTTGTTGATTTCCGAAACGGACGCAAAAATTTCTGGCAACAAAATCATCCTGCCACCAGAATCGGTTGCGGTTTTGAAACGAGAATAATTTTTCCGAACTGCGACGGGCATATGATGCTTTGATTCTATGGCGCGGTCAGCCTGCCGCTACAGGTCGGACCCGGACTGACCGCGCCCCGCGTTTGACCCATCTCCTTGGCTCTCCTGAAAGTATCAGCCGTGCGCCGCGACGGTCGCAAGCGTCCCAAGGTCGCCAATGGAAATAATTCCGACCAGCCGTTTATCATTGCCAGTGGCACCTGTTCCGCCGCCGCGTTGGTGGGTTTCATTTTTTTATGGTTTAACGGTGATGTTGTTCTTGACGTTTTGAACCCCAGAAACCTGTTTGACAATGTCACCCGCTTTGGATTTTTGATCCGCCGTGTCCACGAAGCCGCTTAATTGCACCGTGCCGTGAAACACGGCCACCTTGACCTCGCCGAACTTGTAGTCGGGATTGTTGCTTAATTTGCTGCGGACTTGGTCGGTCAGGGACTTGTCATCAACGGACGCCCCGCTGCTGCTTCCATTCAGTTCCTTCACCGTGATGCTGTCCGCAACGTCTTTGACGCCTTCAACCCGTTTGGCAATTTCAACCGCCTTGGATTTTTGGTCCGAGATGCCCACAAAACCGCTCAACTGGACCGTGCCCTTGAACACGGCGACGTTCACCCCGCTGAACTTGTAATCGGCGTTGTCATGAAGGGCGCTATTGACGTGGATCCGAACGGATTCGTCATCAATGTGTTCACCTGTGCTTCGGTTGTAACGATCACCAGCACAACCGGTGACGTTCGCGATAACAGCTCCCGTTGCAAGTCCCAAGCATACTATCAGAAAGAGGCTGGTTGTTTTGATTTTCATACTTTTATTTTTTAAGCGTTTGGCCCTGCGTTCTTCAAAGGCAAACAGCACCATTAGGGGAACGAAATAGCTTGGTGCGTGCCAGTTGAGTTTGATTTGAATTTGAAGCATTTTCCCATTTTCCCATATTGCGTTATTGCATGGCGCAAGGAAGTTTGCATTTTTTTGCAAACTGCAACTAGCGGTTTGCAAGTTACAGCATCGGGAAGCCTGAATCCGCCGCCGAACGTCGGGTTTGCGAACAAACATGAACTAAGCGCATCGGCACGGGCTTTGCTAGGTGATGGAAGATCTATGATCACTTGCAATTCCGTTCTGAAAATCATCGTTGTTCACGAAAACCTCGCCGCCGGCCTCGCCGCCTTGACAGAGATGGGGCATCATCGGATCCAATTTGGGGAATATGCCAATTAATTGAGAAAGGAATTATATGTTGGGATGGACACTTATTTTTTTGATCGTCGCACTGATAGCCGGCGTGCTGGGCTTCACCGGCATCGCCGGGGCGGCCGTGGGAATCGCGCGTGTTTTGTTCTTTATTTTTCTAGTTCTTTTTTTGGTGTCACTGATTCTCCGCCTCGCCGTCAAATGACGCCGCAACGCCTGAATTAAATGTGAAAGGAAATTTATTCATACGGGCTGCTTCGCCAATGGACGCGATAACCATTGGCACAATTTTTGCAGAAAAGCGGAGCCTGTGGACGCGTAAAAAAAATTCAATTGGAGCGCTCTTCATTTTCGCCGTGTTTCTATTGGGAGGTTGCAAAACGGACAAATTCACTGAACCGGCCCGGTCAGCCAGAGAACAGCTTCTTTTGAGCACAGCGGCGGATCGTGCATTGCAATCCACAACCTTCGGGATTTTTGCCAACCAGAAAGTCTTTCTGGATGCTGCTTACTTCGACAGTTACGATTCCAAATATGCCATCGGAGCCATCCGGGACGCCTTGAGCCGCGCGGGCGTGCTTTTGCAAGACAACGTGACGAACAGCGACATCATCATCGAGGCGCGCAGCGGCGCGCTTTCGATTGACAGTTCGGACTCGTTTGTCGGCATTCCCAGCATGGCCGTGCCGGTTCCTTTGGCCGGTCCGTTGCAAACGCCAGAGGTGGCGTTTTACAAAGCACACAAACAAAGGTCGGCTGCAAAAATCGTCCTGCTGGCTTTTGCCAGGGCATCGCGGGCGCACGTTTATTCGAGCGGCCCGCTGGACGGCAACGCCTATGACAAACATCAGAAATGTTTTTTTGTTTCATGGATTCGCACCGACGTTCCTGAATACCAGAAGAACGAACAAAGGTCGGAACTATATCGAACTTGGTTTCCGCAATATGACCTGGCCAGCCTGCCGTCCACAAACGCGCCCGTGAAAAATTTCCCGCGATGAATCCGCCTGCAACCAATTATGATGCAAGGTCAGCGGCAAAAACCGGACGAACTAAAGGCCGTCAAAACGACCAGTTGAAAATCGGGAAGCCAGTGGTCAATTTGTCCGGGAATTCCTCAAACCATGGATTGTTCGCAGCGATGTTGGCGAACCCGAGTTGCACGCCGTGGAGATTTTCCGCATAGTTCAGCAGGCCCAGTTTCAGGCCGTGAAATTCCTCCGCGAAGTTGCAAATCCAGCCCGATTGAAAACCGGTAAAAGTGCTTCGCGAAATATTTATCCAACCATGCTGCCAGCCGACATTGAAAATCCGGCCATAAGATGCGACCACATTCCGTCGTGTGCGTGGCAAGTCGAATTAGTTTTTGGCTGACACTGCAAATATTGGTCTGCACCCACAAATCAAGTCAGCGAATGAATCCACAATTTGACAAAAAATCGCACGCAACCGATTTCTCCAGGCCTGCGGGACTAATCCTGTCTTAATACGGGTATGACAGTGGCACTCCAAAATCAGGCGAGTGGTTCGATGCCGTGGTCGCCGGTTCTGAAATCGCCTCCCTTGGAGCGATGCGGTTCACCACGTTGATCCCATTGATTGTATCATAGGTGAAAACTAACTGGTCGTTTGGCTTCAAATCGCCCAACTGGCCGTCGGTCTTGCCGTTGATCACGATGGCGCAATTGTTTGCCACATTGAACTTCCTGGAATTGAAAAGCGCTTTGCCCTTCAAAGTTTTTGCACCAACGTCAAGCGCCGTCAGTTTGCCGGTGAACTCCATGCTCGTCTGCGCAATCTGCCGCGCCGTCGGCACGCCCTCTGGTATCTCGTAAGTTGCCGTCACATGATCGCCAGGCTTAATGTCGGCAAGCGTGCCAGGCATATCATTGTGCAGGATAATTATGCAGCCGGCGGCAATCTGCAATTGTTTGTCCAACCCTATCCGGTGCAGCGTCAGCATTTGACTAGAGGTGTCAATCGCCGCAACCTTGCCTTCGAACTCCATCGGATCCTGCTTGACTTGGTCGGCAATCAGCACGCTCTGCGCGTCCTTATAACTGACCGTGACCTTTTCGCCCGGACGCAGATCGTTCACCGTGCCGTTGTTTCCATCTAACAAAATGTAAATACAGTATCACCAAGATCGAATGACTTGTGCGGCAGCATCCATCCTTTCACCTTTAGCGTATGGTTCTGCGGGTCAACAGCGGTCACCGTGCCCGTGTAACTTTCTTCCGATTGAGCAGACCTCGCCGGCTGGTCAGCCGCCGTGCGGAACGCCGCGCTCGCCATCAAAACAACCGCACAAAACGTCAGCCCGTATTTTATTCTGGTCGTTTTCATATATGTTTCCTGGTGTTAAAAAGTAAGGCGGGTTTGGCTCGTTTAACCTCGGAATACTTTGCGACGCGCAATCAAATGGCCGGCCAGGAGCAGAATGAACAGACTTGGTTTCATAACACAGCCAATCTCCGGTCATGTTGCACACCTAGTATTGCAGGCCATCTCTACCTGCTCCGGATGAAGATGTTTTTTTCAATGACCCGTCTATTGGCCGGTTCCTGCCGGAAGGTTCGTGCCGACGCCGTTGGTCATCATGGGAGCATTGGTTGTTCCAGCCGCCGGATTGTTAACGGTCGTGTCATTGGTGGACATTTGGCTGTCGGATGCTGAATTGTTCGGGTTGGATTGGTTCATGGATTTATCTCCACAGCCAACCAAAGCCAGCATTGCCGTTCCCATTGACACCATCATGCAAAATTTCCACGTTCTCATAAGTCATTCCTTTCAGTCTCGCGCTTTTTACGAAACAGCGCGTTGTATGAATGGTATCCTAGCTGGACGTGTGCCAATTGGAAAAATCCCTGATGCACCTGATTATCGGAGCGTTTCCAGGCGGCGGGTGACGGGCGGTTGTTTTTTTGCAACGTGCTTCCGTCAGAATTTGCATTTCGCACGTCTTAAACTTTCACCATTCTTCTGAACCGCGAAACTTCGGCGGCAAACCGACGAACGTCGCCACGCTATTTTTCAACAAGAAAATGGTTGTGTCTGGAGGAACATCTGGGAAGGCGCATTCACCATCTCATTCTGTGAAAACCAAGCCGTTTGCGGTAGAAATCGCTTAAATAAACGCCACAGCGCAGCAGCGGCGCGGCCAATATCCAAGCCAGAATCAAGCAGGCAGCCAGACCGACGGTAACAACATATCCGCTCGCCGGAAACCGAAGTGCAATAATTTTTGAAACGTGTCAAAATTTTGAAGAGAATCCATGTTTCCATCAAGTGACCTCAATCATTGCGTTGTGGGAGCCAAATGGATTGGGGACGCACCGGGTGCAGCGCGGGTCGTCCCGCCACTGGGCATCCACGATGAAACGGTATGAATATGATCCGGGTGCCAGTTGGACGATGGTGAACCAGACGCCGTCTGGGGAATGCATCATCTCGACAGGACCTTTTTCCCAATCCGTAAAGTCCCCGGCCAGTTTGACCGAACCGGCTGCGGTTGCTTCCAAGGTAAATTCAACTTTTCTGAGTTCGCTTGATGAATGGCCGTCCAATCTGCCCGCGAGATTGCCGTCGCGTTTTTTCGACATGACTCTTGGCGTTGAGCGTTTGACGGGGCTTGGCATCGCAGTGCGCGGCGTGGCGATAGTGTCGCTTTTGGTTTTGGCGGATTCCAACACCGCCGCCAGTTTTTTCGGGTGCAACATCAGGTCGGCAAACGGCATCCGGCTCAACTTGGGCGCGGGTTTCTTCAAACCCGTGGCGGAGAAAAAATCGTCGAAGTATGCGGCGATTTGAAACAATGACGGAACAACATTTTCATTCTGGGACAGAATTGCAGGATTCATAGTATTGGAATTTTTGATTTGAATTGGAATTGAAATTGGTGAAGAGAAAACGAACCCGACGCTTACGTATGGCGTCGAGTGCGGAACGACCGGTTGGTTGGTTGAATGCACGAGGTTCATGGATTGTTTTACCCGGCGCATTCCTTTATTGATGACCGGAAGAAGGTTCGTCTGCCCCGTCAAAGGCGCGTTCAAATCGTTTTCGGGACTGGCCTTTGCGTTTCTGGATGCGGCCCGCCAGTTCATCCACCTTGCCCTCCATGCATTGCAGGTTGCCACGCGAAAGTCGCGCAAGGGTCTGCTTCAATTTGCCCTTGGCTATGTTCCAGTTTCCTTTGGCAACGAGTGTGCTCATGTTTAATGTGCATTTGACGGCCGCATGGTTCACGCGGCCAAACTCCTTTTGCAAGTAACGTGCCGACCTGCTGAAAAATAAAGTTTCCGCAAAATCCGGCATTTGGCGTTCACCAAAATGCTGGTTGAAGAATGAAGGCCGAAGAGATTTTGCAAACTGCAACCAGCCGGCTTGCACGTTGCCTCACGGCGCGTTTTTGAATCAATGGCCAAAGCCGTGCAAATGAAGCTCAACAATGTCAGACTGACTGCGATTAAATGCATGGGAACGCTAATCAATGTCTGTTGTCGCGCCTTGGATGATAATGTCCGTGGCTGTCGCTTCTGTAACGGTCATTGTGAATGACGTGAACCCGCCAATCAGGATGACCTCCTTCCCATACGTGAACGTGACCAAGCCGGATTGGATCACAGACCACCCAGGCATTGCCAGGTCCCAAATAGTAATACTGGTCGCCCACAAGACCGGCGTATTCATAACCGTCCCAGTAGTAATCGTCAGGAACCATCGCCACCTCCACCGCCGGCGGAGCCACAACCACCCCGGCTTCGACTCCCACCCGCCCAGCAGGCCGAACGACACAGCCTGACACGAGCACTAATGCCGAAATCACGATGCTGGAAATCCCCAGCGCCAAAATATTTTTTCCGCAAACAGTTAGTTTCATAATTGTTAGCAGTTGAGTAGTTAACTGCTATTGACTCCTGCATAATATAGTGAGTATTT
>Ga0209483_1003422_pt1 | contig 10431 bp, 13 predicted proteins | sample NGEPerA_FD_184508 | JGI IMG/M metagenome (GOLD analysis project Ga0209483, IMG submission 184508) | Arctic peat soil microbial communities from the Barrow Environmental Observatory site, Barrow, Alaska, USA - NGEE PermafrostL2-A... | ecosystem: Environmental > Terrestrial > Soil > Wetlands >...
GCGCCAGACTCTTCGACGCACTCGAGGTTGCAAGCCAATATCGGCGACCACACCGGCAGCCGCGATCAGCATTTCATCCGTCCGGGGTGACCGCAACGGTCATGCAGACTCTTCGGATTTCACGGGGGGCTGACCACGCCGAGCATCGACCAGTTGGGCTTGCCGGCGTAGAGCAGTGAGCGGATGCGGTAGTTGGCGAAGTTGGTGAAGCCGAACGCACCACGCTTGACTCGCTTGATGAGGTTGTTGACTGCCTCGGTGGGCCCGTTGCTGACATGAGCGGTGTGCCAGGCGGCGATCTGGAGCCGCCAGCGCTTGAGGGTGCGACCGAGCGAGCGCACTTCGGGCGGCATGTCCTTGTCGCCCATGTCGCGGACGAGTTCGTCGACGAAGGTCAGCGCCAGGTGTGCGTCGCTGTGGGAGTAGAGCTCGCGGACCGACTCTTTGGCGTGCCAGGCCATGCGCACCTGACCGTTCGGGTCGCCGGCTTCGAGGAGCCCGGTGAGCTTCTCCTTGCCACGTTCATCGAGCCGCTCAGTCGCCTTGGCGAGCAGGCGACGGGCCCGAAAGAGGGGGTCGCCCTTGCGGCCCCGGTGACCGAGGAGCTCCTGTTGGACGCGCCTGCGGCACTCGTCAAGCTGAAAGGTGGCGTGCTTGACCACATGAAACGGATCAGCCACCTGGATAGCGCTGGGAACCACGGCATCGAAGACGGACTTGTAGGTGGCGGACAGATCCAAGGTGGCGTAGCGGATCCCGGCCAACCACTCCTCACTGCGACCTTCCAGCCAGGTTTTGGGTCCCTCGGCCTTCTTTCCCTCCACGACGTCGAGCAGCTGACCCCGTTCGACATCGACCAGCTGGGTGGAGAAGGTGGCCGTCCGATACCTGCCGATCCGAGCGAAGAGCACCTCGTCGAGCCCAAGGGCACTGACTTTGCCGAAGCGGTCGGGGTCCGCCAGGAGGGCGCTTCCATAGGCCATGACTGTGTCGTTCACGGTGTGCCAGTCACATCCGAGCGCGATGGCCACCTCGTTGACGCTGCGGCCGAAGCGGCCGACCTGCTCGGTAACCCACCGGCCCGCCCGATCGGTGAGGGCCAGCCGGGGAGCAGCAATTGAGCGGTCCTCCTCGGTCCAGCTCCTTGTCGAACACTCCGGCTCGAGGCACTGCCACCGGCGCTTCAGCCACACGACGACGAAGGTCCGCAGTCCCTGGCAGCAGTCGACTAGGGACACCGGTCGGCGTCCCTTCGACGAAGCGACAACGCCACATGCCGGACAACCAGCGATGGTGGCCCTCGTCTCGACGGTGACGGTCACTGCGGTTCCGTCTTCGTCGACCGACAGGACATTCACGTCGCCCAGTCCAACGAGGATCTCGCACATGCGCGTAGGGTCAGAGCTCACGGGGGCTCTCCAGTCTTCAGGCGTTAGGAACCTTCAGACTGGCAGAGCCCCCGCTCTTCGAGGACGATCCCTAGATGACCAAACCAACCCTCTCCGAACTCGACCTGGCCCGGGTCGCGAACTACTGCGACACGAAGGTGCCCGTTCACGCACGCAACGAGATCCGCGTCGAGCACTCCGTCCGGGGCAAGTCCGTCACCCTCTTCGAGTGCCGACCGCCGTGGCACGAGGGACTTCCACCCGAGTGGAGTCGACTACCGATCGCGCAGCTCCGCTTCGATCCCGCAACGCACGAGTGGACGTTGTACTGCAGCGACCGCAACAGCCGATGGCACGTCTACGACTTCATCGAGCCCGGAAGCGTCACCGATCTGCTCGCCGAGGTCGAGGCCGATCCGACTGGAATCTTCTGGGGTTAGACCCCCCCACAGATCCGAAGAGCCGGCAATGTCCGAACAAGTGGTGGAGACACCCCACGGATGGTGCACCGCTCGCTGCGCATTCGGGGATCCAATGGATTGGCTCTGTCCCCACATCCACCGGACAAAGGAGGACGCCGAGATCTGCCTGCAGCAGACGCTCGCCGAGGGACGGGGCATTTTCCCAATTCGCTGACTTTGGCACGCTCCAACCTCGAACTTCTGCGAGAGGTGTGAGAGATTCGGCACAGAGTAGCCTCGATGAAGTCCAGGTCCGTGGCTCATTGATGCCCCATCTCAAATGAACCCCTCAGGGGCGTTCTAAGGCTCTGAAACTGCCGCGAAGGACGATTACCACCCCCTTTTGCGCTTGATTTCGCTGGACGAACGCCTCTTCGTGTCGCATAGTGCCAGGTCAACGGCATGGATGCTCACACGGAGTGCATGACACCCCCTGAATCGCATCCAAAAGCCCGCTGTGAAGAGATAAGCCTATCGGCGTTCCATGCCCGCGCTCGGGGAGGGGATCACGACAATGAAAAGAGAGCATCGACTCCGTTGCAACAGCTCTTTTTCAGTCGGGAGAGGCAGACCATGCGGCTCGTACGAAGCGACTGTCTAGTACATGCTGCTTCATCTGTACCTAGGTAGCGCGGAGCATTGGAAGGGACATTCCCAGGGGCATCAGAGACAGCGATGACCTAGTAGCGAGTACGCCCATTCGCTCTTGTCTCCCGTTTAGAGCCCTATCTGGGAGACCGATGTCCCACTTTCGCACGCTCGCTCATTCAGGTCTTGTCGGTCGATTCATCGGCGATTCTATTTGCTTTTTACGGCCCGCTCTGGTATAGTTATACGTCGCCTACCGGCGACTCCAGATAGACAGTCTGGACTACAGGGAAAGGAGCCAACCATGGCTCAAAACAAAAACATAAGACACATCAACGAAGGGCGGAGATCAGAGGCACGCATACAGCCCTTGGAACCTGAGTGCCTTGGCGAGCAGTTTGACGCCATCCAACGTGGGCTGGGCGAGTTTTCCGACCTCATGGTTGAAGTGCTTGAGGACCGCTTGTCGGCCTTCGGGGAGGAGATCCGGGCTGACTTCGACCTGGCTTTCGAGCGAGCCTTCGCTGAGGAGGACGACCACTATTCGCCAGACAACCTCATAGACGGACTCAACGACCACCGGGAGAAGGGCTACCAGTTCTTCTGCGTCCACGCCGAGCCGTACAGGGATGATCCCAATGTCGCCGCCGCCGAACAGAGCTTGTTTGCCCTCGCCAACTCCCCGATCCGTCCCGCTGCGGTAAAAAGGAACCGGAGAGAACTCGACGGTTGGATGGCAATCACGAACGGTACGTTCGAGGAGAGCGCCTTCAACCAGGACGGTTCACTTCGGAGAGACATCGTCCTGGCGATGGCTCGACTCGTGGTGTTCTGTGGAGACGGTGAAGTGCCGGCCAAGCTGGTTGAGAGAATGTGGCCCGCCCTCGATGCCGATGGCAACCTTCGGGAAAGGCTCCGGGCGATGTCCTCGGTCGGTCCGCCGACAAGGGTCAAGGCGCCGGCATCTCGGCGTAGTCCGCAACCAAGAGGCAAGAAGGCCACCCGGGCGTCAAGTCGAGGGCCCAATGCTCCCCAATCGATGCCCTCACCGAAGAGACGACCGGTCACCGCTCCTGCCCGTAGCCAGGCCTCAAGCGAGGGAAGGGATTGAACGACCTCTGCCGATGCGAACCGCAAGCCTTGAGGGCCACCACTCCAGTGGAGCGACGGTCGGCCACCGGCCGACCGTCGCTTGTGCCTGACTGTCCATGTTTGTGAAGCCACCAGACCGATCGGCGCTGCAGATCAAGAATCACCTCGGACCGCGTTGCCTCTCCGGCTAAGCCTCCTCCCGATAAATGGAGGGCTGCGTTCGGCGCGGTCGATTAGTCGGGAGATGGACCCGACGAGCACAGCTCCCCAGGTCAGCCCTCCGAGGCGCCAAGGACGCGGTTCGCGGACTCTACGCCCGGTGGTGAACCCGACCCGCGCTCCAGTGGTCGCCGGACTCGGTGTCCACCCTCCCCGGGTGCTCGCCACGTCCGGGATAACCCTGTCCTTCTGGCTCGGAATCCACCTAATAGGTAGGAAAGCGCGTTCCAACGGAAAGGCAACAAGCTATGAGCAGCAATCCAGAAGGAGAGGCCGAGGGTGAAGACGAAAGGGACATGCAGGACGAACTGATGATCGTCTGCTTGGCCCAAGGATGGACGCACCAACAGGTCGGAGACCAGGTTGGCGTGTCGACGAAGACGGTTCAGCGGCGGATGGCCGAACCGAGCTTCGCCGCGGCAGTGAGCAGGCGCAGACGGGAGCGAGTCGAGCGGCTGACCGGTCAACTCGTCACCACCTCTGAAGGAGCTGTCGCCGTTCTGCAAGACCTCCTGTCGTCCGATGATCCGAAGATCCAATTGCGCGCCGCAACGGTGACCCTCGGACAAGCAAGCCGATTCCACCATGGCGAACAGGAACGAGAGCTGGCACGTCGACAAGATGAGATCGAGCAACAACTCAGAGTTGCCATCGACGCCATGACCGAGATCACCGATGGTACGTATGAGGAGGGGCAGTAATGAGGGTCGAAGGCTACGAGCGGCGACTCAATAAGCTGGACAGCACACTGGCCCGGCTCACTCCCGGCACATGGGCTCCGCACGAACTCGTCACCGCCATGAAGACCGGTGCCGCTACACCGATGCAGTTGGAGCAAGTCTGGTGGCTGGCCAAGGAGGACATACTCACGCAGATCGTTCGGCTAGCGAGAATCCGATGGCTCTTCTATCAAGAGGGGGGCACCTCAGGTATCGACATGAGTGTCTATCCTGTGGCTCGGGCGATAGAGACTCTGAGTTACCCACCTGACGTAGAGCTCCAAATGGAACCCAGATGGGTACAGCCCTACGATCCTGACGTGTGGGGCGATCCAGAAGAGGCCCAGCGGAGGCATCGCCACGTATTCGAGGAGTTCAAGCTATGGGCCCGAACCTTCCTCATGAAGCGACTACTCGGAGAGGACGGGGGGCTAGGTCTCCGTCACGAGATCGCTCGCTGGATTGACGGCGGCGAGCCGCCCATCGACGAGAACCGGTTCCCGCACCCGTCCATCTACAGGCTGATCATTCCCATTGACGATGATCCGGGCCTCATGTTCGATGCCCGGATGTTGCGCCTTCCTACTGCCGAACTCTTCTTCGAGATCGGCAACGATCCAAGTTTCTGGGGACCTGGACAGGACTGGACACCAGTGGACATTACGGGATTTGAGAGATTCCCCTGATGGCGGGTCCTACTGGCGACCGGCGAACTAACAGCGGCCTCACCGTGCTCTCATCACGGCTCGGTTACTTCTACCAGGTAGTTGTGGAGACTCCAGTGCTTAGCCTGTGGACATGGCACTCCCCCGCCGCCGTTGACCCTGGTCAAGGCATTTCGTGAACACCCCACTGAGGGGTGTTCACGAATGAACACCCCATGTGTTCACGAAACCCCGCCCAGACCTACTCCGGCGGGGTTTCGTGCTGTCAGGGTGCCGGTTCACCCCGACGAACACACCCTTTCGTTAGCAGTTGTCAGAGGTGGCTAACCAGGATTCGACTTGCAGGCGCGCCAAGAGCGGCCTTTCGGCCGGTTCTTACTGCTTGACCGCGAAACTCCTAGTCGGGCGAGCTGGCTGCCTCGGCCGGGACCACTGCGCCTGGCGCGGCAACTTGGTCTCCCCAGGTCCCCATCCGCCGCTTGGCCCTTTGGCGGGGTGCACTCTCCCGCTCCTCTTGCTTCGCCCGGAAGCTTCGTATCCGGTCCAGGTTGAATCCTGCGACCGTGAAGCCGAGGAGCACGGTCATCTTGACCTGGCCGAAGACGCGGAAGAACCCGCGGCCGAGGTCGACGAACGCCCCCTTGAGGGCCGAGTTCGCCGATTCGACGATCTGGCGTCGACCCATGGAGATTCGCCATGCCGTAGTGCCATACGGAATGCGCTGGGAGAGGGCCAACTCGACAGGGGCGGCGGAAAGGATCCCGGCGCAGCAACTGCCCACGCCTTCGGGGAGCTCCACCAGCGGAGCGCGGCGTGAGCGTCGCATGGTCTTTGGCACCTGGCGGCTCCGGAGCAGGCCGGCACAGAAGGGACAGCGCCACCGCGTCACCCCGTCGCTGTCCGGCCCGGCGTGGCGGACCATCCGCCATCGCGCCCTCTGGTTGAACTTCGCCTCGTAGTGGAGCTTCTCGGACTCCGAGGACCCGCGAGGGGGCGCCGCAAGCTCCCGGAGGTCCACCGGTAGGTGGGCGGAGAAGAGCTGGCCATCGAGGAGGAGGGCCTCACCAGAGAAGGGCCTACTCCCCCGCTGGTGGGTAACCGGCTGAAATGTCTGGCCGATTCCGGCACGGTTGAGCGGGAAGGCGGTGAACGCCGGCTGGCACAGCGAGTATCCCGGGTCCCAGACCACATCGAGGAGCGGTGACACAACTTCCTTGGAGGCAATCAGGTGATCGACGACGGCCTTTCCCCGGTGCGTGCCGGCCGGGACCAGATTGCACGTGGTGACTACCCCGGGGACCTCCGGTTCCAGAGTCGTCTTGTCCACGTGGTTGGTCCACCGGACATCCCTCGCTTGGACCGCCAAGTGGAGTTCGTAGCCCACAAAAGGTCCTGCCGGTCGACTGTTGGTGGCCGACCGGTGCCCGGCCCGTGCGTCGGGATCGACGGTATAGCGCTTCCGTCCGTCCGGGCCCACCCCAAACACCTTGGCCCGGCGCTTGGAACCACTGGTCCTACGACGCGGGTCGACCTCAGACAGTTGGGTGTCGGCTGCCTCGCCATCGAGCTCGACAGTCACGGCTTCACCGTGCAGGGCACCCCACGTCTCGACGTCGGTGCCGTCGACCGCCACGGAGCTGCTGGCCAGGACCTCCTTCGGGATGGCGGCGCGGGCCAACTGGTTGGCAAACCACTGGGCATCGACCCCGGCATGGCCAGCTTCGAGAACGTCGCAGATCTTCACGAACAGCCGTTCCACCCGGGGATAGGACTCGGCCGCACTCCAGCCGGTAATCCCCAGGGAATGCCGCTGAGCCTCGGAGAGGGCGTTCAGGACCCGGGCCACCTCGACGAGATGGGCCTGGTGGTGCCGGTGGAGGGCGTTGACCTGGCAGGCGACGAAAAATCCCAGGAGACTCAAATGGCGGGGTCGGCCCACTCCGGCATCTAGCAGCGGCCCGAGGATCTCGATGATCCCGGATCGCTCGATCAGCTGGCGGGCCACTTTGAGTTCCGCACGGCTCGCCGGGCGGCCCCCGCTGGTGTCAAGAGGCGGGCGCATCAGCGCACCGCACCTCTCAGCATGCGCCTTAATTCCCCTTTGGCCATCGGCGGAACTGCCGGGAGCAGGTCGGAGAGCACCGTGACCCCTTGGAGGCCTGCGGCTGCAGCCAACTCGGGGAGCCGGGTTCCACACGTCAGGTGCCAAAGTAGCCAGGTCGAGCGCAAACGGGCGGCCGATAGCCGGGGGTGACCGGGCGGCACTTCGAGAATGGAGGTCAACGTGCTGGCACGGTTCCGGGACAACGAGTACCCACCCACCAGGAACTGATCGCCTGCCGTCGATGCCAGCTCGACGATCTCGGCTTCCCAGTGGGCCAGCACCGGCACCACGCGGGGTGCCGGCTCTCCCACTTGGACCAAGACTCCGGCCTCGGCGACGGCGACGTCTTCGACCGTCACCCGGGTGACCCAGCGGCCGTCAAGTCCGGCACCGGCGCCGAGAGCGAGGAGGGCCCGGGATGCTCGAGTCCTCACGTCGGTGCTTTGACACCCAGCGTCGGCGATCAGTGTCTCGATCTCCGACGTCGTGTACGGCGGAGCCACCTGTCGCCGTGCCGTCGGCAGCGGACGGGGCTCCCAAGGCGCACTCTTGGTCAACAGAGGCCCGATACGGCGCAGCACAGACCGGTAGGTGGCCCGCGAGGGATCTCCGGTCAGGCCCTGCGTGACGAAACGTTCCACCGTGTCCGGATCGAGAAGCAACTCGGCATCGAGGGCTATACCCTCTCCGAGCGCCCAGGCGGCCAACCGGGAAAGCACTCGCAGGGTTCGGGCGGTACTTGACCAGCCGACCTGGGGCAGTTGACTCACGCAACTAAGGACAAGCGGCTGGATCGCCTTCCTTGTGGCCTCGTCCACACCGCGGGGACGGAAGCCGGCAACACGATCACCACACGCCGGAATGGCATCCGGCAAGCGGGCGCGTCTCGTACCATTGGTCACGTCGGGACCTCCTGAAGGTCTCGGCCACGGCCCGGGGGTGTTTGCGCACCGCCCGGGCCAACTATTGCCATTCGACAATAACAAACCTATTGCCGACTGTCAACTTTGTTCTACGATTGAACGATGAGCGACGAGCTAGTCGGTGTCGCAGAGATCGCCAGCATCCTCGGCATCTCTCGTCAGAGGGTCAATCGGATCGTCCAAACTCACTCAGACTTCCCTTCCCCCGTTGCGGAGCTCAAGGCTGGGCGAATCTGGCGCCGACACGACGTTGAACGCTGGGAGCGAACACATCCACGCCGTCCTGGCAGACGTTCGGGGAACTCTGCATGGCCATAGCTGGTAGGGAGTTGATTTCACCCAGCAAGGCGATCGAGATCCGCAACGCCCTCCCAAGGCAAATTGAGGGTCTGGGCATATCCGTCGCGCTGTATACGTCGGGGGTTCGAGTCCCTTTAGGTGGAGGTAATGGGACTATGTTCGAACCTATTTTCCAGCTCTGAACTGGGGTTTCTTGCCGAGTAGGTCCCAATGCGGGGAGTTCTCCACAGGCACGACGTCAGAGCCAGATGAAGTGATGGGACTATGTTCGAACCTCTGCCGGAGCGCCACCGGCGTCGAACTATGCTGCCGGCGTCCCGAGGCAGGAGCCGGTGCCGCGACAACGGGTGCCAGCAAGGTTGGAGGGCTCGACCTCGCGAATGCTGGTGTCGCGTATGAGATGTCAACCAAACCGGCTCCTCGGAAATGTCGTTTCCGAAGCGCCGCCAAAGTGCTGCGTTGATCGCACGAGCGCACGCGTAGGTGCCGTTCTGCGCTGCGGCCAGGGTGGCGACGGCCGTCGTTCTGGCGCGTCGTTCTGAAGTCGGTCGGAGACGCGAGATCGCCGATTCGAAGTGCGCTGACATCCGTCGCCACTCCCAGTCCTTGTGGTCTCCGGGAGCGTCATTTGAGCCGGAGAAGTCCCTCCGGCGACCTTGCTGGTCGCGAAAGTTGCATGCGCCCGGAACGGCACATCGGGGCTAGGCAGCACAGAACCCGTCGGGCGGTGTGCAGCGCGACGGTGACGGAACCAGACGCACCAGTCACGGCCCAGAGTTGTCGTCTGAGCACCTCGGCCGTCACCTGCAGAACCGCAGGACGCCAAGGCTGCCTGAACGGGGATTACGAGCGTCGTCCCAACCGACACCCTTCCCGTCGGTGATAGCCCGCTATCGGGTGGCCATGGCGGCGAGTCGTCACTATCGCGAATCTGGTGATCATCAAGCTGCCGGAGCTTCCGTCCGGGTGAACGACTACCCGAGCTGCTTGATGCCTGCAGCGGACAGCGTGAATCCCTTGCCTCCTGTAACAGTGCACGTCATTCCGGTCACTTCCGAGACACAGAGGAATGGACCAGCCCCAGTACCGGTTCCATAGGCGAGTGTGGGCGCGCCGGGCTGCCCGTTCCCGCCGCACCCCGGACCCGAGCACTTCTTGAGCGAACCGCTCCCGTCCATCGTTACCGACTGAGGCGGCTTGAGGGTTGCGCAGAATACTTGTTCGGTTGGGGGTTGGTGGCTCGCACCTGCGGAGATACTGCAGTCAATGTTCCCCGTCGGTGAGAGGAATTCGCCATAGGTCGCCGTCTGCAACGGGACTGTCGGAATCGTGGTCGAAGACGGCGACGTCGTGGCGGTGCTCGATGGAGCAGAGCCAGAAGGCACGGAGGTCGCCGTCGGCTTCGGAGCCGAAGAGGATGTTGAAGGAGAGGAACTGGAACTACAGGCCGCCATGACGACGCTCGCCACCGCTCCGATAACCACCAGGCAGACAACTCGAGACGGAGGTCGCACGTTTCCTCCTCTTCAATTCAGACTCTCGCTGCAACGCCCCTCTCAGGAACTCATCTTGGAATCGCGTCGACCGAGGGACCAGAGGCCTTGGTCCTGAGACGTTCGGCCGAGGCGGCGGGTTCTCGATAGCTGGCCCCGGACGATGGCCGGGTCGGCGCGACACATTGGCTGCAATTGCGGGGTAGTGGTCCAGAGCCCCACAAGGTGCCCCCGACCGGGAAGGTGACTCACCCTCGGTTACGACTGGAGCCGCCCGTCTATCCGGCCGGAGGCGTTGCGAGCGCAACTCCGCCGTGTGATAACGAGCGCCAGACGGACAAGCTGGCCAAGGCTCCGATGATCGAGGCGGCGAGGCACAGCCTGTCCGGAGTTCCGGAGATGATGGGCACACGATCACCCCAGAAGTAGCAGATGAGCTGGGAGAACGGGCGCGAGCGGCAGTTTGAGGCGTGTTACTA
>Ga0209483_1003423_pt1 | contig 10430 bp, 9 predicted proteins | sample NGEPerA_FD_184508 | JGI IMG/M metagenome (GOLD analysis project Ga0209483, IMG submission 184508) | Arctic peat soil microbial communities from the Barrow Environmental Observatory site, Barrow, Alaska, USA - NGEE PermafrostL2-A... | ecosystem: Environmental > Terrestrial > Soil > Wetlands > Peat...
ATATTACTACATTATCCAATTTTTCGTGTTCACACAGCTTTTTTATTTCCCGTACCTATCTCAAAATAGTCGTCGTCTAAATACATACAAAAGGTTGTTGATTAATTTTAAAATAAATCAACAGGTGGTATGTGTTTTTGAAAGGAGTTTTATGTCTGAAAAAATTGCCCTCAAAGTGTCCGATGGTTCTGAAATGCTGACTTATGTGCCTAAACCCAAGGGCACCCCGAAGGCGGGCGTGATTTTGAGCCTGGAAGTTTTTGGGATTACCGACCACATCAAGCGGACCGCCGACCGTTTCGCCCGGGAAGGTTATCTGGTGATTGTTCCCGAACTTTTTCACCGCAGCGCCGCCGCTGGTTTCACTTTGGATTACGGCGACTTCGAAAAAGTGAAGCCGCATTATATGGCCATAACTCCGGCCGGTTTGGAAGCGGACCTGAAGGCCTGTTACGGCTGGTTGAAAGACCAGGGGGTGGAAAAAGTCGGCTCGGTAGGTTATTGCCTGGGCGGAAGGGTTTCTTTTCTCGCCAACTCGATCCTGCCGCTGAACGCGGCGGTTTCTTATTACGGCCGTGTCGCGCCGGATCTTTTGGACCGGGCCAAAGACCAGCACGCTCCGGTTCTTTTTTTCTGGGACGGCGCGGACAAAGGCATTCCCGCAGCGGACGCCCAGGCCGCCGTCAACGCGGTTCGGTCCGCCGGAAAACCTTTTATCAATGTGGAATTTTCACAAGCCGAACACGGTTTTAATTGCGACGACCGGTCCAGCTTTAACGCCGAGGCTTCGGAACAAGCCTGGGGCATCACCTTGTCTTTTTTCAAAAAACATCTAGGTTAACGTTAGGCTGCGACTTTCTTTACTGCCTAACGTCAACAGCCACGGGGTAGAACGAACCACTTAATAATTTTGTCGGTGGTTCGTTCGCAAATGGGAATCTCCGACCAGGAGATTCAACAACCTGTTTAAGGGATGAAAATGAATACTTACCCCAAACTCATGCCGGTGGGTTTTGTCGGCCACGGCTCTCCCATGACCGCCTTGGAAAAAGAGGGCGCGCCCCTGGCCTGGCACCGCTGGGCCCAGGCTTTGCCACAACCCAAAGCGGTCCTGATGGTTTCGGCCCACTGGCTGGATAAACCGGTCCACATCGGGCCCAATATCGAGTCCCCAATCATTTATGATTTTTCCGGATTCCCCGAGGAACTTTATAAAGTTCAGTACAACCCTCAAGCCTCGCCCGAATTATCCAAAGATGTTTTTGGGCTTTTATCGCGGGCCGGTTTAAAACCCGTCGAGGCCCATCAACGGGGACTGGATCATGGGGCCTGGGCACCCCTGCTTCACATGTATCCCCAGGGCGATGTGCCCATCCTGCAGGTTTCCATTGGCACCCGGGTTCCTATGGCCGATCATATCGCTTTGGGCCGTGCCCTGGCGCCGCTGAGGGAGCAGGGTGTTTTTATTTTGGGAAGCGGCAACATCACCCACAACCTCCGGCTGGCTAATTACGGCCACCGCGACGCGCCGGTGGTGAAGTGGGCCGAGGCTTTCGACCACTGGGTCGCCTATCAGTTAAAAAATTTCAATCTGGATGCCTTGGCCGGCTATACCAAGGCTCCCGGCGCCCATTTGTCCGTGCCCACCGATGACCATTTCACGCCGTTGCTGGTGGCCGCCGCCGCGGCTTCCTCGGCAGGAACCCCCGAAGTGACATTCCCCTATGAAGGCTTTGAGTACGAAAGTCTTTCGATGCGGTGTGTGGAATTTAATTAAAATCTTTTAAAAATGATTTCGCGGAAAAGACAGAGTTTAAAAGCGGGATAAATCTGTGTAAGAAAAGTTAAACTCAAGCATTTACTCGATTTACTCCTTGTAGGACGAAAGAATTTTTATTCCACCGCTTTACAAATTTACAATGATTAGCAGATCACTGGAATCCGTAAAAAGAATAAGCCATAGATTGTGAATCGTGAACGGTGCTATTGATATAAACATAACCGCCTGTGCTGTCATACAACCAGCCCGAAAGCTCGCCCGTGGGGGTTTGTAATTGCACCGTATAGGTCACAAAATTTCCCGATGGATTGACAGAATTCGCGACGAAAGCGCCGGTCACTTTTACCAATGGAATGTTATCCAAATTCTGACTAAAGGAAAAATGACCCGATGACCACAAAGTCGTCGGCCAGATACCCTGCCAGTTGCCGTAATAAATTTCAGAAGCGGATTTCATCGCTCCGATATTACCCTTGGTCGCGCCCTCTTTGGACTTCTCCAACATTTGAGCGAAACGCGGAATGGCGATAGCCGCCAGGATGCCGATGATCGCGACAACGATCATCAGTTCAATTAACGTGAACCCTTTTTCTTTTATGGACCTATGCATAACAGACCTCTTTTACTAAATTAATCTGCGACCCTTTAACACCGATCACCTCTATCAAAACGATAACTAAAATCGATGTCAGTACCATGTTAGTAGAGATTTTGTTTAAATTGCTAATAATACGATGGACATAAAAAAGACAAACATAAGAACTGTCTAAAAAAACGCTCTTTTCCTTTGAAACAAAGAAACAAATTCATTTTTTAAGCGATTAACGTTTAGCAATTTTTTCATGTTTTTAGCCGTCCGTTCGGTTATCTTTAACCGCCGACATGCCGACTCACAATTGAATGTTTTTATGGATAATTGGCACCTAACCCGAAAGGATTCTTAAATGCCCCTCTACCAAATTATCATTCTGGCCCTCGTGCAGGGCTTCGCCGAACTTCTGCCCGTCTCCAGTTCCGCCCATGTGATTGTGGCCGAAAAGCTTTTGGGTCTGGACCCAACCACTCCCGGAATGACGTTGTTTTTGGTCCTGCTCCACACCGGCACCATGTTTTCAGTCATCGTTTATTTTTGGTCCGATTGGGTCAAACACTATTTTCAAACTAGCTTTAAGGGTTGGATTTTCGTGAAGCAGGTTTTACTGGCGACAATCGTGACAGGCGTGGTGGGTCTGGGGCTGAAAGTATTGATTGAAAAAGTTTTCATGCGCGGCGCCGAGCACGCCGAAGTGGAAATGCTTTTTGGGAATTTCAAACTCATCTCCATCGCCCTGGCCTGCGTGGGCCTTTTAATCCTCTGGGCCGCCGCCCGGGAAAGCCAATCCCATTACGACGCGGGTTTGGGCGCTCATGAATCCATCTGGATCGGGTTGGTGCAGGGTTTGTGCCTGCCCTTCCGTGGTTTTTCCCGCTCCGGCGCCACCATCTCCACCGGCATTCTTTTAAAACTTTCCAAAGCCAAGGCCGAGGAATTCAGCTTTGCCCTGGCCGTGGTGCTCACCCCGCCCGTGGTTTTGCAGGAAATTCACCGCGCCTTAAAAGCCCACGCCGCCGTGCCCACCGGCAGTTCATTGTCGCTCTTCACGCCCGGGCTCATCGGAATGGTTTTGAGCTTCGCCGCGGGCCTACTGGCCCTCAAATGGCTGTCGAGCTGGCTGTCCAAAGGCAAATGGAAATTTTTTGGGTTTTACTGTTTGGCCTTCGCCGCGCTGGTCTGGCTGCTGAAATAAAAAAAGCCCGGCCCCATGGGGTCCGGGCTAGTCATTCAAACCAATCCTATCCTCTGATTATTTTATTGCGTGCAATTGGTTCCGCTTTGTCCGGTGGTTCCCCCAAAAACGATGGGCACCGTGGTAGTGGTGGAATAGTAGGTGCCATTGGAGCTGGGAGGGCAGGCCGTACCCGCGTATCCAACGATGCACATCACGTCACCCGATCCGCTTAAACCGCCGCAACCCGTTTGTTTCACATTATTGCCGCAGATCGTCAGTCCGGCTCCCAAAGTGTCATAAACCGCGCCCACTTCAGCGGGTGAAGTCAGCCCTGAAAAAGAATAAGTAAATGGGCTGGTCAAGGGCCCCGTAATACTGGCCGGGCCGGGCGCGCCTTGGTATTGAAGCAGAGCATAGGTATGAGTTGAATTACCCGGCTGATAAGTTACCGTTCCAGAAAGAGTGTAAGCGGACACAGAGGCCGGCGTCGGCGTGGCGGTGGCAGAACTGGAGGGGCTGTTATTGGAACAAGCGGTGGTGAGTGTGGAGACGGTGGTTAAGAGAATTAAAAACAACCCTAAAGATAAAAATCCTATCGTACGAAGTTTCATTGTTTGGCCTTTTCCGTTATTTAAAATGTCGACCAAACACTCGGCTTGATAGAAGATTTTAGTTAATTAACTATCCTCCCTTTAAATCGAAATTGATAGACGGACATTACAAAGGGTAAGTCCCTAAACCATTGAAACCATTCACTTATACGACTTGTTGGGAAGAAATGCCGCCGGGGGAGACCCAACAGAACCTGTTTTGGCGCCCCGACACCCCCGGCAGAATGCCCTGATGGCGGCGGTAGACAAGATCAACGACAAGCTGGGCCGGGGTACGTTGCGGATGGCAACGGAAGGGTTTGACCACCCCTGGAGTACCCGGTTTCAGTACAAGTCACCCCGCTATACGACTGCCAGGAGGAACTGCCGGCGGCTTGGGCGAGATAAGAAGCGCACTGAACCGCGTCAGTAATGGTAATTATTAACGCGTTTTTGGGATCTTTATCCCGGATAAGCAAATAAGACAAGTCACCTGCAGCTTTCGCTTCTTTAAGCCTATAAAGCCGAATTTCCTGTCCACAAAGCCGGTTTTCCTGTCCACCAAACTGTTTTTTCCTGTCCACAAAGCCAAAATTCCTGTCCACCAAATGCCAAATACCTATTGACCAAGCCAATTTCCTGTCCACCAAAAATAAGCCGCCTGTCCACCAAACCTAATTTCCCGTCCACCAAAAACCGGGTGCCTGTCCACCATATTGACTTGATCCCGGCTCACATAGTAATTTATGCCCGTTTTTTATAAACGAAGTCCCATTTCCTATTCACCAAAGGGGGAACCTTTGCCAAATATTAACTCCGAATCCTTAGAATGGCTGGATAACCTGGCAGCCATAACCAACCAACTGGAAAAAAACCCCGATGCCACCCATGCCGAGCTGGGCAAGGCCCTTAATATAGACAGGGGAAAGATTACCGTCCTTTTGGCCATTAAGGCTTGCCTTGACCCTGTCGCCATTGAAAAGGTCCGCCAAGCCGCCCAGGCCAACCCGCCTTATACCCTTTCTTTTAACAGCGCACGCGCCCTGGCCGGACTGAAGAAAAAGAAGGTGTCTGACTTCCATGGTTCAGTCCATGCCGCCCTGGATGTCATCTTTGCCCAACGTCTGGAGACCCGGCATATCAAAGCCCTAGTGGAATGGATGCTAAGCGGCAAACCGGCATCCGAATTTGACCCGAAGGCAAAACCCCCGGAAACGACTGAGGAAATAACCGAACCAGAGTCCGAAGAAGAAAACACCAAGCGGAACAATACCAAAAAGGTAGAAACTAAAACCCTCGGACAGCGGATCGGGAGTGGCATTGATAAGATCGTTAGTCTTTTGGGGAGTGGTTCCTCTAAAGAACCGTCGGGGACTTCGACCCATCCTGGGTCTCAGCAGGCTCCCAAAAAAGTTAAGGCTTCGGGCCACGGCTTCTCTAAATCCCTTACCGCAAAAGAAAAGAAAGCCGCGCTTAAATGGACCAAAAAACTCGCTAAAAAGGCGGCGAAGTTTTCCTTGAAGGAAGTTGCCAAGGCCGAGCATGAGGTTTGCAAAAAGTTAGCCCACGCCATCGTTTCCTCGCGCAGATCTTCCCATTCGACTTCTTCCCGCCGCTCAGGGCGGGCCCATTCCCGCGGCAGTTTCCGGCAAGGGTTGATCACCCTTTTTCTGACGGTTCTGCATGCGGTGGTCTATGGCCTTTTGCAGTATGGCTTATTGTTTATGGTGGCGACCGTTTTTATCTTTCCCTTTGCGCCGGCGCTGAAACCCTTGCTGGAATGGCCGTTCCGCTTCGCGGCCCATCTGGCTCTTTATGATTTACCCTCGTGGGTCTGGGCTTGTGCCCATAACTATTTATGGCCGACCCTCATCATCGGCCTGTTGCTGGCCATCGGTCTTGTCTTCGCCTGGCAAGCGGAGCCGTTGCGCATGTCGCTGATTAGTGCCGCTCTCGCTTATCTGATCATTCACGGACGGGGATGGTCTTATCAATCAAGTCTATTTTCCCAAACCACGGCGAGTGAAACCCAAGCGGTAAGCACGCCTTCTGCGGTGCCAGAAGCGGTTAAGCTTTTGAAGTTACGAAGCGCTAAGTTAAAGCATAAATCTTCAAACTCGATACCCGTCGTGGCATACCAACCCGCCGTTTCATTTATCCCCAGCCCCTCATCCGCCAAAACACTCTATGACCCTAAAATACTGGAACTGGAAATCGCCGCCATACCCGCCAACAGCATTATCAAAGACTACGTCTTTCAACCCGATGAAGGCATGCCGGCGGATTTGGCCGTCAGCCGCCTGCAAGACCTGACCGACGAAGACAAATACGCCATGATGATCGGCAGTGGAAAAGTAAAAATCTTGTCCGTCATCCCCAGCAACACCAATTTCACCATCACTTACAAAAGCACGGACCTCTTCGGCCTTTTGGGGAGTAGTTCGGGCACCATGAATATCTTTTTGGAAGACATCAAATACATTCACATTAACGAGATTGATCATTTCTCCAAGCCCCCTATAAACAACGGGGACAGGCCGGGGGCTCAACCGGATGTTAAGTATCAATGTACCGTAGTGGCGAAGGGCGCGAAATATCCCCTGACCATTCAATGCGCCTCGACGGACGATCTGGAAAACCTGGTCTCGACCCTGGAATATTTTATCCGCCACTCCCGCCTGAGCCATGACGCCCAACCGGGAGGCATGCCCTACCCCACCCAGGGTTTGGTGTTAAGAGACCAAAACCAGGTGGAAAAGCTGTGGGTTGGCAGCCCCGTGGGAAAAGCCGGTCTGAAATTGGGCGATGTGATTTGGAGTCTCGATAAAAACTCGCAGGACCAGCAAGACCGAAAAGCCCTGGAATCCGGGTTACAGGCTCTTACCCCGGGTCCTCACAACCTCTATATGGTTAACCCGGCCGACTTCGCCCAAGCCCAAAACGATGTGTCTTTTGGCCGGGCCAGAACGTTTAACCCCAAACGGTATCTGGTCCAAATCGTCGGGATTTAACCTCGAAATCTTCTCAAGAAATGACATTTCTGTCGTTAAAACCACTCAAGTTACCGATTTTCAGGCCATTTTCATGAAGAAATCTTCACTTTTGAACTAAATATTGGTTCAAAGGGTAGACTTTTGCCCACCCGTGATTATTATGTAATCCATTCGTAACTTGGAATTAACATTTCACAGGTTTGTTTTCAAATCAACGCTTTACAGCCTTTAGCATCCACCTACGGGATGGGGGTTGTTTCTCCACTTACCCCTCCCCTTGTTTTTGACTTCGTTGCGCCGCGTCCCCTATTGACGCTGGTTAGCACAAATTCATGATCGGGGCTTCCTCCTGATGTCCTGATCGTGAAAATTTAAGGGGGTTTTGATGAAATTTGAAAATAAGAAGTGGGTTTTGAGTGTGGCTTTGGCCGGCGCCCTTTCCTTGGGTGTGGCTTCAGTCGCGAAAGCCGATGATTCAACGGCGTCTTCTGCCGCGACTCCAGCCGCTGCAACGGCTGGTCCGGTGTTTAGCGCCTTGGCTCAAGAATCTGCTGTTCAAACATTCGGTATCAACGGCGCGGGCGATACCTTGAACGCTGGCTTGGAAAATGTTCGTGTTAAGGCTACCTATGGAATTGATGCTTTGGATACCTTAACGGTTCAGACTTCCTTTGCCGCCAGCACTGGCGTCGGCACCTATTTTGGTGGTTTTACCCTGTTGGATGCCTATGACGTTCATACCTTGAGCGACATCAACCCGGGTTTAGCCTTGAAAGTCGGTCAATTTAAGACCGGTTTCGGCCAGGTCGGAAATTCGACCCCGGATCAATTGATCCGTACGCAATATTCGGGAATTTTGGGTCTCGCTTCGCCTAACAATGTTGCCAACGAAGGCAACAACTGGGTAATGGGCGTGGAAGCCGATCAAAATTACAGCGATTTGAACGTTCAAGTGGCTGCGATTCAAAATCCGTTGGTTGCCGGCAATCCGGGAACCAGGGTTGATTATGTCGGCCGCGTTCAATGGAAAGGCACCAATGTCGCTTTGGGCCTGTCTGACTATTTGTCCTCGACCATTAGCCCCAACGTAAATTCTTTGGGTGCCAATGCTTCCGTTAACATCGATGTGCTCCAATTAGATTTGGAAGCCATCTTCGGTGGAGCCGGAATCAATGGTTATAACGGTACCTTGTCAGCCAAACTTTCGGGTTTCCAACCAGCCGCTTGGTATGAATTCAATACCAACTCCGCTGGCGCAGTGGGTCCGGACGATTTGGGAGCTGGCTTGAATTTCAACATCGGGGCCAAGACTCGTTTGGCCTTGGATGTGGATTTTACCGGCCCGAACGCGGGTGATATCTTGTCGGTTAACACCGAAACCGCTCAGCTTCAAGAAGTGTTCTAAGAAGCTGTCGTAATCCCCGGACTTTCCGGGGAAGTTTAGTCTCGATCCCGGTTCCCTTGGGGGGGCCGGGATTTTTTATGCCATTTTCAGGACTTTTCAGGCCTTAATTTGTTCCTTTAGACTTGTACTGTTGGGTATTTTGTATTTAACTATTTCCTGAAATAAGGCCCCTTTACGGGGTCTTTATCGGATTGAGAGTACTTGTTTTGCCTTCGCTGCACCGCGTCTCCTGAGGCGCCGGTAAGCAAAAATTCATCTCGGAAGGCCTGACTTCCGGAATGAAAATTTAAGGGGGTTTTGATGAAATTTGAAAACAAGAAGTGGGTTTTGAACGTGGCTTTGGCCGGCGCCCTTTGCTTGGGTGTGGCTTCTGTCGCGAAAGCGGATACCCGTTTGGATTCTTTGGGTTCGGATGCATATCAAATTGACGATGTGGATTCAATTTGGACCTATGCAAATAACCTTTTGCAATACAAAAACACGGTTGATTTCCGTTTGAATCCAAATGGAAATGGAACAGGTGCCGCTTTTGGTGGCGCGGGAGCAGCTGGAGCCGACGAATGGGGCGGCGTGATTCATGATTTAGGAGACGATTTCGGTACCATCGCCACCTACGTGAACCGTCCTGCGGCTATTTCTAATACTCAAAAAGGATTGATTGGATCAACTTTAACTTTGTTCAACAATCCCACCACCCCGGTTGGCAGCTCAATCAACGTTTATGCTCCGAGCAGCAACGTGGACGTGTTTTGGGCCAAGAGCGGTTTAGGTCTGCACTTATCCTATGGTGACAACGAAGCTGATGTTCCCGCCGCTGGTGCTGCAGCCGTTCGCAGCCAGGTTTGGGGATTGTCCGCTGGCTTCGATTTGGGTTCGTTCATGAGCTTTACCACAAGCGAATTCCATGTGGACGCCGCAGAGGATTTCTTGACCAACTACGCCCTGAAACCGGCTACCGATGATGGGGTTTATACCTTCAAATTGGGCTGGGAAGGCCAAACCACCTTGAACTCGAACGATTCTTCGCACGTGTTTGCCGAGTTGCATTACGACAACGACAGCTTGCCGATGGGTTTTACTGGCGTTGGTGCTGCGGGACAAGCCGCCAATGATTTGGAAGTTTTAATCGGCGGCAACATCAAGCACAACATCAGCGAAAAGGGTTTTGTGAATACCGGCCTGGAATTTGAGTATGACGGTATCAACAGCACCACCAACGTAGGCACCGACGCTTGGACCTTGGTTTGGAATGGTTCCGTGGAAAGCGCTTTGAACAGCTTCCTGACCTTCCGCGCTGGTTTGGACAAGATTGTCTTCAACCGCACCTACACCCAAGGAACGGCCGCTCAAGTTGACAGTAGCTTGGTTACGGCAGCTGGCATTACCACGAACAACAACGTTTCGTTCAACACGGGTTTCAGCGTTAACGTTGAAAACTGGACGTTGGATACGGATTTGTCCGTTGCTTCGTTGGAAGGTTTCATTGCTGGTCCTGCCCCTGGAAAAGGTATATTTTGGGGCCCAGGCACTATCGGAGCATTTACCGAAGCGGATTTACGCTACAAGTTCTAATTTAGTTGTTTGTCTCAAGAGCCCCGTTTCGAATGAAGCGGGGCTTTTTTTATGCTCGAAAACGCTATGATATTGCCCGAAAGGTTGGTGCTATGCGCGTGACTTTAAAAACTTTATTCATTTTGTCTCTCTTAACTCTTCTTCAAACAAGCCTTCAAGCCCAAACCATAACCCCTACTATTGCCGTGACTGACACCGAAAGTACCGCCATCGCTCAGGAAAAAGAAAAAATCGAGCTCGAACAACTGCAGCTGCAAGACGCCCAATTGAAGTTAAAACTCATGCAGGCCCAGGCCCAATTGACGCCCACTTCCCCAACCC
>Ga0209483_1003424_pt1 | contig 10429 bp, 9 predicted proteins | sample NGEPerA_FD_184508 | JGI IMG/M metagenome (GOLD analysis project Ga0209483, IMG submission 184508) | Arctic peat soil microbial communities from the Barrow Environmental Observatory site, Barrow, Alaska, USA - NGEE PermafrostL2-A... | ecosystem: Environmental > Terrestrial > Soil > Wetlands > Peat...
CGGCGCACGGTCCGCATGGGCGGCGTCACGCGGTTCATGGCCTGCGCGCTGCTCGCCGGCTACGTGTGGCTCGCCGTGGCCGGCGTGCTGTGGACGGCATACGCGTCGATGGTCGACGGTCCCGCCTACGACGCGTCACTGCACGCGGTGTTCCTCGGGTTCGTGATGTCGATGGTCTTCGCGCACGCGCCCGTCATCGTCCCGGCCGTGCTGCGCGTGTCGCTGCCGTTTCACCGTGGCTTCTACGCGCACCTGGCGCTGCTGCACGCCTCGCTGGCGCTGCGCCTGCTCGGCGGCGACCTCGCCGGCAACCTGGCGGCGTGGCAGTGGGGCGGCGTGCTCAACGCGGTCGCGATCCTGCTCTTCCTGACGGTCAGCGCATTTGCGGTGCTACACGCTCGCCGCGTCGCCCGCAGAGCGCCTGGGGAACAGGCGCGCCGATCGCAGATCCGCCAAGGTGCGACGCATGGATGAGCTCACCCGCTATCAGCTGGCGCTCTTCTTCCACCTGCTCGGCGCGCTGCTGTTCGTCGCCGGCATCATTCTGGCCGGAGTCGCCTTCGAGGCTGCCCGGCGCAGGCAGCGGCCTGCGGATATCGCCCTGCTGCTGGGGCTCACGCGGGTTGGCGTGGTTCTGGTCGGCATCGGCGCGCTGCTGGTGCTCGGCTTCGGCCTGTGGCTCGTGCATCTCGGCGGCTTCGGCTACGGCGCCGGCTGGGTCGACGCGGCAATCGCGCTGTACCTCCTCGCGCTTGTACTCGGCGCGATCGGCGGCCGACGGCCCAAGCAGGCACGCCAGCTGGCCACACGCCTCGCCGCCGAGGATGGGCCGGCCAGCGCCGAACTTCGCGCGCTGCTCGACGACCGGCTCTCGCTCGCCGCCAACTACACATCCGCGGCGGCCGTCCTGGCAATCCTGGTGCTGATGGTCTTCAAGCCATGAATGCCTGCCTGGTGAGGGTGGCCGGCGGTGGGTGAGCTCGGCGCCTTTCTAAAGATCGCGCGGTCGGGCAGCGTGCAACGCGATCCGTGTGAGCGCGTCGGCGACTACCGAGAGTTCGTCACGCCGCTCCCAGACGCGGAGCTCAGTGCGCAGGGCGCGCGCTGCATGGACTGCGGGGTGCCGTTCTGCCACAACGGATGCCCGGTTGGCAACCTGATTCCCGACTGGAACGATCTCGTCTACCGCGACCGCTGGAAGGAGGCGATAGTCCAGCTGCACGCGACCAACAACTTCCCCGATTTCACCGGGCGGGCGTGCCCGGCGCCGTGCGAAGCGGCGTGCGTGATGGAGATCCGGGAGGGCGAAGCGGTCACGATCAAGCAGATCGAGCAGGCGATCATCGACCGCGCGTGGAAGGAGGGCTGGGTCACACCGCAGCCACCCACATTCGAGACCGGTCACAACGTCGCGGTGATCGGCTCGGGTCCGGCCGGCTTGGCGACCGCCCAGCAACTGCGCCGGGCGGGGCACGGGGTCGTGCTGTTTGAGCGCGACGAGGCACCCGGCGGCCTGCTGCGTTTCGGCATCCCGGACTTCAAGATCGAAAAGACCGTCGTGCAGCGCCGGGTGCAGCAGCTCATCGACGAGGGCGTCGAGCTGCGCTGCGGGGTCGACGTCGGTCGCGATGGCCCTGTCGCGGAGCTGTTGAGGGGGTTCGACGCGACAGTCATCGCCACCGGCTCACGCGTTCCCCGCGACCTGCCGGTCGACGGCCGCGAGCTGAATGGCGTCCACTTCGCGATGGACTACCTCTATCAGCGCAACCGCTGGGTCGCCGGCCAACAAGGGCCCGAGCCAGCCGTCCCCGCCCCGTCCCGAGCGAGTGAGATAGCCGTCGCTGGAAAGCATGTCGTGGTCATCGGCGGCGGTGACACGGGCGCTGACTGCGTGGGCAATGCCCTGCGCGAGAGTGCCGCATCGGTCACGCAGCTGGAGCTGCTGCCCGAGCCGCCGCCCCGGCGACCCGACGAGCGCACACCGTGGCCTCTGTGGCCAGACAAGTTTCGTCTGAGCTATGCGATGCAAGAGGCCCACGAGCTGGAACGCGGCGAGCAGGACTACTCGATCGCGACCACCCGCTTCCTCGGCGTCGATGGCGCGGTCAGCGGTCTGCGCTTCTCCCAGGCCGAGCCGACCCCTCCGTTCGCGCCGGTCCCGGGCACCGAGCGCGAGCTGCCCGCCCAACTCGTGCTGCTCGCGGTGGGCTTCCTGGGACCCGAGCAGCCGCTGCTCGAACAGCTCGGTGTCGAGAAGGACCCGCGCGGCAACGTCAAGGCCGTGAAGCCCTACACAACGTCCGTCGAGGGCGTCTTCGTCGCCGGCGACGCCCGTCGCGGCCAGTCCCTGATCGTGTGGGCGATCAACGAGGGCCGCCAGTGCGCGCGCATGGTCGACCGCTACCTGACAGGTCTGGGCTACCACGAGCCCGCACACACCGGCAACGTCGAACCTGCCGATGAAGGACCTGAGGGACCCCCGGGACACGCCAACTACGGCATCACGACACGCAACTGAGCACAATACGTCGCGTGCGTGCGGGCCTACCTCAGATGAAGCCTCTACGGAGATGACAGCTCCTGGTGCCGATGGCTTCGTGGACCGGTTCGGGCTCGAATGCCCGGTGGTTCAGGCCGGGATGGGTGGCGGCGTCGCCGGCGACGCCCTGGCCGGCGCGGTATCGGCCGTGGGAGGCCTGGGAACGGTTGGGATGATGGCGCCGCGCGTATTCTCCGAGACGCTCCGGTCCTCGCGGCGGGCTAAGCACGCCGCTCGGGCGCCTCGCGCCACTCGACGCGATGGGAAGACTCGTCGCACTGCAGCGCCCCGGACTGCCGTTCTTCACGCCGGCGCTCCCGCTGGCCGGTATGCCGGAGAACACCGTCGATCGTGCCGCGCTGTACGCCGGGGAAACCGCCCGTCGGCTACACGACATCATTCCCGCGGCGCAAGCCGTCGCGCGCTCACGCCCACGTAGCCTCGCTAAGCCAACGGTTTCAACCGTCGGAGTGCATGTCCCGCGTGTCGCGGCCAGGCTGTCCGCTGCCGGGTTGCCCGGTTGCATCGGCTCACTCTCCCCTGGCGCGTTAGCGGGTCAGGGCGAGACACTCTTGACATCCGGCGTCGGTGCGGGCTAGAGCGAGCGCCAGCTCGCGCGCTCCTCGGTGATCGGCGAGCGTCCCCTCCTCGGCGAGGGTCGGGCGCGTCCGGTCGGCGAGCGTCATGGGGCTCAACCAGGGCTCTTGCTGGGCCAGGTACGGTCCCATGTGCCGTCCGGCGATCTTGGCCGGTGGCCACCACAGCGGCTCGGTGTCGACCTCAAAGCTGCCGCCGGCGCCGCCGCTTATGTCCGCACGCAGGTAGATCGGCTCCAGTCCGGTCAGCAGCATGTCCCGCACGATCGGCTTGAACGGTCGGGGCTTGGCCGCGGCACCGAAGGCGGCGGCGATCACCTCGGCCGCGGCGTCCGCCTGCTGGGCGGCGATCCCGCCCTGCTTGATCGGGAACGTCGTCCCGTCGCCGGCTGCATAGACGCCATCGGCTTCCTTCACGCGAGCGTGCTGATCGATCGGGATGAACCCTTCTGCATCGCGGGGCAGGCCGGGAATGCCCATGCCCTCGCAGCGGCCGAGCGTGACGGCGAGGTCGGCCGGGATACTCGCGGAGGGCCGTAGCCGCAGCGCGCCAGCGGAGAGGTCGGTCGGATAGGCGCCGGTGACCAGGCGAATCCCGCGGTCCGCCAGCAGTTGCCGGACGATCGCACCGGCCGGTGGTCCGAACAGCGCCAGCGGCGACATCTCGGGCGTGACGATCGTCAAGCGCACGCCCTGAAGGCCACGATCGGCGATCGATCCAGCCGTCAGCAGGGCCAGCTCGTAGAGAGGGAGCGTCTCGCTCTCGCCTGGCGGCGCCGCAAAGACGAGCTCGTCGATCCTGCTCTGTTCCAAGCCGGCCAGCAGCGTGCGGATCGCGTCAACATCGCCGGCGCCGCGGACCGCGATGCTGTTGGCAAGCCACGGGCGCCGTCGCGCCCCTGTGGCGATCACCAACGCGTCATAGTCGAGTCGCTGCCCGAACATGGTGCGAACCTGACGACGCTCGCCGTCGACCTCGACCAGCGAGTCCTGTACCCAGTCGGCGCCGTGCGACCGCGCGATCTCTGCAAGCGGGAAGCGGCGCGGGCGATTGTCTGAGAACGGCGCTGCAACGGCGACCGGCGCGTACTCGAGCTCGGGCTGTGGCGCGAGCAGCAGGATCGCCGGAATGCTGCCCAGCAGCGAGCGGAGCGCCAGCAACGCCTCCAGTGCCGCCACGCCGCCGCCGGCGATCACGATCCGCCGTCGCGCCCGCGCGCCCGGCAGCGGCCTTCGGCTGCCATTGACGCGCCGGTTCGCTGGTACCCGGCCGCGGGGCTTGCCCGAGCCGCTCCTCGCAGTCCTCAAGCGATCGCCATGATGGCCGGGCGACCGATCGCGAGGGTTCTTCCCGCCGTTCTTTCTTCCAGTCATAATGTAAGAATAGCAGTTGGGAGGCGCTCGTGTCCTGCGCCGGTCGCAGCCGCGTGACGTCTCGGCCGAGACGATCCTCGACGCTATTGCGGTCGCGGGTACAGCGGTGCTCGGCACCCGCCTGACACTGCTGGGCTGGAACTGGGCCGGTGGCGCTCTGCTCCTCATCGCACTCGGACTGTGGCTGGGCCTCATCGGGCCCGTCCTGCGCCACTGGAGCACGCCGACTGGCTGCTCATCGCATCGCTGCCTCCGTTCGTCCTCGGCCTCGGCTTCTATCTATTCGTGCTGAGCCGCTTCGAGGTCGGCCAGCTCGCCACCGGGCGCGGCGACCACTGGGTCACCGGCGGCGCGCTTGCGATCTCGACCGTGGCCGCGGAACGAATCGCGCTTGCCGGCGGGCAGCTGTGGTCATCCTCCGGCGCGGTCAGTGTGTTCAAGGACATCGCGCTCGTCCTTTGGGCGCTGACACTGCTGTGGCTGCCGGTACTGCTGTTCGCGGAGGTGCGCTGGCCACGCGGGCGCTACAGCGTGCGCCGCTGGTCGACCGTGTTCCCCATCGGGATGTACGCCGCCTGCAGCTTTGTCGTGGGCAAGGTCGCCTCGGCGCAAGCGATCACAGGCTTCGCCCGTGTATGGGTCTGGGTCGCACTCGCTGTGTGGGCGCTCGTCGCAACTGGCCTGGCACGCGACAGCGCCCGCGCGCTGGGCCACGCACTTGAGCGCCAGGCATCCTCCGGTCGGCCCGCCTGAGATCGGCAGGCGCACCTACGATCCCGCGCCCCGCCGGGCACGGAAAGCGCCCCGTTCACGGCGGATCGCTCACATCTCGCTCTGGCGAGCCGCCATCCCGGTGAGCTTGATCAGACAGCCTGCATGGTCGGGGTCGTGCGGCTCGAACGCGGCGAGCTTGGCGTCGGGCGCCATCACGTCGAGCAGCCCGCGCGTGATGCCTCTGTGCAGCGTGCAGATGACCGGCTGGTTTTCGCGGACCGCATCCCGGTAGGGGCAGTTGGCCAGGCAGATCGTGACGTGGTTGCCGGTGCGGGCTTGCGCTCGGGGCTGGAAGCCGAGCGTTGTCAGCGTTGTCTGGAACGCATCTTCGCCGGTCGTGCCCTGGCTCGAGGCCAGCTCCTGTCCGATCTCACGGCCCGCGGCCTCGATCCCGCGCAGGCCGCGAGAGCCGGATCCCGTCGCGCGGGCGAGCCAGCGCACGAGGTCGGCGTAGGCTTGTGGCGCGCGTCCGCCGGGATGTGCGTCGGGCGCGATCTTCCAGCTATCGCGCGGTCTTCCGCGCGACTGGGGTTCGTTTTCGCGCACGAGCAGCCCGTCTCGCTGAAGGCGCTCGAGGTGCAGGCGCACGCCATTGGGGTGCAGACCAAGCTGCTCGGCGAGCTCAACGGTGCCAGCCGGCCGCCCCAGCTCACCGAGCAGCGTGAACAGGCGCGCCCTCGTGGGCTGGGAGAGCGCGTCATCGGGACTCCCGGTGCGCGGCAGGTCGATCATGTCCCCACCCAGTTTACACAGACGGACTATGAAAAGCCAGCCGTGCGTGATACGGTTTCTTCCAGCGACGATGTGAGAAGCTATTTGGAAGGGAGTTCGCCGGATGACCTACGTGATCACCGAGCCGTGCATTGGCACCAAGGACAACTCCTGTGTCGAGGTGTGTCCGGTGGACTGCATCCACCCGACGCCCGACGAGCCCGGCTACGACGCGGCCGAGTTGCTCTACATCGACCCGGCGGAGTGCATCGACTGCGACGCCTGCGTAGAGGCCTGCCCGGTGGACGCGATCTTCGCCGAGGACTCGGTTCCGGACGAGTGGCATCACTACATCGCCAAGAACGCCGCCTATTACGAGCAGGTCCGCTCATGAGCGTTCGGAGCCACCTCGTTCCGCCCGGGCAGATTGCGAATCACCTGAAGCTGATCAGGGTCAACTACTAGCGAAGGGCGGCTTCCCTTGTCCGACTACGCAAAGGACGTGCTCGTCGACGCCAGCTGGTTGTCAGAGCACTTGAACGACGAGAGCATCCGCATCGTCGAGGTCGATGAGGACCCAGCGCTCTACGGGGAGGCCCACATCCCCGGGGCGATCGGATTTGATTGGCAGAAGGACCTCCAGGACCCGATTCGCCGTGACTTTCTCGGCCCGCAGGCGTTCGGCGAACTGTTCGCCACGCACGGAGTGTCAAGCGACCACACGATCGTGCTCTACGGCGACCGCAACAACTGGTTCGCCGCGTACACGTACTGGTATCTGAAGTACTACGGCCACGACCAGGTCCTCCTGTTGAACGGGCCCCGCGAAAAGTGGATCTCCGACGGGCGCCCCACTACGGCGGAGCTGCCGAGCCACGCGCCGGCGAGCTTCACCGCGCACCCCGGCGACGACACCATTCGCGCCCGGCGCGATGAGGTACTCGCTGCCATCGACGCCTCGACGAAGCTCGTCGACGTCCGCTCGCCCGCGGAGTTCGCAGGCGAAATCATCTCGCCTGCCGGCTACGAGCAGGAGGGGGCCCAGCGCGGCGGGCACATCCCCAGCGCAGCCTCGGTCCCCTGGGTGCAGGCGGTGCGCGAGGACGGCACCTTCAGGTCCGCCGAGGAACTGCGGGAGATCTATGCCGACAAGGGCGTGCTGAACGGCGATGACATCATCGCCTACTGCCGCATCGGCGAGCGCTCGGCGCACACGTGGTTCGTGCTGCACGAGCTCCTCGGCGAGGATCTGGTCAAGAACTACGACGGCTCCTGGACCGAGTGGGGCAACCTGGTCGGAGTCCCCGTCGAGACAGGGCCTTAGCCGGCGCCCCCTGTGGCCAATGGCAACGTCCGAGCTCACAACCGCGGTGCTGGGCCTGCCGCGGATCGGCGCGAGCCGCGAGCTGAAGGTGGCGCTCGAGTCCTATTGGGATCGACGGACACCGGCCAGCGAGCTTGAGCGTGTCGCTAGCGATCTGCGCCGCCAACACCTGAGCGGGGCGGCGGCCGCAGGCATAGACGTCCTACCGTCGAACGATTTCTCCCTCTATGACCACGTGCTCGATACCTGCGTCCTGGTGGGTGCGATCCCGGAGCGCTTCGTGGATCTGGAGATGTCCTCGCTTGAGCGCTACTTCGCGATGGCGCGAGGCTCGGACGACGTGCGTCCGCTGGCGATGACGAAGTGGTTTGACAGCAACTACCACCACCTCGTCCCGGAGATCTCCGGGGACACGCCGTTCGCGCTGTGTGCCGAGAAGCCGCTCGCGCACTTCCGGGAGGCGCTGGAGTGGGGGTTCTCCACGCGGCCGGTGCTGCTCGGACCGGTCTCATTCCTGCTGCTGGCCAAGCCTGCGCGACCGGAGTCCCAGCCCCTGGACGCGCTCGAGAATCTCCTGCCCGTCTACGAGCAACTGCTCCGCCTCCTGCACGCCGCCGGCGTGCAGGCCGTGCAGATCGACGAGCCCTGCCTGGTCACCGACCTGAACGACGCCCAGCTGGTGGCCATCGAGCGCTCCTGGGCGCGTCTGGCCGGTGCGGCGCCCGCCCTGCAGCTCACACTTGCGACGTACTTCGGCGGCCTTGACGGGGCGCTGGAGCGCGTGCTGAGCCTACCCGCCCACGAGTTCCACCTTGACCTGGTGCGTGCGCCCGAGCAACTCGACCGGGCGCTTGACGCGCTCGGGCCGACTGCCCGCCTATCACTCGGGGTCATCGACGCCCGCAACGTATGGGCCAGCGATCTGCAGGCGATCGTCCGTCTCGTGGAGCCCACGCTCGTCCGGCTGGGCCAGGATCGCGTGCGACTCGCGCCTTCGTGCTCGCTGCTGCACATCCCCTATTCGGTCACGCGCGAGCTGCGCCTCGACAGCGAGCTGAGGATCTGGCTCGCCTTCGGGGAGGAGAAGCTGCACGAACTGCTGACGGTGAAGGAGGCGCTCACCTCAACTCCGACCCGTTGGCGCGACGTGCTGGACACCAACCGCAAGATGCTCGACGCGCGCAGCGCCTCACCCCGCGTGCACGACGCTGAGGTCGCGGCACGGCTGCACGACGTCCACGACGCCGATCTTCGGCGCCGCTCGCCATATGAGCAACGCGCACAGGCGCAAGCCCATGCACTGGCGCTCCCGGATCTGCCCACAACCACGATCGGCTCCTTCCCGCAGACTCAACAGATCCGAGCCGCGCGACGCCAGTGGGCCGACGGGACGCTCGACCCCCAGGAGTACGACCACTTTCTAGAGCAGGAGATCCGCACGACGATCGAGCGCCAGGAGCAGCTTGGTTTGGACGTGCTCGTGCACGGCGAGCCGGAGCGCAGCGACATGGTCGCCTACTTCGCCGAACAGCTGCGGGGCTTCGCTGTCACCGAGTTTGGGTGGGTGCAGTCATATGGCTCACGGTGCGTGAAGCCGCCAATCCTGTTCGGCGACGTCTCTCGTCCACACCCGATCACTGTGCGCTGGTGGCGCTTTGCCCAGGGCCTGACCACACGTCCCGTCAAGGCGATGCTCACCGGTCCCGTGACCATGCTGGCCTGGTCCTTCGTGCGCAATGACCAGCCCACCGAGGTCACCGCCCGCCAGCTTGCCCTGGCAATCGGCGACGAGGCGCTGGACCTCGAGCGCGCCGGCGCTCGCATCATCCAGATCGACGAGGCGGCGCTGCGCGAGTGCCTGCCCCTACGCCACGCCGCGCAACCCGCCTATCTACGCTGGGCGGTGGACTGCTTCCGCCTCGTGTGCGCCGCCCTCCACGACTCAACTCAGGTGCACGCACACATGTGCTACTCGCAGTTCAACGAGATCGTCGAGCACATCGCGCGCATGGACGCCGACGTCATCTCGATCGAGGCCTCACGCTCGAACATGGACATTCTCCACGCCTTCCACGACTTCGCCTATCCCAACCAGATCGGTCCCGGTGTCTACGACATCCACTCACCGCGCGTGCCGTCCATGGAGGAGATCGCGGCGCTCCTGGCGCGTGCCGAGCGGCATATCCCGCGCGAGCGCCTTTGGGTCAACCCCGACTGCGGCCTGAAGACCCGCACCTGGGAGGAGGTCGCGCCGGCGCTGGAGCACCTGGTCGCCGCCGCTCACCGCCGTCGCGACGCGCCGCCGAGCCGTCTAGCAGGTGGGAGCACGGAACCGGTGGGCTATAGCGACATCGGGAGCTTACGCGACATCCGAGCTTTTTTCCATCTGTAGTGTGTAAACTGCTCTTAACACAGGCGATCGTCGAGAGGCGTCTCATGAACACAATCGATGCGAACATCACACTTGGGGAGCTCGTCAACGAGAAGCCGGCTTGCATGTCGCTGCTGGAGCGTCTGCGGCTGGACTACTGTTGCGGTGGCGCCCAGACGCTGGCCGAGGCGTGTGCTCGTCGGGGGCTCGATGAGCACACCGTGTGTGCCGTGTTGGAGGCGCTCGAGGAGACTCCGGCCCAGGCGCCCGAGCTCGAGGAACTCGACTGGCGCGACGCCAGCCTCGGCGAGCTGTGCGACCACATCGTCGAACGTCACCACGACGGGCTGCGGCGGGAGCTTCCGCGGATCGAGGAGCTGCTGCGCACCGTCGTGCGCGTGCACGGTCATGGGCATGCCGGACTCCAGGATCTGCAGCGGACCTTCGTGGGGATGTCCGAAGAGCTCTTGCCCCACCTCGAGTTGGAGGAGCGCATCTTCTTCCCGGCCGCCCGCAAGCTCGAGGCCGATGGCACACTCGTCGATGAGCCGCTAATCGAAAAGCACGAGCACGATCACGAGCATGTCGGCGACAGTCTCACAGCGCTTCGCGAGCTAGGAGCGTGGGTCTCTATCGGCTGACGTGGCGGGTGGGCGGCGAAGATCCGTGAGGGTTGGCGGTCGCCGGCGGGCTTGTCGTGGTCGTGTGGTGTGGTCGCTTGCTTTGTTTGTCTGCTGGTG
>Ga0209483_1003425_pt1 | contig 10429 bp, 10 predicted proteins | sample NGEPerA_FD_184508 | JGI IMG/M metagenome (GOLD analysis project Ga0209483, IMG submission 184508) | Arctic peat soil microbial communities from the Barrow Environmental Observatory site, Barrow, Alaska, USA - NGEE PermafrostL2-A... | ecosystem: Environmental > Terrestrial > Soil > Wetlands >...
ACGGCATGAAGGCCGCCTTCGACGAGATCATGGCGACCGCTGTCAAACGCCAGCACGAACCTCAACGCATTGTCGGCGATCTGCTCAACGCCGAGATTAACGAGAAGCAGGCACGCTCGATCAAGTACCAGCTCACCATCGCCAAACTGCCGCTTGCCAAGGATCTTGAGGACTTCCAGTTCGAAGGCACACCCATCAACCAGACGCTCGTCAATGATCTCGCCGGTGGCGGCTTCATCGCCCAGCAACGTAACGCCGTGCTGGTCGGCGGTACCGGCACCGGCAAAACACATATGGCCATCGCAATCGCCAGAAGCTGCATCCGATCTGGTGCCCGCGGCCGGTTCTACAACGTGGTCGACCTCGTCAACCGCCTGGAGATCGAGACCCGCAATGGACGGCAGGGTCGTATCGCCGAGCATCTGACCCGGATGGACTTCATCGTCCTCGACGAACTTGGCTACCTGCCGTTCGCCCAATCCGGCGGCCAGCTGCTGTTCCATCTCGTCAGCCGGCTCTACGAGCGTACCTCGATCGTCGTCACCACCAACCTCGCGTTCGGCGAATGGCCCAGCGTGTTCGGCGACGCCAAGATGACCACTGCGCTGCTCGACCGTCTCACTCACCACTGCGACATCGTCGAGAGTGGCAACGACAGCTGGCGCTTCAAGAGCCGCGACGACGATCACGCAACCCGCGCTCGCCACGTCTCCGCAACCCCGGCCAGCTCCGACGAGGCGAGCGCTACCGTCAAGCCCCGTCGCTCAAAGGGGTCAAAATTGGACGCCGATCCGGGGTCAAATTTGAACGCCGATTGACACTCACCGGAAAACTGCATTCACGGACTCTCCTGCAGGAGCAGAATATTGCCGCAGCAAATGAATACCGCGACGGTCTGCGCGTCAGCCGCCGATCGCTGCAGCACCTCTATTCCGACGGTTAGACGATCGGAAGCTGGCGAAGGCGCTCGGTGGACGAAGCGAAACAGGCGACAAAATACGCAACGCTTTGCAGCTGGCTGGCATCAACTCATCGATGAGAATGGCGTTGGTACAGGTGCGCGTTTGCAAAAGCGCGGCCACTGCGCGTCGACAAGAAAAATAGATTTCGGCTACTACTTCCGCGGGGAGCGGTATGTTCTGCTGTCAAACAGCCCAAATCGCTGTTTGAAGGCTGCTTTCATTTTGAGAACACCAGCTCGATCGCGGTAATACATCCAACGAGCAGCGCGCGGGTCGCGGCCCAGCCGTCTTTTTGTAATTTCAGGGAGGATTGTAAAATCGCCCTCGAACTGTGGTTCCGGCAGGTTGTTCTCTGCAAAACAGAGTCGGAGGTATTCTTTCTCGAGTGCGTTAGCGATCAATGCCTCCGCCAACGAAGGCTTTCCACCGACCGCGTCTGATGCGTTCTCGAATCTGTCATTTAGCCTGAAACCGCGTCTGATATAAGGCATAATTCTCGGACGCTTTCGTGGCCGTAATTTGAGCCGGACCGCTTGTCGCGACACAAATCGTTCGCGGCCCCAATCGAAATAGACCATCTGCTCGGCTCTGTTGGTGAGGGGACAAATCCACCGCCAAATCCAGCCTCCTGTCTGCATCGGTGTGCCCATCAACCTCAGAATGACATCGTCCCATTCCGGATGTTGAATCCACATGAGGCCCGTAGCATGACCCATGGGCTCAATTGGCCAATCCATGAAAAGCGCAAGCTGCCCCTTCTTTCCCGAATCGTCGTGTCGGCCAGAAACGATCACACCCTGATTGCCGAACCTAAATGACCAAACGTAATCGGAACGCTTTCCAAGACGGAGTGCCTTGGCCATCAGATCCCATGAATCCAAACCTCGAGACATGAAGCGCGAGGCATTTTTGAGCACGATATCCAATCCCAATTCATCCGGCAGCGCAAAAAACCCACGCTGCATTATTGCCAACCTGCAACCTGAACCTATATGTGACCAGACGTTTTTAGACCTGCAACTTGCACCTATATGTGACCAAGCCTTTTTAAAGGAGACAACTAACCAATTTTCTTCAGGAAGAGCAAATTTCTTCCAGGAAGAGCTAAACAAGGAACCAAATGATGACAGCGAAAAAACGAAACGGCGGAATCGATGGACCGTTCGATGGCTTGCTGGGCAAGCCGGCGTTGTTAAAAAGCGAGGACAGCGTGGCCTACCTGACGCTTCGCGAGGCCTTTCGGGCCGAAATAAATCCGAAAACTATTTTCGATGAAATCACGTTGCAGGATCTGACCGATAAATACTGGGAGGAGCGACGCTTTAGGCGCAGTCAGGCCGCCCTGATCGATAGTGCATCGGTTCAATCGCTGGGAATTTTATGCGAGCCCTTTTACGGGGACAACATGGAGGAAGCATTGGCAACCGCCCAGGATTATTACAGTGGCGTTACGGAAAGGACGCGAGCCGCGCAAAAACTGATGGTCCAGCTCGGAATTACGCCTGAACAGATCGAGGCGAATGCGATGCATGTTCGCGGTCTCGGCCTCGAGATGTTCGACCGAATGATCAACAGTCGGGAGACCTCGCGAAACAGCATCATCAAAGAGCATGCGCGACGTCAAAGAAAGGCCGAAAAGGCCAAGCGACGATCGGGCACAAATGATAATTCTCCCGCGCCTGGCGCCGGTGATGCTCCAAAGAAATCGGTCGTCTGAGGGTACAGTTATGGCCACCGAAAAGCAGATCGCCGCCAACCGCGCTAATGCCAAGCATAGCACGGGTCCCAGAACCGTCGCCGGCCGGATGAAGTCCAGCCTCAACGCTTTCCGCCATGGCTTGTCGACCGGGCTACGGCTGGATCCCGTGGTATCGGAAAAGATCGACGCCATGGCATGCTCGTTGCTCGGCGACGGCGCCGACGAGGAACAACGCCTCGCGGCCACTGAAATGGCTAAGGCGCAGTTCGAACTGTTGCGGATCCGCGCAGCGCGGGCAAAGATTCTCACCGACGTGGATTTGGCGTCGAGCGAGCTATCGGAGTTACAGCGCTTGGCTGCGTTGGACCGCTACGAGCGCTACGCGCACACCAGACGGCGGAGGGCCTCACAGAAGCTTTGATGGAGTTTGCAAGGACGGCTGAAACTATGACAAGGAGGAAATCACCTGGCACTGCAATTTTTGCCAAAACGAACCCAATTTATGATTGGAAGGAACATTGTTGGGAAACGAAGCTATCGCGCGAACTTCCTCCATGTTCGCCGGGAAACGGAGATCGTGAATTAACCCGAAGAAAGGCGAATATCTTTCCAAAATATGCGGAGTGGTGCGCCCTTGAGCAGCGTCCTCGCGCCGAAAATGGTTGATGCAGTGTGCTCGATTTGCTCGCGGAGCTGCAAAAACTGCGCCTCCCTGTCCGTGGGCAGCGTGCGTTTGCGACCGGCCAGCTCGTCCAATGCGGCTGCGCTGATCTGGCAATGGACCGTCTCGTCGCCGTGCAACATCGTGAATTTGAGCACCATCCGCTCGATGTCGTAACCCAGAGGACGTCCCCGCGTCAGCGGCATCGAAAACTCCCAACCTTGGCACGTGCTGAAAATGCTAATTCTGCGGGCCTTGTCGAGCGTCCGCGGCAACACGATCAAAGGCGAGCCTTCAAGGCAAGCCGGTCATCGATCAACGGTCTCACATCCATCATACTCAAAGAATCCCTTGTAGATCCAATGCCGTCCATCAAAGCGTCGCCATACCCTTCCGCATAAGAGCCGGCCCGAAATCGATCGCCGCGGAATGATGATCGTCCAAAGGTGCCAGATTTCTGCCCAAGCCGCTCGCGGTTGCAGTGACAGATCAACGTGATCATGACTGCCAATCATTGCGTGACCTCGAGGAAACAAAGCGGCCAAGCGGAATATGATTGCCTGTTTGCCATGGTAGGTCCGGACTTGGGGGAAATTATCTGTGCCACAGTGATAGCGCTTCCTCATGGCGCAGCAACGAAACTCGCCCATTAAGCTTGATGCAGGCGCTGCGGGTTAATTCCGGAACCGCCCAACAACAAGAACGCCGAAGGCAACCTCTCTGTTCTCAATTTGAGATGGGATCAGTCCCCGGGCTCGCGTTCTGCGGGAACGTCACTACCAGCGAACCACTAGCCTCGTTGTTGTTATGTCCGGAACGGCTGCAACTGTCGCGCGTTGACCTAGGGAACTACCCAGGAGAGGCGTCATGAAGCATTCCGTTCCCTATGATGCGATGGAGGTGGCAGCCCGGAAGCACGCCCATCTGGACCAAACCACCGCAGTACTATGGGAAGAAGAAGCGAGGGTTTGCTCAAGGCTCAGGACGATTGAACACAAGCTTCAGATGCTCCGAGAAGGTCGATCTGGTGTCGCGCGAAAAGGTACAGGCAAAGATAAATCCCAGACCGGTTCGCAGCGGGAAACGGCGGGCCGTAGAGTGGCCGGATAGGCCGCAACGCTTTGTGAATTAATCCCTCTTCGATCGTTTATCCGCTTGTGAGATCGTCGCGCCGCTCAGCAACGGCGGTCAATACAGCTCTTACGCACGGTCACCGATGGCGCGCCAGCTGATTGCGTCCCCAAGGGATCGCCTGCTGTTCCACGACGGAGGACGCCACGTGATAAAGCGAGCTTAGTTATTTAAATTGGCTCCCCTTTCTTGAGCGCACGGTTGCTCCCCGAAATATCTCAACTGGGCTAATTGACAGAATGTCGCACATCTGAAAATCTAGAGGAGATTAAGGGAGAAGATAAAATGAAATTCATTCATAGTATTTTCAAAGGCCGGTTCCTTAATAACCTGGGCAATATCCATATCCATCGAGCGTCGTTGCTGGCCGGACTGCTCCTTTTCTTATGTGGCCAAGCCAACGCAACGCCCTTTACCGCCTTAGACGTTTTCGGCGACAGCACGGTCGATAGCGGTTGGTGGGCCGGTGCTCTGAATGGCCAGTGCGGTGGCGCTGCTGCACCATGCACGTCGGGTGACCCAACCTTCGACTCTAAGGTTCAGGATGCTATCGCTGCGGGAGGCACCGGTGCCCCGGTCGGCGTGGGCCTTATGAATACTCAAATCCTCGCGACGGATCTTGGATTGACCGCGAACCCCGCAAACCAACCGGGCGGCACGAACTATGCAATTAGCGGATCTAAAGACGCGGTATCCGGCGGATTGGGAAATTTACACTCCAATCCAAAACTTCCTTCAACCGTCCAACAAATGTCCAACTTTCTAATTCAAAAAGGTGGTATTGCGAGCTCTACTGCCCTTTACCTCATAAGTTCTGGTGGTAATGACATCACTTATGCAAACGATAATTTCACCACGTTAGCCAGCAAGGAAGCCTACCTTATGATGCAGGCTTCCTCTCTGGTATCTGGAATTCAATCGCTTAAGGCGGCAGGTGCTCAGAACTTTCTGGTCTATAACCATTACGGCACTGGCCCTCTATCCGATTTTTATAATTCAACTCTGATGTCTGATCTGGCGACCGCCGGGATCACAGTCACGCTTGCTAATATTCAATCATTGGTCAGCACTGTGGAAGCCAACCCGACTGCTTACGGTTTCACCACCGCGACAGTGGGGCCCGGCGTGCCGGGAATTACTACAGGCTCGGCGTGTGTGGCGGGTTCAGGCGCCACTGGTTGGGGACAATTTTGCGGGAACACAACTACAGCACACTCGAACTTTGCTCACCTCAGAACTTCTGACTCCGAGCAGACAAGCTTTTTTTCCGACGACGAACATTTCTCCGCCGCGGGACAACAGATTGAGGCAAACTACGTCTTTAGCCTCCTAGGTGGCGTCCCCGAGCCTTCGACGTGGGCAATGATGATCCTCGGGTTCTCCGGCATCGGCTTCATGGCATATCGCCGCAACTCCAAGCCTGCATTGACGACGGCCTGATAAACGGTCATCGGATTTGAGGTAGAGCCGCCTCCGCGGCAGCCGGTGCTCTAAACCTGATCGGCTCTAGTCGACCGTGAACAACGGCTAGGGCGTTGAGCAAGAGTCTGTTTCCGGCGTATGGGTGGGTTTGAGATTGCAAGATTTTGTGGGCTTCGGGCTCAGAACCTTGCGATTTCATTTTTGAGATTCCCCTTTTTGGCGAAGCATGATTCTCTTGCCGCATCGGAGGAGAACGATGCGACCGAAGAAGCCCGAGACCATTGGATCAAGCGATCTGTTCCGAGCCAGGCTGGACCAGATCATCAACCTCAAGCACGAACTGGCGCAGCTTGCCGCCAAGATCGACTGGGACTTCATCGACGGCGAGATCGCCCCGCTCTACAGCGAGAAGGGGCGGCCGGGTATCCCGACACGGTTTGTGATCGGGCTGTTGCTGCTCAAGCACATCTATGGGCTGTCCGATGAAGGCGTGTGCGAGCGCTGGGTCTATGATCCCTATTTCCAGTTCTTCACCGGGAAAGAGTTTTTCCAGCATGAGTTCCCGCATGAACGCTCGGACCTGAGCCATTGGCGCAAGCGGCTCGGCGACAAACTGGAGCTGCTGTTGGCCGAGAGTTTGCGGGTAGCGCATGCCAGCGGGGCGCTGCGCAGCCAGGACCTCAAGCGGGTGACGGTCGATACCACGGTGCAGCCCAAGAACATCAGCTTCCCGACCGATGCCAAGCTGCTGCACGCCGCCATCAGGGGCCTCAACCGGCTGGCGACCAAGCACGGGGTGCGGCTGCGGCAATCCTACCTCCGCGTCGCTAAACGCGCGGCGATGATGGCGGGGCGCTACGCCCACGCCAAGCAGTTCAACCGCCACCGCCGCGAATTGCGCATCCTGCGCACCCGTTTGGGCCGCCTGATCCGCGACATCGGCCGCAAGATCGAAGGCCACGCGGACATTGAGGCGGCGTTGCCCTGCCGCTGACCCGCGCCTCCCAGATCCGCTCGCAGCAGCAGCGCCAGCGTGGCTGGAAGCTGTATTCCTTCCATGCCCCGGAGACTGAGTGCATCGGCAAGGGCAAGGCCTCAGCGCCTTACGAGTTCGGCGTCAAGGTCTCGATCGTCACCACTAACGCCCGTGCCCCGGGCGGCCAGTTCGTGCTGCATGCCAAGGCGTTGCCGGGCAGTCCCTATGACGGGCATACCCTCAAGGACGTCATCGAGGACACCCAAAAGCTCACCGGCTGCGAGATCGAGCGCGGCTATGTCGACAAGGGCTACCGCGGCCACGACACGGAGAACCCACGCCGCATCTTCATCTCCGGCCAGAAGCGCGGCGTGTTCGGCGCCATCAAACGCGAGTTGCGACGCCGATCCGCCATCGAGCCCGTGATCGGCCATATGAAGGCTGAAGGTCACCTCGGCCGCTGCTATCTCAAAGGCCGCGCCGGGGACGCCGCCAACGCCATCCTCTGCGCCATCGGCTACAACTTCCGGCGTATCCTCGCATGGCTGAGGGTTCTTTTGCGCCAAATCCTGATCGCGATCCTGCGCCTCTTGATCAGTCGATCAGCGCTCATTCCGGCTTCTTAACGGACGACGAATTAGCCGTCATTCCGGGGCGATGCACAGCATCGAACCCGGAATCTCGAGATTCCGGGTCTGGTCCTTCGGACCATCCCGGAATGACAGCCAAATTCACCTCCCCTTCTCCGCGCGGCTGAGCAGGAACACGCCCTGCTCGCCGAACATGTTCCAGAACCACCAGGGTAGATTGACCCGCAGCGGGCGGCCGTAGAGGTCGAGTGCAACCGCGCGCTCCATCTTGACGTTGATCTCGCCGCAGAGCTGCACGAAATCCTTGATGGTGCAGAAATGAATGTTGGGGGTGTCGTACCAGGTGGCCGGCAGGTTCTCGGTGCGCGGCATGTGGCCGCCGACCAATAGCTGCAACCGCATCCGCCAAAAGCCGAAATTCGGGAACGAGACAATGGCGCGCCGTCCGATCCGCAGCAGGTTCTCCAGCACCACCTTCGGCTGCCGCGTCGCCTGCAGCGTCTGCGACAGGATCACGTAATCGAAGGCGTCGTCGGGATAATTGACCAAGTCCGTGTCGGCGTCGCCCTGCACCACCGCGAGCCCCTTGGCGACGCAGCGGTTGACGCCCTCGCGCGACAGTTCGATGCCCCGGCCGTCGATGCCACGGCTTTCCAGCAGCTGCAGCAGGTCGCCGTCACCGCAGCCGACATCGAGCACTTTCGAGCCGCGCTCGACCATTTCGGCGAGCAGCAGGTGATCGCCGCGATAATGGCCGGTGTCCGGCCGGGCGATGCCGTTCAGCGGCAGGACCTGTTGCTGCATGGTCATGGCTTGCTCGCCCCGCTGAGGCCGCGCGCTTTTCCGGCCGATTGCAGGAAGGCCCGCGAGATGTCGAAAAATTCGGGCACGTCGAGCAGGAAGGCGTCATGCCCGCGGTCGGTCTCGATCTCGGCGAACGATACCCGCGCGCTGGAAGCGTTGAGGGCATGCACGAGTGCCCGCGACTCCGACGTTGGAAACAGCCAGTCGCTGGTGAACGACACCACGCAGAACCGGGTCTGGATGCCGCGGAACGCCTGCGCCAATACGCCATGATGATCGGCGGCGATATCGAAATAGTCCATCGCGCGGGTCAGATAGAGATAGCTGTTGGCATCGAACCGCTCGACAAAGGACGAGCCCTGGTAGCGCAGATAGCTCTCGACCTGGAAATCCGCGTCGAACGAGAATGTCGGCAGCTCGCGATCCTGCATCCGCCGGCCGAACTTGCGGTGCAGGGCAGCGTCGGAGAGATAGGTGATGTGCCCCGCCATCCGCGCCACCCCGAGCCCGCGATGCGGATGGGTGCCTTCGTCGAAGTAGCGCCCGCCGCGCCAATCGGGATCGGCCATCACGGCCTGGCGGCCGAGTTCGTGAAAGGCGATGTTCTGCGCCGAATGACGCGTGCTGCAGGCGACGGCCAGCGCCGAGAATACCCGATTGGGATAGGCCGCGGTCCATTGCAATGCCTGCATGCCGCCCATCGAGCCGCCGGTGACGCACAGCAGCGTTTCAATGCCGAGCCGATCGAGCAGCATGGCCTGCGCCCGCACCATGTCGGGAATCGTGATGATCGGAAAATCCAGCCCCCACAATTTGCCGGTCGCGGGATTGGTCGAGGCCGGCCCGGTCGACCCCATGCAGCCGCCGATCACATTCGAACAGATGATGAAATAGCTGTCGGTGTCGAGAGGGAGGCCGGGACCGATCATGATATCCCACCAACCCGGCTTGCCGGTCAGCGGGTGCACATTGGCGACATGCTGGTCGAGGGTCAGTGCATGGCAGATCAGAACCGCGTTGGAGCGGTCGGCGTTGAGCTCGCCATAGGTCTGGTAGGCGATCTGGAACGGTGAGAGATCGATGCCGCAGTCGAGCGGCAAGGGCTGGTCCTTGCCGAAGGCTGCGACCAGCGAACTCGGATGATCCGCCTCGTGCAGGCGCTCATCGGCATGGATCGCGGGACTCGGGATCGACTGAACGGTTACCATCTTGCTACCGACCTCTTTCACGGAGGTTGTTCAAACCACCACGGAAATCAGGCCATAAAAAACCCGGCCTGAACATAAGTTCGACCGGGATCACTTCTGTCCCCGGCCTGTTTAGCGAGTTGTTTAACGTGGCTGCAAGCCGGCCGGCTCAAATGACCACGGAATGCTTATAAGTTAATCCCCCGCGGGCTTTTCGTCAAGGCGCGTGCATGGTTAACCGGGCCGGCGATACCCCCATGACGAGGCTGTGCACTTGCGCCATTTCGCACCATGAGGGAGAACGGGCCTGCATCCTTCGAGCCGCGGCGAAGACGCCGCTCCTCAGGATGAGGAGATAGTTGTCGCCAGCTCTTCTGCCAGGTTCGCATATGCCCCAACCGCCCCCCGCGCCGCCCTCGCTCGATGTGCTGCGCAAAGAGATCGACAGCATCGACGAGCAGGTCCATCGCTTGTTGATGGCGCGCGGCGACATCATCGACCGCCTGATCCAGGTCAAGCAAACCCAGGAAGTCGGCTCGGCGTTCCGCCCCGCGCGCGAGGCCGAGATGATGCGCCGCCTGGTACAGCGCCATCGCGGCATCCTGCCGATCGACACCATCGAGAGCATCTGGCGCGTGATCATCTCGACGTTTACCTATGTGCAGGCGCCATTCTCGGTGCATGCGGATATCTCGGTCGGCGAATCCGCGATGCGGGATTCGGCGCGGTTTCATTTCGGATTCGTCGTGCCCTACGTCTCGCATTTCAGCGCCCGGGCCGCCGTCGAGGCGGTGGCGAAATCGAAGGGTGATCTCGCGCTGGTGCCCGCTGCCGCGAGCCCCACGCCGTGGTGGATCGCGCTGGAAGCCACCAGCACACCGAAGATCATCGCGCGGCTGCCGTTCCTCGAGCGCGCCGACCACCCGGCCGCCCTGCCGGTGTTCGTGGTGTCGCGGGTTTCCGACAGCGCCATGGTCACCGAGGTCGAGACCTGGAG
>Ga0209483_1003429_pt1 | contig 10424 bp, 8 predicted proteins | sample NGEPerA_FD_184508 | JGI IMG/M metagenome (GOLD analysis project Ga0209483, IMG submission 184508) | Arctic peat soil microbial communities from the Barrow Environmental Observatory site, Barrow, Alaska, USA - NGEE PermafrostL2-A... | ecosystem: Environmental > Terrestrial > Soil > Wetlands > Peat...
TTGGCCGAGGACGACCAAAAAGCGCATCAACCGCTCCACGGAGAAGCCTTCAAGCTTGTAATTGAGCAGGGCAGATACCTTAGGCTGATTGATTGCGAGGGCCGCGGCGACTTCGGCTTGCGTCAGCCGGCGCCGTTCCACGATGCGGCATATGGCAGCTCCGAGGCGGGCCTTGATGTCGAGCTCGGCGGCATCCGGCAGCTTCATGTCGGCAAAGACGTTGCCGCTGCTGGGAATCACTCGCTCTGCGGTTCGATTAGGCATATCTCTCCTCGTAATCCTGTTGCGCCAGCCTCAAGCGTTCGCGTACCAGGCGAATGTCCGACTGCCGCGTTTCAATTCCCCTCGGCGACTTCTTCTGAAAGGTGTGCAGAACGTAGACGGCGCGTGCAAATCGAACCGTGTAAATCGCTCGATAGGTATCGCCGTCATAGTCCTTAACGACCTCCAGAACCCCCGGTCCTTCGCCCTTCCACGGCTTGGCTGAGGGGTGCTTGCCTCCGTACTGCGCTGCGCTTAGAGCAAATCCGATGCTGCGCTGCACCTCGGGTGGGAATCGAGTGACTTCCTTGAGTGCGGAGCCGATCCAGAAGAGCGGCTTCTCGTCTGCAACGTACGGCCTTGCCATTATTATCCTACTTTTGGGATATTTCGTCGAGTGTGATTTTAATGTTCTTGCGGAAGCCGGCGGTCGAGGTTTGTGCTTTCCCACCCTTCGCTAGAAAAAAGCGAAGGATGGGGCACCCGCCATCGGTGAACGCGTCTTAATATTTCAAAATGGTATTTCAGAGCACCCAATTGTAAGGTGTTTCAGACGCTGGACTCGGTCCTGGGAATAGTTTCTTTCTTTCGCAAAATTCAGCCAGGCTTCAATATGTTTCTCCACTTTAGTTTTGAGCTCGGGAGAGCTAAGCTCGTCGTATTCGCTAATCAGCAATGCAGAAAATCCGTTCTGGGATGCTTCGATGCCCGAATTCACAAAGCGAACACAAATATTTGTGAACTTCAAGATATCCTGATCGTCCAGATGTGGGCCGATTCCCTTAAGTGTTTCTAGGGGGTCGGCGGGGTAGTCGCCGCTGACTTTGAGCTCTTCCATCCGGGAGAATATATGATTCTTCACAAGTGCGCAGTCACTTGCATTCAGGTGCTTTATCTCTGCGCATGAAAAGAAAGCGTCTGCGTAAGTCGTAATCTTCTCGGATGATTCCTTTCTCACCAATTCTGCGAACTTCTCTGCCGCCTTAACCTGATAGCTCTTCGGAAGAGATGAGAGCGCCAACCGATAACAGGTCTTGAGCGTGTTCAGCGTTGTCTCATTTTTGAGCCAGTCTTGGCTCTCGATTGTGAACGTCTCTGAAATTACACTTTCAACTAGACGGCGGCGCTCATGTTCATTTGTCTCGGTAAGCAAATGTGGGAGCAGAGATCGTGCTCGGGCGTCGATTGAGATCTTCCTGACGATTTGTTCAGCCGTCAAACCGTAATTCTCTTTACGCTTCTGAGCAACTTCACTCGTAATGATCCCGACCAAGGCTGCAACGATCTGTGCACTGCCTTCGCCATATTGATCTTGAAGTCTAATTAGTCTCCCGGGATGTATAAGGTTTCGGTAGTCCTTGATAACTTCGCAGAGAGATGAGGTCCGCTCCGAAATTACCTTAGCGTCTTCGCAGGCATTGATCGCTTCGCCAAGAGTGACAGTAAGAGGATCTTTCCCTTTTGGTTTTAATTTGGAGACGACCAAGTACTCGATAAGGAGTGCTTCGATTATGCTCCCTGCTAGAACATGAACAGCCTTCCATGCTCCGACTTCAGCTGCTTTCGCCATCTCTTGATGGTCTGATTGCAGAGAGAGGCGAAACTGATCGTCCGTGATGAAATCAAAGGTCAAGTTACTCATTGCGGCTGTCCGGCTCACCCCTGAAGTGCATTGTTCGATTCTATCGACATCAATCCTAATCAGCTGTGAAACTTGGTACCCCGAGTTTCGAGTTCGGGAACAGGAGTACCAAGTTTCAGCAAACCAGTTCGACCTGAGTTACTCTTCCTCTTCTTCTACGGGCCGTTTGGCGTTGGCCAGGATTTTGTCGGCTACTAACTGGGGGACTATGTCGTAGTGGTCCATTTCCATGCGGTAGCTGCCTTTGCCTTGCGTCATCGACGTGAGCAGAGTTCCGTAGGTCAGCATCTCGGCCATGGGGACCTGGGCGTTGATTACTGTTGTGCGGCCCTTGGACTCCATGCCGGCTACACGGCCACGGCGGCTGTTGAGGTCGCCCATCAAAGTTCCGGCGAACTCATCTGGCGCCTCGATTTCTACCTTCATTACTGGTTCGAGAAGGCAAGGCTTGCAGGACTCCATTGCCTTGCGGAAGGCGAGGCGGCCGGCCATCTTGAACGACATTTCGTTGGAGTCGACGTCGTGGTAGCTGCCGTCGTAGACGGTGACTTTGTAGTCGACGACCGGGTAGCCGGCGAGGTAGCCGCGGGCGGCTGACTCGACGATGCCTTTCTCGATAGCAGGGATGAAGTTGCGGGGAACCGAGCCGCCAAAGGTCTCGTTGGCAAACTCGAATCCGCCGCCGCGGGGCATGGGCTCCATGCGGATCTTGCAGTCGCCGAACTGGCCGTGGCCGCCGGTCTGCTTCTTGTGCCGGCCCTGGGCTTCGGCCTTGGCGCGGATGGTTTCGCGGTAGGGAACCTTGGGCGCCTTGAGGTGGACTTCGGCATGGTAGCGCTTCTTGAGACGGCTGACGATGGCCTCAATATGCGGCTGGCCGGCGCCGCCGATGAGGAACTCGTTGGTCTGCGGATCGCGGAAGAAGCGGATGAGAAGGTCCTCTTCCATGAGCTTGTGGATGGCGGGGGCGAGCTTGTCTTCGTCGGCGCGTGTCTTGGGCTCGATGGCGTAGGTCATGGCGGGCTCTGGTGGCGTGGCGATTTCAACCTGGATGTCGGCGCCCTTCTGGCCGAGCGTATCGCCGGTGAGGGTTTCGCGGAGCTTGGCCACTGCACCCAGGTCTCCGGCGTGGAGTTCGAGGACTTCAACGGCTTTGCGCCCCTGCATCACAGCGAGGTGAGAGAACCGCTCCTCGGTGCGCCGGGTGTAGTTCTGCAATGTGGCGTCGTTCTTGATGACGCCGCTGATCACCTTGAAGAACGTGATGCGGCCGGCGAACGGATCGGTCATGGTCTTGAAGACGACAATGCCGGCGGGCTCGCTGTCGGCCACTTTGCGGGTGGTAGTGTTGTCCTCGGCATCGGCGGGCGCGTTCAGGTTCTTGACGATGTAGGGATTGCGCTCGGCCGGCGAGGGAGCGTAGACCCTCAGGAAGTCGAGCAGGTGGTCGAGGGCCATGTTGGCCAGGCCGCTTGAAAACAGCACCGGGAAGATGCGGTCTTCGCGAATGGCTTCGTGGAGGGCGGCGATAAGGTGCTCTTCGGGGATGGTGCCCTTCTCGAAGTACTCCTCCATCAGCTCGTCTTTGCCTTCGGCGACCAGTTCGACCAAAGCTTCGTGGCGGGCCTTTGCGTCGGCGGCTACGCTGGCGGGAATTTCGCCGGTGACCTTGCCGCGACCATCGCCGCCGGGAGTGTAATAGAAAGCCTCCATGGTGACCAGGTCGACTATGCCGTGAAAGCCCTGCGCGTCGGAGATGGGCAACTGGACAGGAACACATGTGCGGCCCCAGCGGTCTTGAATATCGTCGAGCAGGGCGCTTAGTCCGCCGCCGCCGCCGGCCTTGGGGTGGTCCATCTGGTTGACGAGCACGATGCGGGGGACGTTGGCTTCTTCGGCATATCTCCACACCCGCTCGGTAACTGCTTCAACGCCGTTTTGCGCATTCACGAGGACAACAGCGGCTTCAACGGGGAGCAGTGCGGCCTTGGCTTCGTGGGTGAACATGTGGAAGCCGGGGGTATCCAGAAGATTGATTTTTACGCCCTGCCACTCGGCGAAGGCGACGGCGTTCTGCATGGTTACGCCGCGGGCTACTTCTTCTTCGTCATAAGCGGTAACAGCGGAGCCGTCAGCGACCCGGCCTTGGGTTGGGGTCATCTTCGCGGCATGCAGCAGAGCGGCAATCAATGTAGTCTTGCCGCTGTGCGCATGCCCCACTACAGCTACGTTACGGATCTCACTTCCCTGGTACGTTTTCATTTGCTTCTCCTTGGTGATGCAGAAATTAGAACGGTGCTTGAGCGGAGAGAACCGAACCGCAGGCTCTTCGACTTCGGTCGCCGCGGCGACCTTCGCTCAGGATGAACGGGCCGGTCGAGGGACGTCGTATCCCACCCTTTCGCCAGAAAAAAGGCGAAAGGATGGGACACGGGGATTTTTTGGGGGAGATCCGGCGCCGGTTCGTCCCGGGACGTAACTTGCCGTCGCAAGTAAACCTGCTCAGGATGACAGGGTGTGGATGGGAGGGACAGGGACAGCGGGGGGACGCCGTGGGAGGCGTCCAGGTGGCCGAATTTGCGGGCCACAGGTCCGGGTCTGCCGTCTACCTCGTCCATTGAAGAGGGTCTCGGGCCGGCGCTGGGCAGATCAATAGAGGGAGAATCCGCCGGGCGTTCTTTACTAAAAAGCGGATGCTATCACAGCCGGAGTGTGAACGTCCTGTGACTGGAGGCACAAACAGGGAACAGGCACCGGGGAGTAGGGACTAGGGACTAGGGGCTGAGGGACGTAGGGACTAGAGAGGCCGTTGGTGATGGGCGGATTGTGGGTGTGATAGACTCAGCCCTTTTGGAGGAGTAGCTGCATGAAGAACGTACTGCGACTTGTGGGACTGTTTGCTTTTCTGGCCGTGCTTCCAACCGCGAAAGCTGCGGACCTGACCGGGACTTGGAAAGGGGCCTTTGATTTTCAGGGCACCAGTGTGCCGTTAACGTTTCATTTGACCGTTGCGGGGGGCGGGGTGACAGGCACGGTGGAAGGCCTTCCGACGACCCCGGTCGAGATCCACGAGGGCAAGGTGGATGGTGACACAGTCACCTTCTGGGTCAACAGCGACTACCAGGGAACCACTTACAAGCTGGTGTACAAAGGCAAAGTTTCGGCAGGCGAGATCGCGTTCAGCCTCGGCACCGAGGACGGAAGCTGGGGTACGACGCTTACGGCGAAAAATGGCGACTTGCCAACCGTGAAGCCGAGCGTCCCTGACGTGACGGGCAGTTGGAAGGGCGCTTTCGATTTCGAAGGGACCAGCGTGCCGCTTACGTTTCATTTGACGGCTGCCGGAAGCACCGTGACCGGGACACTGGATGGGCTGCCGACAACGCCCGCCGAGATTCACGACGGCAAAGTGGACGGCGACACAGTCACTTTCTCAGTCACCACCGATTACCAGGGCAGTCCGGTAAAGCTGGTGTACAAGGGAAAGATCTCGGCGGACGAAATCAAGTTCGCGTTTGGCACCGAAGACGGAAGCTGGGGCACGGAACTGACGGCTACCAAGACTATTTAGAAGCAGCTTCCAACTCCTGGCTTTTATCGGCTCGCGCCGGAAAATTGCTGCATGGCCGGCGCAGCCTGATTTAACCGTAGTACGCAGTTGCCCGTGTGGTTCCCCGGCGCTGTTCAAATCAACCAACCGCTGGGTGTGGTACATTGTGCCCACGGCTGTGCCGTCTTCATTCCCCTTTCTTTCCTGCTGAAACCAAAGCTTTGCCTGAGGTGAGCGCCCATGGCTGCTGCCGGTTCTATGCACGCGGTGGATCCATCTTCGGATATGGAAGAAGCGGCGCGCTTGGCGCTCGTCGGCGAGTCTGCCCAGCGCAAGGCTGCATGGCGGCTCTTGCCGGTGATCGCGGTGGGCTACGGCCTTGCCTACATGGATCGCATCAATATCAGCTTTGCCTCGCTCCAGATGAATAAGGAGCTGCACTTCAGCGCAGCGGTGTATGGATTTGGCGCGGGGTTGTTCTTTATCGGCTATGTGCTGTGCGAGGTGCCGTCGAACCTGTTGCTGCTCCGCTTCGGGGCCAGGCGGTGGCTGGCACGCATCATGTTTACCTGGGGTCTGCTGGCAGCAGCGATGATGTTCGTGCGCACGCCGCTGGAGTTCAATGCGCTGCGGTTTCTGCTGGGTATGGCGGAGGCAGGATTCTATCCCGGGGTGGTCTATTACCTGACGCTGTGGTTTCCCGCGCGAATGAGAGCGCGGGCGGTGAGCCGGTTCTATGTCTCCCTGCCGCTGAGCTCGGTGGTAATGGGCTCGCTGGCCGGGTGGCTGCTCGGACTGGGCGGGACGCTGGGGCTCTCTGGCTGGCAATGGCTGTTTCTTGTGGAAGGTTTGCCGACAGCGGTATTCAGCCTGGTGATTCTTAAGATGCTGCCGGACAACCCTGCCAAAGCCGCCTGGCTTACAGCAGACGAAAAAGCGTGGCTCGAATCCCAACTGAAGGCCGACGGCGCGAAGGCGCACCTGGATCACACTGCCGGAGTGGCACAGGCGTTGCTTTCGCCGAAAGTGTGGATGATCGGCGCCTACTTCTTTTTCGCGCTTACGACCAGCTACGCCTACAGTTTTTCCGCACCGGCGATTCTCGTGGGAGTCACCGGTTGGAGCACAACGAATGTTGGATTCCTTGTTGCATGCTTCGGACTAGCCGGTGCGGCGGGGATGATGCTGAACAGCGCTCACTCCGACCGCAGCGGTGAGCGGCCGCTGCATTGCATCGTTCCCTGCGTCGTGATGGCGGCCGGCTATTTGACGGCGAGTTATGCGAAGGTGCCGTGGTTGGTGGTGGCTGCTCTGGCGGCCAGCTTCACCGCTTTCATGGCCATGCTGGGGCCGGCAAACGCGATCCCCATGCAGTTTCTGGCCGGGCGTGCGGCGGCGGCGGGCCTTGCGGCCATGAACACGATCACCATGTTCGCCGGCTTTGTCGGCCCGTACTGGATGGGCGTCATGAAGGACTACACCGGGAGTTATCAGGTAGGACTCAGAGGCCTAGTGTTGCCCTGTCTGCTTGCAGCGGGAACCATGTTTGCATTGACCCGGAGCCTGGCGCGCCGGCCGGCGGCTCCCGCGGCAACTCTCGCGCAGGAATCAGCCTGAAGGACTCCGCTCGCGCTGGGAGTCAAATCCCGAAACGCAAACGTATCAGGGCACCAAAAAATCCTTCGCAAGTCACTTCGCTCTCAATTACACTGCAAACGTCCGCTTCAATGCGGCTTCCCTCCCGTCGGTTGCCTGCGCTGCTCGCAGGTTTCGATGGGATCCTTCCCCTAAGGACAACCAAAAGTAAGCGACCATAAGGAGGTCAACATGAGTCTGTCCGCAACCGCCCCTGCACAGGGGTCTGGAACAGCGCCCGCACCTTCACCCGATCACATTCTGCAAATGGGCCTGTCGTTCTGGGCCTCGAAGGCGCTGTTGAGCGCCGTGGAGATGGAAGTCTTTACCGAGTTGGCAAAGCACCCTGAGGATCTGGAGACGTTGACCGGCCGCATGGGTTTGCATCCGCGCTCCTCGCGCGATTTTCTTGACGCACTGGTGGCGCTTGGATTTCTGCAGCGCAACGACGGAATCTACTCGAATACGCCGTCAACTGACTTGTTTCTCGACAAGGCGAAACCATCGTACATCGGCGGCATGCTGGAGATGGCAAACCGGCGGCTCTACCTGCACTGGAACAATCTGACGCAGGCGCTGAGGACCGGCCAGCCGCAGGGCGAAGCGGGACCAAACGCGGAGACGTTTGCCGCGCTGTACGCCGATCCGGCCAGATTGAAGGGATTCCTGCGAGCCATGACGGGCGTGAGTCGCGGCGGCAACCTGGCAATTGCGGCGAAGTTCCCCTGGGCGAACTACAGGACAGTGGTCGACGCAGGGCCGGCTCAGGGCGATTTACTGACGCAGGTCTTGCTGAAGAACCAGCACCTGCTGGGCATCGGATTTGACCTGCCGGAAGTGGGTCCGATCTTTGAAGAGTATGTTGAAGCCAACGGACTGTCGTCGCGGCTGCAATTCCAGCCGGGAAGTTTCTTCACCGATCCGATACCTGGCGCCGACGTGATTATGATGGGCCACATTCTCCACGACTGGAACCTGGAAGAGAAGCGCATGCTGATCGCCAAGGCGTACGATGCTCTCCCCAAGGGCGGCGCGCTGCTGGTCTACGAGGCCATCATCGACGACGACCGGTCAAAGAATGCCTTTGGTTTGCTGATGAGCCTGAACATGCTCATCGAAACCCCCGGCGGCTTTGATTACACCGGGGTGGACTGTGTGGGCTGGATGAAGGAAGCCGGCTTCAGTGAGACCCGCGTGGAACATCTGATCGGACCGGATTCAATGGTGATCGGAATCAAGTAGAATTCCGACGAAGGTCGATCGGATGAAAATGCGGATTCGTTTTTGCTTGCTTGCGGCGGGTGTTTCTCTTTTGGCAATGCGCGGGGCGGGATTACAGGCTTCGGCCGGCAGTCCCGCGCAGGCGCCCCCGAGTTCTCCAATTCCGGCGCCGCACCTAAACGCGCCGCTCGGACTAATCGAACGAATGCCGGGTGACGGCAAGGGTGCCTACAAGACTCACACCTACCGCGACCTATTTGCCGAGCAGGGGCACGCGCCGGCCGAGAGCCTGGCCAGAATCGAAAAGGCATTCCAGCAGCTGTTCCATGGCGATGGGCAGGAAGAGCGCATCTATTTCGAGACCGGGGCCAATGAGAACGGGCCCCTGGCGTACATGACCGACTGGGCCAACAACGACGCGCGCACTGAAGGCATGAGCTACGGCATGATGATCGCTGTTGAACTCAACAAGAAGCGCGAGTTCGATGCGTTGTGGAACTGGTCGCATACCCACATGCTCATCACCGACCCGAAGAATCCTTCAGTAGGGTACTTCGCGTGGTCAATGAGTACCGATGGAACTCCGCGCTCCACGGGCGCCGCTCCGGATGGCGAAGAGTACTACACCATGGCGCTCTACTTTGCCGCACACCGTTGGGGCAATGGCAAGGGCATTTACAACTACCAGGCAGAAGCGGACAAGATTCTGCACGGCATGCGACATCATCCAGTGCTTACCGGGACGAGCCCCTTCCGGATTCATCCCGACGACCAGCCTTTTGTTCCGCCCGATCATCCGTGGTACAGCCCGAACAATCGCAGGCTCGCGGAGCAGGCGGCGGCAAGCGGACAGCCCATGCCGACATTTCGCTTCAACCGCGCGCCGCGCGAAGAAACGATCGGGCCCATGGTGGACGAAGACCACTTCATGATCAAATTTGTGCCCAACCTCCCTGGCGGTGTCACAGACGCGTCGTATCACCTGCCCGCGTTTTACGAACTGTGGGCGCGCTGGGGCCCGGTGGAGGATCGTGCGTTCTGGGCAATGGCTGCTGATGTGAGTCGCGACCTGTTCAATCGCGTGACGGGGCCGGAGACTGGTCTGACACCGGACAGGAGTAATTTCGATGGATCGTCGGTGATCGGGCGCGACGGAATCGCGGTGCCGTTTATGTACGACTCGTGGCGAAGCGTGAGCAACTGGAGCGTCGATTACTCATGGTGGCGCAAGGACGATCGCGAAGCAGTGCTGAGCGGCCGGCTGCAGAAGTTTCTGTCCGCGCAAGGTATCGACAGCTTCGTGGATGTGTACACGCTCGACGGAAAGCCTCAGTCGACGCGGCACTCGCCGGGAATGGTGGCGACGGCAGCCGTGGGCGCCCTTGCTGCTGAGGATGGGCCGGCTGCCAAAGCATTCGTGGATGCGCTGTGGAAGATGCCGGTTCCCGCGGGTGAGCAGAGGTATTACGACGGGCTACTCTATTTGATGAGCATGATGCACTGCAGCGGGAACTTCAGGATCATTGGACCGCGAGAAGCGGCGACGAAGTTGGAGCACTAGAGCGCTTTCGGGTGGGGTGTTTACAGTTGCGATGGATGTCAGTGGTCTCCCACCCTTTGTGCAAAGAACGCACAAAGGATGGGGCACCCGAAGTTGTGATAACACTCAACTCGAAAATGCATCAGGTTCTCGACAATGATCCGCAACTCCAGCGCAAGCGGAGGCAGTGTGCAGCAAGAAGCAAATCCCAAAGACTGGCCGGAAGAGCTTGATGCATTGCGCGCCGCGCCCAAGCATCATGTTCTTCTGTTGGAGAATGAGGCTGTGCGTGTGCTCGACACGAGAGTTGCGCCGGGAGAAACGGTTCCACTGCACACGCATCAATGGCCGAGCGCTCTCTACATCATGTGCTGGAGCGACTTTGTGCGCCGCAACTGTGAGGGCAAGGTTGTGGTGGATAGCCGTGCAGGCCGGAAGTTGCCTGAGGAGAGTGCGTTGTGGTCAGGGCCGCTGCCGCCGCACACGCTTGAGAACGTGGGCACGTCGGAGCTGCGCGTAATCAGCGTTGAAGTGAAAAGCGGTGTGATGGGCGGCTGAGGCTGGCTCTTACACCT
>Ga0209483_1003430_pt1 | contig 10423 bp, 11 predicted proteins | sample NGEPerA_FD_184508 | JGI IMG/M metagenome (GOLD analysis project Ga0209483, IMG submission 184508) | Arctic peat soil microbial communities from the Barrow Environmental Observatory site, Barrow, Alaska, USA - NGEE PermafrostL2-A... | ecosystem: Environmental > Terrestrial > Soil > Wetlands >...
CGGCGGGAATGCGTTATGTGTTGTATGTTTTTTTGTGCGATTTGAAGGAGCCGTCAAAACAAATCAAAGCCCCCGGCGGTTTTTTCCTGGCGCCGCAACGCGACGAATTTGTGGGCGACGTGGCCAATGTGGTTTTTGCCAACGGCTGGGTCGCGCGCGCCAACGGCGATGTTTTTATTTATTATGGCTCGTCCGACCTGCGCACGCATGTGGCCACGACGACGGTTGAAAAATTATTGGATTATGCGATCAACACGCCCGCCGACGGAATGCGTTCAAAAATCTGCGTTGAGCAAAGATGCCGTTTGATTGAACGAAATAAATCTTTGTGATTTTACGAATACGAATCGCGCCGAAATTTTTTACGAATGCAAGTTCGCCAAAAATAATTTCTGAAAAGGCTGCGGCTGTTTTGAGTCATGGCCCGGTTGCTTTCAACGTCGCGACCAAGGGAGAAGTCATTGAGCCGAGGTCTTCCTGATAGAAATAGTAATTGTAAGTGCCAACCCAAAAAGTCGTGATGGCCAGAGTGTTTTCAAATTTGATCCAATGCACGGAGCCATCCACCGTCAAATGATTGCCGCCATCCGGGAATTGCGCGCCGGGTCGTTGATGAGCCACCAAGCCGTTGCTTGATCCCGGTGGTCGTGTGCTCGCTCCCCACGGATTTCCAGCGCCGCCCGTATATTTGCAAATGATATCCGCCGCGAGCGTCCAATTGGGTTTGGAATTGCCTAATTTTATCGGACTGCACGATTTGACGCCGGTGTAAAATTTATTATACCACCAATAAATGCCGCCAAAATATTGATAGCCGATTTGCCATTGAGGGCCGCCAGGGCCGGGATTGGGATTATAAGATGTCCCATAAGCTGCAAGGTCGGGGCAACTCCAAATTGAAGGGGAATTGGTTTCGGTTAAATCCAAATCAACATCTTTCGCCAGACCCGCTTCGGGTGGGCTGAGGGCGGTTTGGTTGAACATTTGACGTGTGGTTGGAGGCGTGTTGGGACTGGCCGACAAAGCTGAAACGACATAATCATTGTTGTTGCCGGCATACACAGTCATGCCAATCCCGATTTGCCGGAGATTGTTCACGCAGGCAATCCGCCTGGCTCTTTCTTTGGCTCGCGCCAGCGCGGGCAATAACATGGCCGCCAAAATCGCAATAATAGCAATCACCACCAACAATTCGATCAAAGTAAAACCGAGTTCACTGAAAGCCCCGATCCGTTCGGTTTTTTTGAAAAGCCCGTTGTCAATTAAATCGGGATTCTCATGCGAACTTTTTTTTGCATGCATTGGTCAGGGAATTGTTTGACGAAAAATATCACAACTGCAAAACGAATGCCATGTTAAATTTTACATGCCGGTAAATTTGTGCTGAAATTTGTGAGGTTTTTTGGGCAATGTCCTAATTTGCCGATGGAGCGCGGGCTTTAGCCCGCTTCAACGCCAGATTTGCTTGTAACGGTGAAGCGGCATAAATGTCGCGCTCCGAAATTAGGACACTGCCTTTTTTTGCTTTGCTTTGTCCATTTCCCCATTATTCTGCTGCGACCAATATGAACTGCTTTTTTTCCAAGCCTGGTAAATTCGTTTTCCCGTTTCAGTTGCTTGCCTTGACGTTATTGATTCCCTCTTTTGCCGCCGCCCAAATTCAGCCAGTGACGGTCATGGTGGGCGCTGGCGGTGGCGCAAATCTCGCGCCTCGCTTTTTAGGTTTGAGCTACGAGATGTCCATGCTGCTGCCCCAGGATGGGCGATATTATTTTAACTCCCAGGATCAGGCGCTCATCAACACTTTTCATACTCTCGGAATCAAAAGCCTGCGCGTCGGCGCGAACGCGGTGGATGATCCGCGCATTCCGGTTCCGCAGGAAAAGGATATTGATGAGCTTTTTAACTTCGCCCGCGTCGCCGGAGTGAAAGTGATTTATTCCTTTCGTCTGAAAAATGGCGATCCCACGAATTCCGCGCGGCTGGCCGGTTATATCGCGGCTCACGATGCGGACGCGCTGGATTGTTATTCCATCGGCAACGAACCAAATTTTTATCTCAAAACGTATGCCGCATATTTTGCGCAATGGAAACTTCATTATGAAGCGATTCTGAAAGTTGTGCCCGCTGCGAAATTCGACGGGCCGAGCGCGTTCGGGTATGCGCTGGAATTAGCCAAAGACATTTTTCCCGGCGGACATCTGGCCATGGCGAGCGATCATTATTATTTTCTGGGTTCAGGCCGTGCCGCAGAAAAAGACCCCGCTGCCAGCCGCGCCCGTTTTCTTTCCAACAACCTTGAGACGGATTACCAAAATGATTACGACCGCGTTGGCGCGGTGCTGGCCGCCGAAGGAGTGCCTTATCGGATTGACGAATTGAACAGTTGTTACAACGGCGGCGCCAAAGATTCGAGCGACACCTATGCTTCCACTTTGTGGGCGTTGGATTGCATCCATTGGTGGGCGGCGCACCACATTCTGGGCATGAATTATCATACGGGCGAATCCGTGGGACGCGATGGAACTTTTGGTGCTCCCAATTACGCGGCTTTTCTTCGACAAACCAATGGCGTTGGATTCGTTATGCGCCCGCAAGCATATGCTTATCTGGCTTTCACCCAAAGCGCGCACGGCCATCCGCTCGCAGTAACTATCCAGGCGTCATCGGCATTAAATTTCGACGCCTATGCCTATCAAGATAGCGATGGCTCCATTTATTTGACGCTGATCAACAAGAGTTACGGCGACCAAGCGCAACCGGCGTCGGTTTCCCTCCGCTTGCCCGGCGCAGAATCGGGAACGTGGCAGCGCATGGATTTGGTGCAGAAAAACCACGATGTCGCGGCCAAATCCGGCGTCATGCTTGGCGGCGCTTCCATCAACGCACAGGGAATTTGGGCGGGAAAATGGAAAAAGGTGAAAGTCCGCAATTCCGGCAGCCCGACGATTCAAGTGGCTGCCGCCTCGGCAACGCTCTTGCATTTTTCTCCGGCAAAATGATCCGCGCAAAAATGAGTTGAATCTATTCCTGCTTTTTTACAAGCGGTCAAATTTCCTTTTCTTCAATCGCTTTCCAGTTATCTTATTGCGCTCGAATTCGTAATTTGAAATTCGCCATTCGACATTTACAAGATGGACGCAGCGCACATCAGAAATTTCAGCATCATTGCCCACATTGATCACGGCAAGACCACGCTTTCCGACCGGCTCCTGCATCGCACCGGCACGATTGCCACGCGCGACATGTCGGAGCAGTTGCTCGACGCGATGGATTTGGAGCGCGAACGCGGCATCACCATCAAGGCGCATCCGGTGACGATGCTTTACACGGCCAAGAACGGCGAGACTTACGAGCTGAACCTGATTGACACGCCCGGCCATGTTGACTTTGCGTATGAAGTGTCGCGCAGCTTGAGCGCGTGCGAAGGTGCGTTGCTGGTGATTGACGCGGCGCAAGGCGTCGAGGCGCAGACGGTGGCGAATTATCATCTCGCGGCGAAGCTGAATCTCGAAATCATCCCCGTCATCAACAAGATTGACCTCGGCCACGCGGACGTGCCGCAGGCGAAACGGCAGTTGGAAGACGTGCTGGCGATCCCGGCAGAACTCGCGATCCCGTGCAGCGCGAAGGAAGGCATAGGCATTGAAGATATTTTGGAAGCGATTGTCGCGCGCATTCCGCCGCCGAAGCCGACGGGCGAACCGAGTTTGCAGGCGCTGGGTTTTGATTCTTATTTCGACACTTACAAAGGCGTCGTCACGCACGTCCGCGTTTTCAACGGCGAACTGAAGGCCGGGCAAATGGTGAAGCTCTTGCACTCCGGCAAAACCGTCGAGGTGAAGGAAGTCGGCAGCTTCAATCCAAAACCTTACATCCGCGAGAAACTCGAAGTCGGCGAGACGGGTTATTTCACGGCGAACATCAAGAGCGCGTCGGAAGTGAAGATGGGCGACACGATCACGGACGCGCGCAATCCGTCGCCGGTGCTGCCGGGCTTCAAGGAAATTCATCCGATGGTGTTCAGCGGAATTTATCCGATCAACACGGCGGATTACGAGCAGTTGAAATCTTCAATGGGAAAATTGAAGTTGAACGATTCGGCATTCGTTTATTCCTCGGAAACATCCGTCGCGCTCGGCTTCGGTTTTCGCTGCGGCTTCCTCGGATTGTTGCACCTGGAAATTGTGCAGGAACGCCTGCGCCGCGAATATGACATGGACATTATCGCGACCTATCCGAGCGTGGTCTATCACGTCACGCTTTCGGACGGCACGCGCAAGCAAGTGGACAACCCGGCGTTCATGCCCGACGTGACGTTCATCGAAAAAATCGAGGAGCCGATGGTCAAGGCGTTCGTGATCTGCCCGAACGAAAATATCGGCGACATGATGGCGTTGATCTCTGAAAAGCGCGGCGCGGTTGACCACACGGAAACGCTCGACGCGAAGCGCGTGATGTTGACCAGCCTGATTCCGCTGAACGAAATCCTGATTGATTTTCACGACCGCATCAAAAGCATCACGCGCGGTTTCGGCTCGATGGATTACGAACCGGCGGATTACATGGCGAGCGACATGGTGAAACTCGACATGCTCGTCAACACCGAACCGATGGACGCGTTTTCGTGCATCGTCCATCGCACGAAGGCAGAGGGCAGGGGACGCACGCTGGCGGAAAAGTTGAAAGAGGTAATTCCGCGCCAGCAGTTTCAGGTGAAGATTCAGGCGGCCATCGGCGGAAAAATTGTCGCGTCCGAAGTGATCAGCGCATTCCGCAAAGACGTGACGGCGAAATGTTACGGCGGCGACGTCTCGCGCAAACGCAAGTTGCTTGAGAAGCAAAAGGAAGGCAAAAAGCGCATGAAATCCATCGGCAACGTGAACATCCCGCAGGAGGCGTTCATTGAAGTGTTGAAGGCGTGAAATGAAGACACGGATGGCACGGACACACGGAACTTGCCGCAGCAAAATAAACTGGTAATTTTTATCTGTGAGCTACAAAACGCTGGAAGTGGAATTGGAAAACGGGCGCGTGCATCCGCGCGGGGCGGAAACGCTGCCGCCCAGCGGACACGCCTTGTTGACGTTGCTGGATTCCGGCGCGCAATCGCCCGCCCGGACTTGCGGCGAATTGGCCGACTCTTGGGGCAAATTGGAGAAACTTCCTTTGGATGAGGCAACCGCCTTCGCCGAGGACATCGAACAATCCCGCGCCAATCTGCCTCCCCTTAAACCCGCATGGGATTGATCCTCGACAGCTCGCTGCTGATTGCAGACGAACGCGGCAAGTTTGATATGCCCGGTTTTCTCCGGCAATTCCCCGATGTTCAACCTGCTATTGCCGCCATCACCGCTTCTGAACTTTTGCACGGCGTCGAACGCGCGCAGGACGCCGGTCGCAAGGCGCGGCGGGAGCGGCACGTTGAACAAATCCTCGCCGCCATTCCTGTTCAAACCTTTGACCTTGCCCAGGCGCGCGTTCACGCCCGCATTTGGGCGGAACTTCAGGCGCGCGGACAAATGATCGGGCCGCACGATTTGTTGATTGCGGCTGCGGGCTTGGCGCTCGGCCATGAAGTCGCCACCCTCAATGTTCAAGAATTTCAGCGGGTCAACGGACTCAAAGTAATTGATGCAACGTCATTTCGCCGCCCATGAAATCCATCGGCCGGCTGAACATTCCGCAGGAGGCATTCATTGAAGTGTTGAAGGCACGCGGGATTTGAGGAAAACGGGGCGTCCAGGGCGGTTTTTGGCGTTTTTTTATTGCAAGCCATTGATTCAAGTGGCTTTGCGCTTGTGTCGAGGTGATTTTAAGGTGGCAAATAATGAACTTTAGGCGGGAAAAGGTCATTTTTATGCGCGTCAGAATGGTTTTTACGCACGTTGGAATGGTTCTGCGTCGTGTCAGAAGGATTCCGGCTCAAGCCAGAATGGTTCCGGCGCGAGCCAGAATGGTTCCGGCGCGAGCCAGAATGGTTCCGGCTCAAGCCAGAATGGTTCCGGCTCAAGCCAGAATGGTTCCGGCGCGAGCCAGAATGGTTCCGGCTCAAGCCAGAATGGTTCCGGCGCGAGCCAGAATGATTCCGGCTCAAGCCAGAATGATTCCGGCGCGAGCCAGAATGATTCCGGCTCAAGCCAGAATGATTCCGGCACGAGTAAAAATGGCTCGGCGACGCGGGAAATTTGATTTTCGGCGCGTTATTTTCACGCCAATGCGCTTTGCAAGCTTCTGGCGTCGGCTTGGAAGTGAATTTCCTTTCCTTCCTCTGCGTGGCGGGTATGCTGTCGCCAATAAATTTGTGCATATCTTCATCTTTCCTGTCCAACGCTACATCCTATGATCCGCCGTTTTTTTTCCAAGCCGGTGAGCGAGGCGTGCGCGATGCTCAAACACGTCCTGCGTTTGCTCAACGCGCAGCGCGACCTCCTCTCGCCCCAAGCGCTCGCGGCGGTGCAGCTTAAACTCGACGAGTTGGACGCGGCGCTGGCGGAGAAGGCCAACGCGGGCAAAGTGCGGATCAAAACGGAGGAATTGCAATTCGCCGCCGAGAAATGGATCAAGCCCTATCCGCACGCGGCCTGGCGCGAGAATGTGGAAGTCCTTTTGGTCGCGCTCGCCGTCGCCATGGCCATCCGCACGTTTTTCATCCAGCCCTTCAAGATTCCCACCGGCTCGATGCAGCCGACGTTGTTCGGCATCGTTTCCACGCCGGATTTCAACATGGTCGTGGGACGCGCGGAGTATTTTGAAAGGGCGGCGGCCAGCGGTTATGAAATCCCCGACGCGGCCAAAATCGCGCTCAAGGCCGAGGCGGCGCAGCAAGCGCAATTGGAAAAAGCCATCGTCATTCCCGGCGGCTGGGAGCGCGTCAAGGAATGGTTCCAGGGCATCTCTTATCTGCACGTCGTCGCGCCCGCCGACGGGACGATTGACGGCGTCGGGCGCATGAGCAAATTTCTGATCTTCAACCTCAAGCAGACCATTTCCATCGGCGGCGCGACGCAGACGATGTGGTTCCCGCCGGATTATGGCGAAGAAGATCTGGCGCATCGCGCGGGCTTGCTGCCGGGGCGCGTTTATAAAAAGGGCGAGGACGTGATCAAAATGCGCATCAGCGCGGGCGACCATCTGTTCGTTGACCGGCTGACTTATAATTTCCGCAAACCCGAACGCGGCGAGATCATTGTTTTTCAGACCGGCGGCATTCCCGAAGAGGCGCGCGACCATTTTAACATCCCGAACGATCAATTTTGGATCAAGCGGCTGGTCGCGTTGCCGGGCGAACACGTGCAGATCGGCGATGACCGTCACCTGATCATCAACGGCAACCGGCTCGACGCCTCGACGCCGCACTTCGCAGATGTTTATGGCTTCAACCCCGCCACGCCGCCGCGCGACAGTCATTATTCCGGCCACGTCAACGGCACCGTGGACAAGGAAGATCATTTATTGCCCGGCCTCGCGCCCTTGTTTCCCGATGCGGGGACAGTTTTCACGAATGGCGACTATTCCGATCTGGTCATGGGCGACAACACCTGCAACAGCCTCGACTCGCGCTCCTGGGGATCGTTCGCGGCGCAAAGCGTCGTGGGCAAATCGCTCTTCGTCTATTGGCCGCTCACCCGGCGCTTCGGCTGGGGCAACGAATAAGCTTAATAATGAGTAAAAGTAGGAGACGAATTAGTCAAAGTAGGAGACGACGTAAGGAGTCTCTGACTAAATCACCAAAAGGTGAGCCTCGTCACCTCGGCTGCTACTAAATATGGATGAAACGGTTTTGATCACCGGCGCCTCGTCGGGCATCGGGCGCGAACTCGCCCGCTGCTTCGCGGGGGATCAATCGAGATTGATCCTCGTCGCCCGCAACACCGACGCGCTCGCAACCCTCGCCGCCGAACTGCGGTTAAAATACGCCATCGAAGTCCACGTCTTGACCGCCGATCTTTCCCGGCCGGAAACGCCGCAAAAAATTTTCGCCGACCTGTCCGCGCAAAAAATTGCCGTGGACATTCTGGTCAACAACGCCGGTTTTGGCGCGCACGGCGCGTTCGCGGCACTGCCGCTGCCGCGCCAGCTTGAAATGATTCGCGTCAACGTGGCGGCGTTGACCGAACTGACAGGATTATTTCTGCCGGCAATGCTCCGGCAAAATCGCGGCGGCATTTTGAACGTCGCCTCCGTCGCGGGATTTTTGCCGGGGCCGGAAATGGCCGTTTATTATGCGAGCAAAGCGTTCGTGCTTTCCTTCACCGAAGCGCTGGCGGCGGAATTGTCTGCCACGAACTTAAAAATTTGCGCGTTATGTCCGGGACCGACCGACACCAATTTCGGCAAAGTGGCGCGCGGCGAGAAAATGCGCGCCATGAAGATGTCCAAGCTGACGGCGGAAACCGTGGCCCTTTGCGGCCACCGCGCTTTTCGCAAGGGCAAGGTCCTCTGCGTTCCCGGCTGGAAAAATCAGTTGCTGATTTTTTTGGTTCGCCTGCTGCCGCGTTCCTTCGTCCGCCAAATCACCGCCTTTTACAATCGCACGGACAAATGACCGCAGCCGATTCACGGATGCGCCGGGGCGTTCGTTTCAAAGTGGATCACCGTCTCGTCGCTTTTGGCGTAGCGCAATTTTTCGCGCGCCAGCCGCTCGACGGTTTTCGGATCGTTCCGCAACGCATCAATCTCCGCCTTGAGTTCCTGCGATGTTTTCGTTTCAAGTTGCAGCTCGTTTTCCAGCCGCAGATTGTCGCTGCGCATCCGTTCATTTTGATGGATGAGCGGCAGATAGCACATGCCGATGAGCAGCAAAATGGCCAGGACGACCAGCGCGACGACCACTTTCGTCAGCGCGCCCCAGATGCCGAGGTTCACGTTCACGCGGCGAGTAAATCAGTTGCGCCGCGCGCGCGAAAGCTGATTTTATTGTCAGCCCGCGATTTTGAATTAAATCATTTTCAATTTTTCGGGTAAGGCTCAAAAGAAAATTTTGCTTTTTTGCCGGGATTGTTTTTTCGGATTTCAGTGCTTTGTTCTTTTATTTGCGTTGCTTCCACATTTTGGCCTGCGTCTTGAAGGAATTCGCTGAATTCGTCCAACACATTGGCAAATCCGATAGGATCAATTTTTTCAAGTCCTTTTACTAACCCTAACGCTGCTCGGTAATGTTGAATTGAAAGGTCTGTTTTTCCACATGCGTGATAAAGACGAGCGAGTTCAAAATGTCGCGATGATAATAGCTTGTCTTTTTCTGGCACGTTTCTGATTTCTTCGAGGTGCAATGAATAAACTAAAGCTTTTTCTGCATCCGTGAAGTCACCCAATCTTCCGGCGTCGCGCGCCCAATCGTAAGCTGCCAATGAACGTTGGAAATTCATCGCGGTGTTCAGCACATCGTTCGTTGCTTGTCCTTGACCCGGCAATGGAGTCAATTCATCCAGTTTTAAGACGTAAGCGTGTGCGTCAGACACATCCGTCAAATTGGCAGCCGCACCGAAAAACATATTTCTTATTTGAGATTTTTGCGGAGGAGGTGCGTCAACCAATACCAAAGAAGTATTTCTATAAGCGCGTAAATATAATTGTTTGGCCATTTCTCTGTCGCCTCGTTCGGATGCTTTATATCCAGCATTCGCGTAAGTCCAAAAGACATTCCGGTCGCCGTGAAATTCTCGAATTTCAGCGTCGGCAATGTTGGAGTTGTCGTTTAACACAGCGCAAGAAACACAAAAATAACCTGCAAATAAAATAAGAAGAACACAGTTGAAGTTGGACGATCTCATTAGCATAGGAGGATGTTTCTTACGCATTCAAATTATATCCGCATTTTTGAGATGCAACTTTATTGTAAAATGGCAAAATCAACCCGTGGAAAATTTATTGGAAAAAACGTTGCTGGACGCGCTGGTCGAATTGGGCCACGCCGTCAAATCCATGCCCACGGCAAATCCCAAACCAAACCTGCTGCCGATTTTTTCGCGGCTCGACGAATTGACCCGACAACTTCCGCGCGAAACCGAGCCGCAATTGCTGCATTACTTGCACAAGAAAAGTTACGAAAAAGCGCGGCTGTTTTTGGAGTTGAAAGTTGCAGGTTGAAAGTTACAAGTTGAATTTTTTACGCGCGACCGGCTTGCAACTTTCAACCTTCAACTTGTAACCTGCCACCATGTTCGACGCTATCGCCGCCATCGCCACGCCGCTCGGCGAAGGCGGGTTGGCCGTCATCCGCATTTCCGGCGAGAACGCTTTTGCCATCGCCGACAAAATCTTTTTGCCCGTCGGAAAAAATTCGCAACAACCATCCGCCGCGATTTCGCACACCATCCATTTCGGAAAAATTGTGCGCGGCGAAAAAATCATTGATGAAGTTTTACTCGCCGTTTTGCGCGCGCCATTTGCGAGAATCGTGTCGAGCACAAGTTTGGCG
>Ga0209483_1003431_pt1 | contig 10423 bp, 8 predicted proteins | sample NGEPerA_FD_184508 | JGI IMG/M metagenome (GOLD analysis project Ga0209483, IMG submission 184508) | Arctic peat soil microbial communities from the Barrow Environmental Observatory site, Barrow, Alaska, USA - NGEE PermafrostL2-A... | ecosystem: Environmental > Terrestrial > Soil > Wetlands > Peat...
GACCGAGGAGTGCAAGGCCCTCATCGACGAGTTCGAGCGCATGCAGATCTTCTACGTCAACATCGGTGGGGGCGAGCCCACCATCCGCAAAGACTTCTGGGACCTGGTCGACTACGCCACCGAGCATCACGTCGGGGTGAAGTTCTCCACGAACGGGTCGCGCATCAGCCAGGACGTGGCGGCCCGATTGGCCGCATCCGACTATGTCGACGTGCAGATCTCTCTGGACGGGGCCACCGCCGAGGTCAACGACGCGGTCCGCGGCGCGGGCTCGTTCGCCACCGCCGTCACCGCCATGGAGCGACTGGCCGCCGCCGGCTTCGCCGGCTTCAAGGTGTCCGTCGTGGTCACCCGACACAACGTCGGCCAGCTCGACGACTTCAAGGAGATCGCCGACCGGTACGGCGCCCAGCTCCGCCTCACCCGGCTGCGCCCGTCGGGGCGCGGCGCCGACGTGTGGGACGAGCTCCACCCGACCGCCGGCCAACAACGAGAGCTGTACGACTGGCTCGTCCTGCGCGGCGAGGACGTGCTCACCGGCGACTCGTTCTTCCACCTTGCCGCGTATGGCGACGCGCTGCCCGGACTCAACCTGTGCGGGGCGGGGAGGGTGGTCTGCCTGGTGGATCCGGTGGGCGATGTGTACGCCTGCCCGTTCGCCATCCATGACGAATTCCTGGCCGGCAACGTCCGCGATAGCGGCGGGTTCACGTCGGTGTGGCGCGAGTCCGACCTGTTCCTCGAGCTGCGCGAGCCGCAGAGTGCCGGGGCCTGCGGGTCGTGCGGGCACTACGACGCCTGCCGGGGCGGGTGCATGGCGGCCAAGTTCTTCACCGGGCTGCCCCTCGACGGGCCCGACCCGGAGTGCGTCCTCGGTCACGGCGCACTCGCCCTCCACGCCCGCGGCGCTGTCGAGGCGCCGCGCCCCTCCCCCGACCATTCGTCCCGCCCGCGCACGGTGGCTGTCGCCCTCACCCCCGCGCGGACCGCTCCAGGGGCCGGTGGCCCGATGGTGCCCGTCACTCCGGAGCGGCGGCCCGATCGCAGTTGCGACGAGCACCCACTGGCCGGATTCGCGCCCGGTCCCGACCCGTCGACGACGTGAGCGCCCTCACCGGGCCGGTCGACCTGGTCGGATGGACTGCACCCTCGCGAGTGGTGTTCGGTCCCCACGAGACGAACCTCGGGACGGGTAGGGCGCTGAGCGACCGCCATGTCGCCTACTACGCGGCGCGGGCGGCCGGCGGTACCGGCGTGCTCGTCACCGAGACGGCCTCGGTCCACCCGTCGGACTGGCCGTACGAGCGGGCCCCGCTAGCTTCGGCCTGTGGCCCGGGCTGGCAGGCGGTGGCCGATGTCTGCGCGCCACATGGCACCGTGGTGTTGGCCGGACTCGGCCACGCGGGCGGCCAGGGTTCGAGTGCCTATTCGCAATCGGCCCTGTGGGCACCGTCGCCGGTGGCCGATGTGGCCAGCCGGGAGATGCCGATGGCCATGGGCACCCCTGAGATCGAGGCGCTGGTGGAAGGCTTCGCCACGGCGGCCCGGGCCGCGGTCGAAGCCGGCCTGTCCGGCGTCGAGCTCGACGCCGGACCGTTGTCGATCCTGCGTCAGTTCCACTCGGGTCTGACCAACCAACGGGGCGACGCGTACGGCGAGGACCGCCTGGCGCTCACCCACCAGGTGCTGGACGCCGTTCGGGCGGCGGTGGGGACCGACCGGATCATCGGGCTACGCCTGTCGTGCGACGAGCTGGCGCCGTGGGCGGGGGTCACCCCCGAGCACGGCGCCGAGCAGGTGGCCGCACTGACCGACCGTATCGACCTGCTCGTCGTGGTCCGGGGTGGTCCCTACTCGGCCACCGCCTATCGACCCGACGCCCACACCCCGGACGGAACGAACGTGGAACTGTGCGCGGCCATGCGCCAGGCGGCCGGTGGCCGGATCCCGGTCGTGCTGCAGGGGAGCGTGGTCGAGGTGGCCATGGCCGATCGCGCCCTGGCCGACGGGACCGCCGACCTGGTCGAGATGACCCGGGCCCAGATCGCCGATCCGGCGCTCGTGGCCAAGGTCCGCGACGGTCGGGCCACCGAGGTCCGGCCGTGCATCCTGTGCAACCAGGCCTGCCGGGTCCGGGACAACCGCAATCCGCTGGTCAGCTGCGTGGGCGAGCCCCGCTCGGGCCACGAGACCGAGGATATCGACCCGGCAGCCCCTGCGACGGCGCCCGAGGCCGCACCGGGTGACGCGGTGGTCGTGGGCGCGGGAGTGGCCGGCCTCGAGTGTGCCCGGGTATTGGCTCTCCGCGGTCATCGGGTGCGGGTGTTCGAGCGCGCCGAGCAGTCCGGGGGTGCCCTGCGGGCCGCCGCCGTCGGGCCCGGTCGCCAGCGCATGGCCGACCTGGCCGACTGGCTGGCCGCCGAGTGCGCCCGACTCGGCGTCACCGTCGAGACCGGCCGCGAGGCCACGGCTCACGACCTCGACACCGCCCGCCGCGATGGTGCCGCGGTGGTCCTCGCCACCGGTGGACGACCCACGGTGTCGACACTGCCCACTGACGGCTCGGTGTCCGTGGTGGACGCGGCAACCGCACTGGCCGGGGGGCCGGACGCACTGGCCGCCGGGCCGGTCGTCGTGCACGACACGGTCGGCGGACCGATCGCCGTGGGGGTGGCCGAGTGGCTGGCCGCCGCAGGCCGCGAGGTGTCCTTCGTCACCGCCGATCAGATCGCCGGCACACTGCTGTCCCTGGCCGGCGACCTGGCCGATGCCAACACGCGCCTGCAACGGGCCGGTATCCGCCGCGAATTGCGGGCACTGGTCCGCCGGATCGACGACGGCCGCATCTACCTGGAGGATCCCTGGACGGGCGAGGTCCGGGACGTGGCCGCCGCCGTCCTGGTCGAGTGCAGCCACCGCCTGGCCGACGAGGACCTCTATCTGGAGCGACCCGGGACCCCACGGGCCGGCGATTGCGTAGCGCCACGCACGGTGCTCGACGCCGTCCTGGAAGGACGCCGCCGCGCCCTCGAGATCTGTGGACTGCAGCCCGCTGGACGGACCCCCATCACGACAGGAGCCACCCCATGACTGCACCCAGCCGAGGCCCCGCCCGACCGGACGGCCGATTGCCGGGACGGGTGGCCGGCAAGGTGGCGCTGGTGACCGGCGCTGCACGGGGCCAGGGGCGGAGCCACGCCGTGCGCCTGGCCGCCGAGGGCGCCGACATCATCGCCGTGGACATCTGTGCCCAGGTGGCCGACATCGAGTACGCCACGGCCACACCGGAGGACCTGGCAACCACGGCACGGCTCGTCACCGAGGCCGGGGGCCGGGTGGTCACCCACGCCGTCGACGTGCGCGATGCCCACGGTCTGACTGACGCGGTGGCCGACGGCGTGGCCCAGCTCGGTCGGCTCGACATCTCGGTGGCCAATGCCGGGGTGTGCTCGATCCAACGGTGGGACGAGGTGACCCCCCAGCTGTGGGACACGGTCGTCGGCATCAACCTGACCGGGGTGTGGAATACCTGTGTGGCCTCGATCCCCCACCTCCTGGTGGCCGAAGGCGGGTCGATGATCCTGGTGAGCTCCACCGCCGGGCTCAAGGGCCAGCCGTTCCTGACCCCGTACGTGGCCTCCAAGCACGGGATGGTGGGGATCATGCGGAGCCTGGCCAACGAACTCGCCGCCAAGCACATCCGGGTCAACTCGCTCCATCCCACCGGGGTCGACACACCCATGCTCAACGGTATGGTCGGGCTGACCGAGCGAATCGAGGCCAGTCCCGACGTGGGTTCGCTCTTCCTCAACTCGCTCCCGGTCGATCTGGTCCGGGCCGAGGACGTCTCCCACGCCGTCCTCTTCCTGGCCTCCGACGAGGCCCGGTACGTGACCGGCCTCACCATGACCGTCGACGCCGGGGCCTCGGCCCGATGAGCGATACCGACCCTCGGGGGGCCCGGTGAGTTCCGGCGGCCGGTACCGGCACCTGTTCTCACCCCTGCGGCTCGGTGCGGTCACCGTAGGCAACCGCATCGTGTTCTCCGCGCACCTGACCAACTACGCCACCGACGGGCTACCCACGGAGCAGCACGCCGCGTACTACGCGGCGCGGGCCGCCGGCGGAGCGGGCCTCATCATCACCGAGGAGCACTCGACCCACCCCACCGACTGGCCGTACGAGAAGCTCATTCACGGGTTCCACCCCGAGGTGGTCGACGGCTACCGACGGATCACCGACTCCGTGCACGCCCACGGCGTTCCGGTCTTCGCCCAGATCAACCACAACGGGGGTCAGGCATCCTCGATGTACTCGCGCCTCCCGGTGTGGGCACCGAGCCCGGTCCCCGACCCCTTGTTCCGCGAGGTGCCCAAAGCGGTGGAGCCGCACGAGATCGTCGAGATCGTCGACGGCTACGCCACCGTGGCAGCCCACTGCACGGCCGGGGGCTTCGACGGGATCGAGCTGCAGTGCTCGCATTCCTCGATCGTCCGCGGCTTCCTCTCCCCTGCCACCAACACGAGGACCGACGGCTACGGCGGGTCCCTGGCCAATCGGGCGCGCCTGCTGTTGGAGATCGTGGAGGCCGTCCGATCCACGATCGGCCCCGATCGGGCCCTGGGCGTGCGCATCTGCGGGGACGAGTTGATCGAAGGCGGCACAGGGATCGAGGACGCCGTCGAGGTGGCCCGGATGGTCGAGGCCACCGGGCAGGTCGACTACATCAACACCTCGATCGGGGTGGCCACGGCCACGTTGTACATGATCGAGGCCAGCATGCAGGTCCCTCCTGGCTACGCGCTCTTCATCCCGAGCGCCATCCGGGCCGCCGTCGACCTGCCGGTGGTGGGAGTCGGGAGGTTCAAGGACCCGCTCCAGGCCGAACGGGCCCTGGCCGACGGGGTGTGCGACCTGGTGGGCGTGGTGCGCGGACAGATCGCCGACCCCGACTTCGCCGTCAAGGCACGGTCCGGCCACGCCATCGACATCCGCACCTGCCTCTCGTGCAATCAGGAATGCGTGGGACGGATGGGACTGAACCGGTGGCTGGGCTGCATCGAGAACCCCCGCACCGGCCGCGAGGTGTCGATCATCCCCCGGCCCCGAGGTCGGCGCAGAGTCGTGGTGGTGGGCGGCGGACCCGGCGGCCTCCAGACCGCGGTCACCGCGGCCGAACGCGGCCACTCGGTGGTCCTGTTCGAGCGCCACGATCGGTTGGGCGGCCAGGCCCATGTGGCGGCCAGCGTGCCCAGCCGCGCCGAGTTCTTCGACATCGCCCGCAACCTGATCGTGGCCGCCCGACGTGAAGGCGTCTCCATCCGGACCGGGGTCGAAGCCACCGCGGAATCGGTCCGGGCCGAGGCGCCCGACGTGGTCGTGGTGGCCACGGGGGCCAAGCCGGCGCGCCCCTGGTGGGCCGGCGACGACGACCGGGTGGTCGACGTGCGCGACGTGCTGGAGGGCCGGGTCCACCCGGCCGGTCACGTGGTGGTCGTCGACGAGCTCGGATTCCACCAGGCCACATCGACGGCCGAACTGCTTGCCGACCGGGGTTGCGCCGTCGAGATCGTGACCAACGCCATGGTCGTCGGTCAGGATCTCGGGATCACCCTCGACATGGAGACCTGGAACGTCAAAGCCCACAATCTCGGGATCGCCCAGCACGTCGACCTGGTGCCCATGGGGGTGTCCCGTTCGGACGACGGCGGCCCCGCCGTCGTGCTCCAGCTCCAGCACCACCCGACCGCCACCGACCAGGAGCGTCGCTGTGACTGGGTGGTCTGCTCAGTCCATCAGCAGCCGGACGACGACCTGTGGCGGGCCCTCGACGGTGCCCCGTTCGAGGTCCACCGGATCGGCGACTGCCTGGCTCCACGACGGGCCCACGCCGCCGTGATCGAGGGTCACCGGGTGGCGGTGGCGCTGTGAGCGCGCTCGCCGTGATCGTCGTGCGGGACGGACGCCTGCCCGTCGGCGCGCCCGAGGTGGTCGCGGAGGCCGGCGGACGGGTGGTGGTGGTCGGCGATGGCGCCGAGGCGGCCCTGCGGTCGCTGTGCGGCGTCACCCACGGCCGGTGGGCGCAGACCGGGCCGCGATTCCGCCCCGCCGCCCTGGCCGCCGCCCTCGTTCCGGTCGTGGTCGACGTGACCCTGGTGGTCCTGCCCTCCTCGCCTGACGGGCGGGACCTGGCGCCGCGCCTGGCGGCGGCCATCGGCCGACCCCTGGTGGCGCGAGCCCTGTCGACGGACGACGGGCTGTCGGTGCGGGCGGCCGTCGCCCGGATCGAGGACCGGGTCCTGATCCCTGTCGAGGTGCACGGCCCCGCGGTCGTCACCTTGGCGGTGAGCGGGCGCCACACCCCCCATGCCGGAACCGGCGACGCCTCACCGGGAGCCCGGCTGGAGGAAGTGCCACTCGCGCTCGGCGACGACGTCTCGGACGACGCGTCCGACGTTGGTCCGGGCGGCGACCCCGAACTCATCGAGCTGCTCGAACCGGACCTCCGCACCATGGACCTGGCCGACGCCACCCGCGTGGTCGCCGGAGGTGCCGGACTGGTCGCCGGACTCGACGACCTCCGGGCGACCGAGGTCTTCACCCTCCTCGGCTCGGTGGCTGCCGCGCTCGGCGGGTCGGCCGGTGCCACCCGCGTGGCCACCGACGCCGGCTGGACCGGCTACGAGCGACAGATCGGGACCACTGGCGTGACCGTCGACCCCGACCTGTACGTGGCCCTGGGCGTGTCCGGAGCCGCCCAGCACATCGGCGGCCTCGGTGCCCCCCGCCATGTCGTGAGCGTCAACATCGATCCGTCGTGCCCGATGACGGCCATGGCTGACCTCGGACTGGTGACCGATGCCGGCGAACTGCTGGCCGAGTTGGGCCGCCGCCTCGATGTCGATCACGCCGCACCGCACGCGGCCGGGGGTGACCGTGCCTGAGGTCCTGGAGTGCGACGCGGTGGTAGTGGGGGCGGGCCCGGCTGGTGCGTCGGCCGCCCTGGCCCTGGCCCGCTCCGGTCGGTCGGTGGTCCTGGTCGAGCGCGGTCCCTTCCCCGGGTCGAAGAACGTCTACGGCGGCGTTGTCTACGGGAGGGTGCTCGACGAGATCATCCCCCGATGGTGGGAGGAGGTGCCGGTCGAGCGGTGGGTGGTCCGGCGCTCCACCATGATGATGACCGGCACCCAGTCGCTGTCCGTCGACTACCGCACCGATGCCTGGGGCGCCGCTCCGTACAACGGGATGACCACCCTCCGGTGCCACTTCGACGCGTGGTTGGCCGGCAAGGCCACCGACGCCGGGGCCCGCCTGGTGACCTCGACCGTGGCTACCGGACTGGTGCGCGACGGGGCCGGACGGGTGGTCGGGGTCCGCACCGACCGCGACGGGGCCGAGTTGCACGCCCCGGTGGTCGTCGCCTGCGACGGGGTCAACTCGTTCCTGGCCAAGGAGGCCGGGTTGCTGGCGAAGGCCGAGGCGTCCCACCATACGCTCGGGGTCAAGGAGGTGCTCGACCTGCCGCCCGGCGCCATCAACGAGCGCTTCGCCGTCCAGGACCACGAGGGCGTCGACGTCGAGATCCTCGGCTGCACCCGGGACGTGCCCGGCGGCGGCTTCCTCTACACCAACGCCACCTCGGTCAGCATCGGGGTGGTGCTCTCCCTCCCGGAGTTGGCCGCCACCGGGGTGCGCCCCGAGGAACTGGTGGCCGACCTGAAGGCCCACCCGTCCATCGCCCCGCTGCTGCGCGGTTCCACCCTGCGCGAGTACGCCGCCCACCTCATCCCGGAGGGGGGGTACGACACCATGCCGGCCCTGGCCGCCGACGGGTTGCTCGTCGCCGGCGACGCCGGGGCCATGACCCTGGCCGCCGGCATCTGGCTGGAGGGCGTCAACTTCGCCATCGGGTCGGGGTACGCGGCAGGGCGGGCGGCGGATCGGGCGCTGGCCGCCGGCGACTGCTCGGCCAGGGGCCTGGCGTCCTACCGGGCGGACCTCGAGGGCCAGTTCGTCCTGGCCGACCACAAGCGACTCCGCAAGGCGCCGGCCCTCGTGCTGTCCGACCGGGTCCAGCAGCGCTACCCCGGACTCCTGTGCGACCTGGCCGAAGGGATGTTCACGGTGACCAATCCGGTCCCCAAGGCCGGCGGATGGAAGGTGACCCGCGCCGCGGCGGCCCGCCACGGGGTCGGCCTCCGCCAGTTGGCCGGCGACACCCTGCGCGGCCTGAGGATCTTCGGATGAGCTCGCCGGCACCGGGCCGGGGACCGTGGGACGGGATCTCCTTCGAGGAGCGGATGGCCACCGTCGACTTCCGGGTCGGTGCCCGGGCCCACATCACGGTGGACGCCGAAGTGTGCCGCTCGTGCACGACCAAGGCGTGTGTGAGCGCGTGCCCGGCCAACCTCTTCGCCCCGACGGCCGACGGCGGCATCCTGTTCAACTACGAGGAGTGCTTCGAATGCGGGACCTGCTACATGGTCTGCAACTCGGAGGGCGCCCTCACCTGGACCTACCCCGACGGTGGCCACGGCGTCGTCTTCCACCATGGTTGAGCACGGCATGACTCCGGACGACACGACCACGACCAGCGGGCCCACCGGGTCGGGCCCGCTGGTCGTGGCGTGCCTGCGGATCAACGACCTGCACCCGGCAGTCGACCCGCTCGACGGCGGCGTCACCCGCGACCCCCTGGGCGTCGGGCTCTCCGCAGCCGACGGCGCCGCCCTCGAGCACGCCCTCCGGATCGCCGCGTCCTGGGGTGGCCGGGTCCTGGCCGTCTCGGTCGGCCCGACATCCATCGACCCGGTGCTCCGCGAGGTGGCCGCCCTCGGGATCTCGGTGGTCCGGGTGCCGGCCGACCACGAGAGTGACGGGCACCGGTACGTGACGGAACTGGCCGAGGACGAGCACGCCCTCGGCCGCACGTTGGCGGCCGCCATCCGGCCCTTCGGGTCGCCCGACCTGGTGGTGTGCGGTGACCGGTCCGTCGACCGCGGCACCGGGGCCCTGCCCGCCTACCTCGCCGACGAACTCGGCGCCTCCCAGGCCCTCGGGCTGGTGGCGCTGACCGTCGAGGCCCCCGGCACCCTGATCGCCGAACGTCGCCTGGACGCCGGGTGGCGCGAGCGCCTGCGCGTGCGCGTACCAGCGGTCTGCTCGGTGGAAGGGGCCGGGGTACATCTGCGCCGGGCGTCCTTGACGGGTGTCCTGGCCGTCAACCGGGTGCCCACCCCGGTCGATCGCTCGCTCGGTGTGGCCGAGGCCGCCGGGCACGGCCACGGTTCGGGGCCCCTCCACATCGGGGGAACCCGCCCCTACACACCGCGCACCAGGGTCCTCGCTCCACCCGAGGGCCAGGATCCGAGACTGCGCCTGCTCGCCCTGACCGGGGCCCTGGTGGCCCACGACCCACCGACGGTGGTGCACCCGGCCGACGCCGGGGAGGCGGCCGACGTGCTCCTGGCCTTCCTCGCCCGCCACGGCTACCTCGGACCCGGCTCCGCAGGATCGACCCCCACGGTCGCCGCGTCGTGACCCGCCTGGCTGACACGGTCTGGCCGGAGGCCGCGCGCCTGGCGGCCGATGGGGCCGTCCTGGTGATCCCGGTCGGGGCGACCGAGCAACACGGGCCCCATCTGCCGGTCACCACCGACGCCGACATCGCCGTCGCGGTGGTCGAGGCGGCCGCGGCGACGGACCCCCTGCTCGTGGTCGCCCCGGTCGTGGCCTACGGCTCGAGCGGCGAGCACGACGGCTTCGCCGGGACGATATCCATCGGCCGCTCGGCCACCGAGACGCTCCTGGTCGAGCTCGGCCGGTCGGCGACGCGCGACTTCTCCCATGTGGTGCTGGCCTGCGCCCACGGCGGCAATGCCTCGCCGATGGCCGGGGCACTCGACATCCTGGCCGCCGAGGGTCACCCCGTCACCGGGTGGTGGCCCCGCTGGTCAGGCGACCTCCACGCCGGGCGGACCGAGACCTCGTTGATGCTGGCCATCGACCCCGACCGGGTCCGGACCGAGCAGGCCGAGGCGGGCGACCGCCGATCAGGCGATGTGCTGCTGCCCCTGCTCGAGTCGGGCGGGGTCCGGTCGGTCAGCTCCAACGGGGTGCTGGGCGACCCCGACGGGGCGGGGGCCGCGGAAGGGGAACGACTGATCCGGGCGGCAGCCGCCGACCTGGCCGCCGTCGTCGCCGGACTCCGGCGGCGACCAGGAAGGAACGAGGCCACCACATGAGCAACCAGGATGCGGGCCGGGTCGCCGTCGTCACTGGCGCGGCCCGGGGCATCGGGGCCGCCACCGTATGCGGCCTGGCCGCAGGCGGGTGGTCGGTGGTGGCCGTCGACCGGTGCGCCGACGATCCTCGGATCCCCTATCCGCTCGGAACCCGGTCCGAACTCGACGAGGTGGTCACA
>Ga0209483_1003432_pt1 | contig 10422 bp, 7 predicted proteins | sample NGEPerA_FD_184508 | JGI IMG/M metagenome (GOLD analysis project Ga0209483, IMG submission 184508) | Arctic peat soil microbial communities from the Barrow Environmental Observatory site, Barrow, Alaska, USA - NGEE PermafrostL2-A... | ecosystem: Environmental > Terrestrial > Soil > Wetlands > Peat...
GCAGTGTCATTGCGCCCCGTGATGTCGACTGCGAGCGCCGGACGTGCGGCAAGCGCGTGCGCGAGCTTGTCGAGCTTGGCATCGCCCGCGGACGCGACGTGGTCGGTGCCCGCAACGAAACCGATGTACGACAGTTCCTCGCCACCGCCGCCGATCGCAGCACCTAGCAGTGCGAACGGCGAGGTCACCGCCTTTTCGAGCAGGTTGACGATCACCCGGCCGATCAGCGCACCGAGTGAAAACTGCGGATCGTCGAGCGAACCGGCGATCGGCAGATCGATGTCGATCACGCCGCGAGCGTCCTTCAGCAGCGCCACCGCGAGTCGCACCGGCAGTTTGGTCGCCGTCGGACTGTCGGTGTGGTCACCGAACGTCAACTGGTCGACAACGAGCTTGTTGTCGGCGACGAGCTTGCGATCCTCGACCTTGTACGAAGCGTCGAACGCCAGCGATCCTTTGGTAATCGCGTATCCGGCGTACTTGATCGCATACGGCGACAACGGCGGCAGGTCGACGTTGCGCGCCTTCGCCGCGAGGTCGAGCGTGAGTGGCGTCGCGAACGGATTCAACGTGCCCTTGATGGAAACGGGCGCTGTTTGCTGCACCTTGGCCGCGAGATCGACGACGCCGGCCTGAGTCGGCGACATCGACGACACGCTGCCGCCGACATCGGTCAGGTCCGCCGTGTAGTTCGGCCGCACATAGAAATCCGCGTAGCGCACATGGCCGCGCGCGAGCGTGATGCGGCCGATCGACACGGGCAGCCTTTCACCACCCGTCGCCGCCGCAGGCCGGGCCGGGCTCGCGGGCGCCGCACCCGTCGCCAGCGAGGCGCTGCGCGGCTTCAGCAGGCGCACCCAATTGAGCGTCGCGTCGCGCGCGAGGATGACGCGCGCGAAATAGTCTTCGAGCGTGACACCGGCGATGTCCAGCCGGAACGGCTCGGCAACGGCATCCACGCCGGTGAGCGCGAGCCGCTTCCAGCGCGCGAGGTCGCCGCGCACCCGCGTATCCAGCGCGACGAAGTCGCTGACCACGACATCGCCGTTCCAGCGCGAGCGCACGTGCGCGGACCCCGCCGCATCAGTGGACTCGGCCAACGTGAGGCGGCCGTTCGCAGCGAGCGTCCCGCCGGTGACCGTGACATCGACGTACGGATCGACGTACGGCTGCAAGGGTGCCAGCGCGAGGCCATCGGCGTCGACACGCAGGCGCGCGTCCAGCGGACGCAGCGACACCGGCCCGTCGATTTTCAGCCTGCCGCCGTCGCCTTCGGCGCGAAGCACGATATCCGTGCGCGCATCAGGCGCAGTGGACACGTTGTCCGCAGTCAGCGCGACATCGCGCCATTCGATCGCCACCGGCGACACCGGCAGTGCGTCGTCGAAGGCGATCGCGTAGTGATCGAATGCCAATGCCTTGGCTGTCACCGCCCAGCCGGGATCGGCGTGCGCCGAATCGCGGACATCCGCCCGCAGCGGCGCCAGCACGCGCGCGAGGTTGACGCTGCCGTCGGGCTCGCGCCTGATCTTGAGAGCACCTCCACGGCTCGCCACTTTGCCGATCGCGACACTGCGCGCGCCGACGTCGACCGCTATCCCGGTCAGCGATACGCGCGGCACGCGCAGCAACGGCGCGGCCTCGCCATGCAACGCCAGCTTCACGTCGTCCAGCGTGGCCTCTCCCGCGCTGATGGTGAAGCCTGCCGACGCGGGAGCCGGCATCCGCGTGAAATCGCCGGCGACGCTGAGCGAGCCCGCCTGCACGTCGACGTCGAGCAAGCGCGCGTAATAGGGATAGAACCGCCGCAGCGACAGCTTGTTGATCGCCACGTGCCCGCTCGCCTCGAGCGTCGCCGGGATCAGGTCGACATCAGCCCGCGCGCTCGCGCCGAATTCGCTGGTCAGCGAAACGCGCAGGTGCGCGCGTTGCGTGTCCGCGCTCGACAGGTCGGTGGCGTCCACGCCGACGCCGAATGTGGCGCGGTACGCGGGCTTGACAGCGTTGTCCTCGACGCGAATGACGCCATCGGTGACTTCGGCTTTTTCCACGTCGACGCGCCATCGCGCAGAGGGTCCGTCGGCGCTGTCCGCCGCCGGTGCGTCGATCCACGGCCGGGTCAGGTCGAGCGTGCCGTCCACCGCGCGTCGCACGCCGATCACCGGCCGCTCGACGTGCAGCGAATCCATCACCAGCCGGCGACGGAACACGTCCAGGCGCGCGACGTGCGCGTCGGCGCGGGGAATCGACACGGCGTCGGCGCTGCCCGCCCGCTGCAACACCAGATCGTCCACAACGAACTCACCCGACAGCCACAGCGCGCGCGACTGCGGGTCGCCTTCGCTGAACACGAGCTTCGCACGCGAAGTCAACGTCCCCGAAACCACCTTCGCCTGCAGCTTGAACGGCAGGTACGCGAGATACTGTGCAAGCGACAGCGAATCGATGTCGATGTCGAGCGACGCGTCGCGCGTCGGCGCGAACGGCGTCGTCGTTCCCGCCAGGCTGAACGCGCTGCCGTTGACTCGCGCGCTCACGTGCGGCGCCACCTTGATCGTCGTCTGGTAAGGCAGGCTCGACAGGAATGGAATGCCGATGTTGAGGTTGCGCACCTCGTGCTTGCGCTGACGCGGCCGGTCGTCGAAGTCAATCGCGCCGCCGTGCACCTCGATGTTGTTCAGCGAAAAACGCGCGGGCGCCCCGCCATGCCCGGCGAGCGCCGCATCGACCAGGTCCTGCACGCCGTAGCTGCCGTCGGTATTGCGCACGATCGCGAGCCGCGGATTGTCGATGGTCACGCGGTCGAGCACCGGCGCGCGATGCCAGATCGAGGCGATCGACACGTCGAGTGCCAGCGTGTCGACATGCAGCAGCGGCTGCGCGCCCGCCGTTGCCGATTGTACGGTCAGGTCATCGATGCGTGCGACGAGTGTCAGCGGATTGAAAGCGATACGCCCGACGCTGACGCTGCGGTGGATCTGCACGGCCAGGTTCGTTTCGAGCAGGTGACGCAACGCCGCCGGCACGCCGAAAAAGAGCGCGGCGGCGAGCACCACCAGAGCGCCGGCGACGCACAGCGCCCAGCGCAGCGATCGACGTGCGCGGGAGAACTTGGTGGGTGCGGCGGCAGGCATTGCGGGCAAGCGGAACAAACGGCGTTGCGCGCGGCGCTTCGGCGAAACGCGCGGCAAGCGCCGATTTTACCTCGACGACTCCAGCACGCTCACGGCTCGGCCCACATCCGCAACAGGTTGTGGTAAATGCCCGTCAACGCGGCGACGTCGGGCGGCTTCGGGGCAGCGTCGCGCGTCAGCCGCATGACCGCCATGTCCAGGTCGAAAAGCAGCGCACGCTGCGCATCGTCGCGTACCAGGCTTTGCACCCAGAACAGCGCCGCCACGCGCACTCCGCGCATCACCGGCGCGACGCGATGCAGGCTCGACGCCGGACACAGCACGGCGTCGCCCGCGGCAAGCTTGATGCTGTGCGCGCCGTACAGGTCGTCGACCAACAGCTCACCGCCGTCGTATTGCGTCGGGTCGTTCAGGAACAGCGTTGCCGACAGGTCGGCGCGCATGCGCAGTCCCGTCGGAGCATGCGAGCGCATTGCGCTGTCGACGCTGTTGGGCGCCGTCATTCCCTCGCGGGTGCGGTTGAACAACGGCGGGAACACGCGCGCAGGCAGCGCCGCCGACACGAACAGCGGGCTTCGCGTGAGTGCCTGCAGCACACTGTCACCCGCGTCGCGCGCCGCCTGCGTGTCCTCGGGCACCTGCTCGTAGCTGCGCGGCTGGCCCGGCGGCTGGCCCTGCGCCGGCGCGCCATCCGTCCAGCGGGCAGCATCGATGCGCGCGCGCAGCGTGGCGACTTCTCCGGTGGTCAGGACATTCGGGATCTGCACGAGCATCGGTCATACCTCTTGTGGTGTGTGCGGGTTGGCGGCCGCCAAGCTTACAAGAACCTGCCGGCGGCGCGGCCGACCGCTTATGATGCGAGGCGCGCGGGGCATCGCGCGCATTGCAATTCTTCCAATCCGCTACAGGGAGTCAACGTTGATCGAGGATCTTCGCGGCAAGGCGATACTGATAACAGGGGCGAGCACGGGCATCGGCGCGGCGGCGGCAGTGGCATTCGCACGCAATGGTGCGCGCGTCGCCGTGCATTACAACGCGAGCCGGCAGGCGGCCGACGGCGTCGCCGCAGCGGTCCGCGCAGCCGGCGGCGAGGCGGTGCTGATCGGCGGCGACGTGACGAAGGCGGGAGAGCCTGCTGCCATCATTGCGCAGGCGCTCGCGGCGTTCGGTCGCATCGACGTGCTCGTCAACAATGCGGGGGGCCTCGTCAAGCGGACGCCGGTGACGGATTACACCGCGGACTTTCTCGGCGCGGTGATCGCGCTCAACGTCACGCAGGTGGCGCTGTTCGTCCGCGAGGCCGCCATCGTGATGAAAAAACAGGGCAAGGGCAACATCATCAACGTGAGCTCGATCGCCGCGCGCAGCGGCGGCGGCCCGGGCTCGGTGATCTACGCTGCAGCCAAGGGCTTCGTGTCCACCGCCACGCACGGCTGGGCCAAGGAACTGGTCAAGGACAACATCCGCGTCAACGCATTGTCGCCTGGTGTGATCGTGACGCCATTCCACGATCGCTATTCGACGCCGGAAATGCTCGCGACAATGCAGGCCAGCGTGCCGATGAATCGGCTGGGCAAAGCGGAAGAATGCGCGGGAACGCTGCTGTATCTCGCATCCGATGCGATGAGCAGCTACGTGACCGGGCAGGTGATCGAGGTCAACGGCGGCCAGATGATGCCGTAATGCGCACGGCGCGCGGTTTGGGGCGTGCGCGGATTTCGACGGGGCGCGACCAAGTGCCGGGCTGTGCTATCCGCCGTCGGCGTCGCCGGTGACACCCAGGCACGCGAGCGCCTCGGCGAGCTTTCGCGCATACGCGGGACTCGCGCGGTTGCGATCCTCGCGCTCGACCGGGATGATGCGCACGACGCCGGCCGGCCGCTGGCTCATCACGACGATCACGTCGCCCAGCAGGATCGCCTCCGACACGTCGTGCGTGACGAACAGCACCGTCGGGCGGTTGAGTTTCAACAGCGACTTGAATTCCTGCTGCAGCTTGATCCGCGTGAATGCATCCACGGCGGCAAATGGCTCGTCGAGCAACAGCAGCCGCGGCCGCAGCGCCAGTGCGCGCGCGATCCCGACGCGCTGCGCCATGCCGCCGGAGAGCTGGTTCGGATAGGCGTCCTTGAAGTCGGCGAGGCCGACAGTGTCGAGGAACTCGTCGGCGATCCGCAGCGCGTCGCGCTTGGCATTGCCGCGCGTGGTGAGACCGATGGCGACGTTGCGGCGCACGTTCAGCCACGGAAACAGTCCCGGCTGCTGGAACGCCATTCCCAGGTGGCTGTTGGGTCCGAGCTTCACTTCGGCGCCATCCCAGCGGACCGTGCCGCGCGCCGGACGCAGCAGCCCGGCCGCGAGGCTCAGCAGCGTGCTCTTGCCGCAGCCGGACGGTCCGACGACGCATGCCACCTCGCCGGGCGCGACGGCAAAGGAAACGTCGTCGAGCACGTCGATAGTGCCGCTTGCCGTCGCGTAGCGATGAAAGATGCGCTCGAAGGCCAGCGCGCCTCCCGCCTGCGCGCCTGTCGCTGCCGGCGTGCGTTCGGTGCTCATCGGTAGTCGAGGTACGCGCGCGAAAGCCAGCGGATCGCCTCGCTGACGCCGGCGCCCACGACACCGATGACGATCATGCCGGCGATCACCGTCGCCGTCGCCAGCGACGACGCGGCGTTGGTGATCAGCACGCCGAGCCCTGCGCTTGCGCCGATGTACTCGGCGGCGACCACGGCGATCCACCCGATGGCGGCGGCCGCCCTTGCGCCGCTCGCGATGCCGGGCGCTGCCGCGCGCAAATGCACGTTCAATGCGAGCGCCACGCTGCCCATGCCGAGCATCGTGCCGACGCGCGTCAGCGTCGGCTCGACCTGTGCGACCGCGCGCGCGGTGGACACGACCATCACGAAGAACACCGCGTAGGCGACCAGCAGGATCTTGCCGGTGAAACTCGTGCCGAACCAGAGAATGGTCAGCGGGATCCACGCGAAGGGAACGATGAAGCGAAACGCCTCGATCACCGGCGTCGCCGTCATCCGGAAATAGCGCGACTCGCCCATCAGCATGCCGACGGCGACGCCGCCCACCACACCCAGCGCGTACCCGGCGCCGAACTCGTAGAGGCTGATGCCAACGTCGTGCCAGAACGACGCCGTGACCACCAGCTCGCCCAGCGTCTGCACGACCGACAACGGCGCCGGCAGCACGATGACCGGTAACTGGTAGACGAGCAGCGTCGCCTCCCACGCGCACGCAACAATCAGTACGCCGACCAGCGGCAGCAGCACGCGGTTGCGCAGGAAGCGCCCGCCGCTCGCGGCGCGTACGATAGGGGCGCTCATGCGTGCGCGTCCGCTCGCGCGATGCGCCGCCACGGCAACAGGCGCTCCTCGGCTGCGGAAAATAGTGCGTTCATCGCGAACCCGGTGACGCCGAAGCAGATCATCGTCGCCACCACCGCGGCCACGTCGTAGCTTTGCTGCACCGAAATGAGGTGCGCGCCCAGTCCCGAATTCGCCGCCACCAGCTCGGCGACGATCACCGTGCCCCATCCGGACATCAACGACACCCGCGCGCCGATCAGCACCTCGACGAGCGTGCCGGGAAGGATCAGGTTGCGAAAGCGCTGGCGACGGTTCATGCCGAGCATCGCTGCGGTGCGCGCAAGATCGTCGGGAATGCGCCGGCAGCCATCGACCGCGTACACGATGACCACCAGGAACACCGCGAGCCCGACGAGAAACGCCTTGCTGGTGAAGCCGAAGCCGAACCAGACGATCGACAGCGGCACCCACGCGATGCTGGACACCGGCCTGATCGCCTCGACCACCGGCAGGAAGATGTTACCCAGCACGGCCACGCGCCCGAGCATCAGGCCGGTCAGCGTCGCGAGCACGACGCCGCCCAACCAGCCCGCGGCGAACACCCACAGGCTCGACACGAGGTCGCGCGCGAAATCCTGCGTCACATAAGCGGCGAGGTCGTGCGCGACCAGCAACGGACCGGGCAGGCGGCTGATGACACCGCCGCCACCCTCGAGCGCACGCGCGAGCAGCGACCATGCGACCAGCGTGACCGCTATTCCGGCGCCACCGAGCATCCACGCGAGCGCGCGCGGGCCGAGCGGGCGCCGCGCAGCGCTCGCCCGCTCGCGTGGATCGGTATCGGGCGCCATCGTCGCCGGCCGCTGCGTCCGTTACTTCTTGCCGAGCACGGCTTCGGCGTACGACGTGTTGTTGAACTTCTTGGCGAACGTCGGCAAATCCACGCCCTTCGGCGCGAATCCCAGTTCCTGCGCAATCGCCTCGGTCGACACGATGCCGGCGACATCGGGAACATAGGTCGGCGCGACACCGATCAGGTTCTTCTCGAACGAATAACGGACAGCGGCCTCGTCGACCTTGGCGAAATCGGCCATCGACTTGTAGGCGGCGTCGGGATGCGACTTGATGAAGTCGGTCGCATCGAACTGCGCGCGCAACACGTCCTTCAGCGCCTCGGGATGCTCGTGCGCGAACTTGGTGCTGGCGATGAAGCCATCCCCCGGCGCCGGGCCGCCGATTGCATCGGAACCGGTGAACAGCACGCGCCCGATCTTCTTCAGCACCATCTCGGCGACATAGGGAACGTACCCTGCGACCACCTCGGCGCCGCCGGAGTCGAGCACGCCGACCATGCCCGGACCCGTGCCCGATACGAAGTACTCGTTCGACATCGGATCGACGCCGGCCTTCTTGAGCGCGATCTGGAAGAACAGCGTCGATGCGGTCTTGGGGCCGCTGACCACGACTTTCTTGCCGGTGATGTCCTTGGCGCTCCTGATGCTGCTCTTTTCGGCGACGACGGTCACGTTGGCATTGACGAACGACTGGCCGACGAACTGCGCTGCGTCCGGCGACTGCGAAAATATGACCACCGCCGAAATGCTGTTGCCCCACGCGATGTCGAGCTTGCCCGCCGCCACGGCGCTTGCGGCGCCCGGAAGGCCTTGGCTGATCGGCACCCAGTTGACGGTGTACCCCTTCTTCTCGAGCTCACGCTGCGACTGCATGATCGGCACCGGCGACACCACCGGAAAATAGCCGATGTTGATCGTGACGCCCTTGCCGTCGGCGGCTTGCGCCACCGGTGACGAGGCGCCGAGGATGACGAGCGACGCCGCTGCGGCGGCGGCGACGAAATGACGACGCATGCTGTTCATTGCACTCTCCTTGCTGGTTGGGTTCGGACGTGCGGTGCGCCAAGCGCTGGCGCGTGGGCGGAAGCGCCGCGGTTTTCGACGGCCAGATCGTGCAGCGTGTGCATGCTCGTCTTCAACGCGGGATAGAGCGCCTTGTAGACGGCGAAAATGCGGTCGTAGGCCTCTACGGCGCGCGGCTGCGGCGTCGCGCGCGCGACAAGCGTCACCCATCCGCGATGGACATCCTGCGCGGTGATGAGCCCGGCGCCGAACGCCGCGAGCATCGCGGCACCCATGGCGGCCTCGACGTCTTCCTCGATCGTGAATACCGGACGCCCGGTGACATCGGCGATGATCTGCATCCACAGGTCGGAGTGCGCGGCGCCGCCGACGACGATCAGCTTGTCCTCGAGCGCGGACGACGCACGCATGCCGGCTTCGATGTTGTGACGCAACGCGAACGCGACGCCTTCGAGCACCGCGCGGTAAAGATGAGCGCGCTTGTGATAAAGCGACAGGCCGACGAACGTGCCGCTGGCCTTTGCATCCCAGATGGGGCTGCGCTCGCCCATCAGGTACGGCAGGAACAGCACGCCTTCCGCACCTTCGGGCACCGTGCGCGCGGACGCTTCGAGGAGGTCGTGCACGTCGCCGCCACCGCGTTGCGCGGCCGCCGCGTCGTCGCGGCAGAAATTGTCGCGGAACCACGTGACCGACGCGCCCGCGGTGATCGCACCGCCGAACACGTAAGCATCCTGCGCCGCACCGAACACATGCGGCATGCTGATGAGGCCCAGGCGCGCGTCGACATCCTGCGTCACGTAGCCCCAGCACATGCTGGAGCCGATCATCGCCACGTGCTGGCCGGCGCGCGCGACGCCGGCGGCCAGCGTGGCCACTGCCGCGTCGACGCCGCCGGCGATCACCGGCGTGCCGGCAGCGAGCCCGAGCCGGCTCGCGGCATCCGCGGTGAGGCCACCGACAACGTCGCTCGATGCGACCAGCCGAGGCGGCATCATCGCCTGCGGAATGCCGAGCGCATCGAGCATTTCCGCCGACCATGTCGCCGCGTGCACATCGTAGACACCGCCGATGTTGCCGGCGGACGAGCGGTCGACAGCCACTTCGCCGGTCAGCGCGTGAATGACCCACGCATTGGGCGGCAGGAAATAGCGGGTGGCGGCGAACACTTCCGGCCGATGGCGCTTGATCCACAGCATCTTGGTGAAGCCGTAGTAGCTGTCGACGCCGTTGCCGGTAATCGCGGCGAGCCGCGTAAGCGACACGTTCGCGCATACCCATTCGACTTCCGCGGTCGCGCGGCGATCGAGCCAGATCAGGCACGGATACAGCGGCTTCATCGCCGCGTCGACCGGAATCCCCGCGCCACCGTAGAGACTGCTGATGCACACAGCGCGCACGGCCGAGGGCGCGAAGCGGTCGTCCGCGGCGCGCGCGTCCGCAACGCAGCCTGCGATACATTCGATCACCGCATCGAGCCATACCTGCGGCCACTGCTCGGCCCACAGCGGCTGCGGCGTATCGGGCTGGTAGCTCAAGGCGCGCTGCGCGACGATGCGCCCGCGCGTGTCGCACAAAAGCGCCTTCGTGCTCTGCGTGCCGATGTCGACGCCGATCACATAAGCGGCGCCAGTGTCTGCCACGGTCATTGCGTCGGCTTCAGCAGGACCTTCACCGAGTCGAGCGAGTTGGCCATTTCGATGGCCTCGTCCCATTGCTCGAGCGCGTACGCATGCGTGACGATGCCGTCTGATGTGACGAGGCCGCGCGCGAGCAGATCGATCGCCACCGGATAGCAGTAGGGGCCGAGGTGCGCGCCGCGCACGTCGAGCTCCTTGCGATCGCCGATCACCGACCAGTCGACCGACGTGTCCTTGCCGAACACCGAGAACTCGACGAAGCGGCCCAGCTTGCGGATGAGATCCAGCCCCTGCACGACGCCGCTTGGAGAGCCCGTCGCCTCGATGTAGACGTCGCAGCCGTAGCCCGATGTCAGCGCGTGGACGATTTCTTTCGCATTCTCTTGCGCCGGATTGATGACCACGTCGGCACCATAGCGCCTGGCGAGGTCGAGCCGCTCCGGCACCATGT
>Ga0209483_1003434_pt1 | contig 10418 bp, 7 predicted proteins | sample NGEPerA_FD_184508 | JGI IMG/M metagenome (GOLD analysis project Ga0209483, IMG submission 184508) | Arctic peat soil microbial communities from the Barrow Environmental Observatory site, Barrow, Alaska, USA - NGEE PermafrostL2-A... | ecosystem: Environmental > Terrestrial > Soil > Wetlands > Peat...
CAATCCTCCGCCGAGCGAGGCCAAGCCATGCAGCCCTGGATCACCGATTACAACCACACCCGACCCCACTCAGCCCTCGGCGGAAAACCACCGACCTCAAAGCTGAACAACGTGCTTGGATTCGACAGCTAGGCGTCGCCGTCATCAGCACGACGTTCGGAATGTCACGCGCGGCATTCACCAAATCCCGGCGCACTTGCACCGTGAAGCGCGGGAACTCGTCGACCAGCAACAGGTCAGTGCGGGCGGGAACGATGCGGGTGTCTTTGGCGAGCGCGCTCGGGCGGGCGAGCTTGATCATCAAATTGCCGGTGTCTGCCGCCGCATCGCCATGCTCGAGGGCAAGCACATGACCTCGACACAGCAGTTCTTCTTCCCACTGGGAGACCAAATCGTCGGGGACGACGAGCGCGACGCGCAAGCGCGCAGGACTTTGCGCCGCGAGCGCCCGCATGACCATAATCGCCTGGATTGTCTTACCAAGTCCGACCTCGTCGGCCAACAGCCAGCGGCACTCCGTTCCCGTGATCATCCGGTGCACGCTGTCAATCTGGTGCGGGTAGGCAAAGGCCCCGACGCCGAGGGCGCCAAGGAGCGCCTGCTCGCGGTCGACCCGGCGCGCCTGGGCGTGAAGTCCCAACAAGACGCGCTGGAATTCGCTCAAAGCCTCTCCGCTCCCATACGTTAGGTGCGCACCCTGAGCGCGGCATAGCGCACTGCGCGGGCCACGAAGGGATCGCGAGCGATGATCCGCACTGCAGCATCGGCATCATCGCAGGCGGCAGGCGAGAGCCAAAGTTGCAGCGCGCGGCCGGCATCTTCGGCCGAGAGATACGCGCGCGACAGCGCCCAAGTCCGGGTCCATGCGGCGAGGTCCTCGGCAAGCTCCGGTATCGTCAGACCGCCATAGGATTTGCGCGCGAGCACGCGTGCGCCCTCGCTGGGTGCGATCAGCGCGGCGAGCCGTAACCGCCGGACATGCCTGATCGCCCCCTTTGCCGCAGCGATCCAATCTTCGTGCGGACTGCCGAAGTCAAAATCATCTTCAACATCAAGGAGTGCACCGCGGGCGTGCAGCGTCTGTACGGCTTCCGAGAAGGCATCGTTAAGTGCATCGTCCATCGCGCCTTCAGCCGGCTCGAGGTTTAGCGCTGGCCATTCCGGATCGTGGCGCCGAGCATGGTCGGCAAAAGCGTTGGCAAAGACTTCTGCATCGCTCGGTGTCACACCATGAGGAACCTCGGCGAGCTTGCGCTCGAGCGCGACGCGCCAGAGCGCTAGGAGCGGATCGTTCGGAGCGTCGGTGTCGGTTGCTTGCTCTGCCTGGAGCCACAGTCTCCCGCACAGGTCGATCAACAGTGGCTCCTCGAACTGGCGAACGACGCGCGCCTTGGCGCCAATCGCTGCCAGCGACATACAGCGGCCGCGCGCCCAGGCTACGCGGGCGCGGGCGAACTCGGCTATGCCACGCCCACCATCGAACAAGCGCCGTGAACCGACATCCTCGCCAAATCTTGCGGACAGATCATCCCAGTTAAAGGATCCTGAGGTCAGGATCAGGACCGGATCGGCTATCCGACCATCGCTTATCAGCAAACCGTATGCGGCCGCGCCGCGCGCCGGTGCCTCGATCGCATCTATCTCCAAGTAGCGATGTGGTGACTGTGCTGGCGCCGATGCGAGTGTGCTCTCAATGTCGGTCCCGACCAGCGTTGGCCGATTGCCGTCCCACGCGACAGATGCAGTCGCGCGCTGCAGCGGTACACGCACCGAAACCGACCTGCCGATCGTAAGTGCGAGCACTCCGCGCCCACTCGCCAAGAGTCTGGTGCGAACCGAATCTTCGTAGAGCGGCGTGAACAAAGTAGACGATGCTGATACCGTCGCCGGCAAACTCGCCAAGCGATCAGTTCCGTAGGCCAGTAGCACGCCATCGACTTCGAGCGTCGCATGACAGGGCACATCGGCGAGCGGGAGGCGACTGTGGACCCGAACCTGCAGGCGCCTCTCGATCAAGGCATCAAAAGCTGAATCTCGCTCGAATACCGACAGTTCTATCGGCAGGGACGGCCGCAGGCCCGGTGGCGCGGCGTGGAGTTTCACGCTTCCGGCTACCCCCGGCAGCGTGACGACTTGGGACCCGCTCGCGAGTATTCGTACCTCGCCGACATCGTCATTGCCCGCCTGCCGCTCGCTGAAGAGCAGGTATGGCCGCGACATGCGCACGGTCGCCTGCGGTGCACCGATCGCGTCACTTGGATGGCGGACCAGAAGCAACTGGCGCTGGTCGTTCAACAGATGCTCGCGGACGAGGATCGCCCGGTCTGCAGGCTTGTCGAGATTGGCTTCGAACAACTGGTAGCCGCAGGCGGTGCCGAGGTGACGCAAACCGGTCATATCAGGACCGCCGCTCGCCGTGGCGGGCCACACGAGGCCCTTTCCCCCGGTCAAGGGCAGAACAAGCTGCTCAGCTTGTGTGCGCTCTTCATTTGGCTCGAAGACGAGACAGGAGTTCCATTCGACCGTTCGCGCGGCGAGCGCCAGAGCGATATCGCTGCCCGCTCCAAAGATCGTTGCCGCATCGGGATATGCAGCGATACCGTCGGCCGGAGATGCGGTGAGCGCAACCGGTAGCGGGCCTCCGCCCAACGCCGTAACGGGATGAAGTAATGCACCGACGCCCCAAAGTTTCGGACGCCACGCGTGGGCCCGCGCGGTGCTACACGCCTCGTCGAAGAGGGCGAGTGGTAACGGCGGCCAAGTCACTAACAGGCGAGGACCGCCGACCTCGAGCGACACCACTAGACGGCCGGGTGTTTGGTCGACACTCGACTGGCTTCTTGCGTCGCTCGCCCGCGCCTGCGCTGAGCGCGCCGCGAAGAAGGCTTCGGGTTGAAATTGGATCGCCGTGACGATGCGCCCGTAGCTGGAATCGGGCAAGATCTGGTCGCGGTTTTCGTTCAGCAGCGCGGTGAGAACGCGCGTGGCGGGCTCTTTGATCCGAAGCCAGTCTGCTAGACGTGCCCCCTCGGCGGCGTTCGCCCAGGCTCGAAGAAATTCGAAATTGGGCGTTCGGCCACGTGCCGGAAGCGCCTGCACCGGGCCTCGTGCCAAAAGCCGGGTCACGGGTCCAACCAGATCGACCGGTAGCAGCGCGTTCGCGATCGGCCAGGCGATGATCGAAAAGTGCTCGCTGAAGGCACCCTGGCTGGGCCGTGCCAATTTATACGTGTTGGCGAACGCTTCGAAAGCCCGTGCCACGATGTGGCGTTGCGTCTGGCTGATCGCGAGACCGAGTGCCTCCTCGAAGTGTGCCCAAAAGATTGTTCCAACGCCTTCAAATCGGAAACCAATCTCGGACGCTACCGCACAGATGAAACCCGGGGCACGGGAACCTAGTTGTTCAATCGACAAGTTCGGCGTGAGCGGGGCGAGCGAGTCGAAAGGCTCCGGCCAAAGTGCCGCTTCGTCAATGGCCTCAATAATGGTGACCGCAACGTCGCCGCGCTTATTGCGTGCTACGATCGCCGCCTTGAGTTGTCGCTCAAGGGTGTCGATTCCGCCCAGCGTCAGCACGATAGTTGCGTCCTTGTCGGCCGAATAGTCTTCGGAGCGCGCGTTGGAAAGAACGACCTCCGCGTCCCACTACCTATTCAGTCCATCAAATCCTCTAATATTCGGTGCACTACAACTCCCAATGCTTAGCCAAACCTTAATTTGCAACCTCTATATGAAATCGGGCTACCCGATGACGAACCTGTCCAAAAATGCGAGGTGCTTAGATGCATGCTTCGTCACCCCAGGATCTTCTCGATGACCATGCTCTGAAACGGGCATCGCTCAACCGATATTGGCGATGAGCCGGCGATAAGCCTCGACGGTTTCCGAAAAAACCAATCGTCTCCTGTGGCGCCGCAAACGCCACCGCCCGAATGAAATCCTCGTATTCCCGCGCCCACAGTGGATCGGCGTCGAGCCGTTCCAGCAAGGGCATGACCATGTGGCCGGTCAGCCAGCGCGTCGGCAACGCCAAAAAATATCGACCCGACGCTGATCGAGTTGATACCGGCTTAGAGGCGAAAAGGATTGAGCCGAATGGCCGTTAGTGCCAAATCAGTGCCAGCGCGGCTTTGAAAATCGGCTAAGTGATTGGAGCGGGTGAAGGGAATCGAACCCTCGTCGTAAGCTTGGGAAGCTTCTGCTCTACCATTGAGCTACACCCGCCGGGGTAGTTCGATGATAGGCCATGACGGCGTCAATGCAAGATACTGCCAGCCGTCCGGACGACGCCTGGTCGCTATCGAGGAGATTGAAACTTACATCTAGCATCTTGTCGGGTTCATGTGCCTGGTTGAGGTGGTGGTTTGGGCGTCGGCGGGACAGGCGGTCGGATGGAATAGCAGCGCCCGGTTCGGAACCCTACGGCTCGAGACCGAGCAGCTTGGCCGCGGTGCCGCCGAGGATCGCGATCTTGTCGGCGTCGCTGAGGCCGGGGATCGACAGGATGTGGTCGACCGGCGCGGTATTCCACGGGAACGGGTAATCCGTGCCCATTACCACATTCTCGACGCCCATCTCGTGGATGAGATGGTTCACCGCCTCGCCGGTGAACATGATCGTGTCGGCCAGGATCTGGCCGTTGCGCAGGTATTCGGTGGGCTTCAGCTTGGGTGGCGTGCCGACCCGCTGGGGAAACACCTTGAGGACCGCATCGGAGCGGTGTGCGTAACTCGCAAGGAAACCGGCGCCATGCGCGGCGCAGATTTTCAGGCCCGGGAAACGGTCGAGCGTGCCCTCGAAGATCAGGTGCGACAGTGCGATCGTGGTTTCGAGCGGGTTGCCGATGGTGTTGGTGAGGAGGCCATTGCCGGCGAGGCGGCCGCTCGGTTCCAGCTCGCGGGTGCCGAGCGGGTGCATGAAGACGAGGACGCCCAATTCCTCGCATTTCTGCCAGAACGGGTGAAATTTGGGGTTGGCGAGGTCCTCGCCGGCGCACGAGCCGGCGACGCCGACGCCGCGCAAGCCGAGGTTCTTGACCGCATGCTCGACCTGCTGCGCGGCGAGGTCGGGGAATTGCAGCGCCGCGGTGGCGAAGGCGACAAAGCGATCCTTGTGGCCAGCGCAGAACTCGACCAGCGCCTCGTTCTGTGCCTTGATCAGCGCGGCGGCGGCGTCGCGTTCGGCGCGGTACCAATAGGGGTTGATCGACAGCGCCTCGACGTCGACCCCCGACTTGTCCATTTGCGCGAGGCGGGTGTTAACGTCCGACCACAACAAGGCCGGCGCCTCGAGCGGATGATTGATCAGCTTCGCCGCGTCCGGGACGATGCAATGCGCGTGCACGTCGACGGTCTTGATCCGCTTGCCGGCGATGACGACCTCCCAGCGCCTGCCGTGCGCGTGGGCGTGCCCCGGCCCACCCGAGCCGCCGCCGCCCGCCCCTGGGCCGGCGCTGGCGCCGGCGGAAATCTCGCAGCCGGTGAAGACAAGGCCGGCGGATAGATCGGTGCTTGCGGACATGGGTTTCCTCCCTGAGTGGCTGCCGTGACGTTGCCGCGGAACCTACTCGGGCTTGACGCGCCAGGCCAAACCGAATCTGCTCACCCTCGCGGCAACGGCCCGCGCAACGAGTTGCGCGCGGCTCGGCCGAGGAGGGAACGGACCATGGGTTTCGAGATTGGGCATGTGCACCTCAAATGCGCCGACCCGAAAAAGACCGCTGACTATTACATCAAGAATTTCGGTGGAGAGTTGCTGGCCGAGATCCCGGGGCGCGGCTTCCGGGTCGACTTGCACGGGCTGCAGCTCAACATCACCATCATCATCGACAGCCAGAACCATGAGCAGAACCTCGGCATCGAGCACCTCGCGGTGCAGACCGACGATTATGCCGGGACAATGGCGACCGTTCGCAAGAACGGTGTCAAAATACTGGAGGAGCTGGAAAACAACGGCCGCCACGTCGCCTTTCTCGAAGCCCCGGACGGCGCGCAGATGGAAGTGATCGAGAAGGTCTAACGCGGGGCCAAAACCCCATTACACCCCTGCTTGCGGGGAGGGAGAGCGTCGCTGGATTGATCGTCGCCCGCTCCTTCCCCCGCAAGCGGGGGGCGGGGTGGCGGCTACGCTACCGCCGCAAGAACTCCAGCAGCAGCCCGGTCACCTTCTCGGCCTGTTCCTGCTGCACCCAATGACCGGCGCCGTCGAGCAGGTGAATTCCGGTCATCCTGGCGCAAGCGCCGCCGTGCATCTTCTCGACCGCGCCGGGACGCTGGTAGACGCCCCAATCGCTCTTGCCTGCGATGAAGATCGAGGGGACATCGATGGTCCTGCCGGAGAACAGCTGGAGCTCGGCTTCGAACGAGCCGCCGGTGCGCGAGCGATACCAGTTGAGCCCGCCCTGGAAGCCGTTGCGCCGGTATTCGCCGGCGTAGACCGCGAGTTCGTTGTCGGGAAGCCAATGGCACGCGGCGATTTCGGCCGGTGACGGCATTTCCTTCGCCACCGCGGCGGGCATGTCGTCGGCCAAATCCATGGTGTAGTAGGTCGGCATCTTGGCGAGCTCTTCAGCGGTCCAGCCGGCGAGCTGGTGCGGCTTGTTCGCGGCCCAGTCGGCGCTCTTGTGGTGGTAATAGGCGCGCAGGAAGTCGTGGACGCCTTGCTTGCAATGCCACATCGCGGCATTGGCGGGCCGGGTCGAATACCACCATTGGTAATGCTTGCGCGGCCGCGGCAGGGCGGCCAGCGTCTCGTGGATCGTCGGGCTCGGCGGCGCCTCCGGCGGGTTGCCGTCGGTGGCGAACGGAACGCTCGGCGGGCCCTCGAACGGCGCGCTCATCAAGGCGAGCGAGCGGAACACGTCGGGCCGCGCCAGCGCGCACCATGCCGCGACCGAGGCGCCGAAATCATGGCCCACGACGGCGGCCACCTCGCGATAGCCGAGCGCCGCCACCAGCCCAAGCGCGTCGCGTACCGCGTTCAGCAGACGAAACGGGCGCAAATCGTCGTCGTAATTGGCGCTCCAGCCGGTGGTGCGGCCATAGCCGCGCAGATCGGGCGCGACGACGTGAAACCCGGCCGCGGCGAGCGGCGCCATGATCTTGCGCCAGGAATAGGCGAGCTCGGGAAAGCCGTGCAGCAGCAGGACGCACGGGCGCCCGGGCTGACCGTGCCCGGCTTCGAGGATGTGGATGCGCAGCCCGTTGACGCGCTCGACAAAGCGCGAGCGGAGGCCGGCGGGCAGCACGGCGCCGTCGAGCGGTTCGAGGGGGACCATGGCGCTCTCCTCTTCTCGTCAGGGCGGCGACTCCATGCTACGACGGCGGTGCGGGCAAGCGAATAAACGCCCCGGCGGGAGGAGCGATGACATCGAGAATTTTGGCCGCGGCGTTGGCGCTCGCCGCCCTGACGGCCACCGCCGGCGCGGCGCTCGCGCAGAAATCGGGGGGAGTCCTCAAAATCCTGCACCGAGACAGCCCGGCCAGCATGTCGACACTCGAGGAATCGACGGTGTCGGCCGAGATGCCGATGATGGCGGTGTTCAATAACCTCGTCGTGTTCGATCCCAAACAGCCGCAGAACCGGCTCGACAACATCGTCCCCGACCTCGCCGAGAGCTGGCAATGGAGCGACGGCGGCAAGACCCTGACCTTCAAGCTGCGCCAGGGGGTCAAATGGCATGACGGCAAGCCGTTCACTGCCGCCGACGTCAAGTGCACCTTCGACCTGTTCCAGGGCAAGGGCGACGCCAGGCTGCGCGCCAACCCGCGCAAGGAGTGGTTCGCCAACGTCGCCGAGGTGAAGGCGAACGGCGACGACGAGGCGGTCTTCACCCTGAACCGGCCGCAGCCGGCGCTGTTGACCTTGCTCGCCACCGGCTATTCGCCGATCTACCCCTGCCATGTGCCGCCGCAGCAGATGCGGCTGCATCCGATCGGCACCGGGCCGTTCAAGTTCGTCGAATACAAGCCCAACGAATACATCAAGCTGGCGAAGAACCCGGATTACTGGAAACCGGGCCGCCCGTATCTCGACGGCATCGAGTGGACGATCATCCCCAACCGCTCGACCGCGCTGCTCGGCTTCACCGCAGGCAAGTTCGACATGACCTTTCCCGACGAGGTGACGATCCCGCTGATGACCGACGTCAAGAGCCAGAAGCCGGACGCGGTCTGCCAGGTGCGCGCGACCAATGTCAGCACCAATCTGATCGTCAACCGCGACAAGCCGCCGTTCGACAACGCCGATATCCGCATGGCGATGGCGCTGGCGCTCGACCGCAAGAGCTTTATCGAGATCCTCGACCACGGCCAGGGCGATGTCGGCGGCGCGATGCTGCCGCCGCCCGAAGGGATCTGGGGGATGCCGCCGGAGATGCTGGCGACGATCCCCGGCTATGGCCCCGACATCGAGAAAAACCGCACGCAAGCGCGCGAGATCATGACGAAGCTCGGCTATGGGCCGGACAAGCACCTGGCGATCAAGGTGTCGACCCGCAACATCGCGCCGTTCCGCGATCCCGCGGTGATCCTGCTCGACCAATTGAAGACGATCTGGATCGACGCCGAGCTCGACCCGGTCGACACCGCCAACTGGTTTCCCAAGGTGGTGCGCAAGGACTACCAGGTCGGGCTCAACCTGACCGGCAGCGCGGTCGACGATCCGGACCAGCAATTCTTCGAGAACTACGCCTGCGGCTCGCAGCGCAACTACACCGGTTATTGCAACAAGGACCTCGACAAACTGTTCGTCGAGCAATCATCGGAAGCGGACCAGGAAAAACGCCGTAAGCTGGTCTGGGAGATCGACAAGAAACTGCAGGAGGACGGCGCCCGCCCGATCATTCTGCACGGCCGCGCCGCGACCTGCTGGGCGCCGCAGGTGAAGGGGATCGTGCTGGTGGTCAACAGCATCTACAACGGCTGGCGCTTCGAGGATGTGTGGCTCGACCGTTAGGTCGAGCCACACAGTTTCGGCTCAGGCGATGACCAGATCGGCCACCATCTCGGTGCCTCTGGTCTCGGGCCCGAGCAACAGCGCGACGACGAAGTTGACCAGCCCGAACATCGCGCCGATCAGCATCGGGATCGCGAAGCCGAGGTTCCACGACGGGTTGGTCGCAAAATAGGCCAGGATCGGCGGCACCAGCCCGCCGGCGATCGCGCCGACGTGATAGCTGAAGGCGGACGCCGTCGCCCGCACCTCGGTCGGGTAGCGCTCGTTGAGGTAGGCCGGGATCTGACCGTACATCCCACCGCCGGCGAACAGGCCGATCGCGACGAACCCGGCGACGATCACCAATGTATTCGTGGACAGCAGGTAGATCGGCAAAATTGCCATCGAGATGACGCCCGGGATGATCATCGCCCAGCGCCGGCCAAACCGATCCGAGAAAATCCCCCAGCTCGAGCTGGCGAGGAACACGAGGAGGTTCGCCAGCATGAGCGGGGTCGCGATCAGCGCGGTCGAGAGGCCCAAATCCTTTTGCAGATGGGTCGCGAACAGCGCGTTGATCGAGTAGTAGGTAATGAATCCGGCGCACTGGAACCAGCAGGCATTGAGCAAATTGCCGATAATGCCGCGGCGGAAGATCGCCGCGAGCGGCGCCTTGACCACGCGGTTTTCCGCCTTCTGAAGGCGGTTGTTCTCGACCCAAACCTCCGGCTCCTTGACGAAGAAGCGGACATAGACGATCGCCAGCGCCGGGGCGATGCCGATCCACAGCATGCCGCGCCAACCGAATTTATCGAAGAGCAGCCAGTAGCACGCGCTCGACAGCAGGAAGCCGAGACCCCACGAACCTTGCAGCACGCCGCTCATCAAGCCGCGCGAGCGCTGCGGCCACTGTTCCATCGCCAGCGCGGCGCCGCACGGCCATTCGGCGCCCATGCCGATGCCCAAAAGGGTGCGGAACAGCAGCAGGAACCAGAAGGTCGGCGAAAACCCGGCGATGAAATTGCACACCGAGAACCAGAGAATCGAGATCATCAGCGGCTTCTTGCGGCCCATCCGGTCGGCCATCCAGCCCGCCGCCGTCGCGCCGACGAGGCGCATCCACAAGGTCAGGGTGAAGACGATCGCCACGTCGGTCAGCGGGACATTAAATTCCTTGGCGATCGGCACCATGATCAACAGGAAGACGGTAAAGTCGAAGGCGTCGAGTACCCACCCGAGCCACGCCGCCCCAAAAGCGTACCATTGATCCTTGGTGGGTTCTTTCCACCAGGGCAGGCTCGCATCGCTGGCCGGAAACGCCATTCGAAGCACTCCTCTGTTCATGCCGGTTCCTTTGGCGGAACCGTGCAGCCTCGACCCTAAGGCTGCGGAATAGAGGGTGTCTATCTCGGAAGATACGATCTTTTCACCGCATCAAAAATGCGGCAGCAATACTAACCCTTGACCGGGATACTTCCCATCAA
>Ga0209483_1003435_pt1 | contig 10416 bp, 11 predicted proteins | sample NGEPerA_FD_184508 | JGI IMG/M metagenome (GOLD analysis project Ga0209483, IMG submission 184508) | Arctic peat soil microbial communities from the Barrow Environmental Observatory site, Barrow, Alaska, USA - NGEE PermafrostL2-A... | ecosystem: Environmental > Terrestrial > Soil > Wetlands >...
GTCTTGCCGCCCTCCTCTTTTCCTTTGCGGCGGCCGCGAGGGAAGCGACCATTACGGTGCATGCGGGCAAGGCGGACAGCGCCAATTACGCGCTGGCCCGGCAGTTTGCTGAAGCGCTGGCGCTTGCCGGCAACGGCGCCTTCACGCTGGTCGTCGAGGAAAGTCAGGGGTCGGTCCAGAACGTCATGGATTCGATCCGGCTCGACGGCGACTACATCTTTACCGCCAATTCGGCGACCATCGCGCAGGCGCGGCGCGGCGACAAGCCGTTCGAGAAGAATGCGCATTACGACGAGATCCGCTCGCTCTTCCCCGTCCCGGCGCAGACCTTCCATTGGATCGTGCGCCAGGACAGCGGCATCAAAACCATGGCCAACCTTGCGGGACAGCCTTTTATTCCCGGCAGCAAGGGCAGTCTCGGCGAATGGGTCACCGACGAAGTGCTGCAAGTGCTCGGCATCGACAAGAGCGTCCAACTCATCGACGCGGACATCTCCGGCGCCGGAGCGGCGCTGAAGGACAAGCAGGTCGGCGGCTTCACCGCGACCGGCAGCTTTCCCATGGCGGCGGTGAGCGAGCTGGCGAGCGTCCTGCCCATCCGGATTCTTTCCCTGCCGCAGCCGACGATTCTTCGGATGCACGCCGTCGAGGACAGCACCGCGGCGGTCGTGATTCCGCGCGGCACTTATCCCGGGATCGATTACGACGTGACGACGCTGTCGGTGCCGGCCGGCGCCTACACCACGATCAGCATGACCAACGCCACCGCCTATGCCATCACCAAGGCATTCTGGTCGCAGCGCTTCGATCTGGCAAAGAAGCATCCCGCCTGGGCGGCGGTCATTCCGTCGCGCCTGACGACACTCGGCGCCCGGCTGCACCCGGGTGCGCTGCGCTATTATTCCGAAGCCGGCATCAAGGTACCGGCGAATCTGCGCTGACCTAGCCGGGTCGGCGTGCCATGGCGCCGATCGCCAGCGCCGCCCAGCCTACGATCAGCAAGGTGCCGCCGACCGGGGTAACGCCGGCCACGCGATGCGGCGCGCCGAAGGCCAGAAGCCACAGGCTGCCGCAGAACAGCAGCAGCCCCGCCGCGAAGCACCACAGCGCCACGCGCATAGGGGCCACGCCGATGACCGCGCCGTCGCGCATCAACGCCGCCAGCCCGAGCAGCGCCGCGGCATGCAACAGGCCCAGCCGGGTCGCGGTGGCGCCCCATTCCATCGCTTGGGCGTTGTCATGCAGCAGATGGCGCAGCGCGGCGGCGGCGCCGAGCGAAACCGCGCCGGCGATGCCGGCCACGACGATGGCGAACCGTTGCATCGCGATACCCTTTTCTTTCTTGCCGGGATAGGGCGGTATAAGTTGAGAGCCCGAACCGTTCAAGAGTAGCCCATGCCCGCCTTCGACATCGTTTCGCGTCTCGACCTGGCCGAGGTCGATAACGCGCTCGCCGGCCTGGCGCGGGAGATCGCTACGCGCTTCGACTTCAAAGGCTCGAAGTCGACGGTGACGCGTGAGGAAATGGCGATCACCGTCCTGGCCGACGACGAGATGAAGCTCCGCCAGCTCCAGGAACTGCTCAAGGGCCACATGGTGCGGCGGAAGGTCGATCCGGCGGCTCTCGACTTCAAGCCGCCCGAGCCGGCGGCAGGTCAGGCAATGCGTCAAGTCGTGGCGCTGAAGCAGGGCATCGCGGCCGATATTGCCAAGACCCTTGCCCGCGCCATCAAGGATTCGAAGCTTAAGGTGCAGGCGGCGATCCAGGGCGACGAGCTGCGCATCTCGGGCAAGAAGCGCGACGATCTGCAGGCGGCGATCCAGCTCCTGCGCGGGCTCAAGGTCGAGCAGCCGCTGCAATACGTCAACTTCCGCGACTGACCCAGCCTATTTTCCGCCCGGCTATTTCCCGGCCGGCTGCGCCTGAGCGCCGCAGCGCTGCACGATCGCGTTGAACTGATCCTGGAAGCTCGGCGGCAATTGGTTGCGATCGGCGACGTAGCGCGCCTGGTCGATGGTCATCGAATCGGCGGCCGCCTGGCTGGTGCAGTCGCAATAGCTGTCGATCACATCGCTCTTCGCCGCGCCGCCGGATTCCTGCAACGCTTGCGACGCGCTGCGCCGACAGGCGGCCTTGGCGCCGCGCACGAAATCGTCCCGCGCCGCACCGCTCAGCTTGTCGTCGCCGCTCGCGGGCGCCGTCACGCCGGCGGTGGACGATGCGAGCGGCGCCCGCCGGCTGTGCCAAGCCAGCAGACCCATCGCCAAAATGACAATTGCGGCGATCGCCGCCGTGACCAGCCACAATTGCCGGGTCGACATATCGCTTTCCTCCTGCGCTGCGCGGAGATTTTTATCGGGCCGCCGCCGTCGCGGCAACCTGCATCGGGGCCGCACCGTCCTAACGCCGGATGGCCTTGATCCGTCGCATCGAAGCCTTTAGATAGGGCGCGCGCCTCGGATGTCCCCATCGTCTAGAGGCCCAGGACGGAGCCCTCTCACGGCTCAAACCGGGGTTCGAATCCCCGTGGGGACGCCAGTTCGGAACAGCGCCAGCGCGCCGGAACGGTTCGCCCGGCGCCGGAGGCCGAGAGTGCCTTTTGCTTCCGCGCCGCCAGGCCGAATGTTATCGTTCGCGCCGATCATCGATCATCGAGGGAATATCGGGTAAAGCCAATGTCCGGAAAATCAAGGATCGTGGCGATCATCGTTGGGTTTTCGATGGCCGTTGTCTTGTCCGCCTGCGGGCTGAGCGGACCCGCGCATGGACCAGCGGCATCGAATGCCGCTGCGGTCGTCGACATGGGATTTGAAAGCTACAGCCCGGCGAGCGTCACAATCCGCGCCGGCGACACCGTCGAATGGCGGAACACGTCGCTTATTACCCATACGGTGACGGCCGATCCAAGTCGCGCGAAGACGCCGGGCGACGCGGTGCTGCCGCCGGGCGCGCAATCTTTTGATTCCGGCGACATCGCGGCCGGCCAGGTCTATCAGCGGACGTTCACGACGCCCGGGACGTATCGCTACTTCTGCACGCATCACGAGGCCGATGGGATGATCGGCACGGTGGTCGTCAAGCCGGCATCGTGATCTGTCCAGCCGGGTATCGCCGGCGCGCCGACCCGCCTCAGCCGCGATAATCCCCTGATTTGAAAGCAAGAGCCGGAGTGCTTGCCGGCGGGGCCGGTCCCACTATGTATTGAGGCGAGCCCCTCGGCGCGCCAAGATATGCGTGGAGTATGAGCATGGCTTCGGTAAGAGCGACACGAAAGAACGATCGGCCGGCATTCGCCGACGATGCCGCGCGCTGGGCGGCGGTGTTGCGCCGCGACCGGCGCGCCGAAGGAGCGTTCTTCTATTCGGTGAGCACGACGGGTGTCTATTGCCGGCCGGGATGTGCTTCGCGCCGGCCGCAGCGGGAGAACGTCCGCTTTCATCCGAGCCGTGAAGCCGCGGAACGGGCCGGCTTCCGGCCCTGCCGGCGGTGCCGGCCGACCCAGCCGGCGCTGGCCACACAGCACGCCGTGGCGGTGGCCAAGGCGTGCCGGCTGATCGAAGCCGCCGAGGACGCACCGAGCCTCGCCGCGCTCGCCGAATCCTCCGGCATGAGCCGCTTTCATTTCCATCGGATATTCAAGACCGTCACCGGCGTCACGCCCAAGGCCTATGCGGCGGCCCATCGCACGCGGCGGGTGCGGCAAGCGCTGCGGGACAGCGACACGGTGACGGACGCGATCTACGGCGCCGGATTCAATTCCAACGGGCGCTTCTATGCCACCTCGACCCAGGTCCTGGGCATGACGCCGACGCGCTTCCGGGCCGGCGGCGCCGGCGCCGCGATCCGCTTCGCCATCGGCCAATGCTCGCTGGGCGCGATCCTGGTTGCGGCCACCGACAAGGGCATCTGCGCCATCCTGCTCGGCGACGAACCCGACGCCCTGGCGCGCGACCTGCAGGACCGCTTTCCCAAGGCGCGGCTGCTGGGCGGCGACCAGGATTTCGAGCAATGGATCGCCCGGGTGGTGGGCCTGGTCGAAGCCCCCGCGCTCGGCCTCGATCTGCCGCTCGATCTGCGCGGCACGGCGTTCCAGCAGCGGGTCTGGCAGGCACTGCGCAAGATCCCGCCGGGCGTTACGGCAAGCTACAGCGAAATCGCCCGGCGCATCGGCGCGCCGAAAGCGGTGCGCGCCGTGGCCCAGGCCTGCGCGGCGAACGCCATAGCCATCGCCATTCCCTGCCACCGGGTCGTGCGCACCGACGGCGATCTTTCGGGCTATCGCTGGGGGGTGAAGCGCAAGCGCGCGCTGCTCGAGCGCGAGACCGCGGCGCCGTGATCGGCGACCTGCTGGCGAAGGAGCGTCATCCGGTTGCGCGGACGGAGACGCTCGGCGTCGGCGCGATATTGCTGCGCCAATTCGCTTTGCCCGAGGCGGCGGCCTTGATGGAGGATCTCGGGCAAATCCTCGCCGTGGCGCCGTTCCGGCACATGGTGACGCCGGGCGGCTACCGCATGTCGGTGGCGATGACCAATTGCGGCCGCGCCGGCTGGATCACCGATCGGCGCGGCTATCGCTACGAGGCGACCGATCCGGCCAGCGCCCATCCCTGGCCGCCGATGCCGCGTGCCTTTCGGAACCTCGCCATTCGCGCGGCCGCGGCCGGCGGCTATGAATGTTTTGCCCCCGATTCATGCCTGATCAACCGTTATGAGCCGGGCGCGCGGCTGTCGCTGCATCAGGACAAGAACGAGCGCGACTTCGCGGCGCCCATCGTCTCGGTCTCGCTCGGGCTGCCGGCGGTGTTCCTGTTCGGCGGCGCGCGGCGCGGCGACCGGCCGCGCCGGCTCCGGCTGGAAAGCGGCGACGTCGCCGTGTGGGGCGGCGCCACGCGGCTGGCCTTTCACGGCATCGAGCCGCTCGACGACGGCCACGATAAGCTGACCGGGCGTTGCCGCATCAATTTGACGTTCCGCCGGGCGCTTTGACCGGACGCGCGCTGGCGAGCACAGCATTCATGCAGTCCCTCGATGGTCGCAAAACGTCAGATTATATCTGCCAGCGTTGTATCGGGTCGTTTGGCTTCCTCAACAAAGTGGACCCGCGTGCGTCAAAATGGTTCAAGAAACGGCGCATTTTGGCCGTTTTTCTCTGACTTATGGGGCATGGGAAAAACCTCAGGAAAATAACTGAGGAAAACTGCCATTTTGCTTTTTTCGAGCCCCCCAATTGAACGATATAAAAACACAATTGACGCAGCAATTATCCCGATCTGCTATCATATTATTCCGATCGAGCAGATTTTTTTCCCCATACATCACTCGATCCAGCTCTCGCTGTCTTGTCGCGCGAGCTTTGAAAGATTCTGCATGTTAAAGATTTTGCATGTTTAAGTCCAAGAGAGAGATTTACGCACGTCGGGTAAGATTAGCGCGCTGCGCTCTCGGGATGAGCGTCAAAGAATTCGCTGAGTTCATCGGCTTGGGTGTGAACACAATTAGCAATGTTGAAAACGCGAAGGAAGTGCTCAGCCGGACTCCCGATGCGATCGACAAAAAATTGAGCGAAGAGAGCTATTTAGAATGGTTTCCGGACGACGGTAAAAGCATCGGTGTGCGGCTGCATTATACGAAGAGAAAGTGGGTTCCGGCCGGGCCGAGTCCAATGGTGCGGTATTTTGACAAGCGTAAGCCGCCTAAAGTATTTCCCCCTTATGATCAAAGCGAATTTGAACGAGGTATGATCAACTCAAAATATCCGCATGAGCAATGGCTGGAAGACCAGAAAAAACTCGAGAGTGAACGTCTACGCTTGGAATATGAGCAAAGAGACAAACGCATTGGGAAAAGGACCGCCGAGGCCAAAAAATTATCTGCCCTAAAGCGCGAGAAAAAATTAGCTGTCTTAAAGCGCAAAAAGAAGAAATCTTGAAGCGGTCGCCATCGCCATTTGGGCGCGGGCGACGAACAACACGAGCGCCTTCCTAGCCCATTTCATGTCGCTATGCCGGCCCACCAGGCATTCGCTGACGGGCATGTCATCGGTGAAGTCGATCGAACGCTGTATTCCGGATGTGCTGGTCATCGGCGGCGATGGAGGGTGAGCGTTGCCTAACAGCCGATCGGGTTCCGCCGGCCAGTCCTATGTTCGGCGCTTGTGCATCTCGCGGGGGAGCTTCAATAGCTCTGCTGGTTCGACATCGAGCACTGGCCTGCTGCTGGTTCCGCAGACACCGAGTTAGGTGTTTTGATGGAATCGGAGGTGGGTCATGGAACGACGGAGATTTACGCGGGAGTTCAAGCTTGAGGCTGTGAAGCTGATCGAGGAGCGTGGGGTTAGCTTACGCGCTCGCGCGACCTTTGTTTGTGTTTGTACGCCGGCGTCCGGTAGACGCTTTAAGTTTTAGTCTGTAAGGCTTTATCAAACTCTCTGCGGGAATTCCCCATTTCCGGCTTAGTTTCCAAATTAGATCGACAGTCAGATGGCGGCGGCGATTTAGAATTTCCGAGGCACGCGAACGCGAACCGATCAGCCCCACTAAATCCGACTGTCCGAATCCCTTCTGTTCCATTTTTAATTTGATTGCTTCGACCGGATCGGGCGTCTCAATCGGCCAGTGCTTGTCCTCGTAATCCTCAATCACGAGAGCAAGAAGGTCGAAACGATCGGCTTCCGACGTACCTGGATCGGGCTCATGTTCAAAATAGCGCTCGATATCCTTGAGCGCAGCGTCGTACTCCGCCTCGTTACGGATTGGACGAATCTCCATTTGAGCCATGTCAGTCTTCTCCATTTAAGTCACTAATCTCTAAGTTGCTCTTTCAGGGTTCCGCTCCTGTTTTTTAGACCTTAGTCGGGTCTATCGAATTGTACTCCTTGTGCGTCCCGACGAATTTCACCAGCACGCGCTTGAACCGATACGCGACGTGGACGACCAGCCTGAATTTATTTCCGCCAATGTCAAAAATCAGCCGGTTGTCGGCCACGAAATCGACCGTATTCCCGAACTGCTTCTTAACGTCGGCCGGGCCCTTCCAGGAAGCCGCCTTGACCACCATGTACCAAGCCCTCAGCGGCTTCTCGGCTTGCGCATAGCGTTGCCAGAACTGCCTGAGGGTGCGGCGCGCAATGATCTGCATGGACTAATATACTGTGTTCCCATTACGGGAACAAGAAAATGATTCCCAAAATGGGAACTTTTCTGTGCTCATGGGCCGTATACCCCGGCGATTGCGGTGGACGAGCCCTATCCAGGCAGATGACTAGCTCCTGGATCGGAGGTCAATGTGCGCCGGCCGGCGGCGGCCCAGTAGACCGGGCCAACGCCGACACAGCACCATTTCTCAAGCATCCGCCGCGAGGCGTTCGAGCCATTCGGCAACGGCCTATTTCTCAATGAGAGTCCGACGCCCGCATTTGAGAACCTTCAAGCGGTCCGCCTTGATTTCTTTATAGACGCGCGAGCGGCCTAGGCTGTCCCCATACCAAACGGAGGACGAGCGCGACATTCAAATTGCGCGCAAGCGTCTCGCCGAAATAAAGCGGTCGCCGGATACAGCACATCAAGGGATTAATCTGGATACCGGATAATGGCAAAAGTGTCGGCATCCGCTTGGATTACAAAAACGTGCCGCTTTCATTTGAAGATGCTGCGGTTAAATTACATGAATTCAAAAAGGGTCGATTACTTCGTTCCGATGATCATGCGTTTGAACGAGGGAAGTTGACGTCGAACTTCCCGATAGAGAAATACCTGCGTCAAAATGAAAAACGCCAGAAAAAAAAGGCCGAGACAAACGTGTTAAGCAACGGCCGCGGAGCCCTGGCCGCGCGGCCGTGTAGTGAAGTGATGAATTCAGAGAAACAATCAGTAAAGTTAACTCCGCACGCATTATTTCTGGCCCATCTAAATTATTCTGATACTCTTGGATATGGCATTCAGCCTGGGTTACGCACCGAATTTTCCTCCCCTGGATAACCTCTGCGGCAAGCATTACTGCTACCGAAATTTTATCGAATGCGGCGAAACCTGGCGCCGCAATCAAGTCGACAACCGGCCAAGCCAGCTTCAGACCTACACAGCTATGCGCGAGCTGTGCTGTTGGGTGCTCGACCCTGTCGTCGATCAGTTCGGGATCGCTGATCTACATTATGCTTTTGCGTCAGCCGCATTGGACAAGCTGGTACGGCGAAAGAAATTTCCCAATACGACGCGCAACCTCGACCAGCATGCCGGTTGCGAACTCAACAGCAAGGGTCGGCCTTATTGTCCGCGCCTCGGGCTTGCCGTTGATATTCAGGTGCCGGGCATAAGCTCGCTCAAGATCGCCCAGTGGGTGATTCAAAACACCGGCTATGACCGGCTTTATTTATATGGCGCCGATAGACCGCTTCACGTCAGCGTTGGGCCGGAAAACGCCAAGGTAGTCTGGCACTCGCCATTCAACCGTGAGGTTCGAGGCCATGACCTGTGACGGCCTGGCGTTACACTTGGCTCTAAGCTGAACTTTTAGGATTTTTTTTCTTTAGCCGGACGCCGGGCCCTTCGTCATCCTCATCGAGAAAAATTACGCCGCCGTCTTCGAGAGACCGGCGAATGTCTGCAATCGTGCGTCGGTGCGGTTGGCGTGTGCCTCGCTCAAAATCCATCAAGGTACGGGGCCCGACGTCAGATAATTTGGCGAGCTGATCGCGGCTCCAACCGAGCAATGCTCGAGCGGCGCGACATTGCTTGGGCAATATATACTTTTTAACTTCCATATTACCTATTTTAGGCATATAGTATCTCAGATCGCATGGATCCGAACGACCACCCTCGTTAGCCAGCTCTGGGAGATTTTATCGATGTATTTGCCCGTCACCCAAGAAGCCGAAATCTATCGATTATTGCGCGAGCACCTTTTTGCCGAATTTCCCGAAGCAGATGAAGAAACATTACATGACACCCTCGAAGGCCTGAGCACCTTACCAGAGATGCTCGCCGCAGTGATCCGCTCCTATCTCGATGATCTGAGCCTGGCCGCGGCCTTGGGCATGAGGCTTGGGGACATGCAGGAGCGGCTGGGGCGATTCGAGGCCCGGGCGGAGAAGAAGCGGGCGCTGGTAACGCAAGTGATGGAACGTGCCGATCTGAGGAAGCTGCAGGAGCCCGATTTTACCGTCTCGCTCCGAGCGGTGCCGCCGGGGCTGGTGGTGAGCAACGAGGCCGAGATCCCGGGGGATTACTGGAAGGTGCAACCAGCGAAGCTCGATAAGCGGGGCTTGCTGGCAGCGCTGCAGCTGGGCCAGGCGGTGCCGGGGGCGAATCTTGGTAATGGCGGCACCACCATCTCGGTCAGGAGCAAATAATGTCCTTCAGCAATAACCAGCTGCGGAAGCTCGCGGGCAAGCTGCCCGAGCGTTACGTGAAGACGCGAGCCCAGCGTGGGATCAGTCTCTCCTATGTCGAGGGCTGGCATGTGATCGACGAGGCCAACCGGGTCTTCGGCTTCGATGCCTGGGACCGGGAGACGCTTGTCGCGGATTGCGTCTACCAGGACGGACGCCTGAACCCCAAGGCCTGCACCTATACGGCGCGGGTGCGCATCCGGGTCCGCGCCGGCGATACGCTGGTCTATCGGGATGGCAGTGGGGTCGGACATGGCAGCGGTACCACTTTGGGCGAAGCGCATGAGAGTGCCCTCAAGGAAGCCGAGACCGACGCCACCAAGCGGGCGCTTACCACCTTTGGCAACCTCTTCGGTCTCGCCCTCTATGACAAGGAGCAGGCCGGCGTGCGCCGGAAGCCCAAGACTGTCGGGGCTGCTGCGGTAGCCGCACCTTGGATTCTGCTCGGGGCCGCGGGCGAAGCTTTAGCGCGGCACGATCGGCCGCAGGGCTTCTGCACCGATCTGCGCCAGCGCATCAATCGAGCAGCGCACATTGAAGATCTCGAGACGCTCTGGTCCCGCCATGCCGAAGCCCTCAGCCGGCTGCGTGCCGAATGGCCCGAGCTCAAGACCATCCATGGGCTGCACTACGCCGAGATTCTCGGCCAGGTCTACGAGGACCAGAAGGCGCGGCTCAACGATGTCCTGGAGCCGCGCTCAATCTCGGAAGCCGGCGAAGACACTGCACCCGACACGCTGAACGATCGCAGCAGTTCCGTTGCCGAGATCGATAAATCCATGCTGGCCCTCGGCACCCCGCGGCGGGTGCGCGATAAGGCGCATCTCCAGTTCGTGGGCTCCCTGCCCTGCCTCGTCTGCGGTCGCAGCCCGGCCCACGCGCATCATCTGCGCTTTGCGCAGTTGCGCGCCATGGGAGCCAAGGTCAGCGACGAATGGACGGTGCCGCTCTGTCCCATCCACCATCGCTCGCTCCACGACGTCGGCATCGAGGAGGAATGGTGGCAAGCCAAGGGCATCGATGCCAAAGC
>Ga0209483_1003437_pt1 | contig 10414 bp, 13 predicted proteins | sample NGEPerA_FD_184508 | JGI IMG/M metagenome (GOLD analysis project Ga0209483, IMG submission 184508) | Arctic peat soil microbial communities from the Barrow Environmental Observatory site, Barrow, Alaska, USA - NGEE PermafrostL2-A... | ecosystem: Environmental > Terrestrial > Soil > Wetlands >...
GGTTGGAGGTAGCGGCTAGGTGCTTTCATGCCCACAAGTTATATAGCTTGCTTTCATCCTATGGAAGTTATTAGTCAGGATAAGTAGGGGGTTTTTGGAAGTTCCCTTGAACAAACGCTCAAATTGAGAAAGCGCGAATTTTGTTTTCTTGGCGCGCCGCGTGCGAATTTTTTTTCAAACTTCACTCGGCAGGCCATTCCGCGCGGAGGCGGGAATTCCCTTTCGCACCCCTTCCGCTCACATCATCGCCCGCGATTTCACCGTGACTTTGAGAGCGTAACGGCTGCCTGTCCGCTGCAATTGCATCCGCGTGCCAAAGGCGGTGGCAAGATTTTTGGAATTCAGCACGTCCGCCTTTTTCCCCGCCGCCAGCACGCGCCCGCCTTTCAAAACCAAAAGGTGCGAAAACACCGGCATGATTTCCTCGACGTGATGCGTCACCAAAACCAGCGCCGGCGAATTTTTCCGCGCGCCAAGCCGCTGGAGGAATTGCAGAAAATGTTCGCGCGCCGCCGGGTCAAGTCCCGCGCACGGCTCGTCCAAAATCAAAACGCGCGGCTGCGCCATCAACGCACGGCCGATCAGCACGCGCTGGCGTTCGCCCTGCGAGAGCACGCGCCACGGCCGTTCGGCGAGATGCGCGCACTCAATCTGCCGGAGCCGCCGCAGTGCCCGCGCTTTTTCGGCGCGCGTCACGCGCCCCCAGAAATCAATCATCGCGTATTTGCCGCTGGCGACCGTTTCCAGCGCGGGTTCGTCATCGGCCATCATCTGCCGCACGGATGAACTGACGAGACCGGTTTTCTTCCGCAGCACGCGCCAGTCGGACTCGCCGTAAGTTGCGCCGAGCAAAGAAATTTCTCCCGCCGTCGGCATCAAATAACCTGTGAGCGCGCTCAACAACGAGGTTTTTCCCGAACCATTCGCACCGAGCATCACCCAATGTTCGCCGCGCTTGACGCGCCAGTTCACATCGTCAAGAATCACCACGCCGTCGCGCTGAATCCGCAGGTTTGAGATTTCCAGGATTGTTTTCACATGAAAATTTTGCCAAAAAATTTCACAGAAGCAAACGAAGTGAACGAAGTTTAATTTCATCTTTGTTTTCTTTGCGGGCTTCTGTTAAAAACGCGAAATGAAAATTTGCTTTCCATCATCCTTGTTTTAGCTTGCGCAATGAAAATGCAAGCAGCCATCCACACGGAAACGATTGATTACAAACAAGGCGACACGACGCTCGAAGGGTTTGTCGCGTGGGACGATTCAATTTCCGGCAAACGACCCGGCATTCTCGTCGTGCATCAATGGTTCGGCCTGACCGATTACGAAAAAGCACGCGCAAAACAACTTGCCGAACTCGGCTACGTCGCGTTTTGCGCCGACATTTACGGAAAAGATTCGCGGCCAAAAGATGTTTCTGAAGCTGGCACGACAGCGGGAAAATATAAAAATGACCGAACGCTTTTGCGCGTGCGCGTGAACGGCGCGCTCGATGTGTTGAAGAAAAACGACCTCGTGGATACGAAGCGTGTCGCCGCCATCGGCTATTGTTTCGGCGGAACGACGGTGCTTGAACTTGCGCGCAGCGGCGCAAATTTGGACGGCGTCGTCAGTTTCCACGGCGGCCTGGATTCGCCGACTCCTGCTGATGGGAAAAATATCAAATGCAAAGTCCTCGCGCTCGCGGGCGCAGATGATCCGTTTCAAAACCCAAAAGATTTGACTGCGTTTGAAAGCGAAATGCGCGACAACAAAGTAGATTGGGAAATCACATTTTACGGCGGCGCCGTTCACGCCTTCACGCAGCCCGATCCCGGCTTCGTCAATGCGGGCGCAAAATACAATGAGAAGGCCGACAAACGTTCGTGGGAAGCGATGAAAACTTTCTTTGCGGAAATTTTTCAATAATTTGTCGTAGCGGCGGTCGGCAGACCGCCGCTGACTTTTAAGATGGCGGCGCTCTGCCGAGTCGCCGCTACAAAAAAATCATGCGCATCACCGGCGGCAACGCGGCTCGGCGGATTTTGAAAGTTCCCAAAGGACTCGACGTGCGACCTACACCTGATTTGGTAAAACAGGCGGTTTTTAATTCGCTCGGTGAACGTGTCATGGGCGCCCGCGTGCTGGAACTGTTCGCGGGCAGCGGCGCGTTGAGTTTGGAATGTTTGAGTCGCGGCGCGGCTTTGGTGATGTGCGTTGAGAAATCGCATCGGCACGCGGAATTTATCCGCAGCAACGCGGACGCGGCGGGTTATGGAGAAATTTTGGAAGTGCGGACGCAGGATGTTTTTCCGGTGATGAACCAACTGGCGGAAAGCGGACGGCAATTTGATTTAATTCTGGCCGATCCGCCTTACGGAGAAAAAAATGTGAACCGCCGCTCGACTTCATTCGCGCAGCAGTTGCTCGACGATAAAAATCTGCCGAAGCTGCTCGCGTCCGGCGGAAGATTTGTTCTTGGCCACACGAAACGCGACACGCTGGAAATCGTCGCACCGTGGACGGAAGTGAAAATGCTCAAGCACGGCGACACCGTGATGCGTTTTTTGGAAATTTAGCCGGTGGGGCGAGCGTCCTCGCGAGCCGCGAGAACTGTTTGGCGCACGTCGGCTCGCGAGGACGCTCGCCCCACCAAATTGAGCCACTACCCATTCGCCGCTTGCAATTGCGCGAAATCATCCGCATTTTGGAAAGTCACGAAACGGAATTATTGGAATTTTGGAATGAAACTGAATAACAATCCGCCGCCGGACATTGCGGCGGTGCATATATCAAAAGATCGGCTCGCGTTTGATTTGGAAGACGGGCGCTCGGTCAGCGTGCCGCTGGCTTTTTATCCCACGCTGCTGCTCGCGTCAGGCCGCGACCGCGCGCATTTTGAAATCACGCATTCTTCCGTCCACTGGCCAAAATTCGACTGCGACATCAGTTCGGAATGTTTGTTGCGCGGCGCAAAAGAAGCGCGCAAGTTCGCGCAAAAAGCCGTCGCGCGGAAAAAACAATTGGTTGCGGCTTGATCTTTGCGCCGTGGACGGAAGTGAAAATGCTCAAGCACGGCGACACCGTGATGCGTTTTTTGGAGATGGCTCAATAGTTGAGAAGCATGATTAACAAAAAACAATTGAATCAACCCGTGGACAATGAAGTGATTGGCGCATTGGCCGGGAAATTGACAGTTTTGGCGTGTTGTATTTTTGGAACTTCAATGTTCTTTTCTGTCATTTCACTGCGTTGCCTTTACGGAGACGGCTCGTATCAATTGACCGAAGTTTTAAAAGCCGCGATTTTGTGGAAGTCGCCAAAAACCGGGATTGCGCTTCGTTTATTTTTCAATTTCCCGTGGTTCTGGCGATTAAGTTGGGCGTGACAAACCTTCATGCGCTCGAATTGGCTTTTGGTTTTGGGTGTTTTTTTCCGTGGCTGATTTCTTTGATGTTTTGCCACTGGCTGGCACCACGGCATTTTTGGCTGGTCATGCTGGGCTGTGCAGCGGGTTATCTGAATGCCGCTTTCATGCCGGTGGGCGAATACATCATTGCCCATGCTTTTTTCTGGCCGGTGCTGTTCGTTATTTTGTTTGCGAATCCATTGAAACCGCTGGCAGCGGGTATACTAATCGTATCGGCGGCGATTTTGCTATTCAGTTATGAATCACTGTTGTTCCTTGGACCGCCGCTGGCACTGCTGGCGGCATGGCGATCCAGTCGTGGCGGCGAAAAGTTTTGGGTGCGGATAATTTTTGCCTTTGCAGCCGTGTTGTTGGTTTTGGCTGCGTTAATTGCTCTTGATGGAATAATATATCCACAATCTCAAGCCAACCTTGGTGGATTCAAGCACGGAATCAAGTGGATATTTACCAATCCGACATGGACGACGGCATGGAGTTTTGTCTGGCTGATTTTGATGGGTGCTGTTTGTCTTGGACGCAAAATTTTTACGGTTCGTTATTTCCGGCTGGAATTGGCGTTGTTCGCATGGATCATTGTCATTTGGGGACTTGGACCAATCCTGCATCCCGAAGATGTTGGAGCGGATCGTCAATATGAGTCGCGACCTTTGCAACTCATGGTTCCCTTTGCCTTGATGGTAGTGGCATGGATTTTGAGCGTCTGGCCAAAATGGTTTGAGGCTCAACGCAACTACCTCATCGGCTTTAGTGCATCCTTTCTGCTGGCGCAGTCGCTATGGATGATTGCAGCAACCTGGCAATGGCATGGTTTTGTAGGAGTTTGGCGAGGTATGCTGGCAACATATCGTGGGCCGGTGTTATTGAAAAATACGTCGTTTGGAACTCCCTCCACTCAAGGCCAGACATTAAATTTTGATTGGTATTGGGCCAATCCCAACTTAAGTATTTTATTGGCTCCCAATGGAAAAGTTCAATCCATTATCCTTTCGGGCGTCACGCCCTCTTGGCAGCCTTTCGACCCTCGTGATCCCGAACAACTTCCAAAATTGCAAAGATACGGCGTAAACTACGACGACTATGTTAAAGCCCTTCGACAATCGCAATAAGACTAATCTGCTTTTGTTTCTTCAACCGCTTCGCGAATTGTTTTTTTGAATGTCTCCATGCCCTGATCAAACGCGGCGGAGATCGGCAGCACCTTCACTTTTTTGATCTTCTTTTTGAACTCCTTCAGATTTTTTTCGGCGACAGCTTCGTCCATTTTGTTGGCGACGACAATGCGCGGGCGTTCCAGCAGTTCGGGATCGTAAAGTTCCAGTTCCTTGAGCAGTTGCTTGTAATCATCCCACGGCTCGCGGCCGTCGGTGCCGGCCATGTCGAGCAGCAGCACGAGGATTTTGCAGCGCTTGATGTGGCGGAGAAATTCATGGCCCAGGCCGACGTTCTGGCTCGCGCCCTCGATGAGTCCCGGCACGTCGCAGACGGTCAGCCGCTTCCAGTCGGTGTATTCCAGGATGCCGATCTGCGGCGTCAGCGTCGTGAACGGATACGCGGCAATCCTCGGCCGCGCCTTGGAAATGGCGGCGAGCAGCGTGGACTTGCCTGCGTTCGGATAACCAACCAGCCCAATCTCGGCCATGATGCGCAATTCCAAAAGATATTCGCCTTCCGTGCCTGGCTCGCCCGGTTGCGCAAACCGCGGCGTCTGGTGGCGCGCGGTCGCGAAATTGCGGTTGCCCAATCCGCCGCGTCCGCCCTTGCACAAAATAAATTGCTGTCCGTGCTGCGTGAGATCGGCAACGAGTTCGCCTTTGCCGGCGTCCTCGGCGGCGGCTTCTCCGCTGACTTCGACATTTTCGTTCAAATCAATTTCCATCGCCGTCTCGCCGCGCGAGGTGCGCAGCAACGGCCGTTTGCCCATGCCGCTGCCGATCATCGGTTTTACATCGCCGGACTCCTCCTCGTCATCGTCCTTTTTCATTTTGGTTTCGATGGGCGGCGTGGTGTCTTTGAGCCGCCAGACCAGCGTGCCACACGGGACTTTGATGATTAAATCTTTTCCGGCCAGCCCGTCCATGCCCTTGCCCATGCCGTGATCCCCGTCATCCGCGACGAGGCGCGGGACGTAATACTGCTGAATGAGATTGTTCAGGTCGTGGTCAGCCTGCAAAATCACGCTGGCACCGCGGCCGCCGTTGCCGCCGCTCGGCCCGCCTTTGGGCACGAACGCCTCGCGATGAAACGCGACGGCACCTTTGCCGCCGTGACCGGCGCGGGCGCAGATTTTGATTTCGTCAATGAACATGAAATTATTCTCCGGCCAGTTGTAATGCGCGCTGGTGCAAATGCGATGAAATCCAAAAATTCGACTCGCTTTCCAAACGCTCCAATAAGATTTTGACACTGGAAATCAATTTCTCATTTTTCGCGTCAACTAAAACACCCACAGTGCCGACGGTGCGAAGCCCCAATTTTGCCGCAACTTCACGGCCGGATAATTCATCAATCAACAGCGCGTCCGCTTTTTGTTTCAGACAAAGGGCGATGGCGGCGGATTCGCCGATGTCAAGCTGCGCCTGGATCACTTCGGCAGGAAATGATTCTGGCGCCGCCAAAATTTCAATCCAATCCGGCAGAGCCAACCCTGAAAATCGTTTTTGAATTTTGGCCAGCCGCGCGAATTCTCCGGCCACTTCCGCTGGAATCAGAACGCGCTTGAAAAGCTGCTGGAGCAAATGTTCGTGCTGAACGCGGCACAAATTCAAAATGACTGGAGTGTCAGCGACAACAATCATCGGTTTTTAAGTTCCCGAAGAGTCTGCATGTCATCCTCCAAATCCTGCACGCCATAATGTTGCGGAATTTTCCGGTCGCGCAGGCAGCCCTGAAACTCAAAAAATCCGACGCCCGCAATGTCCGCCGCCTGAATGAGGGTCACTTTGCGCGCCGCACAAAGCGAAACCGCAAGTTCCTCTTTCAACTCGCGCTCGGTCATTTTAATTTCCGGCAATGTGAGCGTCATATCTGGAATCTAGTCAATTTTGCGCTGCCGGTCAAACGTCGTCTGGAAAACAAAAAAGGCGAGGCGTTTGGCCTCGCCTGAAAACGGTTGCCCGCCTTAATTTTTCGCCGTGACTTCCGCGACGATGTTCACGCGGCGGCTCTTCTGATCGAACTTCACCGCGCCGTCCTTGAGCGCGAAGAGCGTCCAATCGCGGCCCGTGCCGACGTTCCTGCCCGCGACAAATTTGCTGCCGCGTTGGCGGACGATGATGCTGCCGGCGGTGACGACCGTGCCGCCAAATTCTTTTACACCAAGGCGTTTGCTGACGCTGTCGCGCCCGTTCTTGACGCTGCCTTGACCTTTTTTATGTGCCATAATTTTTCTTAAATTACTTTTGCACGGATTTCACGGATTTTCACAGATTAGCAAATTGTTTTCAATTCGTGTCAATTTGTGTAATCCGTGTCAGATTTTAATTTCTTTGATCTTGATGACCGTCAATTCCTGACGATGGCCGATGGTCTTGTGATAACCCTTGCGGCGTTTCATCTTGAACGTGAGTTTTTTCTCGCCGCGCTTGTGCGCGACCACGTCGGCGATGATGCTCGCGCCCGAAACGATCGGCGTGCCGAACGAAAATTTGTCGCCGCTGACCATCAGCACGCGGTCAAACGTGAATGGTTTGCCGGCCTCAGTCTCGAGCCGTTCGATTTCCAGCGTGTCGCCCGCCGCGACGCGATATTGTTTGCCGCCTGTTTCTAAAACTGCATACATAAATTTATTTTCCCGCAAAGGGTCGGGCATTAAACCAGATTTTCGCGGACTGTCAACGCCTGATTTTTGGCAATCTGGCTTGTTCCCGTCGGCGCAACTGGCGTTCCTGTCTCTTGATTTCACCGGTCAATAATTCTTCCCCGCTCCAATTTCTATTGTGAGCGTATTGAACCAAAGCAAAAAGATTTTTGGCAATCGCTGCTTTTGGCTTTTTACTATGCAATCTCGCGCTTTCCTGTAACAACGCCGCTGCATCAGAATATGAAACAAGTCCTGCTTTCTTTGCCTTCTTAACCAATTTTTCGGCGCGCAGCAATGACGGCAAATGTTTCGGCATTCCATCAAACGCGGAATGGCGCGCGTGTTTTGTTCCATGTTTTTCCGCGCGTTTGATTTTTTCCCAGTTCGCCCAGACCTCGTCCACGTTTTTGACTTTGGTTTTTCCAAAAACGTGCGGATGGCGGCGGATTAATTTTTCCACCAGCACGCGACAAACTTTTTCAAAATCAAACGCGCCGCGTTCCTTCGCCATTTGTGCATGAAAAACCACTTGCAACAATAAATCGCCCAGTTCCTCGGCCATTTCGGAATCGTCGCGCGCTTCAATCGCGTCAATCAATTCATAAACTTCCTCAATCGCATGGCGGCGCAGCGTTAGGTGCGACTGCTCGCGGTCCCACGGACAGCCATTCGGCGAGCGCAATTTCGCCATGACCTTGAGCAAGTCGTTTATCGCAGGTTGTTTTTTCATTTTTTTTAACCGCAGAGGCGCGGAGACGCAGAGTTGGAATATTTTTTCTCTACGCCTCGGCGTCTCGGCGGTAAGTTACAAAATCACCAGATCGTCGCGATGCACCAGTTCGACGCGGGCAAGCTTCCGGGCGCGGATTTCCCCGGCGCTGAACTTGGCAATGCCACGCGCGAATTCCGTTCCGTCCAGATCGCAAATGCGCACAACTTCTTCCGCCTGAAAATTTCCTTCGCAGCGCGCGACGCCCGGCGGCAGCAAACTTTTTCCCGCTTCACGCAACGCCTTTTTCGCGCCGTCGTCCACGAACAACGCGCCTTTGGGATGATGAAAAAATGCGATCCAGCGTTTGCGTCCCTGCAATTTGTTCGGCTGCGCGACGAACAGCGTGCCTTCGTCCGCGCCGTCCAAAATTTTGGCGAGCACGGTTTTCTTTCTGCCCGCCGCAATCACAAGCGGAATGCCGGAGCGCACGACGATTTTTGCCGCTTCTATCTTTGATTTCATTCCGCCCACCGCCGTCGCGCTCGTCGTGCCGCCGGCCATCTTTTCAATCGCGTCGTCAATCTTTTCGATGACCGAAATCGTTTTGGGGTTCTTCTTTCCGAAATTTTCGATGACGCCGTCCACCGTCGTTAGAATTACCAGCAAATCCGCCGGCAGCAGCGCCGCCACCAGCGCGGACAATGTGTCATTGTCGCCAAATTTGATTTCAGTGAACGACACGGCGTCGTTTTCATTGATGATGGGAACGACGTCGCGCTGGAGCAGCGTGACGAGCGTGTTGCGCGCGTTGAGATGGCGTTCGTGATGTTCGAGGTCTTCGTGCGTGAGCAGCACCTGCGCGACGACGAGGCCGTGCGCGGAAAAAAGTTTGTCGTAGCTCGCCATGAGCCGCGACTGGCCGACGGCGGCGCAGGCCTGCTTTTCCGCAAGATTTGTGGGGCGCGATTCATAACCAAGCGCGCTCATGCCGGCGCCGACCGCGCCGGAAGTCACCAGCACGACTTCCTTGCCGGATTTTTTCAGCGCGGCGATTTGGGCGACGAGCTGCTCGAGTTGCGCCGGGTCAATCAGCTTCCGGCTGTCGGTGAGAACGCCGGTGCCAAACTTCACGACCAGGCGCGAAACCGATTTGAGTGAATCACGATGCACGCGGCGAGGTTAGAAAATATCGCGGCATTGAAAAGGCAAATAGTGGCACAGGCATCTTGCCTGTGTGTTTTGGAATTTTCGGCAACCGAAGGATCAGAAACTCACAGGCAAGATGCCTGTGCCACTACTTCAAGGTTGTGGGCGCGACCAGCGAACCGAAGAAATCCCACTGCGCAGCGAGGCTGAATAATTAAAAGCCAAGCAACTTGAGAATGTCGGCTGTGGAGTTCTGGTTAACAAAAATTCCAAAAACCTCATCGCCTCGCAAGGCAACCAAAAGTGCCAACCCATGTAAATCTTCTTGCTCTTTTACGTTCTTGATGACCAGATTTTCTATGCCGATCGGTTGCTCGCGGTTGTTTTTCTGGTTTTCAAGGTCAATGTATTTCGCCGTGCCGACGGAGACGTTCAGCACGTCAATGCCTTTGAAATCCATGCCGGTTCGTCTTTTGATTTCATCCAGCCCATTGCTCCTGGCGACATTTTTTGGCGTCGGCATCGCCGCGCCCAGCGCGAACAGGTTCGTCTGGCCGGCCTCGTTTTTTACGATGTCGAGTTCGCCGAGGTTGAAGCGCAGGAGCGTGATGTGAATCTGGTTTTTCGCGAGCGCGGCGCGGTCGTATTCCACGTGGATTTCAGGAATGTTCAAAAACGGCGTGCCGCCGAACTCGGCCGAATTGAAAAGCTGGAGATCCTTGATTTCCACCACCGGCTGCGTGAGGCCGAAATGAAATTTTCCGATCTCTGCGTCCATGCCGGTCTGGGCGCGGATGTTGTGCTGGATCACGACGCGCAAAATGGAATCAAGCGACAGGAAAAAAATCACGGCCAGCACGACGGCCAGCGCGAACAGCCGCAGGAGCCATTTGAAAATGAACTTCATTTTATTTACGATATACGATTTACGAGCTGCGTCCAAGCTGCGAACAGCCTCGTAAATCGTAAATCCAAAATCGTAAATCAGACGGCCACATCTTCCGGGCGCACTTCCAGACATTCATCCTGGTCTTCCCAAATCACGGCGGCATAGGCATCGAGCAGCTTCGGCGCGAGTTCGCGGCCGGCGTGGAAGAGCAATTGTTCCGCCTGCTTCGCCGCGTTCTCGAAGGCATCGTCGTAATTTCCCGCGCGCCGGCGCTGCCGGTCGTCCCAATGCGCGACGGCGTGGACGGGTTCGTATTGCTGCGCCCAGGCGGCGAGCGGTTCGCGCAGTTCGGCGGGGATTTCATCGAACGGCACGAGGATTTCGTTGCAATGTTCGCAGATGAGTCCCTCGGCGCGCACGTCGCGGGTGAGCAGCGGCAGGAACGGCGCGCGGCAGCAT
>Ga0209483_1003438_pt1 | contig 10414 bp, 9 predicted proteins | sample NGEPerA_FD_184508 | JGI IMG/M metagenome (GOLD analysis project Ga0209483, IMG submission 184508) | Arctic peat soil microbial communities from the Barrow Environmental Observatory site, Barrow, Alaska, USA - NGEE PermafrostL2-A... | ecosystem: Environmental > Terrestrial > Soil > Wetlands > Peat...
CGTCTCCATGCGGGGTCCGAATGACCTGGGTGCTCTGCGACTACGGCGAGGTGCTCTCATTGCCGCAGCCGCAGCCGGACCGGTTGGCCCTCGAGGACGAGGCCGGACGCTCCGGCCCGGAATTCTGGAGCACCTACTGCGAGCATCGTCCCGGCTACGACAGGGGCGACACCGCCGTCATCGACTACTGGTCCGCTGTGCTCGGATTCAGGCCCGGACCTCGAAAACTGGCTCGACTCATCGAGGTCGACATCGCGGGGTGGCTCCACCTGAATCCCGACACCCTCGCTGCCACCACGCGAGCTGCAGAGCGCGGCCTTAATCTTGCAATCTTGTCCAATGCCCCCCTTGAGGTCGCCGATGCCATCGATGCCACCACCTGGGCGATTGCATTCTCGCCCCGGCTCTTTAGCTCCAGACTGGGTGCAGTAAAGCCCGAAGCAGAGATCTACGCGGCGGTTCTCCAGACACTCGACGTCGCTGCTCGAGAGGTCGTCTTTTTCGACGACCGGCCTGACAACGTAGCGGCGGCGAAGCGAGCTGGGATGATCGCCCACTTGTTCACCAACGCTGCCCAGATCGACGGCATCGCCACGAGCGCGGCCCTGGAGTAGTGCGCTGTAGGTATCGGGTTCAGGCGACTGAAAGATTGTTGTTGCCGCACTGCTAGATACGGATCAAGCTGGAGGAAGCGACGAATCGGAGGTTCATCGGGTGGATGCGACGACCACAGCCTCGCTGAACTCGCTCGATCGCCAACGAGCTCACGTGCTCGGCACCTTGGAGGGCCTCGACCCCGAAGCATTGCGGAAGCCAGTCCTTTCGAGCGGATGGAACTGCCTCGGCCTCGTCCAACACCTGACGCTCGACGTCGAGCGATTTTGGTTTACCACGGTGAACGCAGGTGAAAGCCTGAAGACGCCTCCGAACACGCCTCTTCCTTGCTGGTCGAGCCAAGCACCGTGGCCGCTGCCGTATTCGATCGCTACCGACTCGAGATCGAGAAGGCAAACGCGGTGATCACGACAATGCCTCTCGACGCGCCACCAAAGCAGTGGCCAGATCTCTTCGGAAAGTGGCGCCTTCCCGATCTCCGCGCCGTCCTACTCCACGTCATCACGGAGACAGCGTGCCATGCAGGGCACCTCGGACGCCGTGCGCGAGCTACTCGATGGCCGAACGCGGCTCATCGTTTGAGTGAGGCACGCGGCTTCGCCGAGAAATACTGTTGCAACCGATGACCCTCTACGGCGTCAACAAGGTCAGTCACCTCCTCCAGGCCGACCCCGAGTTTCGCGACCTCATGACGACCGATCCGGCAGCGGCGATCGCCGACCTGCCGCTCTCTGATGAAGAGCGAACCGCAATCCTCGACGCTGATGTCGCCGCGCTCTACCAAATGGGCGCGCATACGTTTCTCTTATCGCGCATCCCGAGGTTCTTACCGGGGCTGATCTCACGCGACGAGTACATCGACCGCATGCGATCCGTGCTCTCGCCAGCGGAGCGGGCAGAGCTCGAAGAGCAGTCCCTCGAACCCGGGCAAGCGCTGTGAGGTCGGCTTCGGTGCGCAACAAGCTCAGCGGATCCACATCGCGGCACGACCGCACGACGGAGGCCAGAGGTGGCTGAGATCGTCGGCGCCTTCGCCGTCGGGCACGCGCCGAACGCGCCGGGCGACGTCGCGAGACTTGGCGCGAGCTCTGAGTACACGCCGCTGTTCGCGGGAGTGAGCGAGCACCTCGAAGCGGTCGACCCCGACGTGATCGTGATGTTCGATACCGATCACTTCGCGACGTTCTTCTACGACAACCTGCCGACGTTCGCTGTTGGCATCTCGGACCACACGAGCGGCCCTGGGACCGACCGGTGGCCCGGACTTCCGAGCTACGACAACATCTCGGTCGAAGAGTCCCTCGCCCGCCTGGTGCACAAAGGGGGCATCGAGCAGGGATTCGACCTCGCCGCCTCGCTCGAGTTCGGTGTCGACCACTCGATCGTCGTGCCACTCCACTTTTTGAACCCTGGGATGCGACGCCCGATCGTGCCGGTCTGGATCAACGGCATCGCGCCACCGATTCCGCGGGCGAAGCGCTGCTTCGACCTTGGCGCGATGGTGCAAGGCGTCATCGAGACCTGGCCTACCGATCTCCGGGTCGCCGTCGTCGCGAGCGGCTCGATTTCAGGTGACATCGGCGGACCACGGGCACGCGATCACCAGCCCTCAGCGGCCGCCGACGTCGCATGGATGCACCAAGTGCTCGGCCGTTTGTCGCGAGGAGAGGTGAGCGAACTCTTAAACGAGGCCACCTCTGAGCGAATAGCTGCGGCGGGAAACGTCTCGGGTGAGCTCTTGAACTGGATCGCGCTGCTTGCCGTCGTCGGAGATCATCGGCCGGCATTCCTTGAAGCCCAGCTCGACGCGGGCTTTGCCTACGCTGCGTGGCGATTCGACGGCTGAGGCGAGCCCTGGTCCATGAACCGGTAGCGCGGCCAGTTTAGGAGCGCCCTCAGGCCAGGATCACGCTCTTGTAGTCGCGGACACCCGTCGCAGCTCCGAAGATCTGCCGGTCTTGGATCCACTCCTGGGTCGAGGCGAAGGCATCACCGGTGTAGGGGAGAAAGACGATGCGCTCGCCAGGCCCGAACTGACGAACGTCGACCTTGTCGCGGTACTTCTCGGCGACCGACTTTGCGTGGTAGTGCTTGTAGCGCTCGGCGTGCAGATCGATCTCCATCTGCGCGCGCTTGAGCCCGTTGAAGTACTTCTCAACGTCCGCGGGGTCTGCGTCGAAGGCGTTGGCAAGGAAGGCGATCATGAAGGTGGTGTCGAGAACCTTCCGAAAGCCCAACGCCTCAGCGGTGTAGAGCTGGACCCCGAACACGGTCGCAGCAGGGATCGACCGATCGAGAACGCTGTCGAGCCTGGTGGCCGGCGACCCCTCGAAGCTCAAGTTGATCTGGCCCGAAGGCAGTACCGCTTCGAGTGCCTGCTGGGTCGTGAAGTGGCTGCCTGAGTGATATCCGACACCCACCTCGACGCCGGCGAGGTCTTCGGGGCGACGGATCTCCGATTCCGGGGCCACGACGATGGCACACGGCGTCACGGAGTAGACGTCGCTCACGAGCTTGCCGATCTCATTGTTGGCCGCGGTGTTCACTGCCCAGTGACAGGCGCAGCTAATGCCTGCGTCACGGCCCGCCTCGTATGACTCGTACGCACCCGACTTGATCTCGCCGTTCTCGTCACGTTTGGCGGGCAGCAGCCCTTCGCTCTCGACGAAGTCGTACTCCAGGCCTTCCTCGGTGAAGTAGCCGAGCTCGTCTGCCACCCACTCTTGTAGTCGGCCGTGCGGCTGAATCGTTAGCGCCATCTCGTCTCCCCTTTTCCGGTCAATAGGTATCGTTACACCTATTGACCTAGGTATGCAACGGCTAACATCTAAATTGAGCCACCTAGGGAGCGGACATGTCACTTCGAAGCGCACTGCTGTCGCTGCTGAGCGCCGAGCCGATGAGTGGCTACGACCTCGAACGGGTGCTGAATGAGACGTCGGGCTACGTCTGGACCGCGCAGTCGAGCCAGATCTACACCACCCTTCGCCAGATGGAACGGGACGAGCTCATCGAGGCAGAGGAGCTGCGAACTGGCGACCGCACGCGCCGTGTCTACCGGCTCCTAGACGAAGGGGTCGAAGAGCTGCGGAGATGGGCTGCTGAGCCGGTTGCCTACGGAGCCGAGCGAGACGTCGCACACCTAAAGGCGTCACTGCTCAATTTGTTGACGCTCGATCAGGCCGAATCCCTCTTTCGCGCTCACCTCGCCCACTACCGACAACGTCTGATGACGTGGGAGCGGCGCATCGAAGGCATCGCGAGCGGCACCTCCCCGATTCTTCGAGCTCGACTTCGTAGCACGGCTCCAGACGAGCACGACGCGCTCATCACTTTCAAACTCTTGGGTTACGAAGGTTCGGTGATTCGAGCCCGCGGCGAGATCGAGTGGGCCGAGCTCGGCCTCGCACGCGTGAGCCGGCTCCGAGAGGTCACGGAGCTCGCCCAAAGCGCCAAATGAGGGCCGCATCGCGAGCGTCCGGCCCCGATCCCAATTCGGCTTTCGCGCACGTGAACGATCCTTCGCCGGTCATCGAGCTGTTGTCAGCAACGGCGATCAAGGCCGATTGGAACGAAGCTCCAAGCGACACAACTGAAGGTGCGTTCGCGCTCGATTTGACCAACCAGCCGAGCCCGCTCAAGAGCTACCCAGGCGTCCCGGCTCGCCGTCTCAGTCGCGACCTCCTCCCGTCATCACGTGGTGCCGTTGTGACGCTCTCTGGTAACAAAGCACCGCAGGTGCCACTCGACGACGTGCGGCTGGCCGCGATCCTCTTTCTCGGCGGCGGCGTGACCAGAGGCCGACGAACACCGGCAGGTGCGCCAGTGTGGTTCCGAACGTCGATGTCGGCGGGCAACCTCCATCCGATCGAGCTCTACGTCGTCCAGGACGGCGTATGGCACTACGACCCGCTCCTCCATCGCCTCGACCTCATTCGACCGGCCGACGAAAGCGTGTCAAACGAGGGCGCGACCGTCGTCGTGACCGGGATTCCGGCGCGCACGTGCTGGAAGTACGCGGCCCGGGGGTTTCGTCATCTCTTCTGGGATGCCGGCACGATGCTCGCCAACCTATTGAGCGCAGCAGACGCCTATGGCGTGTCGAGCTCGGTCTCGCTCGGCTTCGACGATGCTGAGGTGGGGGCGTTGCTCGGCATCGAGGCACCCGACGAGGTCCCGATCGCGCTGGTGGCCCTCGGCGCGCCCGAGCAACGACTCGACGATCGTGGACTCGGCCCGATAGCGAGAGCGAGACCGATTGCTCGCACCCCGATCCGCTTGGACGGCGTAACTGCGGCACTTCGCGCCTCGTGCCTGGCTGCAGCTGACGTCGCGCCGTGGCGAGAGCAACTCCGTAGGTTGAGCACGAGTACTGCGAGGACGACGGTGCCGCCGCATCCCTTCGATGACGCGAGCACCGAAGAGGTGATCTTGCGACGAGGCTCTAGCCGACGCTTTAGACCTACCGCCGTGCCCCGATCCCTCTTCGACTGGGCACTCCGAACGGCGATGCAGCCACCTGAACTTGATGTCGCCGTGTCCGGCCTCCACATCGGGCTACTCCTCCACGTCCACGACGTCGAGGAAGTCGAGTCAGGTGTCTGGTCCGACTCCGCCGAGCTCCAGCTCATATCCCGGCGAGATACGCGAAGCCTTCGCGAGCAGTCGATGCGCTGCTGCCTTGGCCAGGACCTAGGCGGCGACGCAGGCCTCACCGTGTTTTTGACCGCGGATCTCGAGCACCTCTTCGAGCAGGCAGGTGGCCGCGCATATCGAGTCGCGGCGATCGAGGCGGGCATCGTCGCTGGTCGACTCGCGCTCTGCGCAACCGCGCTCGGTGCCGGGTCGACAGGACTCACCTTCGTCGACGAGCTGGTCACCGCCGAACTAAGAGGTCTCGCCTTCGGCGTTATGGCCTGCGCCCTCGGCACTCCGGCAGCACTCCCGGCACCACACGGCAGTCCCGGAGCGCCGCACCGGCTGTAGGAGCGCGCGGCGACGCCGTTCTCGACGTCTCGAAAGAATATGGCAGCTACGTGGCCTCAGCCCTTCGCCGTGACCCTTGTTCCCGCAAATGGACTGTTCGAGTCCGTGCAGAAGTATTTGTTCCGGGCCTGAATGTCGAGCGTTAGATGGCCGGAAAATTTACTGCCGAGAAGCGTTCCAGAGACGATGAACTTGTACGTGCCGGGCTCGGGCTTTGGCATCACCGTCGGAATTGCCGACACCGTGAAACTCCCCTGCTGCGTACTCGTAAACGCGCCAGTCGCGCTGACCGGAATGGCGGGCGATCCTTGGCTGGTAAATGGCCAGATCTCCGTTTCTCGAGCATCCTCCACGCGGCCGACCTTCTCACCACACAAGGTGCCGATGCTGAACCCGTACGTGGGGATCTTCTTGCCGTTAGCCGAGACTTCGAGCGTGACCGTGTTTTTCGGCCAGGCGCCGGTGCCGTGTCCCTTGTAGGTGCCGCCGGCCCAGGTCGTCGTGCCCGCGTAGGCCGCGCTGGCGATGAGGGTTGCGACCATCGCCGTCGCTGCCACCACGAGGACCGGCGTGTGTCGAGCCGGAATCTGAGCGCTCGATACCAACACAGCTCGTTTTGCACGATGCCTCGGCCAGACTTGGACGCTCCGGAGCTTCACAATTCCCCCTATTCATCACGTGAGCTGCAGCCAAACTTGAGGTCGTTGGCAGCAGGTGCCGCACGGCATCTTCTTCCCATAAGATAGGTTGCATCGGCCGTCTTCCGAAAGGGCCGATCTACCTCGTACTTCGCCGCCAGGTTTGTTCGAATGGGCGATATTCGTTGCCAGCCGTCAGCTGCCGACACTGCTTAGAAGGGCGGTCGGGGAGCCCTAAAGACGGGGTCCTATTGCAGTCCCCCATTGCACTCGCGGTTATAGGCGAGCAAACTGGGTAATTCGCATGGACTAGCGGGCATGGACGAGCTGCCGGGGAGAGCCAAATGGCACGGGCAACGTGGTCGGGATTTCTGAGTTTTGGACTGGTAAGTGTGCCTGTTGGCCTCTTTACCGCTACGACGGACCAGACGATTCATTTCAATCAGCTGCACAAGGGCACCTCGAACCGGGTTCGGTACAAGAAGGTCGACGAGGAGACCGGCGAAGAGCTCAGCTCCGAGGACATCGTGAACGGCTTTCCTGCAGGTGACGGCGAGTACATCGTGGTTACGCGTGAGGATATGAAAGAGGCTGCTCCAGGAAAGTCCGAGACGATCGAAATAACCGACTTCGTGGATCTAGACGACATCGACCCGAAGTACTTTCGTCAGACGTACTACCTCGCGCCAAAGGCGAAGGGGGCCGACCGCGCGTACACCCTCTTGCGGCAAGCGATGCAAGAGACCAAAAAGGTCGGCATCGCCACGCTCGTACTCCGGGACAAGGAGCACCTCGTTGCTGTTCGACCAGGTGACGAGGTGTTGATGCTCGAGACTATGTTCTTCGAAGACGAGATTCGACAGCCCCAACAAGAGCTGGATTACCTGCCGCAAGCAGACCACAGCGACACCCGCGAGCTCACGGCTGCAAAACAGCTCATCGAAGCGCTTACGGCACCCTGGGAGCCGGGCCGCTACAAGAACACCTATCGCGACCGGATCGAAGAGCTCGTCGAAAAAAAGCGAGCCGGCGATGCTGTCGTCTTCGGCGATACGGATCGCCCGAAATCCAACGTCATCGACCTCATGGCGGCGCTCGAAGCGTCCATCGACAAGTCGCGGTCGACGAGTGACGAGGCCCCACCTGCGGAAACGCCCTCAAAGCGGGCGCCCAAGACGCAAGCGGCCCGCCATGAGCAGCAGTCCTTCGAGGGTATGAGCAAGGCAGAGCTGCTCGCTCGTGCCAAAGAGCTCGAGCTAACGACCAACCCGAAGATGACCAAGCTGCAGCTGGTCGAGGCGCTCACTGACGCCGAGGCGCCACCAGCCAAGCGCGGCCGGCGGGTCTCCTAGCGCGGGCGTCAACCGACACGAGCCGGAGGATGTCCATGGTGAATACCTCCAAGCGAGACTCCCCGATAGATGGTCTGTGGGAGGTAGTGCACGTGCGGGACGAACCAAACCGCCACGATGCCTCGACTTGTGCAACCCGGGTCGACGGGAGCATCAACTAGTAGCTGGGGCATAGACAACCCGTGGCTACTACGAAGCTCTCGACGTACCGGGCGAAACGCGACCCGAAAAAGACCCCCGAGCCCATGGGCGCGAAGCGCAGCCGAAATGGCAAGCAGCACGCTCCACCGAGGTTCGTCATTCAAGAGCACCACGCCCGAGCACTTCACTGGGACTTTCGACTCGAGCGAGATGGCGTCCTCGTCTCCTGGGCGCTGCCGAAGGGGCTGCCCGTTAGCCCGAAGCGCAATCACCTTGCGGTCCACACCGAGGATCACCCACTTGACTACGCCGACTTCGAGGGCGAGATACCCAAAGGCGAGTACGGCGGGGGGCATGTCGATATCTGGGATCGGGGCACCTATGAGCTTGAGAAATGGTCCGAGAAAGAAGTCATGTTCGTCCTGCACGGCGACAAGGCAGAGGGTCGCTATGTCCTTTTCCCAACGCGCGGCAAGAACTGGATGATTCATCGTATGGACCCTGCCCCGCCCGACTATGAGCCAATTCCAACTTCGATCAAGCCGATGCTGGCGCTATCTGGACGCCTTCCCGCCTCTGATGAGGGTTGGGCGTATGAGTTCAAGTGGGACGGCGTCCGCGCCGTCGTCTACGTCGAGGGCGGCCGAGTCAGAGCGCTCAGCCGCAATGACAAAGATCTTGCCGAGTCCTTTCCTGAGCTTCGCCAAATAGGTGAATTCCTCGGCTCTCGATCCGCCGTCCTCGACGGTGAGATCGTGGCGTTCGACGAAGAGGGCCGGCCGAGTTTCGGCCGTCTCCAACAACGTCTCAATCTCGTCTCTTCGCCGCAGGTCGCGCGTCGCGCTAAGGAGGTACCGGCGAGCTTTCTCGCCTTCGATCTCCTCTACTTCGAGGGCCATTCGTGTCTGAGCCTCCCCTACGACGACCGCAGGAAGCTGCTCGAGAAACTCGAGCTCGAGGGGGATACCTTCGCCACCCCACCCTCGATTCACGGCCGCAAAGGCGAAGACATCCTCGAGATCTCCAAAGAACGTGGACTCGAGGGCGTCGTCATCAAGCGCCGCGACTCCCGCTACTCCCCGGGTCAACGAAGTGGTGCCTGGCTCAAGGTCAAAAACCTCCGAACCCAAGAGGTGGTGATAGGAGGCTGGACCGAAGGCAGGGGCGAGCGTGCCGGAAGCCTGGGGGCCCTCCTCCTCGGCATCCCGAGCGAGGGCGGACTCACCTACGCCGGCAAGGTAGGCACAGGATTCAGCGCCTCGACCCGGAAGGAGATGCTCGAAGCGCTGGAGCCGCTCGCAACGGGCAAGAGCCCGTTTACCGAGCGCTTTAGCCCTGCCGAGACCGCCCTTGCCCGCTTCGTCCAGCCGAAGATCGTCGGCGAGGTGCAGTACAGCGAGTGGACGGCCGACGGCCATCTCCGGCATCCATCGTGGAGAGGTCTCCGTCTAGACAAGCGTGTCGATGAGGTCGTTCGTGAGTCCTGACCGCGTCGAGACCGAGGTGGACGGCAAACGACTGACACTCTCGAATCTCGAGAAGGTTCTCTACCCTGAGACTGGCTTCACTAAAGGCGAGATCATCCGCTACTACGCAGAGATCGCTGAGGCGATGCTGCCCCACATCAAGCAGCGCCCGATGACGCTCAAGCGATATCCGAGCGGCGTGGATGGGAGCTCCTTCTACGAAAAGCACGCACCAGCACATCGGCCGGCGTGGGTTCGAACCGCGGCAGTTGCCCATTCGGGCCGCTCGCGAAACGAAGAGGAAGAGATCGACTACGTCCTCGTGAACGACCGGCCAACCCTGGTGTGGGCGGCGAATCTCGCGGCCATCGAGTTCCATGTTCCCCTCTGGCATCTCGGGCGCGGCGTCAGCGCCCCAAAGAACTCCGACCACATGGTCTTCGACCTCGATCCAGGTCCGGGAACGACGATCGTCGAGTGCTGCAAAGTGGCTCGCTTGATCACCGCGCGGGTCGGCGAGGAGTCAGTATTCGCGAAGACGAGCGGCTCGAAGGGCCTGCAGGTGTACATGCGGCTCAACCGGGTCAGCGTCGAGAAATCGAACGAGAACGCTCATGAACTTGCAAAAGCGATCGAAGTGGACCATCCGGACATGGTCGTGTCGAATATGCGAAAGGAACTGCGCAACGGAAGGGTTCTGATCGACTGGAGCCAGAACAGTCCCGCAAAGACGACCGTCGCCGTCTATTCGCTGCGCGCCCGCCCCGAGCCCACCGTCTCAACTCCTGTCACGTGGGCCGAGATCGACGCCTGCGCCAAGAGCGGGGATCCGAGCGAACTCTCCTTCAAAGCAGCCGACGTGCTTCGTAGAGTTCAAAAGCTCGGGGACCTCATGGCGACGCTAGAAGCGCGACCTAAGCCGAGTCCACGCGCGCACTAGCTGCACCGCCGCGAGCGCCGCTCGACGTCGTGTGACGCGATTGCCCACTCGCGTCACGTGGCACCGGTCACCATTTACTTGAGAGCCGGACTGGACGCGTCTTCGCCTCGGACCTCGGTTCATCACGCTGCTTACCTGAGCAGGCTCGCCCCCACGTTGACCGTCATCGCGAGTAGCACGGCACCAAAGAGATATGAGATCAGCGCGTGGTGGAGCGCGGTTCGTCGGATCGCCTTGTCTTCGATGTTCGTATCCGACACCTGGAACGTCATCCCG
>Ga0209483_1003439_pt1 | contig 10413 bp, 7 predicted proteins | sample NGEPerA_FD_184508 | JGI IMG/M metagenome (GOLD analysis project Ga0209483, IMG submission 184508) | Arctic peat soil microbial communities from the Barrow Environmental Observatory site, Barrow, Alaska, USA - NGEE PermafrostL2-A... | ecosystem: Environmental > Terrestrial > Soil > Wetlands > Peat...
AGACGAGACCGCGCGTCGTGCAGGCGCTCGGGGCCCTTTTCCGTGGTCTTCCAAAGGGCGATGTTGTCCGACGACGGGCGGTTGCAGGCGGGGGCCAGGACCAGCGTCAGAGCCAAGCTGCCCCACCGGCAGCCGAACGCGACGCGCGGTCTCGTCTGGAGCCCCAGCCGCGTCGCCGTACGGGCCATCAGCGGGGAATTTAGCCACGCCCGGATCCGACCGTCAAGGCATTGCCGCTCCCGTGACCTTCGGATAACGTCGCGTCACCTCATGTGTTTCAGGGAGCACCGTGGGCGGGCGGACCGCGCGCGGTCGTCGGCGACCCGCTGGGCGGTCGCTGCAATCCTCCCGATCGCCCTGGTCACACGGCTTACGCTGGCGTCTCCGCTCGACGATCCCTTCGTCGGCGGGATTTCGTTCAACGGTCCGACAGATGGCAACCTGGGCGCCATCTACTGGAACCCGGCGGCGCTCGGCCTGGCGCACGGATTTCAGATCCTGGTGGCGGGGACCGCGCAGCTCTCGTCGATCGGGGTCACGCGCACCGCGATCGATCCGATGACCCGCCTGCCGATGCCGGGTCAAGTGGGTGGTTCGGCGACGGCCCGCAATTTTCGGCAGCCGTTGCAGTGGCCGCCGGGACCGGGCGGCTACATCGCGATCAGCTCGGGCGGCGATCGGGTGGCGCTCGGCGCGGCGGTGTACATGCCGTATTTGGAACAGATCAAGTTTCCGGTCTCGCCGACCGGCGCCGAGCCGACCCGCTATCAGGTCCTCAGCATGGACCTGCGCAACCTGGCGATGGTCGCGACGCTCGCGATCCGATTGAGCGACAACCTTCGGATTGGCCTGGCACCGGGCGTCCTGTTCTCGACGGGCAGCCTGAGCTTCGCCGAGGACACTGCGCTCGACGGCCTCGCGAATAGCTGCGGCGGCGTCGCCTGTGGCACAGAGAATCCGGCGGCCGCCGCCCGCTACAACATCTCCTCGGGGCAAGGGATCGAAAACTCGAAGTTCTCCGTCACGCTGGGCGGCGGCGTCGCCTGTGGCACAGAGAATCCGGCGGCCGCCGCCCGCTACAACATCTCCTCGGGGCAAGGGATCGAAAACTCGAAGTTCTCCGTCACGCTGGGCGGCGGCGTCTACTACCACCTGCGCAACCTCGACCTGGGCCTGTCGTACCAGAGCCGGCCGCTCGGCAGCACGGTGGCCGGCGTGGAGGTGGCGGGCGGGCAATCGTCGGTCACCCTCCCCCCCAACCAAGGCGGCGGCGCGCTGACCTGCCCCGGCGGCCAGGCGGGCCGCTGCGTCTTCGGCGACGTCACGTACCGGCTGCCGGACGTCTTCATCGGCGGCGCCACCTGGCACCTCGCGCCCGGCCTCGAGCTGACCGTGATGGAGCGCTGGGTCTGGATGCACTTACACGACAGGATCGACGTGCGGCTCGTCGGCCCCTCGCTGGACGCCACCGGCCTGCCCGAGCATATCGTCCTTTACCGAGGTTTCCACGACGTGTGGGACACCCGCGCGCGCATCGCCTACTGGTGGCGCGAGCGGGTGCACATCGGCGGCGAGCTGCGGGTGGAGACCAGCGCGGTCGACAACAGCGGCGTCAACGCCGCCGCCGTCGACGGGTTCAAGGTCGAGCCGGTGGCACTGATCGAGGTGCGCGTGAGCCGCAGATTCTGGCTCGGCGCCGGATACGGCCTTACCATCATGCCCGCCGTGACCGTCACCAACTCCGTCTTCAATCCCACCGCCGCCACCACCTGCGCCGACATGGGCGGCGATCTGAACGCCTGCGCCGCGCGCAACGCCGGCAGCGCGCGCCCCACCGCCGCCGGGACCTACACCAGCTTCGTGCAGGACTTCGGCCTCACCTTCAACGCGCGGTTCTGATGATCGACTCGGCTTTGGGCGCGACCGCAATCTCAGCCTTGGCGCTGCTGGCCTGCGCGGCCACCCCGGGCCGGCGGGGCGCCACCGGCACGGCGGCCGGGGCCACGGGAACGCCAGCGACGAAAGCCGCCGCCGCTTCGGGCGGCGCGCCGCCGCCCATCAAGATCGCGCGCGCCTCGCTGGGGACGCTGACCGCCACCAAGTGGCGGCTCGGGAACGGCCTCGAGGTCCTGCTGATGCCCGATCCGTCGGCCACCAGCATCAGCTACATGACCTGGTTCCGGGTCGGCTCGCGCAACGAGGACGTGGCCGCCGGCCAGTCGGGCCTGGCCCACCTGTTCGAGCACCTGATGTTCACGCAGACCAAGACCACCGCCGCCAACGCCTTCGATCGCGCCATGGAAGACGCCGGCGGCAGCTCGAACGCCATGACCTACTACGACTTCACCGCCTACGTCGACGATCTGCCGCCCGGCGAGCTGCCGCTGGCGGCGCGCCTGGAAGCCGATCGCATGGTTCACCTCGATCTGCGCAAGAAGCAGGTCGAGACCGAGCGCGACGTGGTGGCCGAGGAACGCCTGTCCTCGGTCGAGGACAGCGTTGACGGAATCCTCGAAGAGGTGATGTACCAACAGGCCTTCAAGACCCACCCCTACCGCTGGCCAGTGATCGGCTCGATGAAGGACATCCGCGCCATCACGCAGGACAAAGCGGTGGCCTTCTATCGAAAGTTCTATGCCCCCAACAACGCGATCGTGATCGTGACCGGCCAGCTCGATCCGTCCGTGGCGCTCGACGCGGTGTCTGCGGCTTATGCGGCGATCCCGGCCGCGCCCGCCTTGCCGCCGGACGGCATCAAGCCCGAGCGGGCGCCGACTGCGGTGGTGCGGAGCGTGCTGACCCGTCCGGTGCCCGCCGATCGGCTGGTGATCGGCTTCCCGGCGCCGGGACTGGGCGCGGCCGATCGCGCAGCCTACGAGATCGCCAACGAGATCCTGGCCGGTGGACCGTCGGCGCGGCTGACGCAAAAGCTGGTGGTCGACACGCAGTGGGCCTCGTCGGTCCACGGCGACGTGGCGCCCACCCGCGATCCGGGGCTGTACGCGATCTGGATCCAGATGGCGAAGGGACACACCGCCGAAGAGGCCGAGAGGGTGGTCGTCGCGGCGGCGGCCGAGCTGGCCACGCGGCCGGTCGGCGCGGCGGAGCTGGGCAAGGCGGCGGCGCGGCTCGAGAGCGCGTTCTGGGAGCAACTCGGATCGAGCCACGGCCGCGCCGAGGCGCTCGGCGAATTCGAGATCGGGACAGGCGACTTTCGGAATCTGTTCGCGCGGGGCGCCGAGTACGCGCACGTGACGGCGGCCGATGTTCAGCGGGTGGCGGCGGATTATCTGGCACCGGGCGCGCGCTCGGTCGTGATCGCGCGCCCGGGGACACCGAGGGCGAAGGCGCCGGCGCTGTGAGCGGTATGGGCGCGATGCTCTCGGCGGCGTTGGTGGTGGGAGCCGGTCCGGTGCCGGCGGCAACCCCCCCTTCGGCCACGGGCGCGACGCGCCGGCCGGGCCCGGGCGGTTCATTGGTCATCGTCGAGAGCAACCACAGCGTGCCGCTGGTGCACGTCGTGATCGCCTCCCGCGCCGGATCGGCGGAGGATCCGCGGCACCGCGAAGGTCTCATCAACCTAGGGGCCGAGTGGGCGCGCCACGGCGCCGGCGGCCGCACCCGCGCCCGGCTGGACGAGGCGCTCGATGCGCTGGGCGCCACGCTGGAGGTGCACACCGAACCGGACAGCACCCGCTTCGAAGGCGAGGTGCTGGCGCGAAACCTACCCGCCTTCTTGATGATCGTGGGCGACATCCTGGTGCGACCCACCTTCGCCCCCACCGAGTTGGCGCGCACGCGCCAAGAGATCCTCGGCCAGATCGACGAGCTCCGCAACGACGACCGATCGCTGTGCGCCCGGTTCTTCACGCGAAACCTCTACGGCGAGCACCCCTATGGGCATCCGCCCGAGGGGCTCAAGGCCGCCCTCGACGCCGCGACGGCCGCCGAGACGGCAGCCCACTTTCGCCGCAGCTTCGGCGGCCGCAACCTGATCCTGGCCTTCTCGGGCGATGTCGACCAGGCCGCGCTCGACGTCACGCTCGAGCGCGCCCTGCGCGGACTGCCCGAGGGCGTCGTCGCCGCGCCGGACGCGCTCGAGATGCGCGAGCCGGTGCCGCCCAAGGGTTGGCGTATCCAGCTCGTCGACAAACCCGAGCGGCAACAGACCCAGCTCATGTTCGGGCACCCGGCGCTGCGGGCGGCCGATCGCGACTATCTGCCGCTGTCGCTGGGCCTGGCTGCCTTCGGCGGGCGGGCCATGAACGCGACGTTGATGGACGAGGTGCGCCGCAAGCGCGGCCTGGCCTACGGCGCCTACCTGCTGCTCGATGAGCGGCGCGGTGTGGGCGCCGCCGCCGGCTGGGTCTTCACCGGCACCGACAAGACCGTCGCCACGCTCAAGCTCGCGCTCAAGCTCTACGTGTCGTTCATGGACAAGGGGCTCACGCCGGCCGAGGTGGCGTTCTTTCAGCGCTTCCTAATCGGCTCGCACGCCTCCGAGATGGACGTCCCCGAGCACCGGTTGGCCGCCCGGGTGGACGCCGAGATCGCCGGGCTGCCGCCGGACTTCGTCGACACTACGCCGGCGCGGTTGGCGGCGCTCACGCCGGCCGAGGTGAACGCGGCCATCAAGCGCCACGTCCACGCCAAGGATCTCGCCATCACGATGGTCGCCACGGCGCCGGTCATGAAAAAGCTGCTGCTCGACGCCAAGCTGCAAGAGAGCGCCATCGACGTCGTCCCGTACGACGGGTACTGACCGCGCGCCGAGATCGGACCAAGGCGGCCCGACGAAGGGGCCGACCGAAGGCGGTCGTGCGGGGGTGCGCTTCCTGCTACCCTGCCGGCCGTGGGCGAGGAGAGCAAGGTCCGGGTACACCCAAAGACGATCCCAGCGGGCGCGCAGGTGCTGGCGACCGGGCGCTATCTGACGCTCATCGACGACCACGGCTGGGAGTACGTGACCCGCCCCGGCGTGACGGGGATCGTCGTCATCGTGGCCGTCACCGACGACGAAAAGTTGCTGCTGGTCGAACAGTACCGGACCGCTGTGCACCGCAAAGTCATCGAGCTGCCCGCCGGGATGGTGGGCGACGGCGAGGCGCACGCCGGCGAATCGCTGGCCGACGCCGCCGCGCGCGAGCTGGCGGAGGAGACCGGCTTCGCGGCGGCCGAGATGGAGCCGCTGGTCGAGGGGCCCATCGCGGTCGGGGTCAGCGACGAGACGGTCTCGTTCTTTCGCGCCTATGGCCTGACCCGGGTTGGCCCAGGCGGCGGCGACGCCAGCGAGAACATCACCGTCCACCAGGTGCCGCTGTCGCGGCTGACGGCTTTTCTAGCCAGCTCGGCGGCGGCCGGCCTGGCGATCGATCCGAAGATCTACGCCGGGCTCTACCTGCTCGGCGCGGCGGTGCGCACGTGACCGAGCGTCCGCCGGTGGGCGTGCCGCAAGGGCCGCTCGGCTTTCTGCCACGGGCGTCGTCGCCCGGCACCGCCACCTGGGAGTATCAGGTCAAACCCGAGCACTTCAACCCGCACGGCGTCCTGCACGGCGGCGTGATCATGGCGCTGCTCGACACCGCCATGGGACATGCGGTGGCCGAGCTGGTCGCGCCGGAGGGGGCCTTCAACGCCGCGGCCGAGATGAGCGTGCGATTTTTGGAGCCGATCCGATCGGGGACCATCACGGCGCGGGCCGAGGTCCGCAAGTGCGGCAAGCGCCTGGCGGTCGTCGAGGCCGACGCCACCGACGATCACGGGCTGACGCTGGCGGTGGCGACCGCCACCCACGCGATCCTCAGGAAGAAGCCAGCGCCGCCCGCGACCGAGCCGGGTCGTTCGTGATGACGGCGTCGACCCCCATCAACCGGCAGGCGCGCAGCGTGGCCGGATCGTCGACGGTCCAGACCGACACCCAGTAGCCCCGCCGCTTCCAACCCGCGACGCGCGCCGGATTGCAGAGCACCCACTCGGGGTGGAGCGCAAACGGGCGCAGCCAAGGCGCCAGCCAGGCGCGCCGCAGCGGCAGAGGCGCGTCGCGCTCGAACAGCAGCGCGGTCGGGATGGCCGGCGCACGCCGCATCCACCGCCGCACGGCCCAGGGATTGAACGAGGAGACCAGGACCCGCCCACCGACGCCGGCCCGTTCGACCACCCCCGCCACGGCCTCGACCAGCGCCGAGATCGCCCGGGGGCCGATTCCGGCCGCCTTGAGCTCGACGTTGACGAGCAGCTCCGGCCCACAGGCCTCGAACGCCTCGTCCAGCGTCGGGATGGTGGTCTCCTGAGGCAACCGCACCTCGCGCAGGGCCGCGTACGGGAGATCGGCGATGCGCTCGGGGCGGCCGGCCAGGCGATTCAGATCGTCGTCGTGAAAGACCACCACCTCGCCGGTCGCGCAGAGCAGAACATCCAGCTCGACGCCGTCGGCGCCGTCGGCCCGCGCGAGACGAAAAGCCGCCGCCGTGTTCTCGGTCGCGAGCGCGCTCGCCCCCCGGTGTCCGATGACGAGCGGTCCCGCTCCCGGACGACGCGATCGCCACACCGCAAAAGCCTAACATCGCGGTCGCGACGCAGGGCGGGCAAAAGGCGACCGCTGTCGCGGGCAGTTTCCTGCGACGGGGCTCGCCTCCACCGATGCGAAGAACTAAACTAAAGATCCATGACACCACGCGCGTCCCGGACAGTGGTCTGTATAGGCCTGCTGGTGCTCGCAGGCGCGGCCATCGGCTGCGCGCACGGGAGCGCGCCCGCGCCCGTGGGACCCGGCCGCACGCTGGCCACCGCCGCCGCCCACATCGGGAGCGTCGCGTACGAGGACGACTTCCTCGAGGGCCGCCTGGTGCTGCAGGCGCTGCCGCTGACCGCCGCCGAGCGCGTCCCGCTGCGCGCCAAGCTGCTGCACTACCTGCTCGATCCCGTGCTGGCGCTCAAGGCCGACGACGTTCGCCGCGAGACGCGCGATCTGCAGAGCGACGATCTGTACGACACGATCTTCGAATCCTTTCGCGACGCCCTCGGGCTCTTCGATCCGGCGGAGATCGCTGGCACGCCGGCCCACCTGACCGCCGAAGAGACCCGCCTGCTGCGTCCGGCCGCCGAGCTGGTCTTGAACCTCTTCTCGCCGAGGGGCGGCGACCAGCAGGTCACGCTGGCGCTGGCCGTGCTGGCCACGCTCGCCCCGAACGATCGCGGGTGGAGCGATCGCCTGGACCAGGTGGTCCACTGGACCGACGAGGAGAGCAACTTCGACGAGGGGAGCGGCATGCGCAAGGCCGGCAACGCCATCGACGCGCTCGAGAGCGCGCTCGGCGACTGGCCGGCCCCCCCGGTGATCTCGCGGCTCGATGCGCTCTACGTCGCGCGGCAGGCGCGCTTCGCCGCGGCGCTGCACCACCCGCCGACCGGCGATTCGGCCCGGCGCGCTCTGGGCGACCTCCTGCTGGCGCACGGCGAGGAGATGCAGCGGGCGGTGACCAGCATGGCCGGCGCCTATCTGCGGGCCGGCCGCATCGCCGACGCAGCGGCGCGCACCTCCCAGATGGCGGGGCAGGACGGCGACGATCCCGAGCTGCGCGCGCTGTTGACCGCGGCCGCCAAGCCGGGGGCATCGGCGGCCGACTATCTGGCGCTGGCGCGGCGGTTCCTGCCGCGGATCGATTTTCTGGCGGGCACCGCCACCGACGCACCCGATCCGGTGGTCGCGCTGCGGGTGCTCGAGGCGGGCCTCGTGGCCCACCCCGCCGACGCCGATCTGCTGATCCTGTCGGGCCACGTGGCCCGCCTGCTGTCGTCTTATTTCTTGGCCATCTTGCGCCTCGAGCAGGCGGAGGTGGTCCTGTCGAAGAATCCGGCCCAGCGCGATCTCGAGGGTCGGATCTCCGCCGAGCTGATCGAGCTGGGGTTCGTGCGCCTGCGCCTGCGCCTCGATCCCGAACGCGACACGCCCGCCTTCGCCGAGGCCGACGATCTGCGGCAGCGCTTCGTCGAGACCCGGCGACGCTTCGCGGGCACGGAGATGAAGGTCCGCGACGCCGACATCGACTTCGAGCTGGCGCGCAGCTACGTCAACGCCGGCCTCATCGAGCGCGCCGAGCCGCTGTTTCTGCGGGCGCGCGACGAGGGCGAACCGACCGCCGAGGTGACCATCGAGCTGGCCAATCTGGCCTACAAGCGCGGGGATCCCGCGCGGGCCGCGCAAATCGTGCGCGAGGGCATCGACGTCCTGCGCGGCAAGGGAACGGCCCAGGACACCATCGGCTCGGTGGCGGGGCGCGCCCGGCTCGATCGCCTGCTCGGCGACACCCTCGACGCCACCGGCGACCGCGCCGGCGCCGAGGCCGCCTGGCGGGGTTCGCTCATCGGCTGGGAGCGGCTCATGATCGAGCACCTGCGCCGCAAGAACATCGACGAGTCGGCCGAGGCCACCGTCGAGGTCGGCCGGCTGCTCTACCTGCTCGGCCGGCATGCCGAGGCGCTGCAGCGATTCGACGACGCCATCGAAGAGGACGGCGATCGGGACCAGACCTACATCGACGTGGTCGCCTTCCTGGTGCAGGCCGGTGAGACCGACGCCGCGCTCAGCGTCTACCACCGCGCGCTGGCCCGCCCCGACAGCGCCATCTCCGAATACGTGAAGGTCTACACCTCGCTGTGGGTGCTCGATCTGTCACGGCGCACCAACAAGGTGGCCGATCCGAAAGCCGAGGCCTATCTGCGCACGCTCGACGAGCGGCACGGCGAGCTGCGGCCGCACCGCGGCGCCCCCTGGTATCACCTGCTGGCCCGCTACGCGGTGGGCCAGATCTCGTACAATCAGGTGCTGGCGGCGGCGGACACCACCGGAAAGCGGGCCGAGATCTACTTCTACGAAGCCATGCGGCGTCTGGGTGAAGGCAAACCGGACGACGCGCACCAGCTCTGGCAGAAGGTCATCGAGACCCGCATGTTCTCGTTCTTCGAGTTCGACATGGCGTCCCACTATTTGCGGGTCGGCGCACCCACCGCGCCGGCGCCCTCACCCGCCAGCCCCGCCGGCAGCTCCGAGACAATCTAGAATTCCGAGGACGGGTTCAACTAGGACCCCGCCAGCTCCCACTTGCGGACCAGGATCCGCGGATCGCCGCCCGCCGCCTCGAAGTCCTCCAGCAGGTCGGCGGCCGGCGCCCGGCCCGCCTCGGCGCGCGCGTGGAGCGGATCGAGCAGCGGCCGATCGCCCGCGCCACCGGTGAGCCGCGCCAGCCCCGCGTCGGCGATCCGGCACAGCTCGACCGCCAGATCCCGCACGGCGCGACCACCGAACCGAGCCGCCAAACCCACGCGCGGCACCTCGCGCCGCAGGGCTTCGCGGTCGGCAAAGGGAATACCGGCAACCAAGGCATAGGCGGCTGCCCGCGCCGTGGGGTCCTCGAGGATGCCCCGCCACAGGGCGCCCAGACCGCGCGCCATCGGCATCGGCCCGGCGTCGGCGCCCCGGACCTCGACGTAACGCTTGAGCCGCACCTCGGGGAACAGCGTCGAAAGGTGGACCTCCCAGTCGGCGATGGTGGCGGAGAGATCCTGCCACCCCTCGGCCAAGAACTGCCGGAAGGTCATCCCGGATGCTGGGTGATAGACCCCCGCGCGGAGGACGAAGAACATCGGGACGTCGAGCGCCCATTCGACATAATCGCGAAAGGAAAAGGTCGGCTCGAATACGAACGGCAGCAAGCCGCAGCGGTTGGCGTCGGTCTCCAGCCAGACCGCGGCGCGGTAGCTCTGAAAGGCGCTCGGACGTCCCTCGACGATGGGCGACGCGGCGAAGAGCGCGGTCACGATCGAGGTAATCCCGTAAGCGGTCCGGATCTTCTCGGCGGCGTCGGCTTCGCTCTGGTAGTCGAAGTTCGCCTGGACCGTGGCGGTCATCTTCATCATCGAAGCGGCCAGACGGCTCTCCCGGCCGAAGCGCGGGAAGAACGTCCGCATGACCGCGTAGCGCCGCTTGGGCAGCCAGTCGATGTCGTCCAGGCCACCGAACGGCCGGGCCCCGACCCCGATGAAGCGGATCCCCAGCTCGCGCGCCACCGCGGAGACCTCGCGCACGTGGGCGTCCAGAGTCACCCGGCAAGCGGCCGCCGTATCGAGCGCCCCGCCCGACAGCTCGAGCTGACCGCCCGGCTCGAGGGTGATCCGATCGCCGGCCCGCTCAAGCGAGATCGTGTGCCCGTCCTCGCGCGTGGGGGCGAAGCCCCGGGGCTCGAGCCGCGCCAGGATCTCGGCGATACCCCGCGGCCCGTCATAGGGCACCGGGCGGCCCTCCTCGGTGACCGCGATCTTCTCCTGCTCGATGCCGATGCGGAACGCGGCCGGCGGCTTGGCGCCCGAGCGAAAGTAGGCCACCAGATCCTCGACTGTGAGCGGAGCGTCCAAAGG
>Ga0209483_1003441_pt1 | contig 10412 bp, 9 predicted proteins | sample NGEPerA_FD_184508 | JGI IMG/M metagenome (GOLD analysis project Ga0209483, IMG submission 184508) | Arctic peat soil microbial communities from the Barrow Environmental Observatory site, Barrow, Alaska, USA - NGEE PermafrostL2-A... | ecosystem: Environmental > Terrestrial > Soil > Wetlands > Peat...
CATCATTTGCGCAGGTAGCGCGCGCTCGACGATTGCGCGATAGTCGGCCATGCGGCGCTGCGGCACGTTGAACGGCGATTTCGTCTCGTGGTCGTAGCGCGCGAAGTGCCTGAGGTAGCGCCGGCAGTAGTCCTGATCGCGCGCGTCCATGTAGTGCAGGCAGGTGGCAGGGAGGATGCTGTGATAGCGGACCAGCCACGCCAGGTGATCGGGCAGGTGATCCCTGAAGCGCGCGTATGCCCATTCGTCGTGGTTCCACTGGAATACGCAGTTGTCGAGTCCGCAGCCGGGGGCGCCCGCCTGCAACGGCCGGTTCATGCACACGATGTTCTGCGGCGCCTCGTCGGTCAGCAGCAGTACCTTGCCGAGGTCATGCACCAGCGCCACCAGCAGCATCTGCGGCGTCGCGGCGTTTTCCGCTTCCATGGCGTCGATGATCTGCAGCACGTGCATCTGCTGGCTCGCGCAATACAGCCGCTGGTCGCTCGGGTCTATGCACTGACCGAGCATCTCGACAAGGCTCCACGGGCTCACGCTGCCGAACACCGGCGTCGCGTACTTGTCACGCAGTCGCATCACGTCGTCGACCGTTTGCGCGTCGTGCAGCGCCTCGATCGCATTCGCGCGCACCGCGTAGCCGGCAGCGTGCGCGCGCGCTGCCGGCGCAGGCACGCGCTGCTGCGGCGCGGCGGGCGTCGCAGGTTGTGGGCCGATGACGTAGCGGTGCGACAGCTCGACGGTCATTGCGAAGCGTATTGCGCGTCCATGCGCGAAATGTTAGCACCGTCCTCCGCTTTCCTGCCACGGCGTTCGCGCGAATGACCTCTCCCGACATCCAGGTCGTGGGCATGGGCTTTGCCGGCATCACGGCGGCGCGTGTGCTGGCGGAAGCAGGGTATCGCGTCCACCTCACCGAGCGGCGCAATCACATCGGCGGCAATGCGTACGATCACCTCGATGCAGCCGGCGTGCGCGTGCACCGTTACGGGCCACACATCTTTCACACCAACGCGCCGCGGATCTTCGAGTTCCTGTCGCGCTTCACCGGCTGGCGGGATTACGAGCATCGCGTGCTGGCCAAGATCGGCGAGCAACTGCTGCCGGTGCCGATCAATCGCACGACGATCAATGCGTTGTACGGCCTCGCGCTCAACGAGCCCGGCGTCGAGGCGTTCCTTGCGCGGGTGCGCGAGCCGCGTGATGCCTGCGTCACCAGCGAAGACGTCGTACTCGCGAGCGTCGGACGCGACCTATGCGAGAAGTTCTTTCGCGGCTACTCGCGCAAGCAGTGGGGGCTCGACCTGTCCGAGCTCGCGGCGACGGTGGTCGCGCGCATCCCGGTGCGCAGCAACGACGACGACCGCTATTTCACCGACCGCTACCAGTGCATGCCGGCGGACGGCTACACGGCGATGTTCGAACGGATGCTCGCGCATCCGCTGCTGAGCCATGAGACCGGCGTGGACGGCATTGCCGCGCGTGCTCGCATAGGTGCGCGGCACGTCATCCATACCGGACCCATCGACGCCTGGTATGCGCATTGCCATGGCGCGCTGCCGTACCGCTCGATCGAGTTTCGCCACGAGCACCTGGCGGGCGTCGCGCGATTGCAGGCGGTTGCGACGATCAACTACCCGAACGATTTTGCCTATACGCGCGTCACCGAGTTCAAGCAACTGACGGGACAGGTGCATCCGGGCACGTCGATCGTCCGCGAGTTCCCGTGCGCCACGGGCGAGCCGTTCTATCCGATACCGCGTCCGGCCAACCAGGCGCTGTTCCAGCGTTACCGCACGCTGGCCGATGACGAGCGCGATGTAACGTTTGTTGGCCGCCTCGCACAATACCGTTACTACAACATGGACCAGGCGGTGGCGGCGGCGATGACCGCTGCGGCACGCGTGATCGAGATCGTCGGTGCACCGGCCGCGCGCGTCACTTCCCGATCATTGCCAGTACGTCGGCCTTGAGGAAGCGCTCCACCAGCAACATGAACCCGATCGACGGAATCAGCAGCAACAGCGCGGTGATCGACGCGATCTGGTAGTTGCCGCCGTTGCTCGCGTTGAACAACAGCAACGGCAGCGTGATCACGTCCGGCACGCCGACGAAGTAGGTGCCGGTGAACTCGTCGAGCGACTCGAGGAACACGAAGATTGCGCTGGCGATCAGTCCTGGCATCGCCAGCGGCAAGGTGACGGTACAGAAGCAGCGCCACGCGCCGGCGCCCATGTTGCGCGCCGCCTCTTCGAGCGACACGTCGACGGCCGCGAACGCCGCCGACGCGATCCACACGGCGAGCACGAGACCGTGCGATGCGTGCACGAGCACGACGCCGAGGATCGTGCCGTTCAGGTTGACGCTGTAGAACATCCGCGCGATGTTCACGTACACCGGCAGGTTGGGAATCGCCTGCGGCAACAGGAACAGCAACATGATCAGCGCGCGGGCCGGCAGCTTGAGCCGCGCCAGCGCAAAGCCGGCCGGAATGGCGACGACGAGCGACAGCACCACCGTCAGCAGCGCGATCCAGATGCTGGTGACGAGCGAGGTGATCGCGCCGCCGCGCGGGCTGAACACGCGGAACCAGTAGGTGAGGCCGTAGGCCTGAGGCAGCTTGTGCGGAAAATACCAGCGCTCGGTGAATGCCCACAACAGCAGGTTGAGCAGCGGTCCGAACACGATGAACGCGAGCAGCGCGATGACGGTCGCGCGCAGCAGGGTTGTGCCGGCGCGCTGCACCGCCGGCAGTGCAGGCGACGCGTAGGCAACGGCGGTCGCGCTCACGCGATCGCCTCCGCGTGGCGCAGCGAATGGCGCAGGTAGAACCATGCACCGAACGCGGCGATGACGAGCGACATCAGGCACAGCGCGTTGGCGACGCCATAGTCGCCGTGCGACGCGATCCGGTAGGCGACGTCGACCGTCAGCATCGTCGGCGAATTCGGGTTGATCATCATCGGCACCGACAGCACCGACAGCATCGCGACGTACGACAGCACGAGGCCCACGAGCAGCGTGCGGGTCGATTGCGGCAGCACGATTTCCCACAGCACGCGCAGGCGCGAGGCGCCCAGGTTGCGCGCCGCCTCGATGTGCTGGTCGTCCACCGACGCCATCGCGCCGGCGAGCAGCAGCGTGACGAACGGCGTCTGCTTCCACACGAAGGCGACGACGATGCCGCGCCAGTCGAGCATGCTCTGCGCCGTCAGCGGGTCGATGAGGCCGACGCCGCCCAGCACGTGGTTCAGCATGCCGTTCTTGGCGAGGAACGTGCGCATCACCTGCGCGGTGACGATGAACGGGATGAACAGCGGCCAGCGATACAGCCAACGCAGCGCCCCGCGCGTGCGCTCATTTTCGCCGAGCGTCAGGTAACCCGCGATCGCGATCGACAGCACGGCGATCATCAGCGTCGACAGCACGACGATCGCGACGGTGAAGATCAGGTCATTCGAATAGAAGTCCCACGCCTTCTCGAAGTGCGCTAGCGTCGCGCCGGCGTCCTTGTCCTCGAACGCCGACACGCTCGACATCACGAGCGGCCACACGAAGAACAGCGCGACGATCGCGAGCGCCGGGAAGACCAGCAACAGGCCTCCCCAGCGCTCGCGCGTCGCAACGCGCATCAGCGTCACCGCGTGCGGGCAGCCGTCCGCATCACTTCGAGACGACCTGCTCGTAGCCTTCGAGAATGTCGGTGAAGTAGTCCGACAGCGGGAAGGGCCGGCCGTATTTCTGCAGCTGATCGGGCGGAACGTCGGCAAACAGCTTGTCCCAGCTCTTTTCGTCCATTTTCGGCTTCACGTACTTGGCGTCGATGCCCGGGTACCAGTTGAATTGCTTGACGATGCCCTCGGCCTGGATCTCGGGACTCGCGGCGAAGTCGATGAACTTGCGCGCGAGCGCCTGGTGGGCCGCCTTTGCCGGCACGACGTAGTACATCGGCTGGCCGGGCAGGCCGGGCTTCGGCAACTCGAGCTTGACGGAAGGATTCATCTTGCCATCGGCCACCCAGGTGTAGAACATGTCGACCCACACCGGACCCATCGAGATTTCGCCACGGTTCAGCATGTCGAGCGTGCCGGCGTTGCCCGGCGTCATCACGACGTACTTGTTGAAGTCCTTGAGGCTTTCGAGCGACTTGTCGATGACCGCCTTCTTCGAGGCATCGTAGGGGCCGCGCTCGAGCTGGCCGGCCATGCCGCTGTAAGCCTCGACCCATCCGGTGACGAAGCCGACGCCCGACATGCCGCCCTTGACGCCGTTGTAGCCGAACTGCTTCGGATTTTTCCTGACCCATTCCTTGAGCTCGTCGAAGCTCTTGGGCGGTGCCTTCACGACGTCCGAGTTGTAGGCGAATACGATCTGGCTGTGGAACATCGGGATCACGTAGCCGCCGACGTTGGTGCCCAGCGCGTTGGTGGCGCTGTCGCGCGAGATCAGCTTGCCGGCTGCGATGTCCTTCGTGTACGGAGCGAGCAGCGCTTCCTTCATCATCGTCGCGGCACCCCGCTGGTGGACGACCGCGACGTCGATGTCCCAGGTGGCCGCGTTCGCGCCTTTTTCGGCCGACAGCTTTTCATAGATCTTCTGCGACCCGGCGTCGCCGGGGCCGGTGCCGACCGCGCGCACCTTGACGCCCGGATTGAGCGCTTCGAACTTAGGGCCCAGGAAGTTGTTCACGTAGTCGACCATGTTCTGGTCGCCCGCGCTGACGACGTTGAGCGTCGTGTCGGCGGCCGCGGGCAACGCGAGCGACAGCAGCAACGCGGCCAGTGTCGCAGCTAGAAAGCTTGGTTTGCGCATCGAAATTCTCCTCAGTGATGATGTGCGGCGGCAGGCGCGGCCGTTCTGCGATCGGCTACGCGCCCCTGTTCGAACAGCAGTAGTGCATCGGGACCGACGGCGACGCGCACCGCAGAACCTTCAGCGTGCGAAGCATCGTCGTCCACCCAGACTTCGTCGTGCACGGTGCGGATCCGGTAGCGAAAGCCGTTGCCCAGGTAAATGCGCTGGGCGACGGTGCCGTCGAAATGCAACGTTTCCGCCGCAGCGGGCGTTGCCGGATCGACGACGCGCGCGCGGTCACCGCGGAAATGCGCGCGCATCGCGGCGCGGGCGTCGTCGGCGACAACCCAGCGGTCGCCCGCGCGCACCACCGCCAGCGAATTGTCGGCACCCATGAACCCCGCGACGAACGATGACGCCGGATGGTGAAAGATTTCCTCGGGCGTGCCGAGCTGTGCGATCTTGCCGGCGTCGATGACCGCGATGCGGTCGGCGAGCGTCAGCGCCTCTTCGCGGTCGTGCGTCACGTAGACGGCGGTGATGCCAACGCGCTTCTGCAGTGCGCGCAGCTCGTGGCGCAACTCGATGCGCACCTTGTAGTCGAGGTTCGACATCGGCTCGTCGAGCAGCAGCACCGACGGATCGACCGCCAGCGCGCGGCCGAGCGCGATCCGCTGCCGCTGGCCGCCCGACAGTTGCGCGATCGATCGGCCCTCGTAGCCGTCGAGCTGCATCAGCTTCAGCATTTCTCCGACGCGCGCGGCGATCGCCGGCTTCTTCCAGCCGCGCATCCGCAATCCGTAGCCGATGTTGGCGGCGACGTCCAGATGCGGCCATAGCGCGTACGACTGGAACATCATCGCGGTGCCGCGCGCCTCGGGCGGCAACCCGGTCAAGTCGCGGCCATCGATGACGATGCGCCCGGCGGTGGGGGTCACAAAGCCGGCAATCGAGCGCAGCAGCGTCGTCTTGCCGCAGCCGGAGCTGCCGAGCAGTGCAACCAGCTCGCCCTTCTCGACCGACAACGACACGTCGTCGAGCACCTTCGTCGCGCCGTAGGCGGCCGAAACGTGCTGGATGTCGAGGTAAGGCGTCGGTTGCGTCTGGGCGGCGATGGTCATGCCGGAAAAGCGCAAGCTTCGCCGTTTTGGGTGACCGCGCGATGATTCGCCAGTGACGCCGCGATGTCAAGGCACACCGCAACGCGACGATCCGGCGTGCAATTCGGCGGTGTATCCTTTATGCACGCATCGGCTGCGGTGGATGCGATTGCAACGGGAGCGGTGATGGCGGGCAGCGACAGCATCGGCGACGCGTACGGCGACATCCATCGGGCCGACGGCGACGACGCTGCGCGCGGCGCGCTGGCGGCGGGCGTTGCGCATCGGTGGGCACCGCCGGCGGCGGATGGAGGCGGCGACGTCGTGCCGATCGGCGATCCCGAAGACGACGAAGGCTACGACGACGATGATGAGGATGACGACGACGAAGAGGATGAAGAGGACGACGAAGAGCCGTGACAGGCCAGGCGCCTGTCAGGCCGGCTGACCACCGAGCTTTTTCCTCAGCAGCGCATTGACCTCCGCCGGATTGGCCTTGCCGCGGCTTGCGGCCATCGCCTTGCCGACCAGCGCGTTGAACGCCTTCTCCTTGCCCGCGCGGTATTCGGCCACGATCGCCGGGTTCGCGGCAAGCACGCCGTCGACGATCGTTGCGATGGCGCCGCTGTCGGAGATCTGCCGCAGGCCGCGCGCGTCGATGATCGCGTCGACGCCGCCGTCGCCGCCATACAGCGCGTCGAACACTTCCTTCGCCATTTTTCCGGACAGCGTGTCATCGCGAATGCGCGCGACAAGCTGCGCCAGCGCATGCGCGGGCACCGGCGAATCGGCGATGTCGGCGCCGGCGCGGTGCAGCGCGGCGGCGAGCTCGCCGTGCATCCAGTTCGCCACGAGCTTGGCGCCCGTCGCGTCGGCCACCGGCAGCGCAGCCATTGCTGCCTCGAAGTAGCGCGCGCTGTCGCGCGATGATGTCAGCGCCGCGGCGTCCTGCACGCCGAGCGCGTAGTGCGCCACGATCCGCGCTTGCATCGCCTGCGGCAACTCGGGCATCGCCGCGCGGACTTCGGCGATCCACGCGTCGTCGATCGCCAGCGGCGGCAGGTCGGGATCGGGGAAATAGCGGTAGTCCTGCGCGTCTTCCTTGCTGCGCATCGGCCGCGTCTCGTCGTTGTCCGAATCGTAGAGGCGCGTTTCCTGCACGACGCGGCCGCCGTCCTCGATCAGCTCGACCTGGCGGCGCACTTCGAACTCGATCGCCTTCTCCAGAAAGCGGAAGCTGTTGAGATTCTTGATTTCGCAGCGTGTGCCGAGCGCGGCCTGACCGCGCGGGCGCACCGACACGTTGGCGTCGCAGCGGAAGCTGCCTTCCTGCATGTTGCCGTCGCAGATGTCGATCCAGCGCACCAGCGTGTGCAGCGTTTTCGCGTAGGCAACCGCTTCGGCGGCGCTGCGCATGTCGGGCTCGGTGACGATTTCGAGCAGCGGCGTGCCTGCGCGGTTGAGGTCGATGCCGGTCATGCCACTGAAATCCTCGTGCAGCGACTTGCCGGCGTCCTCCTCGAGGTGCGCACGCGTCAGTTGCACGGTCCTCTGCGCGTCGCCAAATGCAAACGTGATGCTGCCGCCCTGCACGACCGGGATTTCATACTGCGAGATCTGGTAGCCCTTGGGCAGGTCGGGATAGAAATAATTCTTGCGCGCGAACACGCTGCGCGGATGGATCGTGCCGCCCACGGCGACGCCGAAGCGGATCGCGCGCACCACAGCACCGCGGTTCAGCACCGGCAGCACGCCGGGCAGCGCGATGTCCACCGCCGACGCCTGCGCGTTGGGTGGCGCGCCGAACGCCGTGGACGCGCCCGAGAAAATTTTCGACGCCGTTGACAGCTGCGTGTGTGTCTCGAGGCCGATCACCACTTCCCAGTGATCGTGCAGCGCATCGGCGCGCGCGCTCATTGCGAGCCCTCGGGCGCACGCGCGTGCCAGTCGGTGACCTGCTGATACTGGTGGGCGACATTGATGAGCCGCGCCTCGCGAAAATGATTGGCCTGGATCTGCAGTCCGATCGGCAGTCCGCCGCGCGTGAATCCGCATGGGATGGAAATCGCCGGCGCGCCGGTCAGGTTGCCGGCGATCGTGAAGATGTCGTTCAAGTACATCTGTACCGGATCGCTGCTTTTCGCGCCGAACTCGAATGCCGCCGACGGCGTCGTCGCGCCCATGATGACGTCGCACCGCGCGAACGCGCGCTGGAAATCGTCGGCGATCAGCCGCCGAACCTGCTGGGCCTTCAGGTAGTACGCGTCATAGTAGCCGTGCGACAGCACGTAGGTGCCGATGAGGATGCGGCGCTTGACTTCGGCGCCGAAGCCCTCGGCACGCGACTTCGCGTAGAGCTCGAGCAGGCTGTCGTAGTCCGCCGCGCGGTGGCCGTAGCGGACGCCGTCGAAGCGCGACAGGTTCGACGAAGCTTCTGCGGGGGCGATCACGTAATAGACCGGCACCGACAGCCGCGATGCCGGAAGCTCGATGTCCACTGTCGTCGCACCGAGCTTGCGATACTCGGCGAGCGCGCCGTCGATAGCCGCGGCGACATCGGCGTCGATGCCGGCGCCGAAATATTCGCGCGGCAGTCCGATGCGCAGTCCGGCGAGCGGCTGCGCGAGCTCGCGTGTGTAGTCTTCGCGCGGACGCGCGAGCGATGTCGCGTCGCGCGGATCGTGTCCTGCCATCGCGTTCAGCATCAGCGCGCAATCCTGCGCGGTGCGCGCGAATGGTCCGGGTGTGTCGAGGCTCGACGCGAACGCGACAAGGCCGTAGCGCGAGCACACGCCGTACGTCGGCTTCAATCCGCACACGCCGGTGAGTGCCGCCGGCTGGCGAATGGAGCCGCCGGTGTCGGTGCCCGTGGCCGCGGGAACCAGGCGCGCGGCGACCGCGGCCGCCGAGCCGCCGGAACTTCCGCCCGGGACGAATGCGGTGTTCCACGGATTGCGCACCGGGCCGAAGAACGATGTCTCGTTCGACGAGCCCATCGCGAACTCGTCCATGTTGGTCTTGCCGACGAGCACGCTGCCTGCGCGCTTCAATCCTGCGACGACGAACGCGTCGTACGGCGCCGTGAATTGCGCGAGCATCCGCGATCCGCACGTGGTGCGCAGACCATCGGTCATCAGCACGTCCTTGTGCGCGATCGGCACACCGGTCAACGCGCCGGCGCCGCCCTGCGCGCGCAGCACATCGGCGGCACGCGCCTGCGCGAGCGCGCCTTCGCGATCGACGGTGACGAACGCGTTGAGCGCCGGTTGCGCGCGCTCGATGCGCGCGAGCAGCGCCGTCGTGACCTCGACGGAAGAAACCCGCTTCGCGGCGAGCGACGCGGACAGTCCGGCGAGCGTGTCGAGGACGGGATTCATCGGCGCTGGCATGCGTTACTCGACGACACGCGGCACGAGGTAGAGGCCGTCCTCGGTGAGCGGCGCCAGCGGCTGGTAGCGCGCGCGCATGTCAGGCTCGGTGACGGCGTCGTCGCGCAGCGGCATCGTCATGTCCTGCGCGTGCGACATCGGCACGATGCCCGTCGTGTCGACGGCATTGAGCTCGTTGATCATCGCGAAAATCGCGTCGAGCTTCACGCGAACGTCGGCCGCCTCGCCGGCGCTGATCTCGATGCGCGCGAGATGGGCGATGCGCTCGATGTCTTGCAGGGACAGGGTCATGGAAGGGCGCAGGAGCGCGGACGGCGGACAATCCCCGGTGCTTTTGAAAGGCGGGGAAAACGGCCATTTTTCGCGCTTTATCAATGCGAAACGAGCGTCGTAGAGTATCATGAGCGCCTCCAAAACAGGCACCGGGAACCTCGCTTTGCGGGGTGTTATCGTCGCCTTCGCCCAATACTCGGCAGATCCCGCTTAAATGTTCGATTTTTTCAAAGGTTACTTCTCCAGCGATCTCGCGATCGACCTGGGCACCGCCAACACGCTGATCTATGTGCGCGGCAAGGGCATCGTGCTCGACGAGCCGTCGGTGGTGGCGATCCGCCAGGAAGGCGGACCCAACGGCAAGAAGGTGATCCAGGAAGTGGGCCTCGCGGCCAAGCAGATGCTGGGGCGCACGCCGGGCAACATCACGGCCATCCGCCCGATGAAGGACGGCGTCATCGCCGACTTCACCGTCACCGAGCAGATGCTGAAGCAGTTCATCAAGAAGGTGCTCGATTCGCGGCTATTCTCGCCGAGCCCACGGATCATCATTTGCGTGCCCTGCGGGTCGACGCAGGTCGAGCGCCGCGCCATCCGCGAATCGGCGCTCGGCGCCGGCGCGTCGAAGGTCTACCTGATTGAGGAACCGATGGCCGCGGCCATCGGTGCCGACCTGCCGATTTCCGACGCTACCGGCTCGATGGTCGTCGACATCGGCGGCGGCACCACCGAGGTCGGCGTGATTTCGCTGGGCGGCATGGTCTACGCAGGCAGCGTGCGCGTGGGCGGCGACAAGTTCGACGAGGCCATCGTCAACTACATCCGCCGCAACTACGGAATGCTCATCGGCGAGACCACC
>Ga0209483_1003442_pt1 | contig 10410 bp, 8 predicted proteins | sample NGEPerA_FD_184508 | JGI IMG/M metagenome (GOLD analysis project Ga0209483, IMG submission 184508) | Arctic peat soil microbial communities from the Barrow Environmental Observatory site, Barrow, Alaska, USA - NGEE PermafrostL2-A... | ecosystem: Environmental > Terrestrial > Soil > Wetlands > Peat...
GACCACCCACCCTTGGCCAATCCAACGCTTCGACGTCAAACACCCAAGGCAGGAGCCGAGTGCGTTAGGAGCGCACGCTCGGATCTGTGCGGGGGGCGCGGGGTAACCCGCGTCCCTACCGCGACTGGATCCGGCGAGCGACGGCGTTGCCTCGACGGCTAAAGACGGTCTAGTGAACGCCGGTGATGTCCAGCCTCGCCGAAGCCGCCGCTCCTGCCGACCAACTCCTCGCGCTGGTCCCCGACAAGCGGGTTTCGGCGCGCGAGATGTTCGGCGTCGATAGCGCGATGATGGTTCCGGCGTTCAGCCATCGCGACAGCCACGTTCCCGATCTCGACGAAGCCTATCGCTTCGATCCCCAGACCACCTTGGCCATCTGCGCGGGCCTCGCCTACGACCGCCGGGTGATGATCCAGGGCTATCACGGCACCGGCAAGTCGACCCACATCGAGCAGGTCGCCGCGCGCCTCAACTGGCCGATGATCCGGGTCAACCTGGATAGCCACGTCAGCCGCATCGACCTGGTCGGCAAGGACGCCATCGTGCTGCGCGAGGGCAAGCAGATCACCGAGTTCCGCGAGGGCATGCTGCCCTGGTGCCTGCAGCGGCCGATGGCCCTGGTGTTCGACGAATACGACGCCGGCCGGCCCGACGTGATGTTCGTCATCCAGCGGGTGCTCGAGGCGCAGGGAAAGCTGACCCTCTTGGACCAGAACCGGGTGATCCGGCCGAACCCCTATTTCCGGCTGTTCTCGACCACCAACACCATCGGCCTCGGCGACACCACCGGCCTCTATCACGGCACCCAGCAGATCAATCAGGGCCAGATGGACCGCTGGTCGATCGTCACCACGCTCAACTACCTGGCCCACGACGTCGAGGGCGAGATCGTCCTGGCCAAGGCCCCGGACTATGGCAAGACCCCCGAGGGCCGGCGCCAGATCGCCGCCATGGTGCGGGTCGCCGACATGACCCGCAACGCTTTCATGAACGGCGACATCTCCACGGTGATGAGCCCGCGCACGGTGATCACCTGGGCCCAGAACGCCGAGATCTTCGAGGGCGATCTGGCGCTGGCCTTCCGCATGACCTTCCTCAACAAATGCGACGAACTCGAGCGCCCGACGGTGGCCGAATTCTATCAGCGCGCCTTCGGCGGCGACCTGCCGGAAAGCGCCGCGCGGGTGAAGGTGGTCTAGGCCAGCGGCAACCCTCGCCCCGGCGAGCGTGTTCTTCCTGTCAGCGCCCACCCGGGAGACCACCATCATGAGATCACTTCATCGCCCCCTCGCCGGAGCGATCGTCGCCGCCCTCTGCCTGACCTGCCCGCTCGCCGCCGGGGCCGCCGACAACGAGGCGGGAATCCCCTTGAACCCCAGGGACGCCGCCGGCGCCTGGACCCTGCAGTCTCAGGGTCATGCGATCTGCGTCGTCAGGCTGAAAGCCGAAAGATCCGGCGGCGCCTTCGGACTGCGCGCCGACCCCGGTTGCGCCGCCGCCCTGCCGGCGGGCGTTTCGGGTTGGCGGCCGACCGCCGACGGCATGGCCATGGTCGGCGCCGACGGTACGGTGCTCATCGCCTTCGGCCGCTGGAGCAACAGCCTGTTCGTTTCACACCGGTCCAGCGGCGACGATCTGCAATTGAAGCGCGGTCTGCCGGGCGCGTCGCCCGGCTCGGACTAAGACCCGAGCAGGCCGGCGATTCCCTTGGCGCGCGCCTTGGCCTAGACTGGCCGGCGATGAGATGGCTCGATGTCTCGCCGCGGCTGGCGATCGCAGCCGCCGCCGCCTTCGTGGCGGCCGCCGCCCCGGCGGGAGTCGCCGGTCCCTGGCGGCTGAGCGAGGTCGGCGGCAAGGTCGGCTGCACCCTGAGCCTGACCGAGGCCCCGGCGATCGGCGGCTACGAGGTCAAGGCGCCTGCCGCCTGCCGCCTGGCCTTTCCGCCGATCAAGGGAGTCTCGACGTGGAGCGTGGACGGCGCGGGATCGCTGGTCCTTTCCGACCCGGAACGCCGACGGATCGTGCTCTTGCAGGCGAGGTCCGCCTCTCTCTGGGAGGGGCCGGGTCCCGATGGCGGGGACTGGAGGCTGGAAAGAGCCCCGGCCGCCAGGACCGAGGCGCCGCTGGCGGCGGGCGGCGCTTCCGGCCGATGAGCGGGCAGGCAGCGCCGGCCGTCTGCCGCGTCTGCGCCGCCGCCGGCGACAACCCCCGCTACCGGGCGCGCGAGATGCTGCACGGCACGCGGGAGGAATTCGACTATTTCGAGTGCGCCGCCTGCGGCTGCGTCCAGATCGCCGAGATTCCGGACGACCTGTCGCGCTTCTATCCCGACGATTATTTCTCGTTCCGCAGCCATCGGAGCCTCGACCGCAACCCGGTCCGGCGGTTTGTCGATCCCAGGCGGGTCAGATCGAGCTTCGGCCAGAACGACTGGATCGGCGGTATCGCCGAGAAGGTCAGCCGCCCGTTCGAATACGTCGACTGGATTCGCCGGGCGGGCCTGAGGCCGGACGCCCGGGTCCTCGACGTCGGCTGCGGCGCGGGCAAGACCCTGCTCAACATGGCCCTGGGGGGTTTCCCTGAACCTCAGGGCGTCGATCCGTTCATCGCCGAAACCCTGCGCTACCGGTGCGGGGTCACGGTGCACAAGGCGAGCCTCGGGGATTTCGCGGTCGGGCGCGACGCCGGCTTCGATTTCATCATGTTCCACCATTCCCTCGAGCATCTCACCGATCCCCTGGCGGCGCTGCGCGTGGCCGCCGGGCTGCTCTCGGCGGACGGCCGGATCCTGATCGCGGTCCCCGTGGCCGGCTCCTGGGCCTGGGAGCACTATCGCGAGAACTGGTGCAACCTCGATCCGCCTCGGCACATCCACCTGTTGACCACCCCGGCCATGGAGATTCTGGCCCGGGGCGCCGGCCTCGCCGTGCTCGAGGCCCGATCCACCGGCGCCCTCTCGCAGTTCGTCGGCAGCGAACGCTACCGCCGCGACATTCCGGCCAGCGACAAGCGGCGCGATCGCGCCCTGTTCACCGCCGATGAGCTGGCCGATTGGGGCCGGCGGACCGAGGCGCTCAATCGCCAGGGACGCGGCGACCAGACGATGTTCATTCTCGCCCGCGCGTGAGGATCTTCGTCCTCGGCAAGGTCGCCAGCGTCACCAACTGGCTGGAGGACTGCGTCGCCGCCCTGCGCGCCGACGGCCACGAGCTCCGAGTCGCCGCCACGCGCGATCCCCGGATCAGCCTGGCCATCGAGCGCGTGGCGCTCTCGTCCGTCATCGGCAGCCCCAAGGCCCAGTCCATCGCCCGAGCGGTCAGGCGCTTCTCGCCGGAGCTCATCCTCGCCTTCGGCGGCTACCACATTCCAAGGGCGATCCTGGAGCAGGTCGCCTCGATCGCCGGGCGCGCGCCGCTGATCGGCTGGGTGGGCGATATCTTCGACGAGGACGCCGCCGGCGCCGCCGCCCTCTTCGACACCGTCGCCTATACCGATACCGCCCTGGTCGCCCGTCACACGAGCCTCGGCTTCTCAGGACCCGCCATCTGGCTGCCCCACGCGGTCAATCCGCATGTCATGCTTCCAGGTCCCCGCACGCGGTGCCCGATGATGGTCCTGATCGCCAATCCCACCGCTCACCGCCGCGCCGTTGTCGATGGGCTCGACGCGCCCATGGCCCTCTATGGTCCCGCCTGGACCAGGTCCGCCGGCGTGGACCACCAGATCCACGCCCGGCGCGTGGCCCCGGCCGAACTCCCGGCCCTTTACGCGGGGCATCTGGCGGCGCTGAACATCCGCAACGAACTGAACGTGCTCGACGGCCTCAACCAGCGGAACTTCGCCCCCTGCCTCTTCGCCACCGCGGTGGTCGCCGAGGACCAGCCCGACCTCGCCGCCTGTTTCGAGCCGGGCCGCGAGGTTTTCGCCTGGCGTGACGCGGAGGAACTGAACCGAATCTACGCGCGGCTGCAGGCCGTCCCAGCCGAGGCGACCGCGGTCGGCGAACGCGCCCGCCGCCGCGTCCTCGCCGACCACACCTACGCCAAGCGGCTCGAACAGATCCTGTCGCTGCTCTGACGCGGGTCCGACGCGGGCCCCTTGCGCCCTTCTAAGCCATGGCGCCGCGCGCTATGAGCCATGGGGCCATGGCGCACAAGGAATCCCCCGGCGACATCTTCAAGCGCGCCCTGGCCCATGCCGCGCGGTCGCTGGCCGAACAGCCGGACCTCGAGGTGGTGTTCTCCGGCGATGGGCCCAGTCTCATCGGCCACCGCGCCGTCCTGCCGCATCCGCCGCGCGAACTCTCGGGGCCGGAAACCAGCCGCATCCGCGGGCTCGCCGACCAGATGGCCCTGCGCGTCGCTCACCACGACGACGCGGTCCACGCGCGGGCCAAGCCTAAAACGCTCGACGGCGCGCAGGTCTACGATGCCCTGGAGCAGGCGCGCATCGAGGCCATCGGGGCCAACGCTCTGGCCGGGGTGAAGGATAACCTCGCCGCGGTCTGGGAGCAGGCCGTCCAGCGCAAAGGGTTCACCCAGGCGATCGACCCGGCCGCCGCCCCGATGGCCGATGTCGTCGCCCTGCTGGTGCGCGAACGGCTCACCGGCGCGCCGCCGCCGGCCGCCGCCCGGGCGGTGGTGGACGCCCTGCGCGCCCAGATCGAGGCCAAGGCCGGTTCCGATCTCGACCGGCTCACCGGCGCGGTGGAGGACCAGAAAGCCTTCGCCCGCATCGCCCGGGCCGTGGTCCGCGATCTCGACATGGGCGACGACCTTTCCGACGCCGCCGACCAGGACTTCCAGGACGACGAGGCCGAGGACGGCGAGGCCGAATCCTCCGGCGAAGGCGAAAACGAGGAGGATTCCCCCGACGGCAGCTCCCTCGACGACGCCGACAAGAGCCGCAAGGAATCGGAAAGCGCCGAGAGCGAACTCACCGAAACCGAGGACGACGACAGCGCCGAACCCTCCGAGGAGGAACTCGATCTCACCGACGGCGACAAGCCGGCCCGGCCGAACATCAACGATCCCGGCCGCCCCGAGCCGCTCTACAAGGTGTTCACCACCGCCCACGACGAGACCGTGCCGGCCGACGGGCTTTGCGAGCCGGAGGAACTGACCCGCCTGCGCGCCTACCTCGATCAACAGCTGGCCAGCCTGTCCAACGTCGTCTCGCGGCTGGCCAACCGCCTTCAACGCCGGCTGATGGCCCAGCAGAGCCGCTCGTGGAGCTTCGATCTGGAGGAGGGCATGCTCGACGCCGCCCGGCTGACGCGGGTGATCGTCGATCCCAGCTCGCCGCTGTCGTTCAAGGTCGAGGAGGAGACCAATTTCCGCGACACCGTGGTCTCCCTGCTGATCGACAATTCGGGGTCGATGCGCGGCCGTCCGATCATGGTCGCGGCGGTCTGCGCCGACATTCTCGCCCGCACCCTGGAGCGCTGCGCGGTCAAGGTCGAGATCCTCGGCTTCACCACCAGGGCGTGGAAGGGCGGGGCGGCGCGCGATGAGTGGCTCAAGGCCGGCAAGCCGCCGTCGCCCGGCCGGCTCAACGACCTGCGCCACATCATCTACAAGTCCGCCGACGCGCCGTGGCGGCGGGCGCGCAAGAACCTCGGCCTGATGATGCGCGAGGGCCTCCTGAAGGAGAACATCGACGGCGAGGCGCTGATGTGGGCCCACCAGCGCCTGATCGCCCGCACCGAACAGCGGCGCATCCTGATGGTCATTTCCGACGGCGCGCCGGTCGACGATTCCACCCTGTCGGTGAATTCCGGCCACTATCTCGAACGCCACCTGCGGCGGGTCATCGCCGAGATCGAAGGCCGCTCGCCGGTCGAGCTGATCGCCATCGGCATCGGCCACGACGTCACCCGCTATTACCGCCGCGCGGTGACTATCGTCGATGTCGAGCAGCTCGGCGGCGCGATCACCGAACAGCTCGCCGCCCTCTTCGACGACGAGCCGCGCGCCATCACCCGGGCGGCGGCGGGCCTGCTCGCGCCGCTGCCCAGCGTCCAGGGCGCTCCGCCCCTGAAGAAGACCAGTTTCCAGGCGGTGCGCGAGGCGGTGACTTGAGGGCCGCCTGCGTCGCCGATTTCCGCGACCACGCCCGCCGGCGCCTGCCGCGCGTCCTCTTCGACTACATCGACGGAGGCTCGTACGCCGAGACCACCCTGGCGGCCAATGTCGCCGATCTCCAGGCCCTGCGGCTCCGGCAGCGGGTGCTGCGGGACGTCTCCAAACTCTCCCTGGCGGTCGAACTCTTCGGCCAGGCTCTCGCCATGCCGGTGATCCTGGCCCCGGTGGGCCTGGCCGGCATGTACGCCCGGCGGGGGGAAACCCAGGCCGCGCGCGCCGCGAAGGCCGCCGGCGTGCCGTTCTGCCTCTCGACCGTGGGCGTCTGCGATGTCGCCGAGGTCGCCAAGGCGGCGGCGCCGCCGTGGTTCCAGCTCTACATGGTCCGCGACCGCGGCTTCATGGCCGAGGTCCTCGCCCGCGCCCGGGAGGCCGGGAGCCCGGTTCTGGTGTTCACCGTCGATCTGCCGGTCCCCGGCGCCCGCTGGCGCGACGCGCGCAACGGCATGATCGCCGCCACGCCCGGCCAGCAGCTCCGGCAGGCGCTCGACGGCGTGGCCCATCCGGCCTGGCTGCTGGACGTCTGGCTGGGCGGCCGGCCCCATTCCCTGGGCTCCGTCGCCGCCGGCGCGTCCGATCTTCGACGCCTGCCCGACTTCTGGAAATGGATCGGGCGCAACTTCGACCCCTCCGTCACCTGGGCTGATCTCGCTTGGATTCGCCAGCAATGGCCCGGTCCGATGGTGATCAAGGGCGTGCTCGACGTCGAGGACGCCCGCGAGGCGGCCAGGTGCGGGGCCGACGGCCTGGTGGTCTCCAATCACGGCGGCCGCCAACTCGATGGCGTCTCCTCTTCGATCGCCGCCCTGCCGGCCATCGCCGAGGCGGTGGGCGGCAGGGCGACCGTGCTCATGGACGGCGGTGTGAGGTCCGGACTCGACCTCCTCAAGGCCCTCGCCCTGGGCGCCCGGGCCTGCCTGATCGGCCGGCCCTGGGCCTGGGCCCTCGGCGCGTCCGGCGAGGCCGGCGTCGCCGCCCTCATCGCCATCCTGCGCCAGGAACTCCGGGTCGCCATGGCTCTCACCGGCTGCACCGACGTGCGCGCCGCGGGAAAGGATCTGCTGGCCTAGCGGGCGCTTTCTTCCTGCCTCCCTCCCCTTCATGGGGAGGGACAGGCCGCGAAGCGGCCAGGGTGGGGCAGTCTCGATCGTTCCGCCCTTGGTGGGGTTTCACACAGCCCCACCCCGGCCTGTCGGCCGACCCTCCCCATGAAGGGGAGGGAGGTAAGCTATGGCTCTACGCCGCCGGCTGCGCGGCGAGCTTGGCCTTGATCTGCTTCTTGATCTTCCGCGCCCGGGGGGACAGGGTTTCATCTCCCGACTTCAGCAGGAAGGTGTCCAGGCCGCCTCGGAAATCCAGGGTTCGCAAGGCCGCGTTGGTGATCCGCAGGCGAAACGTCTGGCCGAGGGATTCCGACGCCAGGCTGGCCGGCGACAGGGCGGGCAGGAACCGCCGCTTGGACTTGATGTTGGAGTGGCTCACCCGGTGGCCGGTCATCGGACCGACGCCGGTGAGCTCGCAGCGGCGGGACATGGCGATCGGAACCTCGAGGCGAACGGATGGGCCGGGCGGCGCGGCGCCGATGGGAAGGGGCGCGACATAGCCGAACGGGCCTTCCGGCGTCAACCCTCGCGCGCAGCATCAGACCACCCGCGCGCCACACGGTTCGTGCCGTCCGCGCGGTTCGTGGCCAATCTTCCTTTTCGTTCACCGATCGCCCTGCGCGGGACGCCGATGGAACGTTACCCGACTTTCGCCGGATTTGTGGTTAATCTTCTCGCGGATACAACGCCTTGCGGTGAACAAACGCCGAATGGGCCGAGGTCGCCGATTCGGTCATGATTCGTTTCGCTCCCGTTCGCGTCGGTTAACCATGTTGGTTAAACGGCGCCGGAACGGCCTTTCTCTTGTCCGGTCGCCGAGGTTGCCACCCGCCCGCTACCCGCCCAATTGTAGCGCCCATGAGTCTCCCCTCCGCGCGTGAACCCCGCTCTCGCCTGGTGGCCGTGCTCGGTCCCACCAACACCGGCAAGACCCATCTGGCCGTGGAGCGGATGCTCGGCCACGCTTCGGGGATGATCGGCCTGCCGTTGAGGCTGCTGGCCCGGGAGATCTACGATCGGATCGCCCGCGCGCGGGGCGCCGGCGCCGTCGCGCTGATCACCGGCGAGGAGAAGATCGTCCCGCCGCGCGCCCACTACTTCGTCTGCACGGTCGAGGCCATGCCGCTGGATATCGACGTCGAGTTCCTGGCCATCGACGAGATCCAGCTGGCCGCCGATGCCGAGCGCGGCCACGTCTTCACCGATCGCCTGCTTCACGCCCGGGGGCGGTTCGAGACTATGCTGTTGGGCGCGGCGACCATGGCCCCTCTGATCCGCCGCCTGGCCCCGGAGGCCGAGATCGTCACCCGCGAGCGGTTTTCCGCCCTGACCTGGTCGGGCGCGAAGAAGCTCAGCCGGCTGCCGCGCCGCACCGCCGTGGTCGCCTTCTCCGCCGAAGAGGTCTATGCCATCGCCGAACTCGTCCGCCGCCAGCGGGGCGGGGCGGCGGTGGTCATGGGCTCGCTCAGCCCGCGGACCCGCAACGCCCAGGTCGCCCTATACCAGTCCGGCGAGGTCGATTTCCTCGTCGCCACCGACGCTATCGGCATGGGCCTGAACATGGACGTCGGCCACGTCGCCTTCGCGGGCCTGGCCAAGTTCGACGGCCGGCGCACCCGTCCCCTGTTCGCCCATGAGATCGGCCAGATCGCCGGCCGGGCCGGTCGCTACCAGACCCCGGGAACCTTCGGGGTAACCGGGGCCTCACCCGATCTGGACCACGATCTGGCCGAACAGGTCGAGACCCACGCTTTCGAGCCCGTCGCCGCCGCCCAATGGCGCAGCGGCGATCTCGACTTCGGCTCCCTCGCCGCCCTCGCCCGCTCCCTCGCCGCGCCGCCCCGGCGCCCTGGCCTCACGGCCGCCGAGCCGGCCCCCGACGAGGTCGCCCTGCGCCACCTCGCCGCCGACGTGGACGTCCAGGCCCGTTGCGCCGGCGACCCCGCGTCGGTGCGGCGGCTGTGGGAGGTGTGCCAGACACCGGACTTCCGCAAGACCACGCTCGAGGACCATCTGCGCCTGGCCGGCGATCTCTTCGGCCATCTCGGCGGCGCCGCCGGCCGCGTTCCCGCCGACTGGATGGCCGCGCAGCTCGGGCCGGTCGATCGGCTGGACGGGGAGATCGATGCTCTTTCGGCCCGGTTGGCGGCGGTCCGCACGCTCGCCTATGTCGCCAACCGCCAGGCGTGGCTCGCCGATCCGGCGCACTGGCGCGGCGTCACCCGCGGCCTTGAGGACCGCCTCTCCGACACCCTGCACGAAAAGCTGATGGCCCGGTTTATCGACCGTCGGACCAGCGCCCTGGTGCGCGGCCTCGGCCGGACCGAGGCGATCCTCGCCGGGGTCGCCGACGACGGGTCGGTCACCGTCGAGGGGCATTTCGTCGGCCGGCTCGAGGGCATCCGCTTCGCCGCCGACAAAGGGGCCGGCGTGCTGGCCGAAAAGACCCTGCGCGCGGCGGCCCAGCGGGCGGTGGCGCCGGAGGTCGCGCGGCGGCTCGGCCGCCTGGCCGCCGAGCCGGACGAGGCTTTCGCCCTGTCGCCGGAGGGCGAGGTGTTCTGGCGCGGAGAGGCGGCCGGCGCCCTGGTCGGAGACAAGCCCTTCGATCCGCGCGTGCGCCTCCATGGCGACCTGGGGCCACAGACCGCGCGGACCCGCGCCGTCCGCCGCCTGGAGGCCTTCGTCGCCGCCGAGGCGAACCGGCGGCTGGGTCCGCTGGCAAGGCTCTCGCGCGCCGTGGCCGACGGCGCCGTCAGGGGTCTGCCGCGCGGCGTCGCCTGGCGCCTGGTCGAGGCCGGCGGCGTCATCGACCGCCGGCTGGTGGAGAGCGATGTCCGCCATCTCAGTCAGGGCGAGCGGCGCGCCTTGCGCGCCCTGGGCGTGCGGATCGGCGCCTTCAGCCTGTTCCTGCCCGCCCAGCTCGATCCCGACTCACGCGCCTTCGCCGCCGCCTTCGCGCGGAGCGCCGCCGCGCCGCGGGCGCTGGGCCTGCGCGGGCTGCTGGCGGCCGGCTCCGAGGCCGTAGCGGTGGAGGCCCTCGAGCGCCTGGGCGAGCGCCTCCGCGCCGGACCCCGCCGGGACGGCGGGGTGGTCCTTTCGCCCGAGGCGGTCGGCGCCCTGGGCTGGACGGCGCTCCAGGCCGAGGCGGTGATGCGCGGCCTGGGGTT
>Ga0209483_1003443_pt1 | contig 10409 bp, 4 predicted proteins | sample NGEPerA_FD_184508 | JGI IMG/M metagenome (GOLD analysis project Ga0209483, IMG submission 184508) | Arctic peat soil microbial communities from the Barrow Environmental Observatory site, Barrow, Alaska, USA - NGEE PermafrostL2-A... | ecosystem: Environmental > Terrestrial > Soil > Wetlands > Peat...
GTTCGCCAGGGCCCGTGCCGCCCACAGTCCGAGCAGCGTGACGCAGATGACCGCGAACAGCAACGTCGTCATCCATGGTCCACGCCAGAACGGCCGCTGCCATTGCTCCGGCGGGATTCTTGCCGAGATCATCGCGCCGTCCGGCAGCGCGATGCCGACCTTGCGATCACCCGGCTCCTGCGTCAGTGAAAATACTCGGTAGCTGCTGCCGAAGCGGCGCTGCAGATTGCGCAAGTTCGGGCCGTTTGCTTCGCTCGCCGGCGCAACGGTGCCGGACGGAAGGCTCTCGATGTGCAATTGCGGAAATGCCCGCGCGATATCGGCGTAGAGTTGTGGCCGGCCGGCCGGCGGCGCCGCGCCGAGAAGCTGCACCAACGCCGCGAGCTGGCTATGGCCGTGGCCGACCGACGGGTCGACCTGATCGGGCCGGTGGATTACAAAGGTTGCCGTAATGATCAGGTGAATAGCGACGATCGAGGCGACGACCAGCGCCGCGATCTGTCCACTGATACCTCTCAGGTTGAGAAAACCGAGCAGCCTCATGCGGGGCCCGTTGCGACAGCCGTGGCCACTTGCACTTCGGGCGTGAACATATAGCCGCCGGAGCGCACGGTCTTGATCATGGTCGCTTCCTGCGGATCGGTTTCGATCTTGCGCCGGATGCGGCTTACCAGCACGTCGATGCTGCGCTCGAACGAGCCGGCGTTGCGGCCCTGGGTGAGATCGAGCAGGCTTTCGCGCGAAAGCACGCGGCCCGGCCGTTCGCAGAAAGTCCGGAGCAGGTCGAATTCGGCGCTGGTCATCGCTACCCGCGCGCCCGAGGGATTGCGCAACTCGCGCAGCCTGAAATCGATCTGCCACCCGAGAAAGGTGAGAGCGGTTGCGCCGTTGGTGGTGCTGACGGTCTGCGCGGCCGCCTGCCGGCGCAGCACCGCGTTGATCCGCGCCAGCAATTCGCGCGGATTGAACGGCTTGGCGAGGTAATCGTCCGCGCCCATTTCAAGGCCGAGAATGCGATCGACGTCCTCGCCGCGCGCGGTGAGCATGATGATCGGCGTTTGCGATTCGGCGCGCACCTTGCGGCACAGGCTGAGGCCGTCTTCGCCCGGCAGCATCACGTCGAGGATGAGCAGATCGACGCGGTGGTCGGCCATGGCGCGCGTCATTTCGCGTCCGTCGTTCGCCGTCGTCACGTTGCAGGAATTGGTGCGCAGGTATTTCGCGATCAGCGTCCGCGTCTCGCGGTCGTCTTCAACGACGAGGATATTCGGTGTGGTCTGGGGCATGGCGTGACCTAATCCGCGATTGATGACGAGCGGTGAAGCTTTTTTATTTCCAGTTATTTCCGATGACTCGTTCGTAACAGAGGGCAACACGCCGGTCGGGCAACAACAAGGCCTTGTTAAGATTGTTAACCATACCATCGAGGCGTCGGATGCAGATCCCGGAAAGCCAATATGACATCAATCTCGGCGACATCGAACAGCAATTATCTTTCGCCGCTGCGGCAATTGCAGGACGGGTTGCAGGCGGACGTGAATTCCGGCGCCATCAACTCCGCCGACCAAAGCGCGCTCTCCTCTGCGCTGAACGATATCGATGCGTCGCTTCAGGCCGGTTCGGCCGGCGATCCCGGCAGCAATTCCAATGCCTCGCCGGCCGATCCGCAGTCGAAGATCGACAGCCTGATTGCCAGCGAGGTGTCGAGCGGCAAGTTGACCAGCGATCAGGCCACGGATGAACTCGACCGGCGTCTAAAGGTGTTCGGCGGCAATCATTTCGGAATCTGTCCGACGATCAATCTGCACGGCGTTGAATTTCGCGCCGTGCTGCCGGCGGCGCCGACCGGAGGCTAGAGAAGGCCATCGCTCTCGATTCTTGTTTTGACGCGCTTCTTCATGCGAACCGGTGACCACTTAGCTCGAAAGCGCCCTACGGCCCGCTCAACGCGACGCCGAAATCCACCGGCGCCAGCGCCGTCGTGTTGCAGCGCCAGCCGCCGGCGTCGGTCTTCTGGAATGCGAACGCCTTCTCGATCCGCAGCCAGTGCGCCACCGGCATGCTGTCCCGGCTGCCCGGCGCCGCCTTCGGTTGGCCCGATCTCAGATCCCAGCAGGTGCCGGTACAGCCGGAGGCGATCGGGCTGCAGACCGTGAATGGCGACAGCACCACCATTTCGATCTTGGCGGTTACTTGCGCGCTTTGGCCGGTCACCTCGTCGCCGGTCTGCGAGACCCGGGTTACCGTGATGAAATTCTCGCATGAGTTAGCCGCATGAATTTGCGCGACGCAGAGATCGACGGCGTCGGCGTCGGGCGAAGACGGTGCGGAATGCCGACCGAATATCTTTTTGGGATCGCCCTTGGCGGCAACGATCGCTGTGGTCTTCTCACTCATATAGTCGGAGAGACAACTCTCGGACGCCGAAAGCTCATCCAGCGGCACGTTGTCCTTGTCCACGAGCCCGCATTTTCGATCGCGCTCCCGGCTCCATCGCTCGTATTCGGCGAGCGCATTCCTGGCGTCGTCCCCTTTTAATTTGGCAACGAGTTCGAGCACGCGGTTGTTCAGTTCGGTCTTTGCGATGGCCAGGGCGGCGTCGTCGCAAATCAGGATCCCGGCCGTGGTGTTGCTCGCCAGGCAATCGAAATTCGGATCGGTCAGTATTTCGATCCGTTCCTCGGTCTCCTTCAGCAGGCAGGCCTTGGCGGATTTGATGTCGAGATTCGCAATTGCCTGTCTTCTGAATACCCCGCAGCTCGAGTTGCGGTCCTTGATCCATTCGGCGTTTTCCACGATCGCAAGCGGGCGGTTGGCAAGCCGGTTGAACCTGTCCTGGATCGCGCCATTCAGCTTGGCCGCGGTGGCATTGAGTTCGGGGTCGCCGCAAAACAACTGCTCGGCGATGTCCCTCAACGCCACGCAATGGTTGCTTTCGAACAACGGCAGCGCCGCGCTGATGGCTCGATCGGAATCGGGCGCTGTTTCGGCGCGCGCCGGCAGCGCCAGGCCAAACTGGATTACAACCAACGCCAGCAGGATTCTCCGCATTCCGCTCTCCGTCCGAGACAAATTCGCCCACTTCACGCTGAAACGGAAGGCATTTTCGAGCTACGCGCCGACATGTCAATGTCTTTGCATGCCCCAGCGACCGGATGGAATGAACAAGCTCAGTTCGTGGGGGAGATCAGGCCGGGCCGCACGGTTGCAGTCAGCGCCAGCGGCGGTGCCGCATCGCGGTCCGGCAGGTTGGCCATCAGGCGCGCGCCGGTATATTGCATGATGCTGGACTGATCGATGACGAACAGCGGCCGCTCGTTCCTGACATCGGCATCTTCCACCATCGCCATGCGGCGGTTGTCCAGCGTCAGCCAATGTCCGTCGAGCCGCGCGGCGGCGACGGCGTGGTCCTCACCGCGGATGGCATCGCGCACGATCACGATCCGCAGGTCGTCGGCCGATACGCCAGCCAGGCGCAGCGCGACGAATTTTGCGATCGCGTAATCCTCGCAATCCCCGGCACCGGTCGCGAAGGTAACAAGCGGCGAACTCCACACGTCAGCCTCGCCCCATTGCGCCATGTCGCTCATCGGCCGGATTGCAAGATTGATCGCACGATTGACCTCGCCGAGGCGGGCGCGTCCGTCGCGCGCCCTCGCATTGTCGACGATAGCGAGCAACCGAAGCGCCGCGGGCGATACGCAGCGCTCGCGGTCGCCGTCGCACAGCGCCAGTTGCACCCGCTCGTCATCGAGCTTGTGCTCGACGCCGAGCCATTTTTCCCGCAACGATCCGAAAGACAGGGCGGAGGTGAGGAGCCCGAATGGCTCGCCCGAGCCGCCGGCCGGAGCGGTTGCCACGGATGTATCCGGCGTGCCGGCCGCGAAGCCCGTCGCTGGGGCCAGACAAGTCAGGCCGCACGCCAGTGCGACGGCACGCCATGTGTGCGAATGACCGAAAATCCCCATCAGACGCCCCAATGTCCGGGCATCGGCGAGGCTCGTTTAGCCAGCTCGTGACCGGATCGTTTCGCGGGCGAGGATGGGCGGCAGGCCTTTTATTCTGCTTAAAGCCGGCTCTCGGGGGCTGGAAAGCGCAAAACTGGCTGAAATCCGTGTCGCCAATTTGCCGAAGATTTTAACGATCGGCCGCCACCGGCTCAGAAAGTTCTTGGCATCCGGAGCGGGCTACATTCTGTGGTTGTGGTGGCCGGAATTTCCTCGCGATATGGCTAATCCGCGTGGAATCATGGGCTTTGTTATCCGGTTCACAATTTTGGCGAAGAAACCGGCGCAGTATCCTGTAGTGCGGCGCAGGCATAAGATTATCTTGGTATTGTCGTCCGATTTATAGCCTCGACTAAGGTGAGTGGCTCGTTCTTTTCTTACAGATTGAGATTTGTATTCGAGGAAATGCCAGAAATACTTCAATATCCGTACTTTCGAAGTAAGGGATATTTGGAGGCGGCGCCGTTGGATCAAGTTGGGCAGGATTTTCACAAGCAGAAGATGGTTTCGCCGTAGCCTCTCCAATGATAAGCAAGCTTAAACATTGATTATTAAATAAATATTAACCTTTTTTGGTGGTCCTTTGAATTACGCCGGCAAATTCGACGCCAAGCTTGCTGCTGACGGCTCGGGTCTGCACTCGGACGGGCACGCCCATCTCGAGACGATCAAGGCGCATGCCACGCATGTGCCGGCGGACGCCATCATCGTTCCCGACACGCAGCTGCTTTTCAACGGCGACTTCAAGCGCGCCGGCGTCGATCTCGTGCTTTCCAGGGACGACCACGAACTGGTCCTGCACGATTACTTCAAGGGCGAGAAGCGCGCCACGCTGGCTTCGCCCGACGGCGCGCATCTTTCCGGCGACCTCGTCAATGCGCTGACCGGCCACACCGAATACGCGCAGGCCGACGGCAATGCGAGCGCCGGCCATGTGATCGGCCACGTCACCAAGCTGATGGGCAGCGCGACCGCGGTGCGTAACGGCGTTTCCATCATCCTCAACCAGGGCGACAATGTCGAAAAGGGCGACGTCGTCCAGTCCGGGTCCGATTCGACGGTCGGCATCACCTTCATCGACGGCACCGTGTTCGGCCTGTCGTCGAACGCGCGGATGGTGCTCAACGAAATGGTCTACGACCCCAACGGGTCGAACAATTCGTCGCTGATCAGTCTGGTCGCGGGCACCATTTCCTTCGTCGCCGGCCAGACCGCCAAGCACGGCGACATGAAGATCGACACGCCGGTCGCCACCATGGGCATCCGCGGCACCGCGGTGCTGGTCGAGATCGACTTCACCATTCCCGGACAGGGCGGCACCCCCGACGCCAAGTTCCAGGTGCTGGTCGAGCCGGACGGCACCACCGGCTCCTATATCCTGTTCGACAAGAACACGCTGACGCCGATCGCGGAGGTCAACAAGGCCGGCCAGCAGATCCACATCCGCGAAGGCCTGATCAGCATCACCAATGAATCGCTGCCGCCCGACGTGCAGAAGCTGATTACCGATGTGTTCGCCCAGAAATACTCGTTCGATACCAACACCAAGACTTTCGATCATCAGTTTACCGACACGATCGTTCCGCTGACCTTGCAGCCGATCATACTGACGAACGGGCCGACCGCCACGGCTATCGTCGAACTCGTACATACGACCGACAACGGGGGCTCGCAGGGTTCTAACGGCCCGAGCAACAGCTTGCAGCACATCCCCGGGCCGCCGACCTCCGTGATCGTCGATCCCAACGGCCATGTCGGTTCCGCCTTCGCGACGACCGAACTCGCCGGCAAGACCGGCGACACCGGTGACCTCGACAGCGTCTCGATCAAGGTCAACTGGGTCGATGTGAACGCGGGCGACGTTCCTTCGGCCTCGGCGACGTTCGATAGCTTTACCTACGCGGACGCTCAGGGCAATCCTGCGGCACTGAACGCCAAGCAGCTTGCGGACATCGTGGCGGTGGAAGCCAAGCTTGTCGCGGTGCCGGACCCCGGCAATAACAATAACGGTTCGGCGACCTTCACCTACAGCCTCCCGGACAATGCATTCGATTTCCTCGCCGCCGGCGAGAAGCTGACGCTGACCTACAGGGTGAAGGTCGACAACAACTACGCGCCGAATCCCGAATCGACCTTCCTTACATTCACGGTCACGGTCACCGGCACCAACGACGTTCCCGTCATTACCAGCGGCGCGCCGACGATTGCGTTTTCGGGCGGCACCAGCGTGCCCGGCGGCGATCTGCCGACCGGCGACCCGACCTCGGGCACGTTGGCTTTTGGCGACGTCGACCTGACCGACACCCACACGGTTTCCACGGCGCTGACCGGCGCAGTCGGCGTGCTCAACGGGATCACGGTGCTCAACGGCGTCAATACGCTGCCGCCCGGCCCTCTCGATCTCCTGAAAGCCGCGCTGACCGCCTCGATCGCGACGGATAGCACCCTGTCGGGCAACGGAACCATCAACTGGAAGCTCGCCGAGCTTCCGGTCTACATCGCCGACTTCCTTCCCAAGGGCGAGACGCTCACCCTCACCTATACGGTGACGCTGACGGATTCGCAGGGCGCGACCACCACCCAGGACGTCATCGTCACGATCACCGGCACGGACACGCCGGCCGTGGTCTGGATCGCCACCTCGACGCCGGGTTCGCCCCCCGGCGGGCTGTGGAGCGACGGCTCGAACTGGGAAACCGGGACGGCTCCGACCGCAAACGACGACGCCATCATCATCACCAATCAGCTGATCGGCCTGACGCCATCCTACCCAGTCACGATCGACGCCCCGGCCTTCGCCAAGACCGTGACGCTGAACGACTTCAGTGATCTCGGCAACGCCCATCCGGAGCTGGTCAATCAGAGCACGCTGACCGTCGGCGACGAATTCAGTCTCGGCGTCGACTCGATCGTCGATAATTCGGGCGCCATCGATGTCGGCGGCGCGATGGAAGTGCTGGATGCGAGCGTCCTGAACAATACCGGTACGATCAACCTGGCCGGGGGCGGTGATTTCAGGGATCAAAGCTCGATCACCAATTCCGGGACGATCAGGGTCAAGGGCGGCACGCTCAATATTGATGTTGGTGTTGCCAACGCCGGCGGCTCGCTGATGGTCGATACCGTCGCCAAGGCGAATTTGACCGGCGCCGCGATCGATGGCGGCACCGTTGCCAATAGCGGCGAGTTCGATCTCACCGGCGCTGCCATTATCAAAAACGGCACGCTCAACAATTCCGGCCAGATCAAGGTCAGCGGCGCCGGCAACGCGCTGCACGACGAGAACGTCACCGCCAACAATGCGATGGAGATTCTGGCCGGCGGCGCGCTGCTGCTCGACCAGGGCACCACGGTCGCCAATGCCAGCGGCACCATCACGGTCGACGCCAACGGCACGCTGACGCTGAACGGCGCCAGCATCACCGGCGGCGCGCTCGGCGTCGCGGGCACCCTGAATTCGACGGGCTCCAGCGCCATCCACGACGCAGCCATCGCCAATACCGGCCTGATCGAGTCGACCGGCGGCATTCTGACCATCGATCCGGCGGTGCCGGTGATCGTCACCAATTCCGGCACGCTGGAGGCCAATGGCGGTGAACTCGACATCACCGGCGAGGACGTGACCAACACCGGCACGCTGCAGGCGATCGATAATTCGACGCTGAAGCTGACGACGATGACGGTGATCAACACCGGCAACGGTACGGTCACGGTCGGCAACGGCTCCACGCTGGATCTCGTGAGCGCCAACATCAGCGGCGGCACGCTGACCAATGCCGGCACGCTCGACAATTTGTCGGGCAGCAATGTCGCGTCTGCCGCCGTCACCAACACCGGCATCATCGAGGTCCAGGCCGGCACGCTCGATTTATCCGGCGGCCTGACCGGGGTAGGCGCGCTAATCATCGATGCCGGCGCAACGCTCGAACTCGCCGGCGCCGACGCGCAAACCGTCACCTTCGCTGGAGGCAGCGATACGCTATTGCTCGATAGCACGAGCCTGCACTTCACCGGAACAATTACAGGTCAGTCGTCGACCGGAGGCACGTTCAAGATCACTGGCCCCGGAAATATCACCACCAGCAGCGGCGATGCCATCGACTTCAACGCATCGGGCGGCGTGGTCGGCAACGCCGCCAATGTGACGCTGACGCCGTCCGGCGGGCTCACCGGCGCCGCCAACGGCATTCAGGTCATTCAGAACGGGGTGGGCGACATCACCGTCGACCCGTCCGGCAATGTCACAGGCCTTGCCGGCGACGGCATCATCGCGGAGATCAGCGCCACCGGCAGCGGCAATATCATCGTCAATGATTCCGTGCTGGTGACCGGCACGGGACCGGGATCGATCGGCGTGCTCGCCGAAAACCTCAACGCGGCTGATAACGGCAATGTCACGGTCACCCAGTTCGGAGGCGCGAGCGGTGGCGCCGACGGAATCAACGCGCTGACCCATGGCAACGGGATCGTCTCGGTGGAGACCTCCGGAACCGTTGCGGCGACGACCCAATATGCCATTCGGGCGGCGAGCTTCGGCACCGGCGATGTCATGGTCACGACGGATGCAGGAAGTATTACTTCCGGCGGGACCGGCATCAACGCCATCAATCTTGCCTCGACGATTGCCGCCTCGGCGCAAAGCACAGTCACGGTGAACGCCCACGGCTCCGTCACCTCCGGCGCCGATGCCAATCTCGACGGTTCGCTGTCACAGGGCATCTCTGCCGGATATTACGGGACCAGCAACGTCGTTTCCGGCGGCAGCGGTGTCGCTAACACCGGTGTCAACGGCACCGTCGTCGTCAATAATTACGCCGATATCAGCGCCGCCGGGGGTTACGGCATCGACGCCTACAACTACGGCAATGGCGACGTCACCGTAAACGACAAGACAGGGACTTCGGTCACCGGTGCGGAATACGGGATCGCGACCTATGGGCTGAGCCACGGCACCGGCAATGTCGCGGTCAATGTCGATGCGAACGCCACCATCGCCGGCACCTCGATCGACGGCATCCACGCCATCAATCTCGACACCGGCAACGTCACCGTTTCGACTTCGGCCGGCGATGTCATCAAGGCCGGCGCGATCGGTATCAACGCCATCGACGAAGCGACCTCGATCCCGGCTGGCGACAGCGTCAGCGTCACCGCCAACGGTACGATCAACGCGGCTATCGGCATCAATGCGGGTTATTTCCCGGGATCGAACACGATTGCGCCTAATGTCGCCGGCGACGTCGTCGTCGACAGCAATGCGACGATTACGGCTTCCACCGGCAATGGCATCAACGCCTTCAACTGGGGAACCGGCAACGTCAAGGTCACGGAGACGGCGGCCGTCACGGCGGCGACCAACGGCATCGTCGCCTCCGCGCTCGACGGCGGCGACGTCACGGTCATCAACGACGGGTCGGTAACGGGAACGGCGAACAGTGGCATCGCCGCCGGCGCCAGCGGCGGCAACGGCGATGTCAGCATTACCAATGACGGCACGGCCACCGGCGCGACGGGTGTTTCGGCCAGCGCGGATGGCGCCGGCGACGTCACCGTGACCAACGATGACACGATCACGGGCATGCTCGGTTCCGGCATCAGCGTCTTTCAGGCCAATCCGGGCGCGACCGGCTCGACCACCATCACCAACACCGGAACCGTGACGGGCGCGGCGACGGCGGCTGCGATTATCGTTTCCGGCAACAGCCACGGTACCGTGGAGATCGACAACCACGGCACGATCGGTCCGAGTGCGGTGACGTTCTCGACCGAAGCCATCTTCGAGAGCGGTGGCGACGTCACCATCGATAATGACGACGCGATCAACGGCACAATCAATGTCGCCAACGGCTCGTTCACCAATGACGGCACCTGGCAGGTCGCCGGCTCGAGCGGGTTCGGCTTCAATTCCACCACCGGTGTCGTTGAAGTCTTCACGATCACCAACAACGACGCGATCGACCTCTCGGGTAGCGCGGCGATGTTCGGCGCTCACGGGCTCGCCATCACCAACACCAGCCTGATCGAAGCCCTGTCGGGCTCGACCTTCGTCGACGGCGCTACCGTCGACAATTCCGGCACGATCCAGATCGACGCCGGCGCGGCAGCGACCCAAACCGATCCCGCCGTCGCCAACACGCTGACGTTCGACAGCGGGACCGCAATCACTGGCGGGTTCGTGACAATCGGCAGCCTCGGCGCGCTGGATATCGAGGCGGGTGCAAGCGGTCCTGGCGCCACGCTGGACGACGTCAGCGTTACCGGTACCGATGCCGTCACCGGCCCCAACGCCGTGCCGGCGAGCCTGATCGAAGTCGGCGCGACCAGCACCGCGACCATGCTGCTGGAGGACGGCGCCACCGTCACCCATGGCGACCTGACCATCGGCGCCACTGGCACGCTTGA
>Ga0209483_1003444_pt1 | contig 10407 bp, 13 predicted proteins | sample NGEPerA_FD_184508 | JGI IMG/M metagenome (GOLD analysis project Ga0209483, IMG submission 184508) | Arctic peat soil microbial communities from the Barrow Environmental Observatory site, Barrow, Alaska, USA - NGEE PermafrostL2-A... | ecosystem: Environmental > Terrestrial > Soil > Wetlands >...
CACCCCAAACCATGAAGCATCACCACACACTGCGCCCGCCCCTGCGCCCGCCGGTCACTGGCCTTCAGCGCGATCCGCTGGAGATCGCCCTGCGCACGGGAGCGCGACTGGCGCTCTATTTTCTGCTGGGAATGGCGCTGATGTTCATGGCGCAAGCGCTGATCGGATGCAGCGCGTCGGAGCTTCGTCTGGCCAGCGCGGGAAGCGCGGCCAGTAGCGGACTGGCCGCGAACCTGGACACCGCCCACGGTGAGGTGAATCTGGCCGAGCCGCATGCCGACTCCATAGGCCGCGCCCACCTGGTGAGCGCGGACACAGCGATCGCATCGGGGAAATCGAAATTGCCCGCGATCAATGCGGGACTGGCGCAGGTGGCGCCGCTGAGCGCGAAAGTGAAGACGCTGGAACATCAGTTCTGGAGTCCGCGCCAACGAGCGATCGCATGGGTGATCGGTCTAAGTGTCAGTGCGCTGGGTGTGGTCTTGGCGATTCTGTATTTCGCCACGCCGCTGTCGCTGCCGATCGGTGCGGCAGCCGCAGGTGCGTTCCACGTTCTGACGCTGGGAGTCCCGAAGCTGTTTCATGGGATCGTGAGCCGCATTCACGCGAAGGCGCAGACAAGGGCCACATCGACCGTCGCTTCAGTGCTGGCCGCGCCGCCGACTGCCCGCCCGTCCGAAATCGCAATGGTGGCGACGGCCACCGGAATGAAGCCCGCGTGAGACCACCATGCCGCGACAGGACTTCACGCTGAATGATACCGAGCAGTTGGGGGACGCGCTGATTCCGCGCTTCCAACAGGCCATCGCGCCCGAGTTCACTACGATCCGCAACGAGCTCCAGCAGATACGCGAGGAGCTCACCACGCTGAAGGCGCGTAGCGGCCTGTGGGGCGCGACGGGCGGAGCGGCGATGGCGCTGGCCGCGATCCTCACCGAGCTCGCCGCCGGCGGACGCCGCTGAGCCGAGGCCGGGGGACATCGCAGGAAAAAACCCGTCGCGCCTCCCAGACCGTACACCAATTTTCCACGTTTTTTCGACCGCTTTTCGCGCTAGGGGGGTAGGCCGGCCGGCGCGACGCACCATGCCCAGACTGACCTCCATCCCCGCCACCGACGCCTGGCAACGCTCGCTCACGCAGCCCTTCGGTGACTCCATCACCTGGGATGCTCCTCCGCCCAGCCCCGAAATCGACACCACGCTACGCCTCCCGCGCGACCTGTCCACGCTCCACAGCCCCACGCGCCGCCTCACCCTCGACGCCCGCGCCAACCCCGCCGCCTTCGCGCACCTGGCCACCATGCCCGCCCAGGGCGAATCGCTCCACGGTGTCATCAGCGGCCGCTACGCCCTCTACGAGCTGATCCCCGCGCTGATCGAGCGCACGCAACAGCCCATTGCCGCGCTCTACATCGCCACCCTCAGCTTCAACAAACAAAACGCCGCCGACATCCTCGCGCTGCTCCAAGCCGGCCACGTCAAGAGCCTGGCCCTGATCATCAGCTACTACTTCAAGAGCACCAGCCGCGAAATCTACGATCTTCTGATTCCCCCGCTCCGCGCCGCCGGCCAACGCGTGCTGGCCATCCGCAACCACGCCAAGCTATTACTGGCCGAGATGGCCAACGGCCAAAAGTTCACCGTCGAAACCAGCGCCAACTTGCGCAGCTCTGGGAACATCGAGCAATTCGTGCTGACCGCCGACGGCCCGCTTCACGACTTTCACCGCGGATGGATCGAAGACCTTTTCGCCACGCGCAAAGACATGGGGACAGCCTGATGATGAGTGAGGAGTGAACCGTGACAGACTCCCACTCACCCGCCCAATCGCCGTCCGACGCCGCGCGCGACCTGGCCGCCGTCATCGATCCCCCAGACGACATCACCGCCGACCCCGCCGCCCTCACCGAGTGGCGCCGCCTCATAGCCGCGATCGCCGACGCCGGCGGCATCCTGAAATCCGCCGACCGCAACATCATCGCCACCGCCGTCCGCACCCACGCCGTGAACGCCGCCATGTACGCGCACGTTAAGGAATTCGGCGCGATCATCAAATGGCCCAACGGCCTTCCGGGGCCAAGCCCGCAATACAAAGCCTTCAAAGAGACGGCCAACCTTCTGCGCGGTCTGCTGGCGGACCTAGGCGCCACGCCCGCCGCCCGCCACTTCGATCTACCCGCAGCGGACGCAACGGACGCAAACACCGACGACCTGGAATTTTAATGGAGTCCCATTGACCGCAAAGCTCATCATCGCCATCGAGAAGGACGGAACAGAAGTCGCCCGCCAACAGATCGACCTGTCGATCCTGTTGAGCCTCGACGAAGACCAAATGACCGCGCTGGTGGCCGCCAGCGCCGCACTGTGCCTGATGCAAGCCGCCCCCGCGCTGGACCCCAATGAGCCAAGCAGCCCGCCAGTACGACCGACACCAGCGCGATCCGAAGTCGAAACAGTTTTATAATTCCGCCGCCTGGCAGCGCTGCCGCGCCAACAAGCTGGCCGAAAAGCCGTGGTGCGAACGCTGCGGCGCCCTGGCCGAGCACGTGCATCATCGCACGCCGATCGCCACGCCGGCCGGATGGGAGAGCCGCCTCGATGTCGCCGGCCTGATGAGCGTCTGCATCGCGTGCCATAACGCGATCGAGCGCGATGCGGGTGACACGGGCGAGACGCCCGTGCTTCCCGCCGTCGCCGGAATCCTCCAGCCCACGGAGGATGAACGATTTTACTTCGACGCCGACGCCGGCGAGCGGCCGATCCGCTTCATTCAAAAATTCTGCCGCCACCACGAAGGCCAGTGGGCCGGCCAGCTGCTGGTGTTGCTGGAATGGCAGCAGGAACTGATTCGCACCCTGTACGGATGGAAGCACCGCGCCGGTGAACGCCAGGGACGCCGCCGCTTCACAGAGCTGTTTCTTCTCAGCGCAAAGGGCGCGGGCAAGACCCCGCTCCTGTCCGCCATCGGTCAATACGAGCTGTTCGCCGGCGGCGAGCCCGCCGCCCATGTGGTCAGCATGGCCACGGACTTCAAACAGGCGCAGCTCACGCAGGACTGGGCCAAGAAATCGATCCAGCAAGACGCGAAGCTGGCCAAGCTGGCCGAGATCACCCAGTACGAAATCCGCCACCCAAAGAGCGGGAGCAAATGGACCACGCTCAGCGGAGTCTTCGCAGGCCGCGCCGGATTCCGCCCCTCCTGCATTTTGGCCGACGAGGCCTGGGAATGGCCCAACGGGAAATGCTACGAATCACTGACCGCGAATTTGTTTAAGCGCCGTGAGCCGCTCTTACTCATCGCCAGCAACGCCGGCGAAAGCCGCGAATGCTACTGCTGGGGCCTATACGAGCAGGCCAAAAAGGCCCTGGCAAGCGAAAGCCCGCGCACGGATCTTCTCCCCGCGATCTACGAAGCCCCCGAGGACATGCCCTGGGACAGCGAGGCGGCAGCCGCCGCCGCCTGCCCGTCCATCCCCGAGGTGGTGAGCTTCGCCAGCCTCCAGCCCAAGATCATCGCCGCGCAACAATCGCCGGCCAAAGAAGCCGAATACCGCCGCCTGCATCTCAGCCAGTGGCGAAAATCCGGCGCCAAGCAATGGCTGGACATGCAGCTTTGGGACGAGGCGCAAACCGCGTTCGACCTCTCAGCACTCAGCACTCAGCACCCAGCACTCTACGTCGGCCTCGACCTGTCGGAGGGCGACGACCTGTGCTCCGCGGTCTATGTGTACGTCACGCCCGAGAAGCTCTATGTGACGTGCAAAAATTGGCTCCCACGCGCCACCGCCGAGGAATACGAACGCGCCGGTACGGCCCAGTTCACCGCCCATGAAGCCGCCGGTGAAATCACGCTGCTCAGCGAAGTCACCGTGAACGCCGCCGTGCGCCGGATGATCGCCGACGAGATCGTGGCCGGCCACGCCACGCAAAAAATCGAAAAGGTCTGCTATGACGCCTACCGCGCCGACGAGGTTGTCGCGCGGCTGACCGCAGCCGGCATCAAGTGCGAACCGATCCGCCAGGGCTTTGGCGTGTCGCCAGGCTGCGCCGAACTGGAGCGCCGCCTGAAAGAGAAATCCATCCAGATCGCCCCCAGCGCCATCATGCGCAGCGCCGCCCAGAACGCCGAGATCAAGAGCGATGAGCGCGGCAACATCTGGCCGGTAAAGCCCAACGCAAAAAACCGCTACGCCGGAACCCGCTCCGTGAAGATCGATCCGATTGCCGCGCTGGTGACCGCGCTGGTCGAAGCCAGAAAACACGACTTCCCCGCCGCGCAAAAGAAGTGGACGGGAAACGTCTGGGTCCTGTGACAAGACGATTCACCACAAAGCCTCAAAGACACAAAGGAGAACCATGCCACGCGAGAAGACTGAAACCCACCCGCTGGATGAAATCGTGAGCCAGTACCACGCCGTGCTCGATGGAATTGCCGACTGTGACCGGCGGCTGAGCACACTCCAGCCGATCGTGGACCGCAAGGTTGACCTGATCCAAAAGCGTGAAGCCCTCCGCGCCCAGGTGCAGCTCGCCCAGACGCCCGCCGCAACGCTCTGATTGCATGGGTATGGGGCGGGGTATGGGGTCTGAATCCTCCCCGACCCCAAACCCAAAACCCAAAACCCCAATGCCAAGCATCCAACAACCCGTCGGCGCGATGGGTAGCACGGGCTACCTGATCTATGACACCAACACCCCCGGTGTCATTGGCCCCGCGGTCATCAATGCCTACACCACGCTGTGCATCCCCGCCTATTGGCGGGCGATGGATTTTCTGACAAAAAATCTGACGTGCTTCCCGCGCAGCATTCGACGCGAGGAAGTGGCCGTCAAGCACCGCCTCCTGAAGCTCCTCACGCGCCGCCCCAACACCTACCAGAACTCCACGCTCTTCTGGGGGACGCTGTACTTCCACTGGAGCCACTATCACAACGCGTTCGCCTGGATCGAGCGAGACAGCCAGTTCAATCCGATCGCGCTCCACAACCGCATCCCCGAGATGGTCGCGCCGTTTCGATACCTGGACGACGACGGGAACCCCAGCAGTTGGTACTGGATCGGTGGAATGAAGGCGCGAGTGGTGCCGGCCGCCGACATGCTCCACCTGCATGGCATGAGCTATGACGGCATCGGGGGCTTCAACCCGATCTTCATCCTGGCCGAGACCTTCGAACGCAGCCGGCTGCTGGATCGTTACGTCACGCGCTACCTCACGCGCGGGAGCATGATCCGCGGATCGATTGAGATTCCGGCCGGCGCCAGCAAAGAGCAGCAAGAGCAGATCGTCTCCACGATCCGAACCAGCTTCCAGGGCGCGGACGCGGAAAGGGACGTGCTGGTACTCAGCGACGGCGCCACGCTAAAAAACTCCACCCTGAGCCCGCGTGACAGCGAACTCGGTAAGCAGGTGGAACTGGGAATGAAACAGATCGCCCAGATCACGGGAGTCCACCCGCATTTTCTGTACGACGACAGTGAGGGAAAATACAACGCCAACCCCGAGCAGGCAGCCGACGACGTGGTGAAATGGACCTTCCGTCCCCTGGTCGAGCAGGTCGAAGATGAATTGAGCCTGAAGCTGCTATCCGAGTCCGACCAGGACGCCGGCCTAAAGGTCCACCTCGACACCAACTGCCTGATCCGAGGCGACCGGGAAACGCAATCCAACATCGTCACGCAACAGAAGGCCGCCGGCATCCTCACGCCCAACGAAGCCCGCCAGGAGATCGGCCTGCCGGCAAGCGATCATCCCGACGCCGACGCCCTGAAGACCGCCGGCGACACCGCCGCGCAAAAGCCGGTGGCCGACCCCGACGCGGCCGCGAACAAGAACTGATGAGTGATGAGTGAACCGTGACCCGGAGCGCTCTGAGTCACGGTTCACTCATCACTCATCACTCACGCCTAATCCCCATGAAGAATCAACGCCTGTGGTGCAGCGCGAAAGACGCGAAGTTGAAGGTCACGCGCCAGGTTTTCGCCGACGGCAAGGAATCGCCGATCGCGGAACTGAGCGGCTACCCCATCACCTGGGGAACGACCAGCAGCGATCGCGGAGGCTATCAGGTGCGCCTGGCGAGGGACTCCGCGAAATTCACCGCCGCGCCGCTGGCCCTGCTGCATCACGACTTCACCAAGCCGCTGGCGAGCGTCGGAAACGACACGCTGAAGATCGGAGACGCCGACGACTACGGTATCCCGGTCACGATCCAGCTGGACCTGAACACGACGTTGGGGCGAGACACCTACCAGAACGTCAAGAGCCAGCTGATCGGAGGCATGAGCTTCTCGATGGCCAACGGCTTCGAGGAATTCAGCGAGACCGAGAAGGACGAACAGACCGGGGGGCCGGTCGTGACCGTGAGCAAGTACACGGTCGATGAAGTCACCATCACCGCCATTCCCGCCTTCACTGAAGCGACCATCGCAGTGAAGCAGCCCGACAAGACCACCGAAACCCCCGCCGGCGGAATGTCCGCCGCCGCGCCCGACCGCATCGCCGCCAGCGTGTCGCTGGCACGCCTCCGCCTCCAAATGAACACCCTGGAAATGTAGTGGCACGGGCGTCCCGCCCGTGTCTTCCCAGCCCAAGACGAAACCCACCCGCACCCGGTTCACCACGAAGCCACACCAGAGCAGGGAGCATCGCCTCCGTGCTCTCTGTGCCTCCGTGGTGAACCTCTTCACCCCTTACCCGAGGACCACGTCCCATGGACATCAAAGCATTGCGCACCGAGTTCACCACGCTCCAGACCGCCCAGCAGACCGCGCTCGACGCCGTCGCCGCCGCCAAGCGCGACTTCACCGCGGACGAAAAGACCGCCTCTGAAAAGAGCTTCGGCCGCATGACCGAAATCAAGAACGTGCTCGAGCACCAAAAGAAGCTGGCCGAGAGTTCTTTCTCCGCGCTCAAGGACCCGGAGAACGCGACCGACCCCGCCGCCGCGGACAAGATCGAAACCCAGACCTCGCCCCCAGGCCAGGCCGAGCAGGCCGCGGTCGAGATCCGCGTCGGCCAGACGTTCGAGAACGGCCGCAAGAAGATCAGCCGCGCCGAATTCGCCAAGCACTTCAGCGCCTGGGCGCGGGAAGGGCGCAGCGCGATGGCCCAGAAGTTCGCCACGATCACTTCAGCGACCGACGGCAACCTTCTCCTCCCGACCGAAGTGGATGAGCCGATCATCCCCCAGGCCGCGAACACGATCCGCGAGGCGCTGAGCATCTACGGTCAAAAGGCCATGCAAACGCCGACCACGCGCAACATCACGCTGCCCGTCGCCGACGCCAGCGCCGGTGGAGTCGTCGCCGAAAGCGCGGGCGCTGAAACCGAGAACGAGCCCGCGTTGACCGCCAGCATCAGCCTGCCCGTGAGCACCTACCAGAGCGGCAGCACATGGTTTTCGAATAAAGAACTGATGGCCGTCGATTTCGATTTCATGAGCGCGATCCTCCCCGCGCTGGCCTACTCGAAAGAGCTCGGCCTCGAAAGCGCCTTCTTCACCGCGATCATTGCGGACGCCGGAATCACCCAGACCGTCGCCGCGGCCACCGACGGCGGGTTCACCTACCCGAACCTGGTGGCGCTCAACAGAATTCTGCCCAAGCGCTACAACGCCCTCAAGGTGATCTTCCTGAGCAAGGACGCCTACACCGCCGCGGAAAACTTAGTCACAACCACCGGCTACCCGATTTTGAACGCGTTGGATCCGCAAAAGTCCAGCCTCAAATACTTCAACGGCACCCCGGTCTTGTGGACGGATTACCTGCCCACCTTCGGAGTCGCCGCCAAGATCGGATTCGTGATGAGCCTCGTAGGCTTCCGCCTCCGCGACTGCGGCCAGGAGCAGGTGCAGCGCTACACACAGTACCCCGGCCGCCCCGCGCAGACCGGTTTCAACCTCTATGGCTACCACGCCTACGGCTACGCCAGCGCCGCGCTCGCGTCACTGAAAACCCCCTAATCCGGGGAGGATTACCGCAGAGGCGCGGAGACGCAGAGAAGCGCACACGCCGCTTTTTTTCCTATCTCTGCGCCTCCGCGACTCCGCGGTTATCTTGCATTTTGTTTTTTTCAGGAGTGCCATGCGAATCCAAATGATCCAGACCCTGGCCGATCATCGCCAGTGTTTCGTGATGGGCGAGACGTACGACCTAGACGAAGCCCGCGCCAAGAAGCTCCTGGCCGCGAAGCTGGCCAAGCCGGCCAAGCCCGAGCCCAAGCCCGAAGACGAAAAGAAGTGATTCGCCGCAGAGACGCAGAGACGCGGAGAAGAGAAAAGAGCTTTTGATTTGTCCTCTCTGCGCCTCCGCGCCTCCGCGGTAATCCTCCTATGTATTACTCGCAAACCAGACCCGCCAGTCCGCCTCTCATCACGTTCGCGCAGATGCAGAGCCAGCTCCGCATCACGACCGATGACGAGGCCCAGTACATCGCGGATCTGATCGACGCCGCCACCGAGTACGCCGAGCAGGCCCTCGACTCCAGCCTGTTGACACGTGTCATCAGCGTCGTTTACACCACGCCCCAGGTGTTCGACCTGACGGGCACCAGCGGGATGGCCGTGGACTTCCCCAGCTCATGGGCCCAGGGCCAGCGCTTCTACTTGCCCCGCGGCCCGGTGAGCATCGGAAGCGTCATCAGCGCCATCGACACCAACGCCAAGTCGCTCACGTTCACCCAAGACCGCCGCGGCCTGGCCGACTACTGTGTCCTCACGCCCGGCCAGGCTTTCGTGGCGCCGCTCACGATCACCTACACCGCCGGCTACGGCGCCGCCGCCGCGGCAGTGCCCGCCGATCTAAGAATGGCGATCAGAACGCACACGGCCACGCTGTTCGAGAACCGCGAAAGCGTGAGCGAGGGTAAGACGCTGGCCGCCGTGCCGCATTCGCTGGAAGCGTTTTACCGGTTGCGCAGACGCGCTTGCCCCGTGGCGTGAGCCAATTCAGAATTCCGAATCCCCGGAATCCGAATGAAGACGGACGCGCCTCCTTTTCTTCATTCGGATTTCGGGTATTCGGGAATTCGGATTTACCATCCCTCCCATGCAGGCCGGCCAACTCCGCCATCTTCTGACGATCATCGCCCCCGCCGGCCAGACCCAGGACGCCGCCGGCGACGTGACGACCAACTGGGCCCCGCTGGGCATGGCCTGGGGCCGCGTGACGCCGACGGCGGGGCGCAACCTGGCCCTGGGCCAGATCCCGACCACGAACCCGACCGCCACGCACGAAATCGAGCTGCGCCACCTCGCGGGACTCACGCCCGAATGCCGCATCGAGTACGCCGGCCGCATCTTCGCGCTCAACTCCGTCCGCAACGTGGATGAGCGAAACATCCGACAGGTCTGTGTGGCGACGGAAGTCGTGTGAAGAGGGATTCACCGCGGAGACGCAGAGACGCAGAGAAGATGAACCATCACAGGCCCAGGAGGAGCGCATCCTCCATATTAACAGCACAAGATCATGCAAATCGAAGGTCTCACCGAATCCCTGGACATGCTGCGCCTCCTGGCCGCGCGGGACGGGGGGCGCAAATCGGCCAAGGGGATCATGCGCAAAGCCGTGCGGGCGGGGGCCAAGATTCTACTCCGCGAGGCCAAGGACCACTGCCCACAGGAATCGGGAAGGCTGGAACGCAGCATCAAACTCAAAGTCGCCAGCCGCAAAGACAAAATCACCGCCAGCGTCGGAACCCGAGCGAAAGACTTCACCGGCCGCACGTTCTACGGAGCGTTCGTTCTGTGGGGCCACATGGTCGGGAGCAGGAAGCTCGGGAGCAGCCGCCGCCAGGTGCCCGCGAATGACTTCCTCACCCGCGCCCTGGAATCCCAGGGCCAGGCCGCATCGGAAGCAGCCGCCGCCAGCATCGAAGAGCAGATCGAAAGCATTTAACCACGAAGACACGAAGCCACGAAGGTAAGAGCAGAGCTAATTCTTTGCTTCGTGCCTTCGTGCCTTCGTGGTGAATCCGCATGATCGGAAGCGCTCTTTACTCCAAGCTCACGACCACCGCCGGCATCGCCGCGCTGTGCGGCACCAACATCTACCCGAATTACATCCGCGAATCCGACCAGCTCTACCCCCAAGTCGTTTACGACGTGGGCGAGATCGTGGAGGAAGTGAGCTTCGCGGGGAACGTCGGGATCGCCAGCGCAAAAGCGAAAATCACCGCCGTCGCCAAAACCTACCTCGCCTGTGACGCCCTGGCGAAGGCCATCGTCGCCGCGATCGACGAAGCCGCGGGCACTTGGGCCGGGACGCAGATCAACGGGGTGTGGCTGGAGGACGTGGAGGAAGAGATCGTTCACGACCCCACCACCGAACTGATTCTCTACTTCGTGAAGGTCGTGACGTTCGAGGTCTCGTACGGAAACTGAAGATGGGGTGTGGGGTGTGGGGTATGGG
>Ga0209483_1003448_pt1 | contig 10401 bp, 7 predicted proteins | sample NGEPerA_FD_184508 | JGI IMG/M metagenome (GOLD analysis project Ga0209483, IMG submission 184508) | Arctic peat soil microbial communities from the Barrow Environmental Observatory site, Barrow, Alaska, USA - NGEE PermafrostL2-A... | ecosystem: Environmental > Terrestrial > Soil > Wetlands > Peat...
TCCGCAGGTCCCGCGCGGGTTGCGGCTGTCGCCGGAGTCGCTGTCGAATTATTATGTGCCGACCCTTGCTGGACAGCAGGTGCCGCTGTCGACATTGGTCTCGGTGCAAACCGGGACCGATCCCAACGCGCTCACCCATTACAACCAGTTGAATTCGGCGACCTTCCAGGCGGTGCCGATGCCCGGAGTAACGGTCGGCCAGGCCGTCGATTTCCTCGAAAGCCAGGCCAAGCAACTGCCGTCCGGCTTCAGCCACGATTACCTGGCGGATTCCCGGCAATATGTGCAGGAGGGCAATCAGCTTGCGGTCGCGTTCGGCTTTGCGCTCATCATCATCTTCCTGGTGCTGGCGGCGCAGTTCGAGAGCCTGCGCGACCCGCTGGTCATTATGATCAGCGTGCCGATGGCGATCTCGGGGGCGCTGATTCCGCTGTTCTTCGGCGTCGCGACCATCAACATCTACACCCAGGTCGGGTTGCTGACGCTGATCGGCCTGATCAGCAAGCACGGCATCCTGATGGTCGAGTTCGCCAACGAGCTGCAGCTCAATGAAGGGCTCGACCGGCGCTCGGCGATCGAAATGGCGGCGCGGGTCAGGCTGCGGCCGATCCTGATGACGACCGCGGCGATGGTCACCGGCCTGCTGCCGCTTCTAACCGCGAGCGGGGCGGGCGCGGCCAGCCGGTTCTCGATCGGCCTTGTCGTCGTCTCCGGCATGTCGATCGGAACGCTGTTCACCCTGTTCGTGCTGCCGGCGGTCTATGTGGCGATCGCCACCGACCACAGGGCGGGCGCCGAATCCCAACGGGCCAAGGACATCGAGGCGTTCGATCTCGGCCCGAAGGTTCTCAAGGCGACCTGAACTCAGCGCCCGGCCACGCACGAGGCGGCGTCACGGACCTTGGCGCCCTGACGCGATCTTGTGGTATCCTTTGCTGACCGGCGCGGCTCCATGCGTCCGGGAAACAGGGTGCCGCCATGAAGCGACGCGAGTTCTTGGCCGTTCTCGGCGGGGCGGCGCTGCTTGCCCCCAGCAAGACCTTGGCGCAGACGCCGGGCCGGATCTATCATCTCGGCACGCTGCATCCGGCCGCGCCGGTGACCGAGACCAGCCCATTCGGCAAGATCGTCATCAAGGCGCTGGCCGGGCGCGGTTATATCCTTGGCCAGAACCTGACCTTCGATGCCTTCGGCGCCATGGGCGATGTCGCCAAACTGCCCGTGCTGCTGCAGCAACTCAAGGCGCGCCGTGTCGACGCCATCATCGTCGTCGGCTATCCGGCGGCGCTGGCGGCGATGTCGACGGGAATTCCGATCGTCGGCGCAGTCGGTCTCGGCGACCCCGTGGAAACCAGGATGATCGAGAGCCTGGCGCATCCCGGAGGCAACATCACCGGTATTTCCGACGTCGCGACCACACTCACCACCAAGCGCCTGTCGCTGTTGAAGGGGCTGTCGCCAAAACTTCAAAAGGTGGCGATGCTCTGGAACCAGGACGATCTCGGCATGACGTTGCGCTACCAGGCCTCGGCCAAGGTCGCGCAGGAGCTCGGCATCACGGTGCAGGCGCTCGGCGTTCGCGAGCCGGATGATTTCAACGAGGCTTTCGCCGCCATGAACAGCGATATGCCGGACGCCATTCTGATGGTCTCCGACGCGCTCACCTCGCTCAATCGAAAGCGGGTGTTCGACTTTGCCGCCGCCCACAAATTGCCCGCGATCTATGAATACGACTTTCTGGTTCACGACGGCGGCCTGATGTCGTACGGACCGGATCTGACGGAATCGTTCGAGCGCGCCGCCGCATTGGTCGACCGCATCTTCAAGGGCGCCAGGCCCGCCGACCTGCCGTTCGAGCAGCCGACGCGCTATCTGTTCGTGATCAATCTGCAGACCGCAAAATTGATCGGGCTCGAAATTCCTCCGACCTTGCTCGCGCTAGCGGACCAGGTGATCGAATGAACCGGCGCAATTTCATTGCAGCCCTTGGTGGCATAACTGCAGCATGGCCGCTTCCCGCCGGCGCCGAGCAGGCCGGCCATATCCGACGGGTCGCCGCGCTATGGCCGTTCGACGAGCAGGACAGCGACGGACAGGCGGTGTTGACGGCATTTCGCGAGGGACTTCGGGATCTCGGCTGGGCCGAAAGCCGCATTGAAAGCCGCTGGACCGGCGGCAATATCGAGCGCGCGCGTTCCCTTGCCGCCGAGTTGGTAGCGCTCTCGCCGGATGTCATTTTCGCCTATTTCAACGCGCAGCTTGGTCCGCTCTCGCGCGCGACCCACACCATCCCGATCGTGTTCGTGGGCGCCTCCGATCCCGTCGGCGCCGGATATGTTGCCAGCCTGGCGCGCCCCGGCGGCAACATCACGGGCTTCACGCTCTACGAACCTTCGCTGGCGGGCAAGTGGCTGGGCGTCTTGAAGGAAGTAGCCCCTGAGATCGCGCGGGTGGCGCTTCTGATCAATCCGGACACCGCGGTGGTTCACGGAACATTCTACACCAAGGCGTTCGAGGAGGCCGCGGCTACCGCCGGCGTCGACCCGGTGATCGCCAATGTCTATAGCCCCGCCGACATCGAAACCGCGATCGTTTCGCTCGGAAGCCAGCCGGGCGGCGGGCTGATCGTGGCGCCGGATACGTTCAGCGAAGTCAATGGCGACCTCATCGTGGCGCTGGCGGCCCAGCACCGCGTGCCGGCGGTCTACGCGATCGGCCGGTTTGCGACGCGGGGCGGGCTGATGTCCTACGGACCGAACACGCGCGACGCGGTGAGGCGCGCGACATCCTATATCGATCGCATTCTCCGGAGCGAAAAGCCGGCCGAGCTGCCGGTTCAGGCGCCGGTCAAGTTCGACCTGGTCGTCAACCTGAAGGCCGCCAAGGCGCTTGGCTTGAATATTCCGGAGACCTTTCTGCTTCGGGCCGACAATGTGATCGAGTAATCCTATTGCACTGCGGCAAGAGACAAGCCCGTCTGTTCTTGCTAAAACCACCGGGATGAGCATTTCCCTTCATCCTGACGCTCCCCAGGGCCGAACGCTGGCGGCGCCGCCCGTGGCGGGCGCGGCGGCGGAAGCCAGGCCTGCGACCCGGAAATTCCGCAGCCGGCTATTCACCAAATACGTCGCGCTGTTCGTCGCCGTGGTCGGTGTCGCGCTGCTGTCGAACGGGATTTTCGAGGTCTTCTTTTATTACCGTGAGCACAAGGCGGCGCTGATCCGGATTCAGCACGAACAGGCCGAGGCGGCGGCGGCGAAAATCGGCCAGTTCATCAAGGAAATCGAAAGCCAGCTCGGCTGGACCACCCAGCTGCCATGGTCGGCGGGCTCGATCGAGCAGCGCCGGTTCGATGCCCTGCGGCTGTTGCGGCAGGTGCCGGCCATCACCGAACTGGCGCAGGTCGATTCGTCAGGCAAGGAACGGCTGCGGGTGTCACGCCTTGCCATGGATGTGGTCGACAGCGGGCTTGACCTTTCCAAGGACCCGAAATTCACCGAGGCCGTCGCCCACAAGGTCTATTACGGGCCGGTGTATTTCCGCCGGGAGTCGGAGCCCTACATGACGCTGTCGCTGGCCGGCACCCGCAAGGATGCCGGCGTCAGCATTGCCGAAGTCAATCTGAAGCTGATCTGGGACGTGGTGTCGCAGATCAAGGTGGGCGAGGGCGGTCATGCCTATGTGGTCGGCGAGCAGGGACGCCTGATCGCGCATCCCGACATCAGCCTGGTACTGCGTAACACCGATATGTCGAAGCTGGCGCAGGTGCAGGCGGCGCGGCTGGGGCCGGCCGCCGCCAACACCGAGGAAACCAGGAATATCCAAGGCCAGGAAGTTTTGACCGCATCGGCGCCGATCCCGCCTCTGGGATGGACCATGTTCGTCGAGCTCCCGGTCCAGGAAGCCTACGCCTCGCTGTACGAGGCGTTGCAGCGGCTGGCCGTCGTGCTGCTGGGCGCATTGATCTTCGCGATGCTGGCGGGGGTATTCCTGGCCCGGCGCATGGTCGGCCCGATCCAGGCCCTGAGCGCGGGGGCCGAGCGGATCGGCGGCGGCGATTTCACCCAGCGGATTTCCATCGACACCGGCGACGAACTCGAGGGGCTCGCCAACCAGTTCAACGACATGGGCGAGCGGTTGCAGGAATCCTATGCGGATCTGGAAAAGAAGGTTGAACTGCGGACCGCCGAACTAAGCGAATCGCTCGAGCACCAGACCGCAACGGCCGAAATTCTTTCATCGATCAGCGGTTCGATGACCGACACCAAGCCGGTGTTCGACGCGATCGTGCGCAACCTGCTGAGGTTGTTCAGAACGCGCTTCGCCGTGGTTCAGACATTGCATGATGGAATGGTTGCAATGCCCGCCGTGGATGGCGATCCCGGTTTCGAGAGGTTGATCGACCGATATCCCCGGCCGCTCGCCGACGATACGGTCGGAGGCCAGGCCATGCTGTCCAAGCGGACCATCCAGTTTTCTCCGGTCCTGGGCAATCCGGCGGCGCCGGCTACGACCCAGCAATTCGCTCGCGATTTCGGATTCGATTCGGTGATCTTCACGCCCATGCTGCTCGGCGACAAGGTGGTTGGCGCCATCGGCATCGCGCGGCACGAGCCGGTGGGGTTCGATGAAAAGCAGATCGCTCTGATTGGAGCCTTTGCCAACCAGGCCGTGATCGCCATCGAGAACACCCGGCTGCTCAGGGAATTGCGCCGGCGCACCGACGACCTCAGCGAATCGCTGCAGCACCAGACCGCGACCTCCGAAGTACTGCAGGTCATCAGCCGCTCGCCCGGTGAACTGGATCCGGTGTTCCAGACCATCCTGGCGAGCGCGACCGCTATCTGTGACGCCCAGTTCGGCCTGCTGGTGCTCTATGAGGATGGCGGCTTCCGCTGTACTTCGACATTTCATCTACCCCCGGCTTTTGCAGAAACTTTTCTCCGCAATCCGGTTATCTACCCGCCGCCGAGCGATCCGCTGGGCCGGGTGATTTCGACCGGGCAGTTGGTCCACGTCGCCGATGTCACGCAAGAGCCGGACTATGTGGCGGGCTTCCCGCCGATTGTGGAGCTGGCCGAGCTCGGTGGCGCCCGGACGCTTTTGCTCGTGCCGATGTTGAAGGAGAGCAGTCTTGGCGGTGTGATCGCGATTTTTCGGCAGATCGTTCACCCGTTTTCGGACAAGCAGATTGATCTCGTGACCAGCTTCGCAAGCCAGGCCGTGATCGCCATCGAGAATGCCCGCCTGCTCAACGAACTGCGCCAGCGCACCGACGACCTCAGCGAATCCCTGCAGCAGCAGACCGCGACCGCCGACGTGCTGAAGGTCATCAGCCGCTCGGCCTTCGACCTCGATTCGGTGCTGGCAACCCTGCTCGCCTCCGCCGCCAAGCTCTGCGAGGCCGAGACCGGCGTGATCTTTCTCCACGAGCAGGACAATTATCGCCTGGTGGCGAATTACGGCTTTTCCCCCGAGTTTGAGGCTTTTGCGAGGGCCAACCCCTATCCCACCGACGGCGGCAGCACGACGACGCGCGCGGTGGAATCTGGCGTGGCACTTCAGGTCGTCGATGTGCTCGCCGACGAGACGCGAAGCCCGCTCGCGCGCGAATATCAGCGGCGGGGCGGTTACCGCACCAACCTCGGGGTGCCGCTGCGGCGCGAGGGCCAAACCGTCGGCGTCTTCATGCTGGCCAGACAGGTGGTGCGGGCCTTCACCCCGCGTCAGATCGAACTGGTCGAGACTTTTGCCGACCAGGCGGTGATCGCGATCGAGAACGCGCGGTTGTTCCGGCAGGTGCAGGAGCGCACCCGGGAATTGTCGCTCTCGCTGGAAGATCTGCGCACTGCGCAGGACCGGCTGGTGCAGACCGAGAAACTGGCCTCGCTCGGCCAGCTCACCGCCGGCATCGCCCACGAGATCAAGAACCCGCTCAACTTCGTCAACAATTTTTCGGCGCTGTCGGCGGAACTGATCGACGAACTCAACGACGTGCTGAAGCCGGCCGCGCTCGACGACAGGACGCGCGAGGAGATCAACGAGCTTACCCATATGCTCAAGGGCAATCTCGAAAAAGTCGTGCAGCACGGCAAGCGCGCCGATTCGATCGTGAAAAACATGCTGCTGCATTCGCGCGAAGGCTCGGGCGAGCACCGGCCGGTCGATATCAACGCCATCGTCGAGGAAAGCCTCAATCTGGCCTATCACGGCGCGCGGGCCGAGAAATCCGGATTCAACATTACCCTGCAGCGCGATCTCGATCCGGCCGCCGGCCTTGTCGATCTCTACCCGCAGGAAATCACCCGGGTGTTCCTCAACCTGATTTCAAACGGTTTTTATGCCGCCGCCAAGCGCAAGGAAGCCGGCGACGAGAGTTTCGAGCCGACGCTGAGCGCGACCACCAAAAATCTCGGCAACAAGGTCGAAATCCGGATTCGCGACAACGGCACCGGAATCCCCCTCGAAGTGAAGGAGAAAATGTTCAATCCCTTTTTCACCACCAAACCGGCCGGCGAGGGCACCGGACTTGGCCTGTCGATGAGCCACGACATCGTGGTGAAACAACATGGCGGCAAGATCGACGTCGATACCGAGCCGGGCGCATTTACCGAATTTATTATTACGCTGCCGCGAACGGCGGCCGCACAGGCAAATACTGGAGGCAAGAATTGAGCGTTTATATTTTGGTCGTCGACGACGAACCCGATGTCGAAGCCTTGTTTCGCCAGCAATTCCGTCGTGACCTCAAATCCGGGCGTTTTCTGATGGAATTTGCTCCATCGGCGCCCGCGGCCCTGGCCCGGATCGCCAATGTTGCCGATCCGTCGCTGATCCTGGTTCTGTCCGACGTCAACATGCCCGGCATGAGCGGGCTGGAAATGCTGCCGCAGGTGCGCAGCCAGCGGCCCGAGGTTCCCGTCATCATGATCACCGCCTATGGCGACGCTGAAACGCGCCGCAAGGCGATCGAGCGCGGCGCGGTGGGCCTCCTGACCAAACCGATCGATTTCGCGCTGTTGCGCCATGAGATCGACAACCGGCTCGGGCAGGCCGCATGACCGCAACCATTCTCGTTGTCGATGACGAGCCCGATCTCGAGGCGCTGGTGCTGCAGAAGTTCCGCCGGCGGATTCGCGACGGCGCGGTGACGTTCATGTTCGCCCATGACGGCATCGAGGCGCTGCAATCGATCGAGGACCATCCGCATGTCGACATGGTGGTGTCCGACATCAATATGCCCAGGATGGACGGGCTGTCGCTATTGCAAAAGCTGCAAGAGGCCGAGGAGAAGAAGTCGACCATCATCGTTTCGGCCTATGGCGACATGAGCAACATCCGCACCGCCATGAATCGTGGCGCGTTCGATTTTCTCACCAAGCCGATCGATTTCGGCGATCTCGAGCTGACCATCGACAAGACCATCCGCCATGTCGAGATGATGCGCGAGGCGCGCCGCCGCCAGGCCGAAGCCGAGCGCGCGCATGCGTCGCTGTCGCGCTATTTCTCGCCGCAGATTGCCTTAAGGCTCGCGGCGGTCGGCGACAGCAACGGCATGGAAGTGCATCGCCGTGAGGTCGCGACCATCTTCACCGACATTACGAGCTTCACCTCGCTGGTCGAGAGCACCCCGCCGGATGTGCTGGGCGCGCTGCTCAACGAATATATGGGTGGCATGACCGACGTCGTGTTCGCGCATGAAGGCACCGTGGCCAAGATCATCGGCGACGCCATCCAGGTTCTGTTCAACGCTCCCGGAGACCAGCCCGACTATGCAACCCGCGCGGTCGCCTGCGCGCATGACCTCGATGCCTGGGCTGAGGAATTCCGCCGGCGCTGGACCGCCAAGGGCGTGAATTTCGGCGCCACCCGGATCGGCGTTCACGCCGGCCCGGCGCTGGTCGGCAATTTCGGCGGCAGCCGGTTCTTCGACTACACCGCCTATGGCGACACCATCAACACCGCGGCAAGGCTCGAGGCCGCCAACAAGTTTCTCGGCACCCGCATCTGCGTCAGCGCCGTCGTCGCGGGCGGCGCCGATGATTTCTCCGGACGGCCGGTCGGCGATCTCATGCTGCGCGGACGCAGCGAACCGTTGCGCGCTTACCAGCCGCTGGCGCTGAAGACTTTTGAGAGTCCGGCGACGACGCAATATTGCGAGGCCTTCGCCCGGCTGGAAGCCGGCGACGCCGCGGCGATGCCGGCGTTTGCCGCGCTGGTCGGGCTGCACGCCGACGACGCGCTGGCCGGATTCCACCTCCGGCGCCTGCTCAACGGCGGCAAGGGTGTCCGCTTGCAACTGGAATAAAAGTTTTACAGGACGCCAGACATGACGCGCGATTTTCCAGCCGGCAATTATCGTTTCATTCCGGCGGTGTTTCAGTATTCCAGCGGTGCGGCGGCTGATTCAGGTTTTGAGATCGAGCGAGTCCGCTTCGACCGGTTGCTGCCGCTGGCCGAAGGCTTTGCGCAAGCTGCAAACTATATCGCGGCGGCGGGACGGCCGCTGACGTCGTTCTGCGCCTGCGAACTGCGTTCGCCCGCCGCCTTTACCGAGGACGGCTTCCGCACGTTCAACCAGCATTACGTCAAGACGCTCGCGGAATGGGGCCTGTTCGACGGCACGGTCAATCCGGTCGCGCGCAGCAATGTCTGCCCGGAAATCGATCCACCGGCCGAGCCGTCATTTTATGCTTTCTCGTTCACGCGGCCGAGCCCAAACAGGACGCCGACATTTGTCATCGCCGGCGGCGCCGAAGCGCGCGGCGGGGCCGGCAGCTACCCTGAACGCATCGTGCGCTACCGCGACCTCAGCGCAGAGGGCCTGAGGGAAAAAGTCCGCTTCACCGTCGGCGAGATGGAAACCCGTCTCGCCACATTCGGATTCGGCTGGAACGACACCACGGCGGTGCAGGCCTACACCGTGCATGACTTCCATCCTGCGGTGGTCGAGGAACTGGTCCGCCGTGGCGCCACCCGTTCCGGCCTGACCTGGCATTTTGCGCGTCCCCCGGTGATCGACCTCGAATACGAGATGGATTGCCGCCGGGTGATGCGGGAGACGGTAGTCTGAGTTTGTTCGCAGTCATGCCGCAAGGATTGCGCGCTCCCTCTCCCATGGGGTGAGGGGGTACGCCTTCGCGTTAGGCTTTAACCCCTCACCCGGATCGCAAGAGCGATCCGACCTCTCCCTATGGGAGAGGTGAAGAAGTGCCCGCCGCGCTGTTGTTAGGCTTGGTCCTCACCTTTCCCTCGGATCGAGCGCGTCGCGCAGGCCGTCGCCGACGAGGTTGAACGACAGCACCACGAGAAAGATCGCCAGCCCCGGCCACAGTGCCATCCACGGCGCGTTGCTGAGGAAGCGCTGCGCGGCGTTCAGCATGCTGCCCCAGGACGGCGTCGGCGGCTGCTGGCCGAGCCCGAGAAACGACAACGCGGCTTCGGCGATGATGGCGGCGGCGATCGACAGCGTCGCCTGCACCAGCAGCGCCGGCATGATGTTGGGCAGGATGTGGAACAGCGCGATCCGCCAGCGCGGATTGCCCATCGCGCGCGCGGCTTCGACATAATCCTCGACCTTGACGCTCATGGTCTGGCCGCGGGTCAGCCGCACGAAGATCGGCGTGGTCGAGATGCCGATCGCGATCATGGCATCGCCGAGGCTCGGCCCGAGAAACGCCGACAGCGCAATGGCGAGGATCAGGAACGGGCAGGCCAGCATCGCGTCAGTGATGCGGCTGATCAGGGCGTCGATGAAGCCACCGCGATAGCCCGACAGCAGGCCGAGCGGCACGCCGACGCCGAGTGCGATTCCGACCGAGATCGCGCCGGCCACCATCGAGGCGCGGGCGCCATAGATCACGCGGCTGAAGACGTCGCGGCCGAGATCGTCGGTGCCGAACCAGTGCAATAGCGACGGCGGCTTGCGCACCAGCGACCAGCTGGTCGCGATCGGGTCATAGGGAACGATGAGCGGCGCACACACCGCCAGCACGATGAAGGTCGCGATCACGACCAGCCCGACCACGGCGCCCTTGCGCTGAAACAGCCGGCGCAACGCGCGCCGCGCTGGGCTTTCCAACTCGTCGGAATCGGCGAGGGATATGGCGCCCAGCGTGGCGTCGGTCATGCTGCTCATGCCCTCAGCCGCGGGTTGACCAGGATGTAGGCGATGTCGGCAACCAGATTCAGCGTGATGTAGATCGTCGCCGTCACCAGCACGACGCCTTGCACCACGGCATAATCGCGATTGAAAACGGCATCGACGATCAGCTTGCCGAAACCTGGAATCGAAAAGATCTGCTCGGTCAGCACCGCGCCCGACAGCAGCGTGCCGAGTTCGAGCGCGCCGAGCGTGATGATCGGCGTCAGTGCGTTGCGCATGGCGTGCTTGAGAATCAC
>Ga0209483_1003451_pt1 | contig 10397 bp, 10 predicted proteins | sample NGEPerA_FD_184508 | JGI IMG/M metagenome (GOLD analysis project Ga0209483, IMG submission 184508) | Arctic peat soil microbial communities from the Barrow Environmental Observatory site, Barrow, Alaska, USA - NGEE PermafrostL2-A... | ecosystem: Environmental > Terrestrial > Soil > Wetlands >...
CCCATATATCCCGACGTTTGCGGCCGCCCTCGACGAGCATCACAGGCGGAAAGCGAATTCCTTCCTGGAAGATGCTGGTCGAATCGCCGGCTTCGCTACCCGGAACCCGCCCTCCCACGTCGGAGTGATGCGCTACCGCTGCGGTGAAGCCAATCGGCCGCCCATCAAGGAAGACCGGTGCGCAAACCGTGCAGTCGTTGAGATGCGTAACACCGGCGATGTACGGATCGTTGGCAAAAAACATATCGCCATCCCGCATCGTATGCAAAGGGAAGCGATCCAGGATCGCGGGAACGAGAAGCAATGTCGACCCAAGATGTGCGGGCGCATTCGTTGACAATGCCAACGTTTGCCCAGCGAGATCCATGATGGCGGCCGAGCAGTCACCCCGCTCCTTGATATTCGGGGAATAGGCTGTCCGGATCAGGCTCGCGCACATCTCGGCGGCAGCGGCTTCAAGACCGCTGGAGATGATCTCCGTCAATCCGATTCGCATGTCATTGCCTGGATAACAGCAAGCTGCTAGTTCCGTCGACCGTCGCGTGAAAGTCCGGCGGCACGAGCGTTGTCGTATCCATCTGCTCGATGATCGCTGCACCTTTGATGTCGTCGCCAGGACGTAACTCCTGCCGATCGAATACAGGACATTCGACCGGGTTCATAGCCGGATCAAACACGACGGTGCGCATTGCTTTGGGACGCAACGCACCAGCCCTCGCGACAAGCGGCTGCCGGTACACATCGATTTTTGGACCCGGGACGGATGCCCGCAAGCGCAGGGTGACTATCTCCATTTCGTTCGACACGTGATCGTATCCATAGAAACGGCGATGCACGGCCTCGAAGGCCACCCGGGCAGCCTGCATGTCGAATCGCTGGGCATCATACGAAATCTGGAAGCTCAATTCGAAATTTTGCCCGACGTAGCGCGCATCGACGAAGCGCGTTACGGTGATTGCTCCAGGAGACTGACCCTCCATCCCGATAAGAGCGATCGCCCGCTCTTCGAGCTTGGCAAATATCTCTTCCACCTGTTCGCTTGCGCTCGCGGCATTTTGGCGCAACAGTCGCGTTTGGCTGAGGTCGATCTGCGCGTCTTTCATCAGGACGCCCATCGCGCACAGCACACCGGGACTCGCGGGAACAAGGACGTCCATATTGAGTTCGCGCGCGACATCGGCCGCATGCAGGGGGCCTGCTCCACCGTAGGCCACCAGCAAAAAAGCCTGTGGATCAAGTCCACGCTCGACCGAAACGCTGCGAATTGCTTGTGCGATGTGGGTGTTTGCGATCGCGATGATGGCGACCGCTGCTTCGACCGCAGTTATCTGTCGCGCGTGGGCAATGCGCCGGTCAATGCAGTCTTCGGAACGCCACGCGTCGATCTTTAGCGCACCACCAAGAAGATGCTTCTGGTTCAATCGTCCAAGCAGCACGTTGGCGTCAGTTACGGTTGGCAGTGTCCCGCCGATCCCGTAGCACGCCGGACCCGGCTTTGCACCTGCGCTATGCGGACCGACTCTCAGCATTCCGCCGGTGTCGAGCCATGCGACGCTGCTCCCTCCCGCACCGACCGTATGCACATCGACGGACATAGACTTGATCGGAAGTCCATCGATCACGCGACAATTGCCAATCTCCGATTGGCCGTTTATTACCACGCTCACATCCGTGGAAGTACCACCCATGTCCAACGTAATGATGTCGCGGCGTTGGCCCAAGCCGGTGAGATGCACGGCACCGCTAATGCCGCCGCTGGGGCCGGAAAGCAGCGTATCGATTGGCCGCTGTGCCGCAAGTGTCGGGCTGAAAACGCCGCCACTTGAACTCATGACCACAGGCTCGACCGGTATCGACAGCGCACGAATCGCGTTTTGGAATTGACCCATGTATCGCTGCATGACCGGCATCAAGTACGCATTGGTTACAGTCGAACTCAATCGCTCGTACTCACGGTATTCGGGTATCAACTCCTGGGATGCACTGATGATCGCCTCAGGCCATATTTCTCGAAGGTGGGCAACGGCCCGACGCTCGTGATCGGGATTCGCATAGGAGTTAAGAAAGCAAATCGCAACGGCTTCTACTCCCTGTGACTGAAATTCGGAGACGACGCGATCGACGTCGCCAAGGTTCAGGCCTCGCACGACGCTGCCGTTCCACGCGATCCGCTCCTCGGCCTCGAGCCTGAGATAGCGCGGGACAAGCGGCTCAGAGCGCCGCCGGGTCAGATCGTAGACGTGCGGTCGCGTCTGACGTGCTATCTCCAGCAGATCGCGAAAACCACGCGTCGTGATCAGCCCTACTTTGGCGCCTTTCCGTTCGAGAAGCGCATTTGTAGCGACGGTCGTTCCGAGGCCCACAAATCGCACGTCGCGAGGCTGCCGGTGCGCCGCTTGCAATATTTCACGGATCCCTCGAATCGGTGCTTCATGCGGATCTTCCGGCGTGGAGGACAACTTGTGTTGAAAGGTTTCTCCCGTCGATTGGTCGACCATGAACAGGTCGGTGAATGTTCCTCCGACGTCGATACCAATCGAGAGCGATCGTGTCATGCCCGGTCAACTGCCAGAAAACGCGTGGGCCTCCACGAAGAAAAGGTCCCTCCATGACGCGGGCTTGGTATTGATCATTCCGATTTGCCGCATGAATTGAGCGATCCGCAGCATGCCTTGCGGCTCAATGGCATATGACGTCCCCGGCTTGGTTAACAGGTCAGCGATCACTTGTGGCGAGCTTTTGTCTCCCGACGTCTCGAGATAGATATTTGCAGCCGCCTGTGGGTCGCTTTGGATAAGGGCAAGTGCGTCCTGCAGCGCGGCTATCGTTGCCGCGACGATTTTTGGATTTTTGTCGTGAAATTCCTGCGATGTGAACATGATGCCGTTGGAGAATGGCACGCCGAGGACATCCTGAGCGCTGAGCACGGCGTGAACATCGGGGTGCGCCAATTCCATATAAAGATAGGGTGGCGTGCTGAAATGACTATCTATAGCGCCATGACTGTCGCTCATTGCCAGTACCGCATCCGGGTGCGAGAGCGTTACGGTGAGATCATCGAGTTTCCCCTGATTGCCTGGTCCGAACGCGGCTTCCGAGGCAATCTTGAGAATGATCGCCTGCGTGGAAACTTTCACCGCCGGCACCGCGATCCGATCTTTTTCGGTAAAGTCCTTGAGTGAATGCACGGCGGCATTGCGGGTGACCAGCACCATTGGACTTGCACCGGCGGCGCCCAGACCCTTGTACTTCCCGCCGCTCTTCGCCCACAGGATGATCAGCGACGGCGGCCCCGTTTCGGCAAAATCCACGCTGTCGGAGAGCACTGCATCATTCAACGCAGCACCGCCCGCAAAATGGAACCAGTCGACCTTGATTTCGCCCAGTCCAGCTTGGCGAGCATGTTTTTCGATGAGCCGATCGTGCTGCACGATCGCAAACGGCAGGTGGATCAGACCAGCCTGTATGCCGAATCGGATCGCAGTCGCCTCCGCCGCTACCGGCCCGGAGTTGGCCAACATTGCCAGGGAAGAAAGCGTGTACAAAACCAGCAGCTTCGACAGCACCATTTCATCGCCTCCTTATGTGACTCGTTCCGGTATACCGCGACGTTGATTCCTGACGACATTCAGAGGGTCATTGCAGTAAATGCACCCGCCAGACATCGAACCCCATCTTCGATTTCTTGCGGTGAGGAATGGCTGTAGGTGAGCCGTATGTGTTGGCCGCGCGTGATGAGGTCGTGTGCGCGTCCGGCTGGATCCTGAGCGTAGAACCGCCGGCCTGAAATTACCTTGACTCCAGCTTCGTCCGCTCGCCTCGCCAGCTCATCGCAATCAATGCCGCCGGGTAGCTTGATCCACAGGTAATACCCGCCCTCGGGAACGACTACCGCGACTTCGGGCATCTCACGCGAAATTGCCGCAAGCATTCGATCGCGGTGACTGCGATAGAGTTTTCGAACTCTTTCCGTATGCTCTGGCAAATTGTCGCGGCCGAGCCACTCCGCGATGATCCGCTGCACAAGCGGCGAGCTGCCGCCGTCCGTCTTCAATTGCGACATTCGCGCGACGAAGTCCTGCGCCGCCGCAACCCAACCGATTCGCAATCCCGGGGCGATGAGCTTGGAAAAGGTCCCGACGTTGATGACCGTTTGTACCGTATCGAGCGATATGAGCGTGGGTAGCGAATGCCCGCTGAAGCGAACGGTTCGGTAAGGGCTGTCCTCTATGACGGGCAAGCCGTAGTCGCTGGCAATATCGAGCAGCGCGTGTCGACGCTCCAGCGACATCGTGACCCCGGTAGGATTGTGGAAGTCGGGCATGGCGTAAATGAATTTGGGCAATTGAAGTCCGTTTTGGACGGTTCGCCGTAGGGTGTTCGCCAACGCATCCGTTTTCAGCCCAAGTTCATCCTGCTCGATTTCAATGCACGCCGCCCCGAAGCTTCTGAAGATAGGAATTGCGCTGAAATAGGTGGGCGCAGTCACAACGATGGAATCGCCCTCATCGAGCAGAAGACGGCAAATCAACTCGATTGCGTGCTTCGCTCCATTCGTGACCAAAATCTCATCGGCGGATACATGGGCGCCCTCATCGTTCAAATAACGAGCGATCCATTCCCGCAGCTCATGCAAGCCAAGCCGCTCGCCGTATTGCAGTGTCTCCGATCGAAAGGTGGTCAAGGCGGCGGCAGCCGCCAACGTCAGGTCCGGGAAGATCTCCGAGAATCCATGGCCTGAATCGAACGGGACGCCTCCGCGGTGAGATGCGACGCCCGGCGAAAGTGCTTCTGCTCGTCTCGCAAGCCTGGAGGAGGCCATGAGAGGATTCCATTATTAAGTCCGGACATATTATGGAACGCGAATCCGCGTGTCAAGGCGCTGAACGCGCTGAACGCGAGCCTTGGAAAGGCGGCCACATCATCGATAACGATGCGACGTAATGGGCGACTGACCGGCCAGACGAACGCGTCGCGGCGATTTGGCATACGTCCAGATGCATTATCATTGGAGCTCGGGAAGCGCACTTGGCAGAGCATCAGCGACGAAGATTTCGCGTACCGGGCCCGTCTTCGAGCAATCGTCGGCAACCCCATTGAGGAAAGCGCAATTGACTGTACCCCTGCGCAAAGCGTCGAAGCGCGCTTCTGATCATGTCGATCCCGACATGGGCGCGCGAAGTTTGCCCCGTTATGTGCAAGTGGCGAACGACCTCATCTTTCGCATCACCGACGGGCAGCTGCCCATCGGATCGTTGTTGCCCAAAGAAGTCGATCTCTCGGTTCAATATGGCGTGAGCCGTCACACAATGCGTGAAGCGCTGCGCCGGTTACTCGACGCGGGAATGGTGCTGCGCCGACGGCGCTTGGGGACAACGGTCGTGGCAACGGTTCCGGTTGGCACCTATCGGCAGCCGACGAGTTCAATTGACGACCTGGTCCAATATGGAATGGACACCACGATGATTGTTCGCAGCATGCGGAGAATCAAGTGCGATGCGTCCACTGCCGAGGTCCTCGATTGTGACGTGGGCCGTGAATGGCTTCGCGTTGAAACGCTGCGCACGCGTCCGAGTGATCAGTTACCAATCTGCACAACGAATATCTATCTCGACCGGGAGCTCGACCGGGTGGAGAGCGAGCTCAGGAAATCCGCGCGAGCCATCTCGGCCATTATCGAAAGCCTCTACGGAGCACGAATCTGCGAGATCGACCAGAGCATTCAGTCCATCACGCTCGATGCGGATGTGGCAAAGTTGTTGAAAGTGAAACCCGGCTCACCGGGGCTACGGGCCACCCGTCGCTATTACGACGCAGCCCATAAGCTTCTTGAGTTTGCTATGGCAATCCACCCCGGCGACAGATTCGTCTATCTGACACACCTGAAGCGGAGCTGATATTGCATCCGGCAAATCAGTCCCGTAACACACCGTTCAATTAATAGGGTTTTGCCCTGAAATACCCGAAACGGTTGTTCGATATCGTCTCGCTCACTGCGCGCGGCAAGAGTGCGGCCAGCACAAGCTTGTAATGAGTCTCATCGAACGTAGGCGAGGTAGCCTTGATACTGTCTTTACCAATATCCAGCACGAAGGCCATCAGCTGCGCGCCCGCCGGATAGCGAACGTACACAGCGCCATAGAAGGTTTGGAGCTCGACCATTGCGCCATCACCAGGCGAACTCACGCGCTTGATGCCCACCGATCGCAGCTGATCGGCATAGGGCGCCGCGAGACGTGCAAGCTGCGGCTGAGCCGGCGCGTTCAGTGGCGTCGACGCGCAGGCGCAAAGCAACAGGAGTGGGAGCATCTTGGCAAGCATGTGATTCACTCAAGCGCCAACGCGGCACGAACCGAGTCAGTTCACCACTGCTTCCTCAGCTCTTACGTCGGCGAGCTTGCCGTCGATGTCGAACAAGTTGGCCTCGTGCACTGCGCTGCTGCGGTCGCCAACCGCGCCGCGCACGACGATTCCGCGCAGGTTCATGAGCAAGCTGTCCATCGCCGTCGCGCGAACGCAACCGCTTGTCGTCAAACCGCCGATGATCAGCGTGTCGATCTTTATGTCGGCCAATTGCGCCGCGAATCGAGGGCGGTGAAATGCGCTCGGGTAGTGCTTGACGAAAACCTCACCTTGGTCGAGCGACAACGCGGGATGCAGTTCCGCGAACGACGATCCCGGTCGCAGCAGCTTCAACGCCGGCACCTTTCTGACGTACGCGCCGTCATCGTGCACCTCCTCGTAAAGTTGCCGGGTGAAGAACACCGGCACCTGTGTCGCACGCGCTGCCTCGACCAGCCGCAGGTTGCTCGCGATGACGTTTTCGACGTCCGCATGCATCGGCGACAGCCGGTCGAAATAGGACATCATCAGGTCGATCAGCACCAAAGCGGGACGCTCGCCAAATCCAAGCTCCCCGGAAAATCCGGCGCCCTGATAATCGGCTTTGCTCGAAGAGGTCATGGCTCCCTCGGTTGTCGCTGCCGATAGAGACGACGCTCGATCATCATCAGCATCAAGTTCGCGGCGGCCGCAAAGACCACCAGCAACAGCGCCAGCGCCAGCGCCAGCGACATGATGAGCTGCACGTCGTTGACGCCGGGGGCATTCATCAACAGAAATCCCAGTCCGTGCTTGCAGCCGAACATCTCGCTCATGACGGTTCCGAGCAAGGTGACCGAAAAGCCTATTCTCACTCCGGTGAAGATCTCGGGAAAGGCCGCAGGCAGAAGGATCGTCCGCATAATTGTCCAGGTGGACAGTCCATGCACACGCCCGGTCTCGACGTAGACCGGCTTGATGTTGCGCACGGCACTCATCGACAAAACCATCACGGGCACGATGCCGTGCAGTGTTCCGAATGCGACTTCGGCAGCCATGCCGATGCCGAATATCAGCAGGATGATCGGATAGAGAATGACCTTCGGGATCGAGTAAAGCGAGACGAGAATCGGCTCGGCAACCCCACCGGCGAGACGGTTGAATCCGAAAAGTATGCCGAGTACCGAACCCCCGAATAGCGCAATGACCAACGCTGTGATGAAGGCCTTTCCGGTTGTCCATACGTGCGGCCAGAAATCACTCGAGGCCACCTGCTTCGCCGTGTATCGAATCATCTCGGCCGGCGTCGTCATCGCGACGCTCCCGGCGACGTGGTACATCGCTTGCCAGGCGATCAGCAGAAGGGCAACCAGCGCGACGACCTCGGCGCTTCGCTCCAGATGAGCAGCCATCATTGCAGACCATTCCCTACCGCCGTCCCCACAAGACATTTGCAGGCGCAGTATGAGTGTCCAACGAACGCTGAGACTCGCCCTGTTACCACTGGAAGTCGAGGTACGCCAGAGCCGGGGCGCCAGAGCTCAAGCGCCTGCGCGAACTCGAGGTCGAGAGCGCGAAACTGAAGCGGAGGTATGCGGACCTGGCGCTGGAAAACACGGCGATCAAGGGGGCGTACTCAGCCGAAAACTCTGACGCTGCTGGTCAAACGCGTGCAGTCGGAGGGGCGCCTGCTGTGCGACGCCGAATCGAGCAATCTTGGTTCACCTATGACGGATTCGCGGGTTGCGCGGAGAGCACGCCAGCGTGAGTTTGTCGAGCCATACGGCGGCCCTACGTGCCATCGACTTCTGGGATTGGATCGACGTCGCCAAGGGAGCTGCTCGACGTGTTTCGTCGAGTGCACCACGCCGAGCTCTGCGTTCTGCCGCGATGCGCGCACGCAACGCACCTGGAACGACTCGACCTCTTCGATGCGGCCGTCGTCGACTTTGTCTCGGCGTCATCGGAACGCCCGATCGCGGTCGCCCCCAGACGCTGTACCGGTACCGACCGGGCAAGATGACTCAGCGTTTGCAACGCTCGAAGCGCGCCGCCGGAGACGCCTTTGCGGTCCGGGTCGTGTCCGGTGCAAGCATGCCCGAAGTGACAATGACGATCGCCAAGGCGCGAGGTCCGAACAGGTTGCGAATCGCATGTGACTGATCGGCGCGATAACGCGCCGTTTGCCCCAGTCCCAGCAGCGCCCGCTCGCGCTGTCGCCCGCTTTCGACCTCGAGCTGTCCTTCGAGGACCGTGAGGTGCTCGATGGTGCCCGGCTCGTGCGGCTCGGAAACCAGTGCGCCACCGGTCTCGAAGCGCATCTCGTACCACTCGACGCGGCCGGCGAGCTCAAGCGGCCCGAGGATGCGGATCGTGCAGCGACGGTCGGAGCTCAGCAGAATAGGTGTGTTGTGCTCGTCGAGAATGTTGATGCCCGCTGATGTCTTCCGTCTGCGGAGCAGATCCTCGATCTCCACCCCCAGCGCCTCGGCCAAGCGCCACAACGTGCCCAGGGTCGGGTTGGTGCGGTCGCGCTCAATTTGCGACAGCACGGATTTCGACACGCCTGAGATGCGCGCCAGATGGTCGAGGGTCAAGCTCCGCGACAAGCGCAGCGTTTGCAGCATGTGGCCGACCGCGGGCGCGGTCGCGGTCGCGGAAGGCTCCACTTTATTCTTTGGAGTTCGCATGTTCGATCGCTTGACAGTGCGCACCACATTCATTATAACGAACCACAATGCGTTAAAACGAACCCGGCATTTTATCACCTGCGCGCATTTCTCACGGCGTACGCGTCGAGACGTTGCGCGTTGAATGCAGCGACGTTCGCAAGGGCCTCCGATGAAACTGACACTTCTGGGAACCGGCACGCCGACGCCATCGCTCAAACGTGCAAGCTCGAGCTACCTTGTGGAGGCTGGGAAGGACTTAATCCTGATCGATCACGGGCCGGGCTCGCACGAGCGGCTGCTGCAGGCGGGCAAGCGCGCTGTAGATGTGACACACGTATTCTTCAGTCACCTCCATTACGATCATTGTTCCGATTTCATCCGCCTGTTCCTGACGCGATGGGACCAGGGCTCCGGACGCATTCCCGAGCTCAAGGTGTTCGGGCCGCCCCCAATCTGGAAGATGACCGAACAGCTCTTCGGTGAAGACGGCGCCTTCGCGCCCGATCTGAACTCGCGCATCAAGCATCAAGGCTCGATTGACATCTTCGTCGCGCGCGGTGGTGAGCCGCCGCGCAAGTGGCCGCAGCCCGAGGTGCGCGAGATCGTACCCGGCGACGAGGTGCACGGCGATGGCTGGACGCTGACGGTCGCTCCCGCGTCGCACGTGCAGCCTTATCTAGAGTGCTACGCCTATCGCATCGACAGCGCCGGAGGGTCGGTCTGCTATTCGGGCGACAGTGGTGGCGTGCCGCCCGAATTGATCCGACTCGCGCGCGGCTGTGACGTCCTGATTCACATGAATCATTACTTCAGCGGCACCGAGCCCACGGAGATCTATCGTGCCGTTTGCGGGAACCACCAGGATGTTGCACGCGTCGCGGCCGAGGCGGAGGTCAAGACGCTGGTGCTTACGCATTTTCTCGAACAGATCGATCAGCCCGGGCTGCGTGAGCATATCGTGCGCGAGATCGGCAAGACCTTTCCGGGCCACATCGTATGGGGAGAGGACGGGATGGAGGTGCCGGTGAAGGGACCGAAGATGTTCCGCATGGAGTAGCACCGTTCGAATGGAGGCTTCGATGCAGCGCTGGTTGCGAGTGGCGACATGGTTGGTCGCGGTGTTTGCGTTGCCGGTGCTCGCGCAGAGCTACCCGGACAAACCGCTGCACATCCTGGTGGGCTTCGCCCCTGGTGGCGCGGCTGACGTTCTGGCGCGGACTATCGCGCAGGGGCTTGGCGAACGGTTGGGCCAGTCGGTGATCGTGGACAATCGTCCGGGTGCGAGCGGCATGATCGCTGCCGAAACGGTTGCCAGGGCCGCGCCGGACGGCTACATGCTCCTGATGGCATCGCCGGGCGAGATCGCCATCAATCCGGCGCTCTACAAAAAGATGGCGTATGACC
>Ga0209483_1003452_pt1 | contig 10395 bp, 9 predicted proteins | sample NGEPerA_FD_184508 | JGI IMG/M metagenome (GOLD analysis project Ga0209483, IMG submission 184508) | Arctic peat soil microbial communities from the Barrow Environmental Observatory site, Barrow, Alaska, USA - NGEE PermafrostL2-A... | ecosystem: Environmental > Terrestrial > Soil > Wetlands > Peat...
ACGTTCGCAAGGATGGAGCGTTCGAGGTCGGCGGAGGGCGCATCGGACTACGCAAGACCGGTTGAAGCCGACGTGATCGACTGGGAGCGCATCGAGAGCTTCGTCGGGTTCGGACGCGAGGATGCACCGGTCGTGTTCATCGGCATGGAAGAGGGCCTCAAGAAGGCCGCCGGACTCGATGAAGACCTCGCGATCCGCTCCGCCTACAAGACGCCCATCATGGACCTCAAGGAGGCTCACAAGGGCATCGCCGGTACCGAGAACTATTTCGAGCCAGACCGCGCTCCGCGGCAACCCACGTGGCGGGTCATGGCCGACATAATGGTGCGCCGAAAGCACCCGGGCTCGACGCCCACCGGCGCAGATCGCCGACAGTATCGCGCACTGCACCTCGGGCGTTCGGATGGTGATTCCTTACTGACCGAACTGCTGCCCTATCCGCATCCGAAGCGCAGTGATTGGCTGTACAAGCGGTTCGGTCGCTACGATACGCGCGAGGACTACGAGAAGGCCTTACTACCAGAGCGAAGGACGCTGTTGCGCTCGGTGATCGGCGCTGCGAAGCGCGACCTTCTCGTCTGCTATGGCAATGGCAACTGGCCCCAGTTCCAGGAGTTGTTCGATGACGTGACCTGGACCGACGTCGGACCCTTCCGCGTGGGAGGGGAGGGTGCAATGCGCATCGTCCTGACGTCGCATTTTAGCGGGTACGGATTCAACACCGATGCGCAGCTCGCCGAACTCGCGAGCGTTGCCTTCCCACAATTGACCCAGCCACGCACGACCGCCTAGCATCGTGAAAAATCCGTACACCCAACCGCTCGAATCATTCACGTTCGACGAGATGGTCGAGGCGCTTGAAGCCATCGCTACGGAAACCGGTCGGCTCGATTTCAAAGAGGTGATGATTCCGAAGACGGAATTGGCCTATCGGGCCTGTGCCTTCGCGAACGCCGACGGTGGGCTCATCATCATCGGAATCAAGGATCCAGCCGAAGGGCGGCCGCTCGAGTTCGGGCCGCCGCCGAAGACGGACGATGCAGAACGCCTTCGGGTCACGGCAATGATTAACAGTCGTGTCTATCCGGCTTTACCGCTCGATGTCATGGGCTACCGCTCTCAGGACGGGACGCGGGCCGTGATCGTCATCCGCATTGGGTTCAGTTTCGCGGCGCCGCACGAGTACACCGGGGGGGATAATCACAATTTGCCGGTACGCCGAGGTACGTCGACAGACCGGCTCCGATTGGCAGAGATCCACATCCTTCAACTCCGGCGTACAGGCGAGACGACGGAGTCCCCGATCTGGCGCAAGATGCAGCCGCACGTCATCATCCAACCGATGAACCATCGCATGGGGTACGTGGGCATTTCGCTGACGCCGAGAACCTACATTCCCCGACGACGCATCATGGACGCGATCGACGACATCCTTATCGCGGACCTTTCCGAAGAGACGCGCGGTAGAAACGACCGGCTTCACGGAGAGATGGCTCTAAAGGCCCTGCCGGACAGCATCTATCTTCGTACGAAATCGTGGATACAGCCCGCCGGCGCATCATCGGGCGACTACATAGCCCCCGCAGACGAAATGGAGATTTTCTCAGACGGAGACATCATCATCCGCCATTCACAGACTGACCTTGACGCACGGTGGCAGTTCAACGACGTGCTGCTGCTCGGCTACACAGTTGCACAAGAGATATTCTATCACTTCGCGCTCCGGGCGGAGGTGCGCGTGCACGTCATTGCTCGCTTTGATGAGCGTCGCGAAAAGGCGTCGATGCCGACGACCGACGCCTATGAGGACTACTTCGACATCGACCTCGCGCGAGACACGTTTGCCGACGCATTCCTCGATACGGCGATGCGACTCCACCGCGCCAGCAATCTGAGTTCAACTCGGGACGAGATGCGCAACACGTTGCAGTCATTCTCGGATGCCGTCCTATCGCTGGGCGACGAGCTACGGCCGCGTTGGCTTACTGGCTGAAACCGCCGACCAGCTTGCGTCGGACCTGAGCGACCGCGGCGGCGGCGTGCGCGTCGCCGATCGCACGTACCGCGTGCAGCAACTTATGCTTGTCGACCGCGGCTTTCTGATGGGTCGGCTTCGTCCCGCGCTCGCGACGGATCCCTTTCCACACGAGTTTGCACTCGCTGCTCGACGTCGGATTGCGGAAGCCGCTGAGGACGTGCGCTTTGCGAATCGACACGATGTGACCGGCGCACGGTGGCCGTCGTCGCGGGGCCTTCCCGCCGCTCGCGCTGCACCATCCGGCCGCTTGGGCGTTCGTAACTCTCGACGACTGTGCGCCGGAGCCGGTCGATCAGGTAGCGGATGTACTGTGCCACGGTGATGCTATCCGCCGGGCAGCGACGTCTTGCCGCGCGTTGCACACCAGCGCACGAAAACGGCCCAGTCGGCCCGGTACGCCTGCAACGTTGCCGCCGCGCCAGCGCCCCTGCGCGCGAGCTCGGCGATGCGGGCGGCCTCGCCGTAGCGCTCGATGTCTGCAGGCAGCAGCGCCTCGGCGGCCGGCGGCGCCATCACCGCGAGCGAGAATGGACCGTCGGCCAGCGGTGCGTCGATGTCGCGCGATACGTCGCTCACGACGGTCCAAGCGCGGTACGCCAGCTCGGGGCGCTGCGCCAGCGAATGGATCTGCACGTCGGAGGCTCCGAAGACCTCGTACGTCAAGCTCGGCGCGGCGAAGCGCGTCACGGGAGCGGCGCCGGGCGCTCCGTTTTCGACCGAGCGCGCGTCCAGGAAGGCGATCAGCAGAGCGATTCGCGGCGGTGCTCAAGTCCATGATCAGGTATGCGCCGACGGTCAAGAGCTTTGCGTTCACGACGACCACTTCGGCAGCGCATGGGTGCAACAGAACGCCGCGCGGCGCACGACGCCGGTGGCTCATGGTTCTAACGCTTACGACTCGTCTTTGCGTGAGAAGAGGTCCGCGATCGCATTGTTGCGTGCTTTGCCGGCGCGCGAGTAGTGGTCGACCATGGCGCTTGTGACCCAGCCGCCCTGCTCCATGATGAGCGCGCGCGAGACGCCGGCGGCGTCGGCCGAGACCGCGAAGCCGCGACGGAGCGAGTGCGCGGCGTAAAGTGCGGGATCGAGCCCGGCCCGGGCGCACAGCCGCTTGACGATTCGCGCCACGTCGTATGGGTGGATCGCGCGTTCGCTCATCCTCAGGCCCTCGTCGGCGGGGAACGTGCGGAATAGTGGCAAGTCGCGATCTTTGCGGATTCCGGCGGCGTCGAGCCAGCGTTCGATCGCGCGCACCGCGCAGAGCGCGACGTCGGGATGGTCCCCGGGGAGCTCGGTGACCACGACCCACCGCCCGCGTCCTTCCTGGTCGGTCTTGCTGCGCGCGATGAAGACTTCGATGTAACGTCGATTGCGCACGTGGTCGGCGCGCAACGCAACGTCGCGTACGCGCAGCGCGGCGATCGTCGAGCGGCGCTGTGCGGTCATCCAGGCCAGCGTGAACACGGCGCGGTCGCGGATCTCGAGCAGCGAGCTCGCGGCGGGAAGGCGTCCGAGGACGCCGCTCGCGGCGGTGCGGTCGAGGCCTTCGCGCTCCTGGCGGTCGCGATCGCCGTCGCGGCGCAAGCCCTTTATCTCGCGCTGGAGTTCCGGATGGGTAAACCACGGCTTCGGGAATCCGAGGAGGTCATGCGCGTACGCGATCGCGGCGAGTTTGCCGAGGATCCAGGAGCGCGTTTGACCGCGCAGCCGCATCGCCCCGATGTACCGCCCGACCAGGGCGGGATGCGCGGGGAACGCGTCGATGCCTGGCACGTTCTCCCCGACCCACGCCACGAAGAGCGCCCAGGAGCGCACGTATTTGTCGATGGTGGAGGCGGCGCGGTCATTGGCGATGAGCCGGCGCGCCTCCGTGATGTCGGCGTCGACGCCAGCGCCGCCGCGGGGCCAAGCCGAGAGCGCGGCGCGCGGTCGCTCGTAGCCCGGGAAGAGCGGCGCCTGCACAGCAGCATACGACGTTAGATCACTCGCCGACATGATCGCTCACCGGGGTGCGGGGGAAGCTCGGATCGTGTTGTCGTGCGCGCGCGACGATCTCAGCCAGCGTGATCTTGTACGGATCGTCGTGCGTTCGTTCGAGCACGCGCGCGAGCACGACGCATTGCGCCGGCGTCAGCGTCGGCAGATCATGGCGCGCATGCGCGAGGGCGGCCGCGAGGCGCGCCGCTTCGGGTGTCGCCCCGACCCGCTCGTGGTCATCGGGGTCCAGCCGCCGGTACATGATCGTCGCGTCGACGACGTGTCCGAGGACGCGCCGCCGCACGACGCCCGCGGGGAGACGCGCGGCGATGCTGCGCAGCGGCATCGCATCGTGGTCGGCCTCCGTGCCTGCCAGCGCGGCGACCACGGCGCGGCGATCGGCGTCGCGGAGGGGAGCGCCGAGGATCGCTTCGATCTCGCCGATGAGGGCGCCGGCGAGCTGCTCTGCGTCAGGATCCGTCGGCTCGCCGGCGGCGAGCGAGCGGTGGTCTTCGGGGCGCAGTCGCGAGTAGATGTTCGTGCGCCTTGCGCCGAGCAGGGAGCCGCCGCCGCGGCCGCGCGTGAGCGCGGCGTCGCGGGCCGTTTCGTCGGCAAACCGGGCGACGATGTAGGTGTCGTGGGGGTCGTAGCTCGAGGCCACGATCGTCCCGCCGGCGTCGGCGACGAGCTGCTCGGCCGCGGCGAAGGTCGCTGCGGTGGGAGATAGGGTGAGGCCCGGGATGACCGGCATCGCTTGCTCGGTTTCGACCCCTTCCACCGCCGCGCCTCCCTGTGTGGAAATTCCACTTTCCGAACACGACCGTCCGTTCGAGGGGAAGGGGGCTCGCGACTGATAAGTCTCCTTATCGGGCGTACCGGTCCATCGGGATGAAAGTACGCCCGTAGACGAAGCGGGGCGTTACCTTCGACTGGCCCGTCCATGCACGAGAAGAAGTGCTTACCGTCGACGACGACCCGCCGCTCCTCGAGATCCTCGGCGGAGTGTTTGCGGGGGTTGCGGGGAGTCCGTCGCCCTCGTAGAATACGCTAATCAGCAGACTTGCGTTGCGTCTGACTGGAGGATCCCATCGCACCGAAGCGGACGTTTGGCCGCACTATTCTTGAAACACGAAAGGAGCTTGGACTCAGCCAAAAAGAGCTTGCCGCGCACGTAAAGCGCGAGGACGGAACTGCGATTTCCCCTCAATATCTCAACGATATTGAACACGATCGTCGCAGCCCAACAGGGCAGCATCTCATCGAGCAACTTGCAAAAATCCTTAAGCTGGATGCAGACTACTTGTCCTTTCTCGCGGGTCAGTTTCCGGCAGATATTCGCCGACAAACCCCTGACCCCGAACGTTTCGCGAGTGCGTGGCAAGCGTTTCGCCGCTCTTTGAACGATGGCCGAAAGCGCTGACTCCAAAACCTATGAAGCTCGTACCCGACGCTACCCGTCGCTTTGCTCGTCGGCCACACTATGAGGCCTCCGAGCTCGATTTCGCGTGCGAGGACCTTGTTGCCGCGTTCCTGCGCGAAAGACATGGCGCGTTGGAGTTTCCGATCGCCACGGACGATCTTACGGTCTTAATCGAGTGTGAGGTTGACGATCTCGACTCGGCTGCGGATCTAGGTGATCTTGGCGACGATGTCGAGGGTGTGACCGATTTCTTTCGCGGAAAGAAGCCGCGCGTGCGGGTTGCCGCGCATCTTTGGGAAGGATCTTTTCGCGAGAATCGGTTGCGGACGACACTCGCCCACGAGTTCGGTCATGTCCACTTCCACAATTACCTTTATCAGGTAGAAGCCGGTATCGAGCTCTTCGTCGGCGCCTCCAAGGGCGCTCCACTTCGCTGCAAGCGGCAAGCTGTGCACGGCGCTCCGCTGCGCGATTGGATGGAGTGGCAAGCCGGCTATGTGAGCGGGGCCCTACTTATGCCCATCTCGCGTGTCCGCGACGTCGCATCGATCCATCTTGTCGAACACCAGCTGAGCGCGCCGATCGGCGAAACAAGCCTTGAGGGCTACGCGCTTGTTGAGCGCGTGGGGACGGCGTTTCAGGTGTCGCACGACGCGGCGCGTGTCCGCCTCTCCCAGCTTGGCTATCTCACGGACGCTGCTGTCAGCCCGCTTACCTTGGGCTTGGCGTAAACCCAGGTCGCCGCGAGTGAGGGCTTGCATCGCTTCGCGAGTCATGATACGCTCATCCGCGTATCCGCTGACTGACTGGAGACACGATGCCTAAATCTATCGGACCATGGCTTGCGGTTGGGGCTACTGCCTATTTCGTCTATCTGGGTGCAAAAGACGAGTGGGCGTTGATCAAACGTCTCGGAAAGCAACTCCGGAATCTGGGTTGCAACTGATTCATAGAACTTCTCGTTGCACGGCGCGGTCGAACGTGGTTCAATCGTTCGGGGCTGGCGTCGTGCTCGAGAAACAACATCATCTATTTCGAAGGTGCGTAAAAACATGAACGAGGATCAGTTTTTCATTGAGCGGACCGATAGCGGAGACTACGCGGTTCGTCGAGGTGGCGCGCAGCGCGCGAGTGCCATCGAGGACACGCAGGCGGAAGCAATCGCGCGAGCAAGGCAAATTGACCCCAGTGCGCCGATTCATGTTGAGCGGGTCAGAAACACGGATAAAGGCTCCCGAGACAAGTGGCGCAAGCCGTAGTTCGACGTCCTGAGCAACGTCGAGCACCGCCTCGGCTAAGCTGACGCCCGATGAAATGAGGAAGGCGCATGACCAGAGAATCGCAGCATCGCTTCGGACATACTAGCAAAGCCACGAGGGCCGCGTGAAGCGATTTCTGTGCCCAAAGGATCCCTCGCATGAGCGATTCCAGGGCCTGTCGTACAAGCGATGCGAATTCGCGGTCGATCTCGGACCAGACGGTTCCAGGATTCGAGAAACCTTCCGTGCGGACGCGGGACCGCTTTCCGACGTCATCGACCACGAAGTCGTTTGTTTTGAATGTGGAGCCGTCGTTCGTCCCGCGCGGTCGGGTCTTCCCTACATGCCTCCGGCGGGGGTGATGCTGAAGTGCGATTTCACGCGTGGCTTCGTACGTCCCGAGATAACGAAGATACGACCCGTCGTCGTCATCTCGGAGCGCGAGAGAAACAGCTATACGGCGATCGTTGTTGGCTGTAGCGGTAATGAACCGCGCAATAAAACGACAATCGCCGTCCCACTGCCCGTCGCGAAATACCAATTTCTCGTACAGGATAATTGGGTGAAATGCGACATGGTTTATGCCGTGAGTCGTGCTCGACTCTCAAGTCTTGACGACAAGAACACCGGGCGGTTCCTGAACAGCACGGAGAGTTCGATAGATCCGATCGATCTGGCGGTCATCCGAGACGGGGTCAAGCAGGCGATCGGACTCCCTTGACGGGAGGGCCGTCCCGTCGTATACTGTTGGTGGCGCCCGCAAGGGCATTGCTCAATTTGGGACCGTCTTCGGGCGGTCCCTCTTGTCGTTCCTAGACGTCACAGCGCGTCAATGACGGGAGAGTAATGCTTCCAACAAAGGTGGTCGTCAATCACTATCGGGCTCTACGAGACTGCTCCGTCGATCTGAGCGACTACACCGCGCTGGTGGGCCAGAACGGCGCCGGAAAATCGACGGTGCTCCAGGCCCTGCGCTTCTTCTTCGATCCCTCGAAGGGCGCCGACAGCACGGATGCGCACGAGGGTTGCGAGGACGGTATCGCTGTCACGGTCACGCTCGCCGATCTGAGCGAACCCGAGCGTGAGCAGTACGCAGAGTTTCTGGCCGACGACGGAACGCTCACCGTCACGAAGCATTCTTCTCCCGAGCAAACTTCCCACTACTCCGTGCGAGGCCGCACGTATCCGCCGTTCGCAGCGCTGCGCGACCTCTTTCAAGAGAAGGCCATGGTCTTTCAACAGGCCTACAAGGATTTCGTATCGCAGCACCCGGATCTGGAGCTGAACGTGCCGCGTTCCAGCGACGCGCAAAAGCTCGAGTTGCGCCGCTTCGAGAAGGCGCATCCCGAAAAGCTCGTGGAGTCCGACCTTCCGTTCACTTTTGTGGAAGCGACCAAGACGGACCTAATCCCTACCACTCGAATCTTGTATGTTCCGGCCGTGCACGAGGCGGTCGAAGACTTCGAGGGTACCCGATCGACGCTTTCGCGGATGATCAACGTAATGGTTATGCCACGGGTCGAGGAGAACACCGACTTCATCGCACTTCAAGGAGAACTGCAAGAGCGGTATCAGGAACTCTTCCATACGTCCCTCGCAAACGCCCTCGAACCGCTCGCCGCCTCCATAAATCGCTCACTGGGACAATACGTGCCAGGGGCGGTGCTCGCGCTGCAATGGGAAGACGGGGTCCCGCAGATTCACGCGCCCGAAGTTCGTTCAACCATCTCCGAGGACGGCCCCGCAATATCTGTCGAGCGGCAGGGACACGGCTTGCAGCGCGCCCTGATAATGGCTCTTCTGCAAGCGTACGACGAACACGGACGCTCGCGCGGAGCTGAGGCCGGGGACGACGACACCCACGTCTGCCTCCTGATCGAGGAGCCCGAGCTCTATCAGCATCCGCCTCGCGCCCGCCACTTCCGACGGCTCTTGCGCCGGCTCGCGACGGTCCAGAGCGCCGGCACGCATTTCCGCGTCGTCGTCACGACGCACTCTCCGCATTTCATCTCACTCACCGACCTCGAAGACATACGTCTGGTCCGGAGGACGTCACGGGACGGCCATACCGTCCGCGAGATCAGCAGCCTCACCATCGAGGATGTTTGCAGGAGCTACAAGCAACTGACCGATGAGGATTTGGCCCCCGTTGAACTTCAGCGCAACCTTCACGTGCTCGAACCCCTGAAGGAGGCGCTCTTCGCCACGGGCGTCGTGCTAACCGAAGGACCGAGCGACGTCGGCGTGCTGGCCGCTGCGTGCCAACACGAGTCGTTCGACTACGAGGCGCTGGGCATCGGCTTCATAGCGATGGGCGGCAAGGGCATCTTGTGCCAGGCGCTCGTCATGGTGCGGCTCCTCGGACTCAGCTCGTACGTCATCTTCGACGGCGACTCGAAGGAGCAATTGCTGGAAGACCGCCGGTTGTTGAAGCTGTTGGGCGCGAAGGACGAAGACATCCCGCGCGTCGGCACGCCGCCCGAGCAGATCCGCTCAAACTACACCATGCTGCAAAAGGACATGGAGGCGACGCTCGAACGCGACTTCGGATCGGTGGCGTACAAGCAATGCCTCGAGGAAACAGCGGTGACCTTCGGCATCCGCCCGGCACGCGTGTCCAAGAATCCTTTGGGTATCGAATACCTGGTCACGACGCTCTACGGCCGCGGGTTGTCGTCGCCCACGCTCCAATCGATCATCGGGCACTTCCGCAACCTCTAGCTCATGGCGGTCCGCGCAGTGCGCGTACCACACACGTAACCCACAGCCATGGTGCGACGACTCATGATCGTCGGTGAGGGGAAACCCGTGCCGACCACGAGCGTAAGCACGACAAAAGAGGACATTATGGAAGCCGAAGTGCCAGACGCGCATCATCACCACGAAATCACGCTCATCGTCAACACGCGACCGACTCCGTGGTCGAAGCACGAGATATCTTTCGACGAGGTCGTGAAGATCGCGTACCCCACTCCTCCGTATCCGCAGACGAAGTATACCCTCTCGTACACGAACGGTCCTAAGGGACACGAGCATGGTACGCTGGTCCAGAACCAATCGGTCCCCGTCAAGAACGACATGGTCTTCAGTGTCACGGCTACAAATCAGTCGTAACGGTGACCTGCGCCGCCTGCGCGAGGACGGGTACGACGTCGACATCGTCAACGGGCACCTCCTCGTTCGCGGGGTGCCCTATGTGACCTCGAAGCGCGAGATCGCCAGAGGGGCGATTTCTGCACGTGCCTTGCGCCTGGAGGGTGATAAGACGCTCTCTCCCGAGGACCACGTCGTCAGGTTCATCGGCGAGTTTCCGTGCGATAAGGACGGCAACCGCATTTCCAACATTGGCGGCTCGGAGGAGACGGTTACGATCGCGCAGTGCCTCGTCGCGACGACGCTACTGTCGAGTAAACCGGCAGGCGGTTACAAAGACTACTACGAGATGATGACGCGGTACATCGAGATAATCGAAAACGAGGCGAAAGCTCTCGACAAGTCTGTGACGTCGCGCCAGTATCTCCCATGGGAATCGGAGCCCGAGGAGTCCTTGTTCCGCTACATCGATACATCGACTAGTCGGGCCGGCTTGACTGCGGTCAACGCAAAGTTGGACGGAGAGCGGGTCGGGATCGTCGGGATCGGCGGCGCGGGTTCATACGTGCTGGATCTCGTCGCCAAAACCGGCGTGCAAGAGATCCACT
>Ga0209483_1003454_pt1 | contig 10390 bp, 9 predicted proteins | sample NGEPerA_FD_184508 | JGI IMG/M metagenome (GOLD analysis project Ga0209483, IMG submission 184508) | Arctic peat soil microbial communities from the Barrow Environmental Observatory site, Barrow, Alaska, USA - NGEE PermafrostL2-A... | ecosystem: Environmental > Terrestrial > Soil > Wetlands > Peat...
GTGCGCATCAATGCGCCGGGATGGCGCTGGCCCGGCTCGAAGGCGCGACCGCGATCTCGCGATTCCTGAAGCGGTTTCCCGGCTATGCGCTGAACGGCGAGCCGGTGCGCGGCGGCCGGGTCCGTTTCCGCGGATTTTTGAGCGTGCCGTTCAGGGTCGAAACGTAACCCCCTAATCGCCGAAACCCACATAGCGCACGAAATCGCCATGTGCCTCGCGGTCGGATGTGACGGCGTTGGCGGCGAAATTTTCGTCCGGATATCCCATCGCGACGCAGGTCATGATGATCTCGTCCTCGGGAATACGCGCGACTTCGCGCACGATATCGGACCGGGTGATGCCCTGCCCGTTGATGACGCTGCCAAGGCCGCGATCCCAGGCCGCCAGCACGATGCCGTAGCAGAGCGCGCCAAGATCGAAATGGGCCACCGCGCCGGGATCGAGAATCCGGTCATAGGTCAGCACCAGCGAGACCGGCGCATCGAACTGCCGAAAGCCCCTGAGCACCCAATCCTGCCGCATCGGCTTGTCGTCGCGCGCAATCCCCATGGCGCCGAACAGTTTTTTGGCAATGTCGACCTGTCGGCCGCGATGCACGCCCTGATATTCGCCGTGCGAAACGATGTCGCGCTTCGGCTTGGCGCCGGCCATCATCTCTTCCATGTTGCGGCGCCGGACCTCTTCCAGCGGCTCGCCGGTCAGGACATGGACATGCCAGGGCTGGGTGTTCATGGAGGACGGCGCGCGCTTGGCAACCTCGATGATCGCTTCGATCACTGCGCGCGGCACCGGGTCGGCCTTGAAACCACGCACGCTGCGGCGGGTGTTGACGAGCTCTTCGAAATCCATTCGCAATCCCTGAACGTAGGATAGGCAAAGGCGCCTCTTTGCGCCGTGCCCACCATTTCAAAACGAGCAACGGCATAGCATAAAATGGTGGGCACGCCATCGGCTCGCGCATTCGCGCGATCTGATCGCTTTGCCACCCTACAAATTCTTATACCACCGAGCGGTGCCGTTCGATGCAGGTCCGCAATACCTCATCGATCGGCTTTTCCCACCAGGCGTTGGAAAATATCTCGATCTCGGAATAACCCGCAAAGCCCTGCGCCTCGACCGCCGATCGCACCGCCTTGATGTCGATCACGCCGTCGCCCATCATGCCGCGATCGTTGAGAATATCCGCGGTCGGCACCAGCCAGTCGCAGACGTGGAATGCCAGCAGACGGTCCTTGCCGGCGCGTGCGATCTGCGCCCACAATTCCGGGTCCCACCAGATGTGATAGACATCGAGGGCGACACCGAGCATGCCGCTGCGTTGCGGGTCCAGCCGATCGCAAATGTCGAGCGCCTGTTTGGCGGTGTTGACGCAGGCGCGGTCGGCGGCATAGGCCGGGTGCAGCGGCTCGATCGCCAGAGGCATCCGTGCCTCGCGCGCATAATCCAGCATTTCGGCGATGGCGTCGTCGACTTGGCCCCGCGCCGCCGCGATATCCTTGGAGGCCGCACTGCCCGGCCGCGAATATTGCGGCAAGCCCCCGACCACCAGCACGATGCAGGGCGCGCTCAGCGCCTTGGCCTCGTCGATCGCGCGGCGGTTGTCGTCGCGCACCTCGATGCGGCGGGCGGCATCGGAGGTGAACATGCCGCCGCGACAATAGCCCGACAGCTCGAGCCCGGCGTCGCGCACCGCGCGCGCCGCGCGATCGAGGCCGATGGCAGCGACCTGGTCGCGCCAGGGATCGATGGCGCGGATGCCGTGCCGCGCGCAGGCCTCGACGATGTCGGCGAGGTCGCCTTGCTTGCGAACCGTCGCGGTGTTGAGCGAAAGCCAGTGATGATCGGCGGAGAAATCCCGCATCACGACTCGATGCCGCGCAGCGCCAGCACCGTCTTCATCCGCCGCGTCGCCAGTTCCGGATTGGCCAACAGGCCGGCCTGGTCGGCGAGCCGGAACAGTTCGGCCAGATGCAGCGTCGAGCGTGCGCTCTCCTGGCCGCCGACCATGGTGAAATGATCCTGATGGCCGTTGAGATAGGCCATGAACACCACTCCGGTCTTGTAGAAGCGCGTGGGCGCCTTGAAGATATGGCGCGACAGCGGCACCGTCGGTCCCAGCACGTCGTGGAAACCGGCCTCGTCGCCTGTGGCCAGCCGCGACAGCGCATAGGAGGCCGCCGGCGCGATGGCATCGAAGATGCCGAGCAGCGCATGGGAAAAGCCCTTCGCATCGCCGGCGATCAGTTCGGCGTAGTTGAAATCGTCGCCGGTATACATCTTCACATCGGGCGCCAAGCGGCGGCGCATGTCGATCTCGCGCTGCTTGTCGAGCAGCGAAACCTTGACGCCGTCGACCTTCGCCGCGTTGCTATTGATGACGCCGACCGCAACGTCCATCGCCCGGTCGAGACTGGAAGTACCCCAGTAATTCGCCAGCGCAGGATCGAACATGTCGCCGAGCCAGTGGATGATGACGGGCTCGCGGACCTGCGACAGCACGCGGTCATACACCTTGGCATAGTCGTCGGGACTGCGGCCGATTTTCGCCAGCGCGCGGGACGCCATCAGGATGATGCGTCCGCCGGCCTTCGCGACTGCGCCGATCTGTTCTTCATAGGCTGATATCACGTCGTCGAGATTTTTGGCATCTTCTGGCGCGAGCTGGTCGGTGCCGGCTCCCGAAAACACCAGCGCACCGCCCCTCGCCTTCGCCGCCTTGACCGAGCGCTGGATCAATTCCAGCGAGGTCGGCCAGTCCAGCCCCATGCCGCGCTGGGCGGTATCCATCGCTTCGGCAACGCCGAGGCCGAGATCCCAGACGTGTTCGCGAAAGGCGATGGTGCGGTCCCAGTCCACCGCCGCCGACAGCCACGGATCGACATCGGCGAGCGGGTCGGAAACCACGTGCGCGGCCGAAAACGCCACACGATTCAGCCTGCCCTGCAGTTTCGATGGAAACGTTCGCGACGCGGCGAGGCGATAGGTCTCGATGCGGCGGTTGGCGGTCGGCAGTTTCAGCTGATACGACGAGACAGGCAAAACCGGCTTGTTCATGGCCCCGCTCTCCTAAACCTTGATCGGCGCGACGTCGATCCAGCGCCGTTCGCGCCAGCTCAGCAGCGCGCACTCCGCCAGTTGCACGCCCTTGGCGCCTTCGAGCAGGGTGTATTTATAGGGCGCGTCCTCGCAGACATGGCGAATGAACATTTCCCACTGCTCCCTGAAACCGTTGGCATAGACGGTATTCTCCGGCAGCTTCTGCCAGTCGGCATAGAAATCGTGGGTGCGCTTCTCGTCCGGATTCCATACCGGCCGTGGCGTCGCCTGCCGCGCCTGAATCACGCAATCGGTCAGGCCGGCCACCGCCGAGCCATTGGTGCCGTCAACCTGGAAGGTGACGAGGTCGTCGCGATAGACCCGCGTCGCCCAGGACATGTTGATGTGGGCGATCACGCCGCCCTTGAGCCGGAAAGTGGCGTAGGCGGAATCATCTGCGGTTGCGGTGTACCTCTTGTTCTTCTCGTCCCAGCGCGCGGGAATATCCGTGGTGCCGGTGCAGCTCACGCTTTCGACTTCGCCAAAAAGATTGTCGAGCACATAGCGCCAGTGGCAGACCATATCGAGAATGATGCCGCCGCCGTCTTCGCTGCGGTAATTCCACGACGGCCGCTGCGCTTCCTGCCAGTCGCCCTCGAACACCCAGTAACCAAATTCGCCGCGCACCGAGAGCATCCGGCCGAAGAAGCCGGAATCGCGCAGGAACGCCAGCTTCTTCAGGCCCGGCAGGAACAATTTGTCCTGCACGGTGCCGTGCTTGACGCCTTTCTCGTTGGCCAGTCGCAGCACCGCGACCGCCTCATCGAGGTTGGTCGCGATCGGCTTTTCGCAATAGACGTGCTTGCCGGCATCGATCGCTTTGGTCAGCAGCGACGGCCGCGCCTGGGTGGTCGCGGCGTCGAAGAAGATGGTGTCGCTGGGCTCGGCCAGCGCCGCGTCGAGGTCGGTGGTCCAGCGCTGCACGTTGAACCGCCTGGCGAGAGCCTCGACCTTGTCGGCGTCGCGGCCGACCAGGATCGGATCCGGCATCATGCGGTCGCCGTTGGCGAGCTGCACGCCGCCGGAATCGCGGATCGCGACGATCGAGCGGATCAGATGCTGGTTCAGTCCCATGCGGCCGGTGACACCGTTCATGATGATGCCGAGGCGTTGCGTGGTCATGTGGCTTGCTCCTGCAGGTTTTTTGCTTTTGGTTGTTCGAGCGGCGACAACGCCGACCAGTCCGGATGCACACCGCTGGCGAATCCGGTCGCGATCAGCGATCCCGTCAGGAGATCGCCGCCGTGGATCGACAGCCGGACGCCAGCTCCATCGTCGCGATAGAGATCGGGATGAACCGCGCGAAACGCTTCCGCCTCGGCGGCGGGCGCGTCGCCAAAGCCGTCGACATAGTGATGCCCGTTGCGCTCGGCATGGGTGAGCCCGATCAAGGCGCCAAGCGCGAGATCCTGCTGCACGGCGAGGCCGGCCTGGCAGGTCAGGTCCTCGCCGGTGATGAAGAACTTTTCGCCTGCGTCGCACCATTTGGCGGCGCGCGCTGCATTGACGATCGACTTGTAGATTCCCTTGCACGATTTCGAGGAGATGCCGCGATAGCCGAGGGCGCGGGCCGCGGGGAATGCGTCGTAGCTATCGTCGGCCTCGTCGATGATGAAGTCGCGTGCCGCCAGCGCGCCGAGCGGCGATTGCCTGAAAATCTCGCGCGGCATCGGCTGCTCCAGGTACAGCAGTTTTGCCGCGATCGGTTTCAGGGCGCTATCGCGGTCGAGCCGCTCGGCCAGCGCGCGGAGGGCTGTCAGATCGGCATATTGCTCGTTGGCGTCAAGCGTGACGGCGTAATCATGCGGCAGCGTGGCGAGTTCGTTGCCGATCCGGATCAAACGCGCGGCGTCGGCTTGCGGATCGCCATTGAGCTTGAGCTTGAAATAGCGGGCGCCGGCGTTTTCCTGTGGGTCGGCGACGCCGCCCGTGCCCTCGACCTGATCGTCGAGACCGACGGTATGCCGGATCGCGACCCGCTCCAGCCGCCGGCGTCCGCCAAGAAATCGCGCGATATCCGCATCTTGCAGATCGGGCGTCAGCCTGGCGTCGATGCCAGCGATATTGTCGGCCATGCCGTCGAAGAAATTCACATCCAAACCGCGCAGCAGCGCGTCCAGCACGGCCTTGTCGATTTCAGCCGGCCCATAGGCCGCGGCGAGCGGCGGAATATCTTCGCGCGCGCAGGCCTCGATTTGCGCAGGCAGGCAACGCGCGTGCAGGTCGAACGCAGTCTCGAACCCCGAACTGGCCAAATAGAGGTCGCGCGCGATTTCAAGCGAGCGGCGTAATTCCGCAACGGTCTGCTCGGGCGACAGATGCGGCCGCTTGTCGAACCATTTCGGCACCAGCATTTCCGCGCTGGCGCCGACCGCAGTGCCCTTGCCTTCGATTTCGATCTCGACGCGCACGAATGCCTGTGATGCTGCATGGATGACGACGGCGCCGAACCGGAACGGCCGGGCAAACCGCACCGGGCGTTCAAACAATGCGATCTCCCGCACGGCGATACGTCGCGGCATGGCCGACCTCAATCCAGCGCGCCGTGGGTGAAGAAATGCTTGCGGATGCGCTGCACCAGTTCGGTGAACACCGGATCGGCCATCGCATCGAGCGACCGCGGCCGTGGCAGCGGCACGTCGTAGATCGCCGCGATCGCCCCAGGCCGCTCGGTCATGACCAGCACGCGATCGGCCAAAAATACCGCTTCCGGAATCGAGTGGGTGATCAAGAGCACGGTCTTGCCGGTCTCGCGCTGAATCCGCATCAATTCGACGTTCATGCGCTCGCGGGTCATGGCGTCGAGCGCCCCGAACGGCTCGTCCATCAGCATGATCTTGGGATCGTGCACCAGCGCGCGGCAGATCGACGCCCGCTGCTGCATCCCACCCGACAATTGCCAGGGCAGCTTGTTCTCAAAACCCTCGAGCCCGACCAGCTTCAGCAGCGCCTTGGCGCGCGCCAGATATTGATCGTGCGGCAGCCGCTTCATGTCGATCGGCAGCATGACGTTGGCGAGGATGTTGCGCCAGGGCAGCAGCAGCGCGTTCTGGAACACGATGCCGACATTGCCGTGCGGCGCGGTCACCCGGTCGCCTTCGACAAAGATCTCGCCGGTCGTGGGCGGCAGCAGTCCCGAGATCATTTTCAGCAATGTCGACTTGCCGCAGCCGGACGGACCAACCACGACAAAGAACTCGCCGGCGTTGATATCGAAGTCCAGCGGACGCAGCGACGGCACGTCGCCATCGCGCGACCGGTAGATTTTCGAGACGCCGGAAAGCCGGATGCCCGGCGTCGCGTCGGCGCGATCCGACACCACGCGCAGATGCGCGGCGGGTTGAGTTGCGGCGGGTTTACTGGTCGCTGCGTTCATTCAGCCTGGTCCGTTTGAGGAGCCGTCATTGCGAGAAGCAAAGCGACGAAGCAATCCAGACTTTCCTTGCAGCTATGGATTGCTTCGCGGAACCTTGTCATCGGGCGGCGCTTCGCGCCGACCCGTTGGCTCGCAATGACGGGAAGTTATTTCGGCAGGTAATCATTGGTGTAAAACGCCTTGGGATTGTCCTTCGCCTTGGCGTCGAGGCCGCCATATTCGACCATCAGGTCGACGCTGTCGGTCATGTTCTGATCGGTGACCTGGAACGGCCGCTTGTCCTTGGTCTCTGGCGTGCGATACAGCGGAATCGTCAATTCAAAACCCTGCGTCATGGTGCCGATCTTACCGCCCTTCGGGTAGGCGTCGAGGATCGATTGCGCGGCGGCTTTCGGGTCCTTCTCGGCGGCTTCGACCGCCTTTGTGGTGGCCGACATGAAGCGCTTGACCAGATCGGCGTGGGCCTTGACGTAGTCGGTGTTGGCGATGATCCCGGACGAAACCATGTTGATGCCGTAGTCGGCGAACTTGATCGGGTAGACCTCCTTGCCGGTGGCGTCCTTGATCTTCATCGACTGGTCCATGACATAGCCAAGCAAAAGATCCGCCCGTCCATTGATCACAGCGTTGAGCTTGGTCTGGGCGTCGCCGGCTACCGTGGTGAAGTCGCTTTCCTTGAGGCCGGTCTTCTTCAAGAACAGCGGCCAGATCTGCGTCATCGAATCCGCCGGCGTGATCGCCACGATCTTGCCCTTGATATCGTCGGGCTTGCGAATGCCCCGTTCGACAAAGCCCATCACCGACATCGGACTGGTCTGCAGCAGCACGCCGGTGGCGATCACGGGCGCGCCCTTGGTGGCGGCGCGCATCATGGTGGGAACGTCGACATAGCCGAAGTCGGCGGTCTTGGCCGCGACCGCTTGCGTGGTCGCCGCCGAGCCCCGGCCCTCCTGGATCTCGAGATCGATATTCTCGGCGGCATAGATGCCCTTGGCCTTGCCGTAAAAGAACGGCGCGTGCTCGCCATAGACATACCAGTTCAGCATCAGCACGACCTTGTCGGCGGCCGCCGCCGGCGCCGCTGTCAGCGCCGCAGAGATCAACACCGCCGCAAGCGCCGCTATTATTCTCACCATCTCGTCCTCCCGTTGATATCCATGCGGCCCTTGGCAGCCGCTTTTTCTCTCTCGCCGCTCACGCGGCGAAAATGATGTCCTCGCGCTGGCTGACATGCCACGGAATCACCAGACGCTCGATGCGGTCGACGATCCAGAACAGCACCACGCCGAGCAGCGCCAGGATCACCAGGGCCGCGAACATGGTCGGCAGGTCGAAGGTGCCGATCGAACGCTGCAGCACATAGCCGATGCCCGAATTGGAACCGACGAATTCACCGACCACGGCGCCGACCACCGCCAGCGTCACCGAAACCTTCAGGCCGGAAAAGATCGCCGGCATCGCGTGCGGCAGGTTGACCGCGCAGAACACCTGGAAGCGGCTGCCCTCCATCGCGCGCGCGAGGTCAACCATATCGGGATCGACCGATTTGAACCCCTGCACCGCCGACACCACCACCGGAAAGAACCCGAGCAGGAACGCCGAAATCACTTTCGGGATGATGCCGAAGCCGAACCAGACCACGAACAGCGGCGCGATCGCGATCTTCGGCACCGATTGCGAGAACACCAGCAGCGGATAAACGTAGCTTTCCACCGTCTTCGATCCCGCGATCAGCATCGCGGCGGGAATCCCGAACGCGGCCGACAAGAGGAAACCGCAGATCGTGGCATAGGTGGTCGGCCAAGCCTGTCGCAGCAGTTCCGGCCAGTCCTGCCACAGCACCAACACCACGTCGGCCGGAGCAGGAATTTGATACGGCGGAATCCGGAACACCCGGATCGTCACATCCCAGGCCACCACGATGAAGATCAGGAACAGAAACGGACGAATCCACGCCGCGTTCAGCGCCCTCGACACGCCCCCGGGGTTTTGTGACTCGACCACGCTGCTCTCCCTGGTTCAGGCGTTTCCAGCTAAAGAATTAACCCGTTGGATAAATACTGTCTAGAGGTTTTCCCAGCGACAAATTAGACGCACCACGGCGTCCGCAGGCCGGGACTTCCCCTCCCTTTGCGGGTCCCACACAAGGGGAGAGGGGAAGCGGGCGTCCGCCGGGACGACATAAACTCAGGCGTCCGAATGTACCGCCGCGCGCAGTCGCGGCGCTTTTTTCTTCCCAAACGTCTTTCCGGTCAGGGCCGCCAGCACCAGCCCGACCATGTGGTCGAGGCGCTCGTCCCTCGCCTCCTTCTTCAGAAGGTCGCGGCCGAAGATCACGCCGAGGGTGGCGCTGTTCGACAGATAGAAAAAGCTCAGCGCCGCGATCGAAATATAGAGCTGCACCGGATCGACCGCGACGACAAAATCGCCGGTTTCGACGCCACGCGTCACCACGGTGCGGATCATCTCGACGAACGGCGAATGCATCGTCTTGACCTTGGTCGAGCGCTTGAGATGGCGCGCCTTCGCCAGGTTCTCGGTGTTGAGCAGCGCCAGGAATTCCGGGTTGCGGAGGAAATAGTTCCAGGTGAAGCCGATCAGGCGTTCGATCGCCTCCGGCGGATCGAGATGTTCGAGATCGAGCCCGCGCTCCTCGACCCGGATCTGCTCATAGGCGGCTTCGAGCACGGCGAGATAGAGATCGTCCTTCTTGCCGACGTGGTAATACAGCATGCGCTTGTTGGCGCCGGCCTTGGCTGCGATGCGGTCGACCCGTGCGCCGGCGAGGCCATGCGCGGCAAATTCCTGCTTGGCGGCCTCGAGGATGCGAATCCGCATCCCCTCGGGATCGCGCTGCCACTTCAAAATTCGCTTTGCCTTGGCCAAGGGAGGTGCCCGGTAAATGTGCGGATATCGATGTAGCACGCGAAGCGCGGTTTGAGAACGAACGGGTCGCGCCTTCACTGCACTCTTCCTTGGAGGGCAGGGTAATCGCATATGGAATTTTCTCTGCCATCCGCTCATGAGTTTTTCGGGTTTGCCGTGACGTTTCAACGGGTCGTCCCTGCGAACGCAGGGACCCATACGGCGCGGATTCTCGTTTGGGCATTGGAGCAGAGGCCTTTTTTCACTTTTGAAGCCAGGGGTGATGGGTCCCTGCGTTCGCAGGGACGACCCGCTGAGAGCTTATGCGGAACCACGACGGCTCGGTCATATGCGATAGCCCTTTGAGGGGGAGGGTGAAGGAAAAACGCCTCTCAGCTTGCCGCCCGCGGCGTCCGCTCCACCAGCAGCGTGGGGATGCCGCAGGTGCCGTTGCGCACGGTCAGCACGCGGGTGCCGGGCTTGCGGCCGGTGCGGGCTTCGGACACCTCGACGCCGGCAGAGGCGAGCCGCTCGCGCGTAGCGTCGAGATCGGCGACCCGCCAGCTTAGGCCCCATAGCCGGTCATGGGCCTTGTCTGACATGGCGTCCTTGCCCGGCCGCTGCACGATTTCGACAATGAGATCGCCGCAGCGGAAGAACATCAGCCGGCCCCAGTCCGGATGCGAACGGTCGAGCGCCATGTCGAGCCCGAGCCGCGCGCCGTAGAGTGCGGCCGCCCGCTCCGGATCGGCGGTCGCGATCACCACATGATCCAGCGCGGTGATCGACGCCGCCGTAGTCCGCACCGAAAGCGGGCGTTCCTTTGCCAGTTCAAGGAAAAACAGCCGCACCCCGCGCGCAGCGTCGGTCGCGGCGCGGGTCCGCTTCCATGACAGCATGGCGCCCGAGATCGCGTCGCGGCTTTCGGCCTCCGCGACCGGCTCCGGCTTCAGCGTCAGCCGATCCAGCCGGCGATGCATCTTCGCGATGTCGCCGGTGCGAAAACAGATACTCGCCAGCCCCTCGCCCTGCGCGGCAACGACCGCTCGGATC
>Ga0209483_1003456_pt1 | contig 10387 bp, 7 predicted proteins | sample NGEPerA_FD_184508 | JGI IMG/M metagenome (GOLD analysis project Ga0209483, IMG submission 184508) | Arctic peat soil microbial communities from the Barrow Environmental Observatory site, Barrow, Alaska, USA - NGEE PermafrostL2-A... | ecosystem: Environmental > Terrestrial > Soil > Wetlands > Peat...
GCCGAGGCCTGACGTCTTTACGTAATAAGACGTCGTTACATATTTGAGTGCCGGATCGGTTAGCTGTGAGCCGTGATTGATCGTCCCGTGCATCAGCGTGCGCTCCGCGTACGGCTCTGTTGGCTCGTCCTGACGGACCTCCAAGGGTCCATAGAAATTGCGGACGCGCAGCAGAACTCCCTTGTCGAGCGACTTGTCTTTCTGCGCGAGGTGCCCCGCCAGCGCACCGACGCCGATCACAATCAGCACACGCACAGGCCATCCACCCAGCGGCGGCAGCTTCGCGCCCCACGCCGCAATCAGCGCGAAAGCGCCACAGATGATCAATCCAATTCCCAGTGCGATGTACTGGTGTATGTTGCCGTCCGTAGCCCGGCGCGCGACGAGGACGCCTCCCGTTACGGCAGCCAAACCCAGCACCGTCATAGCGGCGGCGGAAACTGTTCCGAGTTTCGGGAGTGTTGCGTTCCAGGCGCCCATAAGCGCGAGCACGCCGCACGCAACCAATCCGATTTCAAGTTCTTTATACGTGACGAAAATTCGTGGCGCGATCAAGGCCACGAAAATACCGCCGAGCGCCCCGCCGATGGCGACCATCAGATAAAACACCGTCAGGTGCCGCGGAGCGGGACGGCGGCGCGCCAATTCTCCGTGACAGAGCATGCAACAAATCAACAGGCCGACGGAGAATCCCGGTATGGCCCACTTGATGCCCAGGTTGCCCTCGGCGGCGTAAATCATATCCGCCATGCCGCCGAGTGCGACAAATAGCACCGGCACGTACAGCCACCAGCGATAATAGCGGTCGCTTTCAAAGCACAGAATGAACGAGAGAAGGTAGAGCGCAAGCGGTAGGACCCACAGCAGCGGAATCGGTGCGACGTTCTCGCTCATGTGATTCGTCACCGAAATCAGCAGGACCGAAGCGCAGGCCGCCAGCAGCACCCAAAACACAAGCTGCCAAAATCCGGGGGCCGGTGCAGAGTCGCCATTTGTGACGGCGGTGTCAGGATGATCCGTCAGGGCTCTCGCCGCGGCGCCTTTGCTGATCCACGCCGCGAACGCGCACAAAAGCGCGAAGGCGATATAGCCGCCACTCCATGTATAGGCTTGCGCGCGTGAGGCGAGCCGCGGCTCGACGATGAACGGGAAGCTGACCAGCGCGAGAAGCGACCCGAAATTCGACAGCGCGAAAAGGCGGTACGGGATTCCCGATCCGGAGCGACGTACGTACCACGCCTGCAACAGAGGGCTTGTCGACGAAAGCAGGAAGTAAGGCAGGCCGATCGTCGCGCCCAACAGAATCAGGATGCGGAACGTCGGGTCTCCCGCTGCCGTCGGGCGCCACATCGGATTCGGGAGGATCGGCAGCAGCAGGCAGCTTACGGCGAGCAGACCCACATGCAGGATCATCTGGCCGCGCGATTTCAGGAATCGGATGGAAAGGCATAACCGGCCAGCAGAACCAGTTGAAAGAAGAGCATGGCCGCGCTCCACACGGCTGCCGATCCGCCAAACCACGGAAGAATAATTTTTGCGATGAGCGGCTGAACCTGGAACAGCAAGAAGGCGCTGAGAAAAATTGTGATCGCGTAGAGAGCCATGTTTTATCGAATGCGTTTATCGGAGGATCGTAATCAGATTGCTGAAGTCGTCCGTCCAGCCGCGGAAGCCCGGCTTGGGCGCCAGGGGGTGCGTGCCGGCGGACTTGAAATAGGGATGTTCGAAGAACTTAGGATCGCGGCTCAAAACGGTGAACGTCGACCCGCTGTAGTACGGTTCTTCATCGCCTTCGTCATCCACCTTGATCCCGCTCCAGCCGATTTCCGTCATCGCCTGCGCGACCACCGGCTCCAGATCCAGATAGCGATTTGAGATATGAACCACCAGTATGCCGTCGGGTTTCAAATGCCGCAGATAAACTTGATACGCTTCGCGAGTCAATAGATGCAGGGGAACAGAGTCGCTCGAAAACGCGTCCATCGTAAGAAGGTCCAGCTGCTCTGACGGGATCGATTCCAGTATGAGGCGCGCATCGCCCATCAGGATCTGGGGCTTGGCCGGACACGCGTTGACAAAACCGAACTGGTGCGTCGCGATATCCGGAATCAGCGGATTGATTTCGTAATAGTGCAGCGTGTCGCCCTCGTTGGCCAGCGTCGCCGTCACTCCGGCTCCCAACCCCAGCACGCCGATGCGGAGGTGTCCGCGCGTGTCATGCAACACATGCAGCGCGCGAGAAATGCCAGAGCCCGTCCCGAAATATGAGGTGGGAATGCGATCCGATCCGGGACGCAAGAGCTGAGTTCCGTGATCGATCGTGCCGTGGACCAGAACACGCTCGGGCGGCGCGCCGTAGTCGCCGTCCTTGTCGTCGCGCACATGTAGCACACCGTAAAAATTGCGCGCAGAACGGACGTATCCTCGGTCCTTTTTTACCTGCGCATATCCCAAGTAACCGGCGAAACCTACGGTCACGAGAACGAGCCCTACGCGCATCCACGTGCGGCTGGGCACAAATAGGAAGAAGCAAGTGACGATGGCGACGGCCACCACTCCGATTCCCGCCGCGTACATCAAGGGCATCTTCAAGTAGGTGGCGAAGGTAGACCGCGAGACGAGAGCGAGGCACAGACCGGCGATCATGGGCAGGCTAAAGACCAACGTCAAACGCTTCCACAGAGTTCTCGGTACGCCGGGTTTTTCATTCCACAAAACGCACGTGACAAGCGCGGCGCAAGCGACCAGCGCGATGGGAAATTCCAGGTAGTCGTCGAAAATTCGCGGTGCCAGGAACGCTACGAACAGCCCGCCTACGGCGCCGCCGGCCGAAACCATCAGATAGAACTGCGTGAGGTATTTCGGATGCGGACGCCTGCGCGAAAGCTCTCCATGGCACACCATGCAGCAGACGAAAAGCGCCGCGCACATCGCAGGGATCAATTGCTTGATGGTGGTGTTGTCCTCGTACCAGTTCATGCCGTACGTAAACAAACCGAGTGCGCCCGCTAGTAGGGGCAGAAATAACCAGCGCGGATACAGCTTGTCGCTTTCAAAGCACAGAATGAAACTGAGGAGATACAAGCTCAGCGGAACCACCCACAACAAAGGGATCGGCGCGACGTTTTGCGTCAGGTACGTCGTAACGGCCAACAGCAACACGGAAGCGCAGGCCGCCAAACCGACCCACAGAAGCTTCTCGCCAAGCGATGGCGCGGGTAATGAATCTTCGGTCGCCGTCAGGCCCTCTGTTTCGCCCGCGCCCCTGCTTTTCCAGGCTGCCAACGCGCAGGCGATCGCAAAAAGCACGAATCCCCAGGACCACACGATGGCTTGGTTATGCAGCGTCATGCGCGGTTCCACCAACGTGGGATAACTCAGCAGCGCCAGCATGGATCCAAAGTTCGACAGCGCGAAAAGGCGATAAGGAATCGCGCCTTTGTGTGTTCGCACGTACCACGCCTGCAAGAGCGGGCTGGTGGCGGAAAGAATCGCGTAAGGCAGCCCGACGGTCGCACCCAGCAACAGCAGAATGCGGAGAGTGGGGTCGCCCGCGCCGGTTGTTTTCCATATCGCCGACGGCACAATGGGAAGCGTCGCGAGGCTTGCCACCAATAGCGCCGCGTGCACATAGAATTGCTGCCGCGGCTTCAAATAACGAATCAGAACATGGGCGTAAAAATAACCCGCCAGCAGGATCAGCTGGAAGAATAGGAGTGCCGCGCTCCACACGGCCGCCGATCCGCCAAACCACGGAAGAATAAACTTCGCGATGAGCGGCTGGACCTGAAAAAGGAGGAACGCGCTGAGGAAAATCGTCGCAGCGTAAACGAGCATTCGACCGCTTAGGATAGCGTAAATCCCAGCTTGCCGAATGAAGAGAAGTTAACGCGAGGACAGTTATGTACTTGCGTCCGGAGCATGCTAACCGCTGAGCTTTTCCGCGAGCATCTTGTTCACAACGGCGGGGTCCGCCTGTCCGCGGCTGGCTTTCATGACCTGGCCCACCAGGAACCCAATCACCTGCGGCTTGCCGCCGCGATATTGCTCTACCTGTTTCGGATTGGCGGCGATCACTTCCTCGATGATCTTGCCGAGCGCGCCTGTATCGCTGATCTGCTCCAACCCGTCGCGCTGCATGATGACCTCGGCCGTTTCTCCGGAGGCTGCCATCTTCGGGAAAATATCTTTCGCCAGCTTGCCGCTCAATTTTCCGGAGGCGATCAGCTTCAGCAGTCCTCCGAGATTTTCGGCGCTAATCGGCGATTCCTCGATTTCCTTGCCTTCCTGCTTCAGCAGTGCGGAGAGGTCGCCCATTGTCCAATTCGCCGCCGAACGCGCATCGCCACTTGCCGTCGTCGCTTGCTCGAAATATTCGCTCATGGCGCGCGTCGCGGTCAGCACTTGCGCATCGTATTCGCGCAGCCCCAGCGTTTCGATGAAGCGCCGGCGCCGCGAAGCGGGCAGCTCCGGCATGTTTTCGCGCACACGAGTGAGCCACGCGTCGCTGACGCGCAGCGGAACAAGATCCGGCTCCGGGAAATAGCGATAGTCGTGGGCGTGCTCTTTGCTGCGCATGCTGACGGTTTCATCCGCATCGGAATCGTACAGGCGCGTTTCCTGAATCACCCGGCCGCCGCTTTCGATCAGGGCCACCTGGCGCGCGATCTCGTGATCCAGCGCCATTTTCAAAAAGCGGAACGAGTTGAGATTCTTCACCTCGGCCTTGGTGCCGAATTTTTCGGCTCCCTTCAGCCGAACGCTGACGTTGGCATCGCAGCGCAGATGTCCCTTTTCCATGTCGCAGGTGGACACGTTGATGTATTGCAGCACCTGCTTGATCTCCGTCAGATAGGCGTGCGCTTCGTCGGAGGTGCGAATGTCGGGCTCGCTGACGATCTCGATCAACGGCGTGCCGCTGCGGTTCAAATCGACATAGGTGTAGCGCTCGGAATCCTTGAAACCATCATGGATGCTCTTGCCGGCGTCATCCTCCATGTGGACGCGGGTCACACCGATGCGGCGCGTCTCGCCGTTGACGCTAATCTCTACAAAGCCGTGCTCGGCCAGCGGCTGATCGTACTGCGAAATTTGGTAGCCCTTCGGAAGGTCTGGATAAAAATAATTTTTGCGAGCGAAGATCGACTTCGCATTTACACTGCAATTCAAAGCCAGCGACGCCTCAATCGCCAATTCCACGGCGCTCTCGTTCAATACCGGCAGCGCACCCGGCATTCCCAAACATACGGGACAAACATTGCTATTAGGCGGCGCGCCGAATCCGGTAGGGCATCCGCAGAAGATCTTTGTGTTTGTAGCGAGTTGGACGTGCACTTCCAGCCCAATGACGGGCTCATATTTGGCGATTAACTCGGCTGAAGCCAGCATTTCCGTTCCGGACGGCATGCTTCATTATAACGGCGAGCTCAATCAACCAACCCGCAATTGCCGTATGTCGCTTGGTACTCGAACGGCGCAGGTTCTAGGCTTAAACTCTATCAGTACAAAAAGTAAGGGTCAAACCCTAATCTCCGTATTTCCCGAAGCCGATAGAGAGACATCGAGCGTGGTGTCGGAGCATGTATTTACAGACGCTTGAGACTGAAATCCAAACTGGGAGGATATATTGAACCCGCTCAAAAACACTATGTTCCGGCGTATAGTTCTTACCGGAATGCTCCTGCTTCCTCTCACGCTGGCTACCCCGGTTAGAGCTGACGCCTATACCGACCCCGGCACGGGAACATTTGCGTATCAGGCCATCTATGCCGCTTTTATCGGCGGTTCATTCTATTTTCGCAAGCTGGTAAAGCGCTTGTTCGACAAACGTTCCGATAAGTAATTTCGATCCTCAAAACCTTGGTATGCGCGTCGCCACAGAGCCATCTTTTCGCCGCGCCGATAGTCCCACGCCGCCGCGAAAATCGTTCCGGGATCCCGCCGGCGCAGTTTGGCGCACCGGAGACCGCATTCTTCGCACGGTTCGCTCCGATGGCGCGGCCGATCTCGATGATTTTCTCGCAACTCGCACAGCCCGCGCTGCCATGGAACGCGGCAATCTCGTTCGATCCGTCCGGCTCGCTCCCACGGAGTTCCCGGCCGTTCCCGCCGGCGATGCGCTTTATGAGCACGAACGTATCTGGTTTCCCAGTTATCCGCACGAATGGCCTGCCGAGCTGCTGCATGCCGCCGGCCAATTGACGCAGGAGTTGGGTCGCGGGGCGCTCACTGAGGGGTTTGGGCTGAAGGATGCTACGCCCTACAACGTTCTGTTCCAGGGCGGGACTCCTGTGTTCGTCGATGTGTTGTCGTTTGAGCGGCGCGATGGCCGCGACGCCACCTGGATGGCCTATTCGCAATTTGTCCAGACATTCCTCTTGCCGCTCCTTGCGTATCGCGAATTCGGCCTGCTACCTGCCGACCTATTTATGCGGCGGCGCGAGGGCCTGGAGCCTGAAGAAATGTACCGCATGGCCGGACTGCGCCAGCAGCTTTCGCCTGAATTCCTGAGCCTTGTAACGTTGCCGCATTGGATGTCGGGCGTAATGACGCGCCGCTCCACGGCCGGGAGATACCACCCAGAGCCTCTTGACTCCGAGGAAAAAGCCCGGTTCGTCCTCGATCGCCTCCTCGCCAATTGCAGCCGGAAACTCGCACGCCTGGAGCCGCAGGCCACCAAATCCGCCTGGACGGACTACCTGGATCACAAGTCGCTTTACTCGTCCGCACAACTCGAGCAGAAGGACCGCTTCGTGCGCGAGGCGCTTGATCGCGCACGCCCCCGCACCGTGCTCGACGTGGGAGCCAACGAAGGGCACTTCAGTTTCATGGCAGCCGATCAAAAAGCATCGGTCGTAGCGATTGATTCCGACGCGTCCGTCACCGGTAATATCTGGCGCCAGGCGCGCGCCCGCAACCTGGACGTATTGCCGTTGGTGGTCGATCTGGCGCGCCCAACGCCGGCGCTCGGTTGGCGCAACCAGGAATGCGATTCGTTCCTGGATCGTGCGCGCGGATCGTTCGACCTGGTGATGATGCTGGCCGTGATTCATCACATGCTGGTCACCGAGCGGGTGCCTTTGGAAGAAATTGTGGCTTTGGCTGCCGAACTGACGCGCGGCTATCTGTTAATCGAATTTGTTGCGCCATCCGATCCTATGTTTATGCGGATCGTTCGGGGACGCGAATCGCTGCACCTAAACCTCACGCGGGCAGCGTTTGAGTCCGCCGCGGCCCTTCACTTTGACCTTGTGAAGGCGGAACCCCTGGACGGATTGGATCGATGTCTATATCTCTATCGCCTGCGGTCAAGCAAAGCCTGAGAGACTTTTTTATTAGCGTCTCGCTGGCGAACCTGTTACTCCTAAGGCGCTGGTATGACGTCGAAGACCTGCAGCGCATTCCTCTCGACTACTTTCGGACGCATCCGCCGTCGGGCATTCCGCTCATGGCGACTCTCATCGCGATGGGAATCTTGTCGGCCGCAATCCTCCTGTTGGCCAGCATCGCCCGGAGCAGCGGGAAACCGCAGCTAATGACGCTGGCCCGCGTGGCGTTCCTCGGCGCCTTCATTGTTCCGCTCGAATCCGTCCGCCAGTTTTGGAACTATCAAAAAGGCCAAGCAGACTGGACCACGAACGGCGCACTGTTCGCGCTCGAACTATTGCTCGCCGCCGGCATCTTCGAGGTGTTCCGTGGGCGCTTCCGGATCTTGCTGGCGGCCGAGCGTGTGGCGGCATGCATGGCCGCGATGCTTGCGATATTCTTAATCTACTTCGCCGGAATGCACGCGGCAACGCAACACGAAGCCGCCTACCATGCGCGTCCCGCGCTACCATTGCTTCCGCCACGGCCGGCAGTCGGGCAGAATGGCATCAAGCGTCCAGCCCCCCGCGTGATCTGGCTTCTGTTCGACGAATTCGACCAGCGGCTGGCCTTTGACAACCGGCAACCCGGCGTCGAACTACCCGAATTAGATCGGCTGCGTTCGGAATCTTTCGTCGGAACGCATGCTCTGCAAACGGCTGGCTTCACCATGCTCGCCGTCCCTTCGCTGATCTCGAGCCGCATTTTCAGCCACGCGGAGGCTGCCGACGCATCTACGCTTCTGGTTCAACCGCCGGGCTCCAGTTCGATGGTCAGCTGGCGCGATCAGCCGAATATTTTTCGTCGCGCACGCGACCAGGGCGCCAATGCCGCTTTGGTCGGCTGGCACCATCCGTACTGCCGCGTATTGGGGGACAGTCTTGCAAGGTGCTTCGACCAGGTCGGAGTGAACTCGTCCGACGCGCTCGCCACCGAAACCTATTTTGTGGATCGGGGACTTGCGCAATCGGTCGTTGCCGTTTTTGAGTGGCGATGGAAATCTTTCCTGGGACTGTTTAGCCGGTCGGGGGGAACCGACCACGATCTGAACCGCTTCATTCAATCCGACCAGCAACAGCAGTATTTCCAGATTCGCGATCGTGCCTATCAGGAGGCCGTCGACCCACGCATCGATTTCCTATACGTTCATTTCCCGACTCCGCACTTATTTGCGATCTACGACGCCCAGCGCAAGGATTTCACACTCAGCGAAAAAACAACCTACTTCGACAATCTGGCCCTGGTGGACCGGACGGTGGGCGAGCTGCGGAAGAAATTGGAGCAGGCCGGCCTGTGGGACAGCACCACCTTGCTGATTAGCGCCGACCACGGCCTTCGCTACGTGCTGTGGCATGGCGGCATGAACTGGACGCCGCAGTTCGATCGTTTGCTTGAAAATGGACAATCGCCGACCGTGCCGTTCATCGTAAAGCTGGATGGCGAAAGCAAGCCGGCAGTCTACGATCCGCCATTCTCAGCGGTCGTCACCGGCGACCTGGCTTTAGCCGTGTTGCGGGGCGAGGTCGCGACGTCAGCCCAAGCCGCTGCGTGGATTGCCGGGAAGGCCGCCCCCCAGCGGATTACCGATCGTCTACACGTCGTCGGCGAGACTTCGCCGTAACTGCGCTTTCAGACGGCGGCTATTGCCCATGGCGCGCTCTGGAAAACAATTCTCGCTGAATGGCTGCATCTGATCGACAGCACTCGAATAGAAAGCACGTGGTACGATAATTCCCCGAAGGAATATCTGTGACCTGGAAACTTGTCTTTTTGTTGGCTGCCGCGCTGCCTTTCGCCATCGAAGCCCAAACCGCGACGCAAGGCGAGGTGATCCGCCTTGACCCGGCGCTCGATAAGATCGTGCCCAAGAGCGCGAAAATCGAAAAGGCCGTCGGCGGTATTCAGTTTGCCGAAGGGCCTCTGTGGGTCAGCCGGGGCAGCTACTTGCTGTTCAGCGATCTGCCGGGCAACGCTGTGATGAAGTGGACGCCCGGCGGCGTCACCGAAATTTATCGCAAGCCCGTCTTTACTGGTTCGTTCCCAGAGGGCGTGCAAATCGGCACCAACGGCCTCGCGTTCGATCCGCAAGGACGCTTAGTCGCAGCCGAACATGGAAATCGCCGCATTTCGCGCATGGAGAAAAACGGAACCGTCGTGACGCTCGCGGATCGTTACGAAGGCAAGCGCCTGAATAGTCCCAACGATGTCGTCGTCAAAACAAATGGCGACATTTATTTCACCGATCCCACCGGCCTCTATCGCAGCTTCCCCGCCGGTTCCGATATCCCAAAGCAAGAGCTCGATTTTAACGGCGTCTATAGGATTACCGCGAGCGGGAAACTCGATCTGCTCACAAAGGAACCGCAGTATCCCAACGGAATCGCCTTCTCGCCCGACGAAAAGAAACTGTATGTTTCAAGCTCCCGGCCCGACAAATATTGGATGGTGTTCGACGTCAAGGCCGATGGGACGCTCGCGAATGGCCGCAAGTTCGCCGACGTCTCTAAAGAACCGGGTGAAGGCGTTCCCGATGGCATGAAGGTGGATCGAGCAGGGAACGTCTACGGAGCGGCGCTCACGGGCGTCCAGATTTTCTCTCCGGACGGAAAACGTCTCGGGACGATCGTCCCGCCCGAGATCCCCGCCAATTGCGCCTGGGGCGATGCAGACCGCAAGACGCTCTACATCACCGCCCGCACCAGCATCTATAGGATCCGGCTGAACGTCGCGGGCGCGAGCCTGTAGAACGCTGCGACTGGAACATCGGGTTACGATAAGGCATAATAAACGCTGCCCGTGCAGTTCGGGGTTTCGATTAGGAGGCCAGGATGTCCGAATCCACTACCGCTATGAAGACCGCAGACGCAGCCATGAGCGGTTCGCCCATTAGCCGCTTTTCGGATTCAGCCATCGCTTACGGCTTGCTCCGTCTGACCTTCGGCATTAACATCGCTCTGCACGGCATCAGCCGCCAGATCGGGGGCCGAGCGACGTTCCTGGCTTATCTCAATCACTATTTTGA
>Ga0209483_1003457_pt1 | contig 10385 bp, 11 predicted proteins | sample NGEPerA_FD_184508 | JGI IMG/M metagenome (GOLD analysis project Ga0209483, IMG submission 184508) | Arctic peat soil microbial communities from the Barrow Environmental Observatory site, Barrow, Alaska, USA - NGEE PermafrostL2-A... | ecosystem: Environmental > Terrestrial > Soil > Wetlands >...
GGAAAAGATTCAGGCGACGCTCGATCATTTTCTGAGCGATAGTTCGAGCAGCGAACTGTCGCCGACCGCCACCGACAAGCCGCTCATCGCCAAACTGGGACCGGGTCCCTATCCATAGCGCGGTCGTTGGCGGGAAAACATGCGTTTTGTCGGCATTGGATTTCCGAACACTCAGTCCGGCAAACCCGCCTCGCGAAGCGCGGATGCGACGCGGTCGCGCTCGCCCTCGGAGCGGATCGGAAATGCTTCCCCCGCGTGCGAAGCGCGAAATCCTGGTTGCCGCTGCAGAAGCTGAGCTGCCGCCTGTTGCGCGTCGGCGGCGCGTCCGGCCCCGACGGCATTGACGATGTAGGCTCCCAGCGTGTGCGCATTGGCCATCATCTGAATGGATTTCATCGCGGTTTCGCAACCCTCCTGGTAGCGGCCGAGTTGATGCAGCGCGAACGAGCTTCCGTTCCAAGCGCTGGCCCTGAGCTGGTCAAGAGGGCTTAACCTGATCATCCGCTCAAAACTCTCGATGGCGCGTTCCGCATCGCCGCACATCAGCGAGACCCATCCCCGGGAGTACCAGGCCATGGCGAGGTTGGGATTGAGCGTCACGGCCTGCTCGACCAACGACGCGCCGCGATCATATTCGTGGCCGAGATAGGTCAGCACATGGCCGGATCTGGCCAGGGCAAAGGCGTCATCGCTGCTTACCTTGGCTCCCAGGTGAGCCAGCCTGACGGCGTTGGCTCGGATTTCGGCGGCAAGCGGGACGCCACTGCTTGCCTGTTGCATCATCAGGGTAAAGGCCGACATGGCGTAGGCGGAGCCGTATTCCGGGTCCAGTTCAGTTGCCCTACTGAAACATTCGCGCGCCTGGGGAAGCGCTCCTCGCTTGTTCACCAATGCCATGCCGCGCAAAAACAGGTCATAGCTGTCCAGCCGGTCGGTGGGCTTTTGTTTCGCCCGCTCGATCTCGGCCTGCTCGAGGGTTGGAGCGATCAAGCCAACCACGCTCGTGGTGACCTGGTCCTGCAAGCCGAAGACGTCCTCGAGCGCACCGTCAAACTTGTCCGCCCACAGATGCCGGCCCGTGGTGGCTTCGATCAGCTGGCCGGTAATGCGAACCCGATTGCCGGCTTTTCGGACGCTGCCCTCGAGCACATAGCGCACGCCGAGCTCGCGGCCGACCTGCTTGATGTCGACGGACTTGCCCTTGTAGGTAAAGCTGGAGTTGCGCGCGATCACGAACAGCGACTTGAACCGCGACAACGCGGTGATGATGTCCTCCGCCATGCCGTCGGCGAAATATTCCTGCTCCGCGTCGCCGCTCATGTTCTGGAACGGCAGCACCGCGATGGACGGCTTGTCGGGAAGCGCCAGCGCCGGGACAACCTCGGCCGGTGGCTTCGCTTGCGCCGTCGAAGCCAAAGCCGGCTCGATCCGCAGCCGCCATGCGCGCATCGGCTCGGCAATATTTTTCAGGGTCTGCGGCCCCATGTCGTCGTAGGCGACGTCAACCTTGCCGCGAATCTGGCGTTGCGCATCGTCGGAAATGCAGACGCCGCCAGGCTCGGCGATCCCCTCGAGGCGAGCGGCAATGTTGACCCCGTCACCGAAAATATCGTTGTCGTCGATGATGATGTCACCGACGTGAATGCCGATGCGGAATTCGATCCGCCGTTGCGGCGGCACATCGCTATTCTGTTGCGCGACATTGTGCTGCACGGCCACGGCGCAACGCGCCGCGTCCACCGCGCTGGCGAATTCGACCAGCAAACCGTCGCCGGTGGTTTTGACGATGCGTCCGCGATGCTCTGATATGGCCGGATCGACCAGGGCTTTTCTGATCGCCTTGAGCGCTGCGAGCGTGCCTTCTTCGTCACCGCCCATCAGGCGGCTGTAGCCCGCGACATCCGCCGCCAGCACGGCCGCAAGCCGCCGCTCCACCCGTTCGTTGGTCAAATTGCCCTCTGGATCGGCATGACAAGCGACGCCGATCTAAGCATATCGGGGCGCGCAAGGGCTAGATCGAATGTCCGTCGGGCCGACGGCGTATGCCGTGAAATCGTCAAACCGGTGCGGGCAGTTCACCTTCGGCAGCCGGGTTCTGGCTCGGACGCGGCGGCGAACCCGGATGACTTGCCCGCTGCAGTTCGACTTCCTTGGCGACCGCCGCAATCGAGTTGCCTACCTTGTCGACGGAGGCCTTCAGGTCCTCGACGGATACGCCGAGCCGCCGTGTCCAGGCCCGGACCTGGGCCGGCTCGGCCAGATTGATCTTGTTGCGGACCGGCGGATGTTTTACGCGTTGCATGGCGGCATTCCCTGGCAGATCAACCGCGCGCGATGAGCTTCGTTCCATTTCGCCCGAAGCTGTCGCATCGCGCGAGAAGAGCCGTCCGAAGGCGGCCCTGTCGTCCCAAGCCAGTGGTCGTCCGCGACGAGGTCAGTTGTGATTGACCGATCTTAAGACAGGTCAGGGTGCACGGCGACGTCGGCTGTCGGCTGGCCCGAAGCACGGGCCTCATTCGACTGCGGAGCGGTCATCCTCCTGCCCTCCCCGGGGCCTGTCCGAAGCCCGATTCCAATTGTGTCGGAAATCAGACATAGTGCCTCGACGTGTGATTCGTATGCGTGGCGTTGCGTCCCCTCCTTTGTATGCGAGGATATGATGCTGCCATCGTTCCGGCCGACGCCGACCTGCACGCGCTTTCAAACCAGCATCCAGATGCCTTGCATGAAATGCGGCACCCAGATGAGGTTGGCCCTCATCGAACCGCGGACGCCGAATTTGGAACTGCTGACCTATCAGTGCGTGCCATGCAACTCCGGTGAGAGTTTTTTGAAGCCGACATAGATCGGTTCATATCTATGGCAGGCTTCGCAACCGCGGCAGTTCCGGAGCCGTGTCGTCCAGCACCGCATGTCTTTCCACGACGGCGTGGTGAAACTGTTCGAGCGCCAGGCTGAACGCCGAAAGATCGCCTTCTTCGATCGCGCCGTCATCGTAGGAATTCAGGGTTTCGCGCAGGATCTCGTCGACCTCGCGCTGCATGTCATGCAGTTCGCCGGCGGAGTTTCCGTTTCGCGCCTCGGCGGTGAGTGCCAGCACCCGATCCCGCAACGCAATGCTTTCGGCTTTTTCGTCTCTCTTTAGATAATTGCGAAACCACGCGCCGGCGGATCCGAGGCCGGACAACAGCAGGATCGCCCCCCACATATAGTCGCTGTATTTCTCCAGAAAGGTTCGCTCGGTGCCGTCGATATAGGCCGCCGCGCCACGATGGGCCGGCAGCGCGGCATCCTTGTCGGTGTCCGGCGTCTCGATGTTGGCCGCCCCGGGCAATTCCTTTGCCAGCGACTGACGGGCCGCGAACAGCTGTCGCGTGAACCCACCGACCGCCGTCTCGGACAGCGACTGCCGCGCCACGATCAGATGATTGACGCCCACCGTCTCGATCTTGTCGTCAGGCCTCGCCGGCGACGAACTAAAGGTGCTGCCGGGAATCTCCTCGGATTCGTACAAGGGATGTTTCTGCGCAATCGCTTCCGACACATCGATCGGAAGAAATTTCGGTTCGCCGCGATCCCGCGCGGTCGCCGCGATGGCATCGATGGTGATCTTGCTGTCCAGCGGTCCGACCGCCATGAAGGCGTCGATGGTCGGGTCGTGCGCCATTTCGCCGATCTGACTGATGGCGAACTGAACCACCGCGACCTTGTCAGGATCGACGCCCGATTCCGCAAGAATGACGCGGAGCAGCGTGACGTTGGCTTGGGTCGTTCCGATCACGCCAAGGCGGTGTCCGGGCAGATCTTCGAGACTCTTGATTCTGGGCTTCGGACTTTTTTTGGATCCCTTGGCCGGCAGGCCCGAAGGCGCCCACAGCACGACGACATTCTTCCGCAGAATTGCAACCGATTGGGCATCCGCCGGCATCTCCAGGTCGCCGCGCGCTACCGCAAGGTCGGTCCTGGATGCGCCCAGCAGCGCAAGGCTCTGTGCGGCCCCATCGGTCGGGATCGCGGCAAGCCGCACCGAACTTCGTTGCCGGGCAAAGGTCTGCGCCAGCGCCTGAACCAGTTTTTGATCGTCGCTTCCCGAGGGGCCCACCGCAATACGCAGGGTCTCCGGCCGCAAGGCGAAGTACAGCGCGCCGGCGGCCGCGACGAAAACAAATATTCCTGCAAGCAGGATAAACAGCGAAAAGCGTCGTCTCTTCTGCCGAAGCAGCGGGGCTCTGCCCGGTTCTTCCGGCTGGTCCGGCGAAGGCAACGGTTCTGAAGGCAAGGGTTGCAAGGGCATGAATTTAATCGCCGCCGTTCCGGTTCGCACGGTCGCTACAGGATCGGCGATTTCCTGCTGACAGTATACTAATCGCGAACGGTTTTGCGGATGATCCTGGTCAGGCCATCGGGGAAATCGCTGTCGTGCAGCAATTTGCCGGCGTTGGCGGCGCGCGCGCTGGCCGGCGCCGATATTTGACCGACCAAAATCGCCAGGTTCAGGAGGGTTAGCGTCAGGCCGAGCGCCACCAGCCAAACGACCAATTTTCCTGACATGCTCGCCCCCCATTTGCTGCGAGGCTGCCGACCGCCCAACCTCAACGAAAGGGCCGGGGGCCGAATTGGTTCCGCAGGTGCAGACCGGTGCAGGCGCCGATTTGAGCGGAAAAGATCGCGAACAGGCCGTATCCAAAGAGGTCGCCAAAAATACCGCAAAGACGCCGTTCCGGAAATGTGCTAACGCTCAAGTTAGATCGGGAGGACGGCGACATGGTTGAACCGAAACTGGAAGTCCCGGCCGAATTGCGCGATTTGGCCGAAAAAACCATCGATCAGGCGGAAAAAGCCTTCGGGATGTTTTTTGATGCCGCCAACAAGTCGATGGCGTCGGTTCCGAGCCCGGGAACGCAGATCTCCAAGCAGGCGCTCACATTCACCGAACAGAATATCAAGGCAGCGTTCGAACATGCGCGAAAGCTGGTTCATGCGACCGATCTTCAGCAAGCCATGCAAATTCAATCGGAGTTCTTGAAGAGTCAGTTTACCAACGCCGGAGAACATATGAGACAAATCACCGGTGACGTGATGTCTGCCGCCAAGGACGCGTCGAAGGGCCATTTTTAATGCGCGCGCCGGTTGAAAAAATTATTCACCAGGAAATTTAGGTCGCGTTGCTAAATCTTGCTGGTGTGATACAAGCCCGGTTCTCAAATGAGGAGCCGAGATGGCCAAGAAAAAAACAGTCAGACGTGCATGGACTTCATCGGATGTCCGCGAATTAAAATCGCTGGCCAGGAAAAAGGTCGGCGTCGCCAAAATTTCCAAGGCGCTGAAGCGAACCGTTGGCGCAACCGCGGTCAAGGCGCATCAATTGGGGGTTTCGCTAGATACGAGGGGATGACCAACCCCCTGCACACAAAAACAGTCTTGCTGATCCCTGTCGGCTATCGCCGGCAGGGATTTGCGTTCATGAGCGGTCGACGCCGCTAGGGCGTGACCGGATATCCGGCCGGCAAGGCAATACCTTTTTCGCTGGCCGCCTTGCGCAACAGGTCGGGATGATCGGAGATAATCCCGTCCACGCCGATGTCGATCAGGCGCGCCATGTCGGCAGGCTTGTTGACCGTCCAGACCACCACCGCGAGACCCAGGCGATGGGACTCCGATATTAGTTCAGAATCCACATCCCCGAAATACGGCGACCAGATCATACCTCCCGCTGCCTTTATCGTGCGCGGCAGCGAATTGCCGTATTCGGCGGGATTGAAACCGGCCGTCCAATCCGACGCCTTGTCTGGAAACACCGTCGCTCCCGGGCCCTGCTGCTGGGTCAAATAAACCGTCGGTATCGCGGGGGCCAATTTCTGGACCAGTTGCAATGTCCTCCAGTCAAACGACTGGACCATGACACGGGCGCTGAATTGCTCCTGCTGAAGAAGATCAAGCAGAAGCGTGACGAAGCGTTGCGGGTCCGGCGACTGCTCTGGATGATCGGGGTCGATCTTCGTTTCGATATTGAGACGCACGTGGCGGTCGCCTGATTTGCGCACCAGGTTGATCACTTCGCCCAATGTTGGAATCGGCGTTCGCGGCACCGCGCGCTGCTCCGGGAATTGCGCCGCATAGGCGCCGCCGGGCCGGATCTGGCCGACATCATATTTCCTGACGTCTTCAAGCCGCAACTGGATAAAGGGCACGCCCGGTGGCGCGACGTATACGCCATCGGCCGTTCGGGCGAGGTCCGGGTTGAGATGTCGCTCATGGGAGACGACGATCGCCCCGTCCCGGGTCACCCCGATATCCAGTTCCAGCGTGTCCACGCCCATCGAGAGCGCGTTGGCAAAGGACGGCAACGTGTTCTCGGGAAACAGCGCCCGCCCGCCGCGGTGCGCTTCAATATCGAAAGCCATAACGTTCCCATTGATGAGAAAACAAACGACCGCAACGACGCTCGCGAACGGATGGCTGATCACCCTCGTCGATTTCCTGTCCCACAATTCCACCGCCGCGCATCCGAACGCCGTCGGTATCCAGCTTTATGACGCATTGCGAAATGTCTTCGATCTAAAATACTAGTCTGTCGAGCAAGACAATCGGACGCAAAACCGATAGCACGAGAGGATGGGCCGAAACTAGCCGGCGGTGAGACGGGTGGGACCGATGGCAAAACAATCCTCGCAGGACGCCAATGAACCAGCCCCGGCGCATTTCATGAGTCGCAGCATTCTTGCCGTGACCATAGGCAATATGCTCGAATTCTACGATTTCATCACCTACAGCTTTTTCGCCATCCAGATCGGCCACACCTTTTTCCCCTCGCACAGCCAGTTTGCCAGCCTGATGCTGTCGCTGGCGACGTTCGGGGCCGGCTTCGTGACCCGGCCGATCGGCGGAATTATCATCGGATCCTACTCCGACCGGGCGGGCCGGCGGCCGGCGATGATCCTGAGCTTTGCCATGATGGGATGCGCCATCATCGTGCTGGCGCTGACGCCTTCCTACGACTCGATCGGGATCGCAGCACCCATCATCGCCATTGCCGCGCGCATGGTGCAGGGCTTCTCGCTCGGCGGCGAGGTCGGACCGACCACGGCCTATCTCATGGAAGCGGCTCCGCCGGAGCAACGCGGGCTCGCCGTCTCATGGCAGCCGGTGAGCCAGCAGATCGCGGCCACCGCCGGCGCGCTGGTCGGCGTGACGCTATCGAAATTGATGAGCGGCCCGGCGCTCGACGCCTATGGCTGGCGCATCGCCTTTCTGCTCGGCGCGATCTGCCTGCCGTTCGGCCTGTGGCTGCGCACCGGCCTGCCCGAGACTATCCATCTGAGCGAGCCGGATGCGGCGGCGAAGCCGGCCGGCGACAAGCCGCTGGGCGCCATCCGCGCCAATAAGCGCCTCATCATGCTCGGCCTGCTCATCCTGGCCAGCGGCACCATCATCACCTACGTCACCCAGTACATGACCACCTATGCCGAGAACACCTTGCATGTGCCGACCGATCTTGCCTTCGCCACCTCGGTGGTCAGCAACGGTCTCGGCATCCTCGGCGCGTTCGGCGGCGGCTGGCTGGCGGATCGCTTCGGGCGCTGGCCGGTGATGGTGTGGCCGCAGCTCGTCGCGCTGGTGTTCACCTATCCGGTGTTCCTGTGGATCGTGGAAACCCGCAGCGCGATGGCGCTGCTCGGTGGCTTCGGCCTGCTGTCGCTGGTCGGCAGCCTGCCCTACAGCGCCTTCTACGTGGCGCTGACGGAGGGCCTGCCCAAGAACATCCGCGGCCGCGCCTTTGCCACCATCTATGCCGTCGCCATCGCCACCTTCGGCGGCACCGCGCAGTTGATCGTCAACTGGCTCATTCACGTCACCGGCAGCGCTCTGGCGCCGGCATGGTACATGCTGCTGGCCAGCGCGGTCGGACTGGCCGCCATGACGATGATGCGCGAAACCGCGCCGCGGAAGCTGGCCGCGAAAGTTGCCGATGCATAACGCGCGCGGATGAATCGGGGCGACGAAAAAGTCGGCGATATTGCACAGCTTCGCGATCTCGCCGCGTGTTTCGCGCGAGTTTTGCGTCTTCGTTCCGCCCTCTCCAAACCGAGGGCGCAGGGAATGCCGGGCGCTCGATGCGCCGGCCGCCGCATGTGCAGTGGGGGTAGTGGGTGGAGCGCACACGCGTTAGTCAGGTCACACCGGAATCGCCCGGCATTCCCCACGCAGTGGTTTACGGCTTATGGCGTGCTAGCCTCGGCGGTCGCTTTTTCCACCGCCACCGGTTGATCTCTCCACCGGCTTGACGCCAGCATCGGGTGCATCGGGACCACACGTTTTTGCCGTCCGCCTCAGGCGCTCCCGTCAGAAGCACCCTCCACGGCCACCGCAGCCCGCCCCACGTTGATGACGTTGCGCAACGCCCCTCTGCCGGGATGGGATGGCCAATACATAGCGGTGATTTGAGTATTCTGAAAATCCGAATATTTTTCGCCTTGGGGCTGGACAAGGCGCGACTACACCAAATCTAGCCCGTCGGGCAATTTTTGCGCAGAGTCCGGCCCGCCCGTGCTACTTAGTGCCAGCTTCACGCCAGGCCGCAAGAGCACCATCACCATTAGCGAATTGCACAACTTCCTTGAGATCGTCGCGCTGTCCATCAGCGTCAGTCTGGCGGCGACGGCCGCCGCGACGGCCATCAGCTTTCCCGTCGGAACCGCTCTTGCGATCTTTCCCTTTCCAGGGCGACGAGTGGTGGTGGTTTTGATCAACGCGTTTTTCGGATTGCCGCCGGTCGTCATCGGCCTCGTGTTGTATTTGGCCCTCTCGCGGTCCGGACCGCTAGGTTCTTTGGCGCTGTTATTCACGCCGACCGCCATGGTCATCGCGCAAACCATCCTTGCAATCCCGATTATAACCGCACTTGTGCATCGGGCCAGCGAGAGAGCCTGGGCACGCTACGGCGACGAACTGGCCATCGACGGCGCGACGCGATTGCAGGCGATCCCGCAAATTCTGATGATCATTCGCGCCGAGCTTGTAACAGCCGTTCTGGCGGGCTTCGGCCGCACTGTTTCCGAAGTCGGCGCGGTGATCCTTGTCGGTGGCAACATTCGTGGCTTGACCAGAACGATGACAACGGCCATTGCACTTCAAACCAGCGAGGGAGATTTATCCCTGGCATTGGCCCTCGGCGCGGTATTGGTCGGGATCAGCGTTTCCGTTAGCGCAACGGTGTTCGCTTTGGCAGGACGGGCGCGAACGGCAGGGAATGACGAAGTATGATCAAATTTCGAAATGTATTGGCGCTGTTCGCAACGCTGGCGGCGATAAATGCGAGTTCCGCGACCGAGCAATCCATTGTCCTGGCCTCGACCACTTCGGTGGAAGCTTCCGGGCTGTTGGCGAACATCCTTCCGCAGTTCACGGCCAAGTCGGGCATTACGGTCAACGTCGTCGCGCAGGGCACCGGCAAGGCCCTGGACACCGCGCGGCGGGGCGACGCCGATCTGTTGCTGGTTCATGATCCGGAGGCCGAACAACATTTCATGGATGAAGGCCACGGCTCAACCCGTCGCCAAATCGCGTGGAACGACTTTATCATCGTCGGGCCGTCGGCCGATCCGGCTCATGTGAAGGGCGGCAATGACAGCGTCGCGGCCTTGAAGGCGATTGCATCGGCTCAGGCGCCATTCGTTTCGCGCGGCGACAAGAGCGGCACCAACGCGGCAGAGCTTCGGCTCTGGAAACTCGCCGGTCAGACGCCTGACGCGCTCAAGGAGAAATGGTATCGCGACATCGGCGGCGGCATGGGCCAGGCCCTCAATGCGGCGAGCGCGATGGAAGCCTATACGCTTTCCGATCGTGGCACCTGGCTCAGCTTCAAAAACAAGGGGTCGTTGACCGTCGCGATCGAGGGCGACCCGCGCCTCATCAATCGTTACGACGTGATCGAATTAAATCCCCGGAAACACGCGGGCGCAAAGCTGGCCGCCGCAAAGGTATTTGCGGACTGGCTGGTCTCGTCCGAGGGACAGCAAGCGATCGGCGCGTATCAGATGCACGGCCAGAAACTGTTCAACCCCTCCGCCAATTCGCCGAAGTAGCTGCTTCCAATTCCGGGCCGAACAATTATTCTCCGTCTCGGCCGAACCGACTGCTCAGCAGCCCTGACCTCGCTCGGCTGGGCTCTGCGCGTGACTTACGGCTCGCGCCGGGCCGGTTTTTTCTCCGAAGGATGCGTGAGTGGCGGAAAACGCGCGGAGCGTTCATGGCCCTCGGCCGGCTTTCAGCCTGTTATGCGTCTATCGATTGAGCGACAGGCTGACCGGACTCCGCTACCGTGCAGCCCCATCACCCCATCGGATCGTTGCCCTGATGCTCGCGATTCTGTTTGGCACCGTCTC